>Ga0307512_10003473_pt1 | contig 18301 bp, 20 predicted proteins | sample 14_EM_MG_FD_200267 | JGI IMG/M metagenome (GOLD analysis project Ga0307512, IMG submission 200267) | Populus trichocarpa ectomycorrhiza microbial communities from riparian zone in the Pacific Northwest, United States - 14_EM | ecosystem: Host-associated > Plants > Roots > Unclassified | place...
AAATCGCACAGGAAAAAGAGAAAAGAAAGAACAAAGGAGAATGAGGGCGCGGGGAGAAACAGGTTGCTCCTTCTCGGCATCTTGTTATTCCCTCTGGAGACCCGGCCTCCCTCCATCACTGAGCTTCCGCCCACTTCTTCTCGGAGATCTCTCGCTTGATGTGCGTAAGGGATCTGGGGAGTGGCATCGTGCGTGCCTCCGCCCAGTCCGAGTATCCTAGAAATTCCACCCCACGGGCGTCTGGCTGCTCCGCCGCGAGCTTGGTCCACTCACCGGCCTTCTTGCTTCCTGGGGCTCCCTTGTGCTCCAGACACCACCGGATCTCGATGGCAATGTCGGGCCTGGCCCTCTGCAGCGCTGCGATGTGCTTTCTTGTTTGCAGCGCGCACATCTGGCCTGGGCCAGGCTCCTTTGACAGCGGCCTGGGCGTCCGCGAAAATCGTGACCCTTTCTGGGGTCATCTCTCTTCTCGTAGCGGTTTCCAGCGCCCTGGAGAGAGCGGTGCACTCCGCATCGTAGTCCTCTTGGTTGTATCCCATGTGGTTTTGATGCCCACCCAAGATTGCCCGTTCTTCCAAACCACTAAGTACCCGGCGGCTTTGCTGTCAAGGCGCGATCTGTCCCTGGACATGGCCAGCCCCGGCCATTGCTTTCCCGCCTCTGGCTTGGCTTCGACCTCCTCTTCCTGCAACAGTTCTGCATCGAGGGTCTCTGGTTCCTCTAGCAGTACTGTTCTCTCCATCCTGCCCGAGTATCCGAGGGCATTAGTGAGCCGTCTCCCGATGGCTGTTGGAGCGCCCACTGCCTCCCTTGCCTGATCGCCCTGTTGAAGGCTGAGCAACCGTAGCCCGAACCGCCGCTGTCTGTGTTCCAGCTGGGCTGCTGCCAGTCTGAGGCCCAACCCCATTGCCAGGGCTCCCATATCGGTCGTCCGGAAGCAGCCTGCGGTCGCGCGGCCTTCCTGGTTGGTGAACAGTTGCAGCTCCTTCCCCTGTCCAATGATACCCTACGCCTGGGCGCCCTTCTACCACAGTTCTGACCCGGAAATGGTGACTGACTGAATGCAAAGCCGTCATGACCTTCCTGTAGTCGGCCGGCGAGACGCCCATCTGTCCTGCGAGCCGGTGGAGTCGGGTCATAGAGTTCTTCCCTTTCTTCCACCGATCGGCGTGATATCCCTTCTGCATGAGCTGGGAGACCAGCCAGACCCCAAGCCAACGCGTTGCTTCCTTGTTGAATGGGACGGCTTTGGCGTCGACCATTATGGTGGCAGTGGGGGTTGTCTTTCTCTTGCGAGAGAGTGCCACCTCTGTCTTTCCGTGGTCAAAGGCAATCGATTGCTTGCAACCCAGTTGAGGGATGCCACTGCGACCTTAGTTAGCTTGGCCGCTACCGCCTCGCCATCCTTGCCCTCCACTCGCCACCCGATGTCGTTCACGAAGGACAGCCCTTTGATGCCTGGCACTGCTCTCTCCACCATCATTTCCTCAAGTCAACCGCCCGCACAGTGGCCAAGCATCGAGCCTGCTTACACACAACAAACAGTCAACTACGTACCCGTAATGCCAGACAGCGATACCAGCTATGATCCCTATGCGCCACCCGATTCGTTGACCCAAAACCCGGAAACCAAGAAATGCACACCAGGTTTCGCTTACGGTTCCACCATCTCTTCTCCGATCGACAGAATTTTTGGATAATCTTATTCCTCTTCTCTTTTCGGTGCTCTCCTGTGTGTGTACGGTTTTCTGTCTGTTGGGCGGTGGCCTGGTTGTAGTCCAAAACTCTGAAACCCACCCAAGATATGCTAGGGAAACATAGGTTCTCACTCGTTTCCCGGACCACCGGCCGACCCAGTCCAGACCGGCCGGGCTCCCCGTTGGCCTGCAGGCCGTGGACTAGCGTGGACTACCTCTTGCAGACCGGTCCAATCCGAGACGAGGACTGGCCCGGCCAAATTGCTGAGACCCCTGACACTGGCATCCCAAAGGGATCCCCAGCGGCGCCGATTCTCTTCATCACCTACCTGTCAGGTATCTTCGACGAGGCGCGCGGCCCTCGAGTAGGCTGGATGCATATGCCATTCGCAAGGCCGGTGCTGGGAACAGGGTTGAGCGATGAATACTTCAATCTCCTCGCGATCTTCATCGAACGCCGGAGGATCGGAAATCTTGCTGCTACGGCGTGTGGCAAGGTGATGGGTGTACCAGTAGTGGTTGGCGTATTGGCGGCGGCTGGCTCATTTCCATTCAAGACGGACTCTGCCAGAGTATGAAGATGCTGATTTGCGGTTTCGAGCGTGGATCGGGGGCGAACGAGGAATTGTTTGAGATCGATCGTAGCTGGCCAACGAGGACAAGGGCAAGGGCGAGGACGTGGGCGGAGCTGGCAAGCGCGCGACAAGGACAAGCGTGGAGATGTGGACGAGCAAGCGTGGAGAAGGCTCTGGATGTTATGTCTGCTGTATCCAAGGTGAGGATTGCCTTCTGCCTGTCTTGCATTTTTCTCCCTGACCATTAGCAACTGTTCCCGTCGCCACATCTTGTTTCACGTCTTGTTCCTTGTTGTGCGTATGTCGGTTTGTCCGCCGAGCAACCAGAACCTTTCCCCGCCGCGCAATCCAGGATGCAGAATCTTTCCTCGCCACGCGATCAGAACCTTCCATGGCCATAGTTAGTCGTTCCGCGGCGGTGGCAGTGGTGGTGATGGCAGTGGTGGCGTTGGCGGCGGCAAGGGAGTAGCAGCGGTGGGCTGTGACGCAGGAAGCCCATGATACGGAGTGCGCTGCCCTTACGGGCTTCGGAAACAGCGGTGAGGCGGCGGTCGCCGCCTGGAAAGGTTAATCTTCACAGATGCTCAAGCCGTTATCAAACGGATGGCTTCTGAAGACCCGGGACCAGGACAAATGTATATCATGCAAACCAGGACGCACACCGTGACACTACTAGGGCGAGACCAGGTATCGCCAACGGGATCCATTGGTGTTCTGCCCATGAGGGCGTCCCAGGTAGCGAGAAGGATAATGAGTGCACGTGGGGCTGGGCAGGGTTGTCAATCGTCCGTCCAGTTCGTCCTAGCGGTCTCCCGGGAGCCCGGGACAGGTCGGGGTTAGTTGGGCTGAGGGAAGCGGGGACTACAGGGTTCCGGGCTGGCGAGATGAGGACGGATACCCTGCAGGTCCCGGAATGGACTGCCGACTGAGTGGCTGCGAGGCTGTGCGGCTGTGTAAGTGGCGCAGAGGATTTCCATTGCCGTACGTACCTGGGCCACCTCACTTCAACCTCATCGTTTTTCTCCACCGGTCCCCGCCCAGACGGGATGTGAATAGGGCCAAGAGGACCGTGATATATAGCTGGTTACTAATGCTGTCATCTCACGGCACAAAGCTCCCAATATACAGAGGGTTTCCGATGGCTACTCTAGTACGCGCCACCACTCCCGTGCCCGCGGCCAGCACTGCCATACACACCCACGAGATCTGCACTACTCAGCGCTCGCCATGCCTTGGAGCACCACTCGATAGAAGGATTTGGGAAAGGCATTGTTCATCGCCTTTACTGAGCATCGGCTCTTTGGCCGAGTGTACGCCGCAAATGGTTCGAACGGACGGCAAAACGGTTACAACATGGGCTCTATCCCGATTCCGTAGTCGAATTTCGATTCTTACGGGGCTGGTTTTAACGGTTCCTTATTCGGAACGCGATCACTCTTTGTATCGCCACAAACAAAACACAAGAGATTTCCGAGAAATGCTTTGAGATGATCACCAAATTCTTCTGCTTTAATCAGAGGAACTCTCAGTTGAGGGATTGAAGTTTGAACCGAAGATCTTGTGCGGTGTATTAGCAGGATTGGGACCACTAGTGGCATTCTCCACCGGGGCGGCCCTCTTTGGCACGAAGATAGGTAGATTGATAAAACGTCTACAAATTCGTTACGGTATAGGTACATATGTATCTTACGACGCCTGTAGACTGATTGTGGTCGGGGTTGGACAATGGACGGGAACCGGTGTGTGTACTAGGACGGAGCATTGTAAGGCCTATCCCAGGCCTGAGAAATATAATAACAAAGAAAGGAAGGTAGAATTAAGAGAGAATGGGTGGGTGTTGTCGCTACCCTATGATTGACGGATTCTGTCCGGCGAGGATGATGGTACGAACCCCGCTCCGCAACTCGCTAAGTACACAGAATTGGGTGACTAATCCCCAACAGAACTTAATTCCCTCCTATAGCATAAAGATAAGCGCGAGTAAGCACTAACTAAGCCTCATTGGGTTTGCACTAAGCCTGCAGTGAAACGGGTGAGTGATAATGAATGCATTCTATGGACAGTAAAAAGTCCATTCCACCTCCAGTACCCCCGCCGCTATCCACCTCCAGTACCCCCGCCGCTATCCACCTCCTCCACCACTGTCATGGTGTCGGGTTTCCTCTAGCATCAATGACTACTTGTAACCGTGCAGGTATACTATCTACCAACCTATCCAAAATTTCCTCCCTGACGTGGTATCGCCAGGTATTCTCTAGTTATATACGCATCAACACACCCCGGACGAAACTCAACGCCTAAAATCGCCAAGACTTTCGCCCGACACTCGGACTTCACAGACATCACGATGTCTGGCGGAGCGACCGTACCGGACGAAGCCCTGTTGGTGGCTGCAGCGGCCGGCCAGAGCGAAAGTTCCCTCTTGAGGGAACTTGTGGGAGGCCGGGAAGAGGAGATGGAGGAGGATTCCGGGAGCGAGCTCAGCGAGCTTGAGAGAAGCGTGGTGGGCGGGGTGGAGGTGGAGGAGGAAACGGGACGACCCAAGTTCAGGCGCGCCGTGCCCGGCGCGGGGCAGCAACAAGCACGCAGTATTTCTTCCAGCGCGGCAACCAGAACAGCACAGCGACAGCTCGCGCGACGACAGCATCTTCGCGACGCCAGGCAAGCAGATCATGAGAGGAGCACTCGCGCGCTCTCTCGCGACTGCAGCCAACAGCCTACAGCAGGTGGGAGCGGCGGACTCCTTGCTGCCTTTGGTTGGCGTAACCGGCACCGGCATCGGCGTCCCCCAGCGCGCTGGTGTGGGAGTCGGGGTCGCCACCCTCTCCGGGACCGCCCCGCCCTCCATTTCCACCTCATTGGCCATTTCCACCTGTTGGCCATCTCCTCTACCCAATCATCCGCCCCCACATCCAATCTCCCACCCTCCTCCCCGAAACTCTTGGCAGAATTCAGGGTCTCCGCCGTCCCCACCTGCTGAGGGCTGCCGGTGGCCGCCGCCGAGAGAGAGCGTGCAAGTGCTCCTCTCAGGGTCTGATTGCTCGGCGTCGCGAAAATATCGTCGTCATTGCGCGCGCCGTTGCGGTTTCCGTGCCGGAAGAAATCCTGCGTGCTTTGTTGCTGTCTCGCGCCTGAACTTGGGTCGTCCCGTCTCCTCCACCCATCCCGCCCTCCACCTCACTCTCGAGTCCAGAATCGTCCCCCATTTCCTCCTCCCGGTGTCCCACAAGTTCCCTCAAGAAGGAACTTTCGCTCTGGCCGGCCGCCGTAGCCACCAACAGGGCTGCTTCGTCCGGTACGGTCGCTCCGCCAGACATCGTGATGTCTGTGAAGTCTGAGTCTCGCTAGGTTTTGGTGTGTCGGGCGGAAGTCTTGGCGATTTTAGGCGTTGAGTTTCGTCCGGGGTGTGTTGTTTAATTAGTCGGGCTGAGGGAAGTGAGGACTACAGGCTTCCGAGCTGGCGAGGTGAGGACGGATACTACAGGGCCCGAAAAGGGCCGTCGACCATTTGGCTCTGTGGCTTCATGGCCGTGTGGTCGTGTGGCTGTGAGGCTGTATGAATTGCGGATGGCGCAGAGGGTCTCCACAGGCGTGCGCACCCGGGTCAATTTAACCTCATCGAAATTCTCCACAAGAACGGAACCTACGAACTAACGAGGGGAAAAACACTGTGGGGACGCCCAAAACCCTGGGGGCTCCCATTCTGATTGTTCCTTGCCTGTACATTCTGGCATACCTTCCCAGCCCCACCTAATTCTCCTCTGCATTGTGCTCATTCCCGCTCTATCTCATGTCCGCCGTGACAACTACATATATTAGAGGACTCCAGACGCACGATTGCAGCCCTAGTGCTATGGGGGTACCTTACGCTGCGCCACTCCGCCTGGGAAACGAAGGATAAGTTGACTTCCTCGCCATACCGACCCAGAAGTGGGCCAACTGAGAGACCATTGCTGCGGGCGGGCGAGTACTCAACCGACCTCTAGTGGCTCTGTTGTAACATTTCCCGTGCTACCACTGCTTCTCGGCTCACAAACGACTCCCACGATCCCTCGCCAACCTCAAGCGGGAGATCTCCGAGAAGAAGTGGGCCGAGGCACAGCAGTGGGCAGGAGGCCGGACCTCCAAGGCGAAATACCAGATGCCAAAAAGCCAGAGGCCGGACAGCATGGTGGCTGGGAGCACCAAGAGGCTCGCCTCGAGGTACTATCAGCTGAAAACGGGCATGCCCGCACCGGGCAATACCTACACTGGGCCAAGGTGCGCCCCACGGCCCAGTGCTGGTGGTGACGATGCCCCTCGCAAACGAGAGACCACCTCTTCAAGGTGTGTCCATAATGGAAGATGCAGCAGAAGATTCTGTGGGCGGAAGTGCAGAAGGAGACCGGGAGGTGGAAGAGCAGGTGGAAGATCCGGGACCTACTGGGCGATGGGCGATGTGGGCAGGCGGTGCTGGACTTTCTCTCCTCTACGGATGTGGGAAGGCTGGTGTCACCTCTGGAAGAGAGGGACACCGGGAGTGAGGTGTCAGAGTGGGAGCTCCGAGAGCGCCGGGAGTGGGAAGAGGAACCGGAGGCGGAGGCGGAGGAGCTGGGTACCGCGGGGGAATTGGGTGCGGGGGAGGAACCACCGCTGTTCCTGCCCACGCCTTCGTTCATGGCATCGGCAGAGGAGGAGTGAGGAGTAGTCACGCGTTTTTCCTTTGTCTCTCCTTCCGCCACCGTCTCCTTAGTCATTTCCTTGGTGCGCAACACATCTACTTGGGACAGGCCTGGGCGGAGGGCAAAAGGGGAGCTTGCAATGAGCCGCCACCGCGCGGACTGCGGACAGGAAAACCGGGCAAAATGTACGCCGCCATGATCTACATAGGTCGCATGCGAGTATGAATAAACAAAAAAAAAGGCAAGTCCAGTGATTAGTGGGTCGAGTGCTCAACCATGAGTACACCTGTAGATATCCCTACATCCACAGTGGTCAACCAGGTTTATATCATGAGGATGGATAAAGAAAGCGGAATGCAAGCGGGGGGCAGGTATTCGTACGAAAATTCAGCCACGCCGAGATGCCGCACTTGAAAATCTTGACGCTTGTGGAAGTGACAGGAATGCGGCTGGTGCCGAGCCGCCCGAGGAAGTGCCCGTGATGCTACTGAACCGCCAGAGACAAAACACCCCCATATGGTGTTCGCAGCAAAGTGAGGCCGGCAGACGAGCATGAATACGTGCTGGCGGCTAGTTCGACTGCGTCCTACCGAAACTGTTGGAATTGCTTCTCGCCGCTCCGGCGTGATGCGCCGACGGAAGCAACACCGCAGCAACGGCGACGGCAGCAACGCCGTGGGGAGCAACGCCATAGCAACGGCGTCGGCAGCAACGCTATGGCAATGGCAGGGGGACCCTGGTAACGACGGCTTGGCATTCTTCCATAGCAGCGTCTTTCGCATTCTTTCTTCTATACTCTTACATACTTCTTCATAGCATCGAAAAACACCGTACGCACCTATCTGAGCCGTTCCATCAAACTTCAACGATCAAATCATCTCGTCTTGTCTCTGTCTTTTCTCTCTCCCTCTCTACTTGTGAAGACTCTCAAAGGAACGGTGATCGGGCAAACTTTAATAGAAACCCTCGCACAGTGTGAGGAACCCACCGTGAATACTTCGCTCGACGGCGTTATGTTGGACATCTACGCGAAAGGTTAGGTGGAGGATGGCAGGCGCCACAGCGAGCCGCCTGCGGCCCGATCGTGGTCGAGATTGCACTGTGGGCGGAGCTGTAATGGGGTGTATATCGCCATGATCCAAACATGTCGCACGCAATTAACGATTCAACCAAAAACAAAGCCGCAGCCAATGCCTTCAGCGGTTCTGAATGCACGACGAATACAGCCGCAAACCCAGCAGGTAGCAGTTTCTCCAGAAGCTACGGGGCCAGCGACAGCAGCCAGGAAGATGGAGGGCGGGGCAGTCTCGGTGGTGGTTCCGGGCTCTCGTAGAGTGCCTGCTGGCTGTGGCGGAGAAGGAAGCCAGTGGAGAGGGCTTCGAAGGGGAGAGCAATTTGAGTTTGAGTTTGAGTTTTCCACTACTCTTGAATTTTCGATTTTTTTTCTCGAATTTCTCTGCATTCGCTGCTTGTGCCCGCTGCAGCTATTTCCGGCAGTACTCACGCTCTTCCCCGAACTCTCTTCACGTCAAGCTGCTCGGCGCTCGTGGCGGCCTGTACATTTCGACACAAAGGGTCAAACTAATCCTGAGTGGGCACAAAGATCTACATGGGATACAACCAGGAAGCCTACGATGCGCAATGCGCCACTCTTGCGGGGGCGCTGAGAGCGGCTACGAGACGGCAGACGACCCCAGAGAGGGTCACAATCTTCACGGATACCCAGGCGGCCGTTAGTGGTGTGGCCTCTGGTGGAATAGGGATCGATAGAGATGAAGATGGATCATTCGATTAAAGATACATGGCCGTAGGCAGAATCCGGACAAGAGGTTGCGGGTAGATCGAAGAGGCTTGTCTCTAGGTCATACCACTCTACCGGCTTAGGACAGGTCGCTGACTCACTAGTACCTACACTGGACGAAGAGTGATAGAACCTGCCCACCGCTCAGTGTTGGGTGTCCACACAGGACGCAGACGCGGGAACACCTTCTCAAGGCGTACCCCGTGTGGGAGACCCAACAGAAGATTCTGTGGGCAGAAGGCACGGAAAGGAACTGGTGACGGAAGAGCCAGTTCACCATCCGGGATTTCCTTGCCGACGTTGGTGCTCCACGGTTTCCTTCCAGTTGTTTTTTTTTGTGGTTCCCTTGGTGCGCACCACGTATCTTGGACAGGCCTAAGCGTAGGCAAAGGGGGGCCTGAAACGTGCCGCCATCTCGCGGACAGCGGACGAGAAAACCGGACAGTGTGTACGGCGGCCTGTAGCGTCGCGAAGGAGGGTCGGGGGCTGGGTTGCCGCCACATGCTCTTGACGAACTCGGACAATGGCTGTGCCACTGCAATAGAATTAAAACTATCTTGCCGCTCAGTGCAGGTACTCCACTCCACCAGAGAACCCAGACCGGAACGTAATAGTAGTACATCACCTCTAGTCTTCGACCTCTTGCTCCTCCCTCTCGGCTTTTCCCTTTTGGACGGATGCACTCAACTCGTGGTCACAACCCTACGTCCTGCGCAGCAGTGGCTTGCACGTAACTAGCCCTAACGCACGATAAACGGGCTAGCGTGATGAGCTGATGAGTTGGCGCGGCTTTCTGAACAAATCCCACAGATACTTTCTAATTCTTTTCTCCTCTTCCCTATCGCTCCTGCCATCCTCGAGATCACATGTCCGATTCCACAACCTCAGTCTTCAACCACTTCCTCTTCGCTCTCAGTTTATCAAGCGTCCACGAACTTTTCTCCATCTCCGACAAGAAAACCTTTCTACTTTCTCCGGTTTCGGCAAACTCCTCCCGAATCGAGCCTCGGCGTCCCGGCTTGGCACTAGGGCTTCGCTTACTCCCACCGCTAGCACGCGGCAGAACAAACCCCGTGGTTCTGACCGAGATATCTTCTTCTTTTCTTCTCTTCCCCATCGCTCCTGTCGTCCACGAGATCACACGTCCGATTACCAACTTTCTATCCGTAACTTCGCCTCAGCGTTTTCCAGCTGCCCCGACTCTACTCCTTACAAACCCCCTCACTTCACATCGCTTTCTTGTCAATATTTCAAAGTTTGACAAACGAAACAGAAGCACGGCAACAGGTGAGTATCATTCTTAATATTTCTCACCAGTCTCCCTTGTCTTCCACCTTCCTGTTCACAGATCATTTTGTGTCAAAGGAGATTGTGCGCGGCAGCCTGTGAACTACACGACCGCAGCTGCTTGCCATGCAGATAACTACTGCTTGGTCAGCGCAGACTTCCGTTCATCCGTTGCGGTGCTGCATAGCCTTTTCGACCCGCTCCCTTCACACACATTTGCTACGGTAATACTGATCCAGTTCTTGATTGCATCTAGCTCCTGGTCGTCACAATGGAACCAACACCTCCCAATTGGAATATCAACATGTCTTCGCCAATCACCCGCATTTTGCACACATCTGTTAAGAACGCGAACGACAACGCAAACAACATGGAAACCCCTGCCACCACCCATACGTCACGAGCTGAGTCCACCTTCGCCACGACTATAGTCACTCCTCCCAAGACGAATACGGACGGACAGAGTAACGATAATGCCAGAACCTCGCAGAAGCGGTCAATCAGCGACTTTGGAAGCGACCTATCCATGCCTGTCCCCACCTCCGCTTCGAAGAAGGCTAAATCATGTCGCAAAATACCTGCCCCAGTGCGTCGCATTACCAAACTCACCCCAGGTCCAGGCAGAATACTCAATGGACCCCCGAACCCGAGTGAGGTGATGGGCACGAAAGGTCCGCAGACTCAGCCCAAGACCCCGGCGCGCCGTCCGATTTTGCCTCCTTCAGTGCAACAGTCCACTCAGCGCAGGGTCCCAGGTCTGCCGTTCGACTACTTCGGAGACTACAAAGGCCCGGCCATCTCAGTCAGTCAGAGGAGGAATCTATTCGGAAGGTGGAGATCGGCCAGTCCTGATCCAAAGCCATCGTCTGTTCCGCAATCGGAATCAGAGACAGCGCCTACTCCCCGACAGCTTAGCACTTCGTTTCCTACTAGATCCTCGAACCCTCCAGCTATCTTTCAGCCTGGAATCCGCGAGAGTTTGTCTGGAATCAGCCTTACGCCGTCTATGTCTACGCCTAACACGACTGCGGGAATGCTCCTACCCAAGACAGATGTGGCTGCGAAGGGGAGGGACAAGACCCTGGAACACTTTAACAATCTGCCGCAAGGTACCAAGGAGTCAAACATGTACATGCCTAAGCGCGAAGCCGCCCGGGAACGCAAGTTGGCCGCTAAGAAACGTGAAGAGCGAATCGAGAACGCTCGGAAGTTGTTAGCGCAGTTCAGAGCAGAGATGGACGACGAAGAGGCAGAAGACGAGGCCCGCGAAGAGGCAAACCGCTTAATGGCGGAGGAAGAAGAGGGGGGGAAAGGAAAAGAGAAGGAAGAAGTGACGAACCGAGACCACCAAACCATCGAGGCCGCGGTAACGCATTCGTACGTGGAGGAACCGACCGAGGCTAATGAATCTGAATTCAGCTCTTACCCCGACGCAGAGATGCCTCAGGACAATTATGCAAAGCCCTCCAATTGGGCATCTGCCTCGTACGTCTCAAGCGCTGCACCGGTAGCGGCATTAGCTTTGTCTAGAGGTTCGGAATCGCCTTCCGTCGTCGGCGCCGTAGCCTCGGCTGGGAAGGGCGTGTGCCCTGGTAGCGCCGAGCCTATCAGGGAGAATGAAGGAGAGCCATCGGGCGGTGAGACGGCCGAGACAGACGACACGCACGTTATGACTTCGTACGCGGAAGAGGGTTACCCCAGTAGCACACAGTTTACGGGTGATCAAGCCGCAGAGTCATCAGACGGAGAGATGGACAATTCCGAAGTTCAGGTCTTGGAGAGTTTTGAAAATAGGGACGACAGTGGCAGATCTCTTGTCAGAATTGCTTCTCCCAATGAAGGTGAAGACGACCGAGAGCCCGCGGGCGGAGTGGCTGATGAGAACACAGTTGGAGAGCTCACGTTGGTGACCTCCTTGGAACTGGCTCTGTTCCGCCCAGAAGTCGCCCACCGGAACGAGGGTGAAGACGACCGACAGCCTGCGGGCGGAGTGGCAGACGAGAGCACAGTAGGAGAGCTCACGTTGCTGACCTCCTTGGAACTGGCTCTGTTTGGCCCAAACGGCGTCCACCGGGAAGAGACGGACATGGAGTTGAGCAATTCCGGCCCCGAAGCGATGCTTCCCGATACCATGACGTTCACGGACGATGGCAATGAAGGACCATCTGGTGGAGAGATGGGGAAGACCGATGTCGAGGAGGTCACCTCCACAGCATTGGACATGTCTCTGTTCGGCCCTGACGTCACTACCGGTGGCGTTGGGCAGGATGAGACAGAGAAGGAATTCAACGGCGAGGGCAGCAAAGCGATGCTCCTTGCTAGCCTGACGTCTACGGACGACCAAGTCGAGAATCCTTCTGATTCCACGGGCGGAGCCGACGAGTTCGGAACTCCTATCGACGCCGCTTCTCCCAGAAGGGACGACGACGAGCGAGAGCCTTCGGGGGGAGTGGTGGGCCCGACCTACGACAACGAGCTCACCTTCACCGCAATGGACCTGTCACTATTTGGTCCTGATGACACCTCCGGCAGCGTGGAGCAGGAGGTGACAGGGATCGAATCAAGTGGGCTAGAAGCGAAAGCAGGGGTCCCCGAGAAACCCCTCACCGGCTCCCATCTTGACGATGCGGAGGATGAAGCTTTGCTGCAGGTGGCCGTGGAGATGGGCGCGGAGGAGTTTATCTCCCCTGTGGTCAAATCCACGGAAACCACTGCCGACGGTGTTTCCGCGAGCCACGTCCTCCGGCCTCGGTCGGTCACGCCTCTCTCCACCGTGGGGCGGGGAACCAAACGGAAGGCTGCCCCGCAGGAGGATAACGACCAGGCGGAGGGCGCGGCGCCGCCACCTCGCAAGAAGACTGGAGGCGGCCGGCCTCGCAAGACGGCTGCCAAACCTGAGGCGCCGGCTGAGCCTCGGAATCTGCGGTCGCGCTCTAAGACACCATTTGTGCCAGAGAGCCTCCCAGTTGCCGCCCCTACCAAGCGGACAGCCAAACGTAAAGCTACCCCGGTAGTTAAAGAGACCGCGAGAGAGCCCAAGAAGGCGAAGGGACGTCCGCGAAAGGTTGTCCCGGCGGCAGAGAAGGAAGCCACAACAGCTCCAGGGCCCCGAAAGGCGAAGGGACCGCCGCGCAAAGCTGGGGCACCGGCGTCACGGCCCCTTTCCGCGGGGGGTGAGGGCCGCCTGCTCAGGAACCGCTCCGCCACCCCGCTTGCGACGACGGCGGCTGTCTCACCCCCACCGCCAGCATTGCACCAAGGCCGCGTCCTCCGGAGCCGGTCGGTGACTCCATTCGTGCCGCCTCCTCCGCCTCCGCCCCCTCTGCCAAAACCAAAGAGGAAGGCCAAGAGAAAGGCGGCGAAGGTCGAGGAGGAGGAAGTGGTGATTCCTCCTTCTCAGCCGAAGGCAAAGCGGACGGGCAAGAAAAAGGCACCCACGCACGAAGAGGGGGTGGGTGATGGCGATGAAGAGACGCCCCCCCAGGAGGTTGCGACAACCAAGGCTCGCAAGACGGCCAAGCCCCCTACTCGCCGCTCGAGCAGGGCGAAACGGACGTGAAAAATATATAGAGGAGCGGGGAGTGAGGCGAGGTGCGGGGGAGACAATGAAAGTGGGGAGGGGAAGGTAACGAGGGGGAGTGGGTGAGGGCCGGGATGGTGTGATTTACGCTTTGATTACTGTTTTTCTTACATTTTACCCCCTTTTTTAGTGTTTGACTACGTGTACTCATAGGGGCAATGGTTGGGGACGCCTTAAACCGACTGGTCCTGGACATTCGTGGGGGGGGGTTATTAATAATTCAATTAATTCCCAATGAGGAAAATGTTGCCCTTTATTTATTTATTTATTTTTAATGCCAGTCAACAGAGAATGGTGCCGGACACTTGTACGAGGTGGCGTGTTGGTATTCTTGGCAAAAATACAAATTTGCTGTCGGCGCCAAGAAACCGAGTGCTATATTGTGACCACGCTTAAAACCTTAGTGCGCCGTGAGAATTTTCACGCAACAACCCCGCACCGATCCCCACCGCCGCTGCGCTACATTCACCAAGTCAATGTCTGCCACTCTCCTTCACGAGGCCACCCTCTAGCAAAGAAATATTGCCGGCCGGGCTGCAGCTGCTCATGCTAGAATAGCAAAAAGAGACAAAAATCAGTACTACAGCGGAGATTCCTCATAGTTGTTCGGAAGGAGGCGGGCTTTCCGGTAGCGATAGCGAAGACATTGCCATTGATTCAGAGCCAGAGGATGATGTTTTTGTTTTCCATCAACCGGACAATTCAGGTTGGGCGAAAGCAGAACGACAGCTGAAAGGATATTCGAAGACAAATGCCGGCAAAACAACACAATCGCGATGGTATTATTCTCAGAAGAAAAAAAGCCAAGAGAAGGAAACTGCCAAATTGCAAAGAACCTATGGGAGCCGGTTCTTTGGTCAGAAAGAAAAGGAAGATGAATGTACGCGGTTGGCTACGAATCAGAATCCTCTCCACCTCGATGCTTTATATGGAGGGGTTGGATGGGAAGCAGAGAGAATATGCAGAGAAGCGGTACGAGTCTCACCGTCATAACTGCTGGCGGGTGTTTATGTAGATAGATCTACGTTCGATTGCATGTGCTATCACTCGGGTTTTCCTTTTTTATTTAGCGGTATCGCTTCGCTTAATCAAATCATACCCCCTCTCACACAATGACAGACAAATTCAACCCGTTATCCCTTTGTCCGGCAAAATGGTGGAAAATGTGTATTGTGCGTTAGCGCCTCGCGTAGTGACTAATACTTTGTCTCGCACCAGACCCGATCTTCGCTAGCACGTAATATTAGCCTCGTTCCTCGGCAATATTACTACTCACTACGTTAGGGTCTGGAAGAACTGGCTCCCGAACTAGCCGCTGCCTATGCCACACACAAAAAAATTGTAATTTAAAAATAATTCACTGCTCCATCAAACATCCATCGCCAGCCCACTTTCGTTGCCTCATAGTCTACGCTGTTCCACCGGTAATCCACTGCCTTACTCTACCAAATACACCTTCGCCACTCCCACCCATGGATGACCGAGTCAAAGAAATCCTCGACTGCATGCAGCACAATCAACTTTCCATCTGTACTTTCCTCGAGGCCTTCTTTGCTGGCGAGTCAAACTCCATAAAGATATCACGTGGAATGTTCTATAAAGATGGCGGAATGTCACGTGTCTTCCAGGCAATGCTGGAGAACTCACAGTATACTCTCCGATATCGCCAAACTGCGCAGCGAAACCAGCAGCTGTACACGGACTTTTGACCATACTTCAATACGATCATCAAACGGATGCTGCGCCTCGAAGCTGAAGCCATTGGAAACGATCCATTGATGCACATGACGCCCGCGGATGTCTCACCGCTACTTTGCCAGAATTTCAGTTTTCAGGAATACTAATGTCTATATCTAGAGAAGGCACCGATACTATTTGGCCTTATACGTCTCCTTTGCTGCATCAATGATACCATGCCACCCGCACATGCGCAAAATATCGGCGGATCCTTGGTTTCGGACGAAAAAGAGGAAGAGCTGGAAGATGATCTGGAGGTGACTGATGAGCCTGAGGTAGAGGAAGATGCTCTGAATCATATCCATGATGCTGTGGCCTCCGACTCGGAGGCTGAAACCACTGAGCAATCTCGAAGACGACGACGGAAGCCGAGACCGAAGGCACTGATGTCAGTCATGGCAATGTCAATTATCATGTCAGCTCGATCACAGAGAAACAACGGAATCACCGGCCGGATGGGTATCTTTATGCGTGCGATGAAAGTTCCAAAGCAGATGCATTCCTTTCTAGCAGCATGTGGATTATGCAACGCATATGACACGTCGAGTGTATGGCTTAGGGAGAATGCAGTCTCTGATCGAGTTGTACTGGCGAATAAGTTTCAGATGATTCCTATGGCTCTCTGTTGGGACAATTTAGTCCATTTTAACAAAAAAGCTGAGGAGACTGTCCTGATCCAAGGCTCAACGGTACAACAAAATACGTCAGCATTAGTGCTTCCGTTGCACATCCCACCCCCGTCACAGGATGCACCCAAGTCAGAGTTCGTCACTTATGAGAAGATAGTTGATGGCCTGAAGGATGTTGGAGGATATGGGCTTCCACGTCAGATGCTGTTCAAGGCCATTAACTATGATACACTGACAGTGAATCCTATGGATATGCTGGAAGTAGAGCTACTCAAGAGACACATCCCACAGATGGCTGGTGACTTAGTCTGCGATGTACTTGAGATGCTCTGTGGTAGCGTTTTGAATGACTACAAGCTGTCTGATGGCCGGAAGCTGGTATGGAAATCGGCCCCAATCACACCCACATATGTTCAGTTGGATGCATATCAACCAGACTTCCACACTTGCCCAACCATGCCTGTGGATGAGACGACCATCGATGGTACCGCCTTGGTTGTCGAGAAGCTATGCGATTATATTGGAACATCGCCTAGTTCTTTGGCAGCGAATGACTGAGTGGTTCTATGTTATGGAGACCAGCTTACATACAAGAACCTCAAAAGTCTCAAGGAGATGCGTAGTCGAGAAGCGGAACCCGAACGATTCGCATTCACGGTGGGAAAACCAGGATTCTTCCATGTATCAATGGCGATGGTGAATGCAGTTATGCGGTGTAACTGGGGTAGGGTGGGTGGTCGTGAACCGGGCTGTCTCTCCAGGTTTGCTGCAGTATTGGGCCGATCAAGGGTGGACGCACAAGCCATGGACTTTCAGGCATCATACAGATTGATCGACCACGTTCTCCGTGGCTACATTGCTGCAGGTTTGATGGCAAGGGCTTCTCTGCGTGCTGGATTCACAATTTCAACGATACCGGCACTTAAAGACTGGATTCGGGTTAACGACTGGACTGCTCTCGTAAACGATATTATCGTCTACTACTTCAGCTTCAGTAAGGTGGCCTGGCAGCGGAAGATGGCAGACGAGAAGGCGTTAGCTCAGTATGAAATACAGCGAAATATCATCATGGCGAAACGAAAGTCGGATCGGAGCACTGATGACACCTACTTCATCTCGAAAGCTGGCAAGATGGCATTCGTACGCAGGCATTCAGTTACTCAAAGGGATAAAGTACTGGAGAATAGCATCCTCTTCATGATGCAGGCACTGTTGGCAGTCGACTTTCAGCAATCAATGCGTAAGGGAGCTGTTGGGAGACTCGAGGTTGATATCAAGATGATGATGTTCTGCTTCCATGGGTGCGGAAAGACCAATTATGCACAACTTTTGCGTGAGCGGGAGTTCGATAGACGTTCCACCTGGACGAAGGAATATCACTACATCGACATTCGGAACAACATCATTTGCACAGGCCGGCGTTTCACAGGAATCGATGAATGTCTGGAGCATGTTAATCGCGATATATCCGACAGCTATAATCCACGAGATACATGGCAGAGCCAGTAGTGGCACAGTGAGGTTGTTTCTCCAAACATCATGCCATACAGAAAGATGAAAAGTTCAATCCTACAAAGCTCTGGTATCTCTATGGGTGGCAGCAGACATTCTAGTCCCAATGCCATGAGAGACATTCTCTTAGTCATGGACGTCCTCCTACGAGAAAATATCCTTAGTCCTCAACCAGGATGGTACTCCGTTGGACCATCAGGTGCTCATGTGATGGTTCAGGAGACGGTGGATATGTTCGACATCGGAAGCAACAAGGTGAAATTTGGAGGAGTAGTCGAAGCACTATTGGCAAGATGGAGGAACACTGTACAGGTACCATGGGTACCAGATATGACGGCGGAAGGCTGGGCGGCGGAATTTGAATCAGTGGTCGCGATGTGGAACAAAAGTGTTCAGGAGTTACAACACCAGCAAGGTCACCCACATGACTCCAATTGCGATGTTTTGGGTTCTGGAGATATGGATGTAGACTCTTCAGATGGATTACACGAATAGTAGGTAGACCATGTTGCAACTAAGGGATTGGAGTGCAAGAATGTACGCCAATATGCATACTGACAGAGAAACAGATACCGGAACCATTCATCATCCGCTTGGCTCACCAGTGTGGAGACGACGAATAAAGATGTGGAGATCAGAGAGGATACAGTGAGACGACTATTGATAGTCATGATATACGGAAGGGAATGAAGAGAATTGTTGTGAAATGTCGTAAGAGGGGGGGATTTGTTAGGTTTTCATTGTTAGTACTGCAAGGGGTGTGCCCTCAGTATTCTGTAGGATTGAAAATTCACGATACTACCAACGTTGGAATTTAGCCAG
>Ga0307512_10003474_pt1 | contig 18282 bp, 10 predicted proteins | sample 14_EM_MG_FD_200267 | JGI IMG/M metagenome (GOLD analysis project Ga0307512, IMG submission 200267) | Populus trichocarpa ectomycorrhiza microbial communities from riparian zone in the Pacific Northwest, United States - 14_EM | ecosystem: Host-associated > Plants > Roots > Unclassified | place...
TAACGGCACGGTCGATACCTGCCACCTCCATCAGCACTTCGGCTCCATTCCCCCTTCTTGCTCTCCCGACCTTCTTCTCCATCCCATCCGTCATGGGCGACGCAAAAGGCCAGGCGAAAGAGCAGTTCGCGCGTCTCCAGCGCACGGTGCAACCGCATCTCTCGTCGCTGCAGGAGCGCCTTCAGACCGTCCCCGACAGGATCCAGAACAACCTCCCCGAGTCGCTCCAGAACCTGCCGGAGCGCATCCAGACGTTGCCCGAGCGTCTCCCCAGAAACTTCCCCCGGCCCACTTCCTCGCCCTCGGAAAAGGAAGAGGAGCCCACCGCACCGGTTACCCCGCAGATCACCAGGGCCCCCGCTCTATCCGTCTCGTTCTCGAAGTCACCGCCCCCCGTGATCCCCGAGTCCCCCGCGCTGCCGCCGCCGCAATCGCAGGTCCCGAAAGCCCCCGTGGCCACCGACCCAGCTTACAACCCCGAGCTCGCGCATCTCGCGTCCAAGATACTCTACCGCTCCGGAACGGACCCTGTCTCGGGCGGCCCTCTGCTGATCCTCTGCGCGGCCGCGTTCCCGGACGCCGATCACGTGGACTACACCGCTCTGCTGCCCTACGTTCTCGCGAACCTCCCCGCGGACGACGAGCTCAATGCTGGATCGGGCTACTCGGTCGTGTTTTTCGCCGCCGGTGGAGAGAGGAAGGCTGTGCCCGGCGCCACCCCTTCGTGGAAGTGGACCCTGCAGGCGTATACTCTGGTGGGTGTCATTCGGGAGATTGCGGGGACGCTCGTCGAGGACCGGAGAAGGGACGTCGCTGATGGCAGCGAGCAGCTGGGGCGGGCGGTTAGGAAGCAGATCCGGAGGCTTTGGATCGTGCACGAGAGGAATTGGATCCGTGAGTTGCTTGGGCCAAAGTGGCGGGTGTTCACGCTGGCGCTGACCCATGAAAAGGGACCATCTTTGAGCTTATGGCAGGTGTCGTGTCGGCTAAGTTCAAGAAGAAGGTTGTGCATGGTACGGTCGCTCAATTCACTCATCCAGATGGGACAGAAGTAGCTGACGAATCGGATTTTTGCAGTGAATAATCTGTCCGAGCTGGCTTCGCACGTCGATATCACAACGATCAATATCCCGCCCGCCGTCTACATCGTCGACCGCAAGCTAGGCTTTGATGTTGTGCTTCCCGGGTTTCCCAAGGCGCCGGTGTTTGGATACCGACCATTTCCTGACGGTGATCACTTGCGCGTGACCGATAACATCCGTTTGCCATTGGTCCTCGAAGACACCTCGAACTACATTCGTCGGTGCTGCTTGAAGGTGGAGGGGATCTTCCGAATACCGCCATCGCAAGCGGTGCTCGAGATCGCCCGCGACTGCTACGACCGTCACACCCAACTGCCATGGGAAGAATGGGGACCACACACGGCGGCAGGGCTGATCAAGATGTACTACCGCACCCTACCGGAGCCCATGGTCCCGCAGGAATGCTACGAGCAGATGCTCTCGCTGGTGGCCTCGGAACCCGATCCGGAGAGAATGGTACCCGAGGAGCAATTGGCGGAAGTGCGCTTCGAAGTCGTACACGCGCTGCTCACCACGGAGGCTACCTCGCTTCCCTTGCACTCGCGCATACTGTTCCTACGCCATCTCCTGCCGTTGCTCGCTGACATCACCGCGCACAAGGCCCACAACAAGATGGATGCCGCCAACCTCGCCGTCTGCGTCGCCGCCTCCATGGCGCGTTCAAACGACATGATCGCAGACGCCAAAGCCTCGGCAGGAATCCGCAAATTCATCGAGATCGGCATCCAGCGCATCGACGAATTAGCGCCCAAGCAGCCTGTGCGCAGGTCTGCGCCTTACCTAGAGAAGCGCCGTAGCCAGACGCTCGATCAAGCCGGCCTCAGCGTTTCCGTTGATCACCCGCCATCACACTACCCGCGGCAACTGGTGGTGCGCAAGAAAGTTCCCAATCCTACCAACCCACGCCAGAGACCGGACTCGATGGAGCCCGGTGTGTGCGATAGTCCGGTGCAGACGTCGCCAATGGATAATACGCTTTCCCACATGCAGCCGCCACTCCCACCGAAGCCGGAGGAGATGAGACGGGGGAGTGCGCCGCTTGGGCCGAGACCGCCTCCTGCGCGGGGAGTCAAACCGGAGAGATCGGCTAGCTATGATTCGGTGAGCTCGTTGGCAGCTATCACTCCGCCGGTGGTGCAGCCAAAACCGGCACAGTACCAGAGCAACCCCGTGCAGCAGCGCAAACCAGTGCAAGCACCAGTTGCCGCCCCTGAACCCGTGCCGCTACTGGTACCGCGGAGAGAGGTATCTGCGCCAGCTGGTTTGGAACAGCAGCCCAGTTCTGTGCCGCTGGTACCGCCGAAACTGCCACAGCTCGATGCCACGCTGCCGCCATTACGGTCGCAGCAACAACCAACTCCCAGTCCCATCTCACCCAGCCGGTATCAAGCCTACCATCCGCCCGCGGTTCTGGCCAGACCCGGATCTGCCTCACAGGGGTACGGACCCCCCGCCGTCCTCGCAAAGCCCGTTAGTATCGCTAAACCCCCACCCAGTCCCGAACGGCTGCCGCTAGCACCCATTCCTTCCCCGAGGCCAGTATCTACTCTCCCCGCTGCGCGCATTCCAAGTACTACCACCCCCACCGTCCGGCCAAAGAGCGAGTACATACCCTACCAGTCACCCGTACCCTCGGTCCCAGCACCGTCGGTGCCACCCCCGAATCCCAGGAAGCTCTCGATCCCCGCGACGTTTCTCCATCCAGCGCCGCCGACAGCCGACCACCAGCCTGCGCGACCGGTGCTGAGGCGCGTGGCGAGTGCCAACTTTGGGGCCGCAGTTCGTGGACGCACCGAGGCGCGAGAGGAGCGACCGCCGCTCGTCAGGCGTGCCAGGAGTCAACTCGATGGCGCCGGGGCCGTGGGGGAGCTGAGGGCGCTCTTCGAGGCGCGGGCGGGGGCAAGGAGAAAGTAGTGGAGAGAAGGTTTAGCGGTAACGATCTGGCGAGGAGAGAATTGAGTAAGCTGAGGTTCTTTGGACTTGGATGGGAGCTGTGCTTTCCGAGCAAGGTTGGAGTTTTTTGTTCTTTTTTGTTCTTTTCTCTTTTTCTTTGTCTTTCGTCTTGCTATTTTGGATATCACCCTTCCTTTCCCTCCGCGGATTTTGTGTTTTTACTTTTTGGCTTGTTGGAAGATTCTAGGTTTAATGGAATTACTTTTGCCTGTGGATGCCGATCGGGACGGGCGTGAGAATTGAGTTGCTGCAGTTGGTGATCATCACACTCGGGGATCTTGTGACCGGGGGGGGTGTAGTGTTAGAAACGGCTTCATGAATAGGCACGTACTTCACGTGTGGAGTCGAATCAAGTGAGTTTAGTGAGTCGAAAAGATAGAATACTCACGACAGTGTGGAAGTTGATCGGTATTAACCTTTGTTCTGGTGAAGTCGGAAAGATAGATAGTCTACAATATACAGAGTTGGTTGGGCTGTGCTCCACTCGGAACGTGGTGGGTACGCTATTCTGCTCCGCCTACTCTATTCTGACCCTGAGCTTCTTCTCTCCTCTCCCCAACCCAATTCGTCGACATGTAGCTCTGACAACGGTATTTCGCACAGCCAGGTAGACTATTTGCACCGAGACTCTGTCCCGATAACTGCACTAGACTATTGTCAGAGTTCGGGCGCCCACTTCATCTCGGCGCTCATAACTCTACTGCGCTGTATATACTCTATCTGCGCATAATTCTGTGATTGCGATCTTCCCTCCGCGAGTCCCACGTATGTATTCGGACCAAAAGTGACGTGCACTCGACGGCACCGCTCCGCCATCCATGTCGCCACCCAGCGACGAAACGGTGGTGTTACGCGGCCTCCCGATCTTGCCGATTTCCCAGACTCCGTCAAATCGTATGTATCTAGTGTCTTCCAGTCGGCGTCGTGCACGGTCGGTTGCACGTCGCGAGATTCCCCCCCCCCCCGTCCGACCAAGGCGGAAGATATCGCCACGCGCTTGTGCGCACCGACGATTGGATTGGATTGGATTTGATTGAAGCCCCTCCCTCTACAAGGAGCTGTTCTTGGCGGACGGGGGGGGGGATCTTCGAATTATATGGAGGGTTTCACACCTCCGACGCCGCCGAAAGGGGTCGCTGCAACGCGGTTACGGCTTAGCGGACGACGGAGCAGGGATGCTGTCCTGTGGAATCAGGGGTAATCTTGTTTTTTATGCCCCTCCCCCAAACTGAGACAGGAGCGGCTTGGGACGTAATTTCGTTCTTTTCTCGCTTTTTCTCTCTTTTTTTTTTTTTTTTTGCAAAGGTGGAGAGTGGAGAGCAGCGGGCGGATGCGGATGCCGACGGGATCGGTGGTCGCGTTAGAGTTCCGGCGTAAGGTTACAACGTTTAAGGAGGATGGTGATGCACCGGGCGCGGCTGGGTTGAGGTTGGAGTTGGAGTAAAGTCTGTCCGCACTGTCCGTCCGCCCCCCCCTGTACTCTTCGCGACGTTGCGACCTCCGAATCCCCTTCGCCTTCATCTCTGCCCTCGCCCCCAGCGCTATGGCCGCTTGCAGCGCGGTTGCAAAGTCCGGCCAAAATTCGAAAGCGGGAATTTTTTAAAAAAGAATTCCGAAGGAAAAACCAAAAGAAGAACAGATACATATGTAGAGAATTCTAAGTCTATGTAAGTCCCACGTCCGAGTCTATACTCTATGCGCGATCGATGCCCAATGCGTGAACCTTGAGGCTGGGCCGGCGGGTATTAGAGATCCCCTTTCCCTCCCCCCTACTTCTACTTGCAACCACACCTTCAGTCCTCCTCTTCTTCTTCCTCTTCTTCATCCACTTATTCTTCCCACCGCGTAGTTATCCCTCCTTTCTACCTACCCACACTCTCGTTAATTGGGTCGGTCAAGACTCGTCCGCCCTCAGGCACCAGCAAAACAACTACTACAACTACAACTACACGCCTCTTCCCTTCTTTCCAGCACCCACCTTCGTCGCCTTAATATCTTCCAATAACACCATAATGCGTCTCATCGCACTCCTTGCCGCGGCGGCCACGTTGATCGGCGCGTCCTCCGCTGCTATCGAGCCCATCATTATGAAGGACAGGCACTTCTACACCGAGTCCGGAAAGCCCTTCTTTGTATGCACCCCCCCCTAGGAAGACCGACGGAGTGAGAATCCGTGCTGAAGTCGTGTAGCTCCGGGGTGTCGACTACCAGCCCGGCGGTTCCGCCGAGTTCGAGAAGGGCCACGACCCGCTGTCGGACATCAACACCTGCGCGCGTGACATCTACATGTTCCAGCAGCTCGGCATCAACACCATCCGTGTGTACTCGGTCGATCCCGAGCTCGACCACGACGAGTGCATGACGCTGCTCGCCCAGGCCGGCATCTACCTGGTCCTCGACGTCAACACACCGCTGGCCAACCAGCACCTGAACAACCAGGAGCCGTGGACCACCTACACTCCCAAGTACCTCGAGCACATCTTCTCGGTCATCGAGGTGTTCTCCGGCTACGCCAACACTCTGGCCTTCCTGGCCGGCAACGAGGTAGTCTTCGAGAAGGTCTCGGCCAAGACTTCGCCCAACTACATCAAGGCCGTCGTGCGCGACATGAAAGGATACATCGAGCGTCACGTCGGCCGTGTCATCCCCGTCGGCTACTCCAACGCCGACGACCTGGACTTCCGTATCTCGCTCGCCAAGTACCTCGAGTGCGGCCCCGAGGGCTACATCGACTTCTTCGGTGTCAACTCGTAAGTTCTGTGTGATCCCGAACGGGTTTCCCGCCCGCTGACATTTGTTTTCTTCCGATTAGCTACCAGTGGTGTGGCCACAACACTTTCGAGGGCTCCGGATACGACAAGCTCGTCGAGGACTACACCGACTACTCGCTTCCCGTCTTCTTCACCGAATTCGGCTGCAACGAGTCCCCCCCGCGCCAGTGGGAGGAGATTGACGCGCTCTACTCCGACAAGATGACCAATGTTTTCTCTGGTGGTCTCGTCTACGAGTACACGCAGGAGGCCAACAACTACGGAATCGTCGACGTCTCCAAGAACGGCCAGGTCAAGTCTCGCAACGACTTCACCTCGCTGCAGAAGGCGTACGAGAAGGCGCCCAAGGACGTCAAGATTCCCAGCGGAGCCACAGCCCCCAAGCGCCCGACCAAGTGCCCTGCCTCGGACGACGCCGCCTTCGAGCACATCACGGCCAACATGACCCTGCCCTGGACGCTCGGCGAGAGCATGATCAAGGATGGTGTCGCCGACCTCGTCAAGCGCGGAAAGTTCGTCACTGTCTCGCAGCGTGCCACCGAGTACGAAGTCGTCATCGGCGGAAAGACCGTCTCGGACAAGGAGGTCGAGATGACCATCAAGACGTCCGACCAGAAGGTTCTCGCTGCCGGCGGCCACGGCGAGAAGACCGGCGGCTGGAACGGCAACACCCCTGCCGAGGCCACCGACGACTCTGAGGAGGAGTCCGCTGCCGCCACCCTCCCCGTCGGCGGCGCCATGTTCGTCGGCTCACTGTCGGCGGTCGCGCTCGCTTTCGGCCTGTTCCTGTAGATGGAATGAAGGAGCGTGGTCATGGTAGTTGTGGTGTATCCTTTTGGGCTGTTTATATTATGTGTATAAGCTTTTTGGTGTTTAGAGGGGCAATGTTTTTTTTTTATTCATCGATTTCGCTTTCTCTTGTTTCTCTTTGTTTTTGTTTTTTATTTCATCCAATTTCCAGAATCGGGCGTTAAACGCCCTCGGTGTTTCCGTGCCCGTGAAGGGATCGTTGTTTTCTTTTTCGTTTCCTGTGTCGTGCTGTGCGTTCAACTTGTGTGTGATGGAGGCGGGTACGGTGGAAGGGGGGGTGATGCTGGTGGGAGAATGGTAATCGAAGTATCGTATCGATGAAGTTTTTGCCGTCGTGAAATCATAGCAAGAAGAAACAAAATACCTCCGGGGGGTGAAGAACAGCCGAAGGCTTTTTTATATGTAATTCCAGGGAAATGAAGAAACCGTTATTGCTGATACGGGGGGAATCGAGGCAAGGACAAGGACAAGGAAAAGGACGCGCGGCCGCTCAATGGGGTCACTGCTGGTCACTCGGCTCTTGTGGCCGGTACAAGGCCTGCATATGTACATGTGTGCAGGGCCTGGGCAAAACAGGCGGCTGAGGAGCCGGATGCACGAGGGGTCGAATGGTTGGGCTACAAGGATAGATACGGGAGGCGGCCGATGCCACTCCCCAGATCACTAGCCAGCTTGAAGCGAGAGATCTCGGAGAGAAAGTGGGAAGAAGCGCAGACGTGGGCAAAGAAGAGGGTCAGGGGGAAGAAGTACCAAATGCCAGAAACGATGCACCAGAACGACATGGTGGCGCGAGCACCGAAGAGGCTGACAGGAAGATACCACCAGCTCAAGACTGGGCATTGCCGCACAGGGCAATACCTGAAGTGGACGAAGAACTCGAACACGGCGGAGTGTGGGTGGTGCCGGTACAAGACACCGACAAGGGAACACCTGTTCAAGAACTGCGACAGGTGGAGGCCGCAACAGAAGATAATGTGGGCAGAGATACGGAAAAAGACAGGAAGAGGGAAGAACCGGTTCACAATCAGAGAACTGTTTGCGGACGTGCGGTGCACTGGAGCGATCTTGGACTTCTTGAGAACGACGAAGGTGGGGGCGAGGGTGGGGCCGCGGGAGCTGCCACCAGAACCAACAGGGGGGAGGGAGGAGGGAGATATACGGTCTCCTTAGTCACGCTCTTTTGTCCGTTTTCTTTCGTTCTGTCTCTTTCTCCCATGGCATCATCAACGAGTCTTTCTCTTACTCTCTCTCTCTTTCTTTCTTTCTTTCTTTTTCTTTCTCTTTTCGGGGGACAGGCCGGGCGGGGGCAAGGGGAGTCGCCGCGAGCCGCTGGCGGACTGCTTGAGGGCGCAGCGGACGGCGAACAGGAAAAGGACTGTATTTAATATCGTCATGATCCAATAGGGTCGCACACGATTAATGAATCATCATCATCATCAAAAAGCCCGGTGGCCCGCGGGCCGTGGGCTAGCGTGAGCTGCCTCTCGTGAGCCAGTCCCGTCCGAAGTCGGGGCTGGCCGAACTGTTGAGACCGCGGCTCATGGCCGTTCTGGACAGTTTTCCACACGGCCTCGACGAAATACAGTGCGCTTCGGCCAGCACTCAACGCCTTGTGGTGGATCCGACGTCGGTGCTAGCCGCTGCGATCTCACGCCGTGCTTGACGCAATTACGGTTGAATCTGGCGACTCGGCTGCATCTTCTCACACTACAGTACAAGGGGGGGAAGGGGGGTGGCGGTTCATCGAAAGAATGCGAAAAAAAAAATTCGTCTTGGACAAAGACCCGAACGTTTTCCGATTTGCACGGCATTCTGCGGATGCGCACTTGGACGCGGACCCGCACAAGGCTGGTTCTCACGCGGGCTTTTGAGACCGCCGAGTACCTACTTATGTATCGACTCGCGGTGGCCGCAGGTTAACTGCCCGCACACCATCGCCAGCTCACTCACAATGAGCAGTCAGCTACGTACCCAAGACAACGGACAACGATACCAGCTATGTTCCCTATGCGCCACCTAATTCTGCCGCTTGCAACGTGCCGCCACCGCGCGGACAGCGGACGGGAAAAACGGACGAAATGTACGCCGCCATAGTCTAGATAGGCTAAATGCGGGTATGATCGAACAAAAAAAAAGCCCCGATTCCCGCCCCCCCAAAACCCGGCGACCCACTCACAGCCAAGATACACCCACCCAGATTTCGCTTACAGCTCCACCATCTCTTCTCCGATAAACAGATATTTTTTGGCAATGCTGTTATCTTCTCTCTCCGACCCTCTATCGTGTGAATACGATATTCTATCTCCTGTTGTGATGGTGGCCAACAGGAAGTTAGTGCGTCATAAGGTCTCACCCGTTTTTCCCTGCCCGCCGGCTCCTAAAAAAACCCTTCGGCTCGCGGGCCGCGGGCTGGCGTGGACTACCTCTTGCAGACCAGTCCAGTCCGAGGTCACGACTGGCCCGGGAGGACGGTTGAGACTATTGGTTCGATGCGGCCGATGATCGCGGCGACGCCGAGAACGGAACTCCCCAGTCAACACGTTGGCTCCGTCGAACATGCGGATTTTTACTGCACATCTTCACGTGGCGGGCCTTGGCGGTAGAGCAGTACTAAGCGCGTCTCGGCGATGCATTGGAAAGTTTGTTGGGTGCGTTGGAGGGATAGATAAACTGTCTATGATATGCGCTTTCGCGTAGAATGGCTTGCTGATAGCGTGCACATCGTATCACAATGACGAAGCGATAGATATAAAAAAAAAGGCTTGCAGATATGTTGCGGAGCAGAGTACATAGCAAACTGCCGGCGACGTTCGGTATCCGTCGTCGTACGGGAGCACAGAGTGGGGAACACGGAGACGGAGGGTGTTTCACGCATAGCGGCAACGCGGTCGGAAACGATGTCGAAACAGGGAATGCCGCGGCCTCTGGCGCCGGGCTGTCCAGCACTATATATTTATATATCCGGCTCCAGCCCGCGCCGCTGGAGATTCTCCATTCGATCCCATCTTTCACCCATTCAGTCGCGAGCCGGATCTCGCCCACCACCGCGGTACGATCACGATGCACGCCTACGTCTACGGCAGCCTCCTGCTCTTCGCGGCGCTCGTGCGGAGCCAGAACCTGACGATGCCGGCCGAGCTGACGGCGGGCTTCACGCCGGCGACGAACCTGGTGCTGACGCTCGGCGCGAACGAGCTCGTCGCCGGCGAGGTGGTGTCGCTGGCGGCGGCGCGCTCGCCGCCGACGTTCGCGCTCGGCGACAGCGACGGCATCAACACGAACGCGAACTACATCATCGTGTGCGTCGACCCCGACGCCGGGGCCAGCGCGCAGGTCGTGCACTTCCTCGGGACCGACTTCTCGCCCGCGCCGGGCCGCGCCACCAACCTGACCGCCGACGCCGCGCCCGCGCTCGAGTACCGGCCGCCCGCGCCGCCCGAAGGAACAGGCCCGCACCGGTACGTGTGGCTGCTGTACCGCCAGCCACGGGGCTTCGTTGCCCGCGACGTGCCCACCACCAGGACCGCGTTCGACGTCGACGGGTGGAGGCGCGCCAACGGCCTCGCCGACGCCATCGCCGGCACGTTCTTCGTCGCCGAGTTCGGAGGTACGGCCGCCGCCGTCCACGCGCGGGGGACACTGCTGACCGAGTGCTAGATGGAGGCGTGGTTTCGAGTTCGACGGCAAGCCCGAGCTCGACGGCGGGAGGGAGGGCCACGACGACCGCGGTTGGGAGAACGCTCACCTCGCCGCTGCCGCGCGCCACGTCGGAGGCCGCTCCGACTGCGACCGCCACCGGCGTCGTCATCGGTGCTGCCGCCGGGCAGGACATGTCCGGGCGCGTGTTGGCCGCCGTGGCCGCCGCTGTCGCCGCGCTGCTGCTGTGACGGGAGTCGGGACCGACGACGGAGGAACCGGAAGGTCCATTGGAAAGCGCATCCGGGCCGTGCAGAGCGGTTCGCCGCGGGTTGGAATAGTAGATACACTCGTCGATAGTGCCAAGCCGCAGTCGTAGACCGCCAATATCCGTCCCAGCCGTGCTGCCGTCCGTGCTGCCGTCCGCCGTCGCCGGGGAGAGCGCGCGCTTTAAGTAGCGTCCGTCCCGTCACTCGCCCGAGAGCGCGCGCGCATCCCGCCCGCCGCGCCGGACTGGCCAGGTTCCGAGTGATCTCGGTGAATTGTGTCTCACCCGCCGCCTGCAGCCCCTGTCCGCCGATGCACCTGCAGACCCGATGGCACCGACATGTATGTATGTAGAGCAGATTGCAGAGAACAACATGGCCGCCGTCCTACCAAACCCGATGCCGTACAGTGTGCCCGGACGGGGGTTCATCAAAAAGGAGATGGCCAGGGAGAAAGAAGAGAGTAGGTAGTGCACATAGAGTAGAGTTCATATGTGGATACTTAGAGTACATAGACGTGCACAATATCTGCAGAGTCGTTATACTCTATAGTTAGTCCTTGGCCTTGCGCGCACAAGCGAACAAACTAAAAAAAAAACATGGATGGAGGCTCCACAACGGTTTTATTGACTCCTCATACATACATAGCAAGTCTCCACATGGATCGACTCGACACAATATCTATGTTTATAATTGACTCCTGTCATCCGCGATTCGCCTCCACCACCCATCGTAAAATTAGGGGAAGGAATACGGAAGGTCGGATAGAATGCCCGCGCCGTTCTTCCGTTTCTCGCGTGAATTTCTCGTCGCCCCCGCATCGAAAGTCGCGAAACGACGTCGTGCAAGGGCGACGTAATAATGTCACCCAGCCAAATTGAGCGTTTTGAAGAGACGATCCCGCGAACCCGAAGCGCCCGGACACGTTTTACCTTGGTGCATTTCGTGTCGCGTCTCGGGTCAGGTGCATATACACATATCTTATCGATCTGTTCCTGTCTGGGCGCTGCGCCCCGCTGCAAACGTCTATCTAGATAGTATATAGATATCTATTTTCTCCCTTGGCAGGGTGCGTGATTGTAGGGCATCAGGGCACCGGTTTAATAAACGACGGACCCAGCGTGGATAGACCCCCTCGAGTCTCGCCGTGCAATATGTATTTATCAGATACCTATACATAGACAGATGGATAATCGGCAGCGCCGTTACGGAACATGCCGCGACACGCCATAGGCTGGCTGCGCCTCCGCGCGGCGTTTCGTATGTCCCCGCTCGCGATTATTGGACGTGCGCCGGGTGACGATGCTTCCCCTTGCTCGGCGAGCGTTCCTGCAGCCGCAGCCCACCGCCGTCGCGATGTAGCCGCACAACGCCCGGGGAACGACGCAGATACGATCACTCGTGCGCGCAGATGTGTCCGCCGTCCGTTTGTCTGTCCGTATGTGCGATTTTACGTAACTGTGGCAATGTTTATGGGCGCCGCGCGTCTGACGTCACCACCGTACTCAGCAGGGAGTATCAGCCGCCCCGCGCGCAGCGTGTGTCTGCGAGCGGAGGGCGCAGCTACTTACGCACATGTGTAGATATCGTAGGTAATGTCAGCTCGAACAAAACGATTCTCTCCAGCGACGTGATGGTCGACCCCGCTCGACTTGCATGCAGGTGTCATGAACTGGCTGAGGGGAAGACGGGGGATCGTTATAAATAGCTGCCGTCGAAGATCACACCAGCCATGGGGTATATACATACATATGTGATCCGATAGGTAGATTGGTATCTATTTCTCCTCACCCTGCCCTGGCCAGGCAGGGCTGAGCCTGGTACACACCGCAGGGAAGGTACATACACTAGCAAACACGCCACGTCCAGACCCTGGCGGTACCTTCCGCAGCGGGGATAGCGCGCTCCACGGTGGAGAGTGCGTGTCTCTATGAAGAGCACGTGGGAGGTGGGCACTGCGGGGAAGCATGCGGCGTGGCTTTTCGCCGAGGGGTTTTTTTTTTCTTTCTTCAGTTCTTTCGATTTGCGCCGTGGCCAGCTGTACTGTGGCTGGGCGGACGCCGGCACTGGTCGTTGATTGACTGATTGACTGACTTGATTGACTGATCGATCTACTGCTCCTGTCCTTGCAATGCCAGAGCAATGTACTCTCTGCGCCCTGTCATTGCATCGCATGGGCTTGACCTGACGCTCCCGAAATGCAGCAATGTGCTCTCTGTGTACTGCCTGCTCGATCTGGCGCGCGAGGGCGTCCGTCCTTCCACCATCCCTCCTTCCCCGACAGGCCGAACATGGTACGTATCTACATAGCAGCAGCACTTGCAGACTGCAGTCACCCCTCTATGTACATACATACATGACAGATTGTGGACGTACCGCCAGGTCCTAACGCTACGGTAGTCCGGCATCCCCGATCTACCGCACGTGCCGCCGCTGTCTCACGTCTGGCTGTGGAAAGTCGCGGGCACCGACAAGTTGTCGTCGGCATGTGTGTGCGTGCGACATCGCCGCGAGTTTGGCCATCGCATTCAAGAACAAACGCCGGGCGTTGGCCCGCTCCAATCGCGGAGGGAACCGTTCAGCCGTTCGAAAATACCGCACCGGATGTCGCTGGACGTACATGTTGGTACCAACCAACCAACCAGCCAGCCAACCAACCGATAGCGGGGGCGGCGTTGGATGTTTCCATGGCGCGGCCTGACATGAGGAGATGTGATATGTCCAGCCAGCCAGAACACATCGGGTCTTGCCAGGCCAGCGGCTGAAGCCACCAGCTGGACAGTGGACGCTGTGCGGCGGCCGCCGGAGTAACCGGTCGTCCACGGCGGAAGGCACTCCGTTGTACATATGTACATCCTATGGTGCGATACAACTGTTAGTCTGCACCTCACACTCTCTGGGTGGTGGACCGGGCGGGATGCTGCTCACCGTGAGGAAATAGTATCTATCTATGTACAAACATCGTATGTGCCTCTCTGTTATGTAGTCTAGGCTCGACGCCCGCAAGCGGCGGGAGCGAGCTGTTGAGCTTTCGCGGTACAGATATGGTAAAGATAGCCACTGCATGGATCCTTTCCGCTGAGATCACCGAACCCCGTGCCTGTCCGTACCGAGGAAGCTCATGTCGCCGTGTTCTGCGGCACCGAGCGCGAAGAAATCACTTCCTCGCCTCCGCTGGCATGTGGGAATGTATGCCGTGTATGGTGGGGGGAACACTTCGAACCCAGGGTGATTTGGACATTCGGGAAAAAATCGAATCGATTGCAGGCGAGGAAATATTTTTTATTGATTTCGTGATTTTTTTAGGGGGAGCTAAAACAGGTAATTACTTAATTAATATTGTCGGCCACAATTTAGACGAAACGTCCCCTAATTTCCCAATAGGGAAGCTCATGTGACCAAGATCCGCATGTGCAATACCCTACGCGGTAATTCGTGCGTTAAACAAGAGCAGATAGATATTCGGAGGAGCGCCAGCGAAAGTAATTTATTTTAAAATTCCTCTCTAAATCAGCCACCCCAATTAAAAACAAAAGCTCACCCCATCAGCTATCACTTGCCCCCACTCTACAGATCTGAGGCCTTGTTTTCCGTAATTAGGTGGAGAAGTTCTCCCGCCAAAAGTGTAGGGTTTTCAAACAGGTTTTAAATTCCCCCCCCCACGAGGTGTACCCGTCGCTTCTCGGCGGAAACAGCTTTTGTTGGTGCAGTTATGACTCCATAATGCCTGCGGATCGCCAGAGTGCAAGTGCTGATTATTCACGGCCAGGGCTTCATCTCCTGCGTGCATACTCGATCCGCCGCGGGCATCCAGGTATGTATGTGCTGGCTGGATGTCCGTACGTATGTAGAGTACATATCGTACGGTCAGGGAACATTCTCCGGTCCTCCTCTACGGGTGGAAAATAACATAGCACGTCTCGACTGCATCTCACCACATCGCGCCCACCAGCGCTTCTGTTTCTCTCTCGCGCTGACGTCTCGCGGCCGTGGATCCATGTCGCCGCTTATGCACCAGAATACATGCCAAAGCTCAGCCTTCCGTCCTCCATTCGCTCTCTTGCCTTCCAGCGCGAGAGCAAGTCGTATTCCGGTATCTACAAAGCGGAGGTGGATCATACGGCGTTCGCTAGGCCTTCGCAGGCTGGTATCTATGTGGGTAGCAAGTACTGCTGCCTGGCAGTGACTAGTCCAGTGGGAAGGAGCTATTCCTGGCGGGGGCTTTTCAGCTTTGGCTTCAGCTTCGCCGAAATCAGCAGATACCTACGCCTGGAGGCGCATCCTGTACCCCACGGTACTAGTTCAAGACGGTCCACCAAATCCCCCCATGGCCAGACCGAACGAAACGGAACGGAGCGAGAGAAACGAAAATAGTCTGGATAGCCGTCACACCGAGGCACATACACACCAGACGTGTCGGGAGGACGGAACGTGGCTCTCGTCGTCGGGATCGGATGGCAAGGACCCGCCTTGCGCGAATCGGTCGCTACCGGCTAGACCCAGAGCAGGATTGACAGAGTACATAGAAGTCGTGCATTTCGGTCGGATCAAGACGACGCTCTGTGCGGCAGGAGTGCGGGATTCGGGCGGAGAGGGGTGGTGGGGGGATTCCTGCAGGCATCGTCACACCGTCACATCGTCCGGCGAATGGACCGGTATGTGCCTATGTATGTATGTCTGGATGGATGGATGGATGTAGTATGTAGGTCTCATTCCGCACTCCGTCGCCATCGCCATCGCGTCGACATCCGCTCGTGGAGAAAAAAGAGAGACACCGCGACCCAGGCAAACGTTAGCGAGGCTATTCTGCACATTGGCGGGGGCTGGGGTTGGGCTGACGGATCGCGGCGGCGGTGCCCGGGCGAAAGCGAGGATCCGCAGAGAAAAGAAAAGAAAAGAAAGAAAGAAAGAAAAGAAACGCGCATCTCGCGAGTACCTATTTTCTGCGCCCTGTCGATAGTATCTACGATGGAAGCAGTAGCAGGCGGTCGCGTCGGGGAAGGCTATGTCGGTCCGTCGATGGGGGCCATGACTGCATGTACCCGGCGCTGTGCACGTACTGTACCATGTAGTACGGTGGTTAGGGATGTCGTGATATTGACTACTGGGCCACCCGCAGATCCGGTCTCACACCCAGACACTCGCATTCTTCGCGCTGGTCATCTCCGCCGCTACCACTTGCTACCTACCGCATCGGCGGGAGAGGCGGGGGGGCGGTGCCGACCGCGGTCTCACTCCCTCGCTCACGCACTCCCACAGTGCGCACCAGCGGACACGCGATGCGACGTATCTATAAAGAGTCTGCTGGTCCTTGACTGCATGCTCTCGATCACGCTCACCCTCCATTGGCTGCAGACGAGGTTGGAAGCACCCCACATATACATTGCTTCCTCTCTCACCGCCATTCCCCCGTGGTCTTTCCGATTCACTGTCCGGCGCGATAATCACCGATAATCTCCTAATTCTAATACCCCCCCCACTCAACATCATGAAGTCCTGGACTTTCGTGGCGCTCGCCGCTTCAACGCTGCTGTCGTGGGCGTCGGCGGCGAGTGTTGCCGCTCCCTGGGGCCAGTGCGGTGGTGACAGCGACTCGGTCTGTCCCGAAGGCTTCTTCTGCAACACCGTCAACAGCTGTCCGTGTTCCCCCCTCCGGTGCGTCTGCGGTTGTCCGGGAACTGACGGCGGTCCGCAGATTACTCGCAGTGTGTCAAGGAAGGCGGAGCGTCACCGCCCGAGTACGATTCCCCAGGGCACCAGCTTCTCCGGCGACAAGCCGGATTCACGGCGGTGACGGGGGCCGTCTCGGGAGGGATCGTGCTGCGGAAGAAGATCCAGCAGCTGCAGTCCGAAGACCCCGACGTGTTCAACATGTTCATCTGGTCACTGGTACGTTTTCGATGTGCTTCCGCAGGCCCCTCGAGCGTCTGCTGATGTTGCGGCGTGACAGTACATGATGCAGCGCGTCGCCGAGACCGACCCACTCTCCTACTACCAGATCGCCGGAATCCACGGACTCCCGCACATCCCCTGGGGAGAGGCACCGCGCGACGATCACGACCCCGACTACGGGTACTGCACCCACGGGTCCGCGCTGTTTGCGACATGGCACCGACCCTACCTGGCCCTGGTAGAGCAGAGAATCCATGCGCATGCCGTCAATGAGGCTGGTAAGTTCCGCGGAAACCAGGCCTCGAGATGGCAGGCGGCCGCGGCAAGGGTCCGACTTCCGTACGTTCATCCTCGGGATCTCTCGGCGCGTGTCCGGCTAACCACCGTTGCAGGTACTGGGACTGGTCTCAAGACGACTCCGCCATTCCGAACATCCTCATGCGCCCGACCGTCACTGTCACCAGACCGGGCGCCAGCGGCGGACAGCCCCAGCAGACCAACATCCCCAACCCGCTCTACCAGTACCGCTTCACCAACGGCGGCCTGAGGGCCCGGTACTTTGACGGACTGCAGGCGGAGGCCCAGATCACTCTGCGGCAGCCGGTCGACGTCCGGACCAGCGACGACGCCGAGGCCGACAGCGAGATGCGAGCCAACTACGATGCCCGCCGCAGCAACACTTACAACCTGTTCAGCATCCCCGACTTCAGCGCCTTCTCCAGCAGTGCATTCCAGACCGGCGACTCGCCCAACGCCTGGGTCTCGGTCGAGTCCATCCACAACCAGATCCACGCCTCGATCGGCGGCTCCAATGACCCGCTCTCGGGCCACATGTCATTCGTCGACTACTCCGCGTTCGACCCGATATTCTGGCTGCACCACGCCAACGTCGACCGTCTGACGGCGATGTACCAAGCCGCGCGCCCAGGCGCGCGCCTGACCCCGCAGCCCGCCACGGGAGTCTTCGGCCGACGCGTGCAGGAGGGCGACACCGACGACATCAACACTCCGCTGTGGCCGTTCCGCAAGGCCTCGGGCAGCTACTTCACCTCACGGGACGTGAACAGCGCGAGCTCGATCTGGGATTTCGGCTACGCCTACCCGGAGGTGCCGAGCAGCTACCGCGGCCGTCCGGCGTCGGAGCTGCGCACGTTCGTGGTCGGCCGGATCAACGCGCTGTACGCTCCCGGCTCCGTCAACTCGCGTCTCAAGCGCGCCGACGTCACCACGCGTCGCGAGTGGATCTGTCATTTCGTCTTCACGCCCGCCGACGTCGGCGGTACTGCCGAGCTCGCGATCTACTTCAACGGCACGGACGGCTACGCTGTCGGCGCCGGAGCCGCTCTCGGAAAGGTCCGCTACACGGCCATGGACAAGAAGATGCGCGTCACCGCAGCCGTCCCGCTCACGGACGCGCTCGAGCGCGAGGGCATCGACGTCAACGACCCCAAGGCCGTCGTCGGGTACCTCCGCAGCAACATCGACTGGGTCATGCGCAAGGTTCGTCCTCCCCCCATCCTACCTCCTTGTCCACACACAACTAACACCGCATCCACAACAGGGCAAGAAAAACCACTACGACCTTTCCAAGATCCCGTCGCTCAAGGTCGGTGTGTCGTCGTCGCTCGTCACCTACCGCGGCTCCAGCGAACTGCCCGCGTGGACCGAGTTCGAGACGTACTACGAGATCACCGAGAAGAAGCGCTGCGGCATGGAGTACAAGGACAGCGACATGGTCGGCAGCAAGGACGCCAAGCGCTACTTTGGCAACACCCGCGAGGACCGCAACGACTCCAGGTAAGCGGGTACATAATGGGTATTCATGAGCGATGTTTTCTTTTTTTGGCTTCGGTTATAGACGGGGTTTCTCCG
>Ga0307512_10003475_pt1 | contig 18271 bp, 19 predicted proteins | sample 14_EM_MG_FD_200267 | JGI IMG/M metagenome (GOLD analysis project Ga0307512, IMG submission 200267) | Populus trichocarpa ectomycorrhiza microbial communities from riparian zone in the Pacific Northwest, United States - 14_EM | ecosystem: Host-associated > Plants > Roots > Unclassified | place...
TTGAGCCGCGGCAAGACGCGCGTGGTTCGGAGAGCGCGTGGTCAGGCGAGCGCGTGCTCAGGCGAGCGCGTGCTCAGGCGAGCGCGTGCTCAGGCGCGGCCGCCGTCGGCCAGCACGCGCAGCAGGAACCGCGAACTGATCAGCGCGCTCGGGTGCGCGAGCATGGAGGTGACCAGCGCAAGCTGGCGATTCACCGTCTGATCCCGCGTCGAGGCGTTGAAGATCCGCCCGCTCAGCCACCGGGTCACCCGATAGCCGCGCGGGTAGGGGCCGTCGACATGCGGCAGGGCCAGGTCGGCCGTGGTGGACACCTGCCAAGCCGCGTCCACGATGACCTTCACATCGGCAAAATACGAGGTTGCCGGCTTCGCCAGATCGGGCTCGCCGCGCAGATACTCCGACAGGCAGGAAGCGTGCAGCATGGCGGAGGTCATGCCCTGGCCGTACACCGGATTGAAGGATGCCACCGCGTCGCCGGCCGCGACCAAACGGGCCGGAAACCGGGGCACACGGTGAAAGTCGCGGCGGCGGCTGTCCGCCTGGTGATAGGTGATCACGTCACCTACCCGCTCGGCGGTGGTGGCCACCTCACCGAATTCGGCCGGGAAATCCCGCACGCACCGCTCCCGATATTCGTCGGGGTCACGACCGGGTCGGTCGTCGGCGTAACCGGAAACCAGCATCGTCCACCGGCCGCCCTCGATCGGCGTGAAGCCGCCGATCCGCGCGGTCTGACCCGGCCTCGGGTTGTCGACCGAAATGCACGACCACACCGAAGTGTCCGCCGGGCGCCGGTACAAAGCGGTCGCATAGTTCAGCTTGATGCCCATGCGCTGCATCGGCGGGCGGGGGAAACCGCCGGCCTCCAGCCAGTCGCTGAGCCGGCTGGACCGGCCGGTGGCGTCCACCAGGAAATCCGCCTGCTCCACGACGGCCGCCGACGATCCCTCCGGGACGTAGCGCACCCCGGTCGCGACACCCTTGTCGATCAGCAAGCCCTCGGCCCGCCCGCGAACCGCCTGAACGTTGGCCCGGGCCAGCACCCGATGCCGGATCAACGCCTCGAGGAACGGCCGACTGGAGACGAGCGCCGTGGTTCCCAGGTCGGACGGCACCTGATTGCGCAGCTTGCCGTCCAGGTAGAACCGGTCATGGCCCGGCGGCGGGTCGACCGCGCCCGCCGCCAGCGCCTGCTCGACGAACCCGGGAAACCAGCGCTCCAACTGGTTCTTCCCGGCCGGCAGCAGCGCGTGGACCTGGCTGCCCTGCGGCACACCGGGCCGGGGCCCGACCGCGCCGACCGGGTCGGCGGCGATCCGCTCATCCGGCAGGTCGAGCGCCGCCAGGTCGTCCCGCTCGATGATCAGGACGTGCTCGGCGTGGTCGCTGAGCACCCGGGCAGCCATCAGCCCGGCGACGCTGCCGCCGAGAACTACCGCCCGCCGGAACAAGACTTTGGTCTGCTGCGGCGGCTGGAGAGTCGAAAGAGTCGCAAAACGACGAGCGGCTGCCATGGGTTCCCCTCGGCAAGTAGCAAGGCCCGCACACGATAACGGCAAGATCGAGCAGCCCGGCCACCGCCCCGGTCGGCTTTGCCCCGGCGGGCCTGCACGGACGTACGCCTCGGGCAAAGCACCGTCCGCAGAGGTCTGCGAACAAAGACGCTGCGGGAAAGCGGTGGCCTTGCTATCTTGCCCGGCAATGAGCAGGCGGAGGTACGTGGCCCGCGGTGTCCCGGGCGGCTACCGCATCTGGGATAACAAGGCGCGCCGATGGTGGGGCGACCTCTACGAGCTCTGCCCCGATGAGCTGCTGGACGAGCTGAACGGCAACCGCGACTACGCAAAGATTACGGCCCTGCTCCGAACGCATCGGGCAAGGAAACGCTAGCCGCCAGAAGCCATACGGCGCTTGACATATGCTGCCGAAATTCGTTGGACGCGTGGTGGGCGGGCTGGTAACTTCGCTCACGCCGTGACACTGCCCGAGGAGGTGAGACCCCGTGAACGTTTCGATGTGGGTGCTCTCCTCGTCGCGGACCGGCTGTTGACGTAGGTGTCGCCGGGAGCGCCCCGCACAAAGGCGATCCCGAAAGGCACCAACGTATGAATCCTGTGGAATTCAGCCACACCGTTCTGATTTCCCGCGTCGCCTCCGGCCGATGGCATGCCCTGGAAGACGACCTCGTGGTCGGCCGGGGTGAGGCGTCGCACCGGCCCGACGGGCGATTGTTCGTCAGCATCGACGCCTGGCACGGCGCGGCGTTCGAACAATTGGCCGAGGCGATGCTGGCGGCCCTGCCGAGACCGTTGAGCACAGTGGTCGATGAGGCCGACCTCGACCTGACCGCCCAGTGGCAGCGAGCCGGCTTCACGACGCGGCGCCGCGAGTGGGAGTACCGCATACCCACCGACCCGCGCGACACGGGCCTCGGCCCGATTCTGCCGCCGCCCGGCGTGACGATAAAGGCCTTCGGCAGCGCGGAGGAAGCCCCGCTACGCGCCCTAGACCGCACGATCCGTAACGAGGTCGAGGCCGGCCCGGGCTGGCCGGACATGCCGGCCGAAGTGTTGGCCAGTCCCGGGCTCGACCCGTCGAATTGCGCCGTGGCAGCGCAATCCGGCCAATATGTGGGTCTGCTGCGGGTCGCGACGGTGACCCGGCTGCCCCGGATCGGACTGATCGCCGTGCGGGCCGACCGGCAACGCCGCGGCATCGCCCGGGCGCTGCTGGCCCACGCGCTGGGCGCGCTGCACCACATCGGCAAGGAAACAGCCTCGGCCGAAGTGACCGAATCCAACGCGGCCGCCACGGCGCTATTCGAGGGCATCGGCGCCCGGCGCACTGGCAGCAATCTCGAACTGGTCCTGCGCTGACCACGAAACGATAGGAGGCGCTGACCATGGCGAGAACATCAAAGGGCATAGAGCTCGAGGGCACGGTCCTCGAGTGCCTGCGTAACGCCACCTTCCGGGTGGAACTCCAAAACGGCCACAAGGTATTGGCCCACATCAGCGGAAAAATCCGAAAGAACTACATCAAGATCCTCCCGTTCGACCGGGTGCTCGTCGAGTTGAGCCCTTACGACCTGACCCGAGGCCGCATCGTCTTCCGCTACCGCGGCTAGCGCGCCCCCAGCGGTGCGGGCAACCAACCACCCGCACCGCTGGGCCACCGCTACCGTTACCTGGCTCTCGACAGGGGTTGCCTTCGCGTGCACGATGGGCACGTGACCAACCGTGAGCGGGACGTCGTCCCAGGTCAGCGTGATGCTGCCGTGCGCTGGTCGACGTCCGAGGTCCAGCCCGGTGAACGGTTCGACGCCTGGACCGGCATCATCAGCGATACGTTCGTGCCGTTGACCGCCGTGCCGCTCGGCGACCAGGCGGCGTTCACGGGCCGCGTCGAGAATCATCGGTACGGCGCCTTGCAGGTGACCACGGTGAAGGCCGCCAGCCAGCGGGTCCGGCGTACTCCGTCCCTGATCGCGCGGACGAGCGGGGAGTACCTGATCGCGAGCATCCCGCTGAGCGGGTCGGGTGTGGTGGAGCAGGACGGCCGGGTCGCCGTCATGGAACCCGCCTCGATCATCTTCTACGACAGCACCCGCCCGTACACCCTGATCTTCGAGCGTCCGTTCGAGCAGGTCAGCATCCATGTTCCGACGGACGTCCTCGTCGAGCGAGGCGTGCCCCTGGCCGCCCTGCGTAACCGGACGGCGTGCAATCTGGGATCCGGCGGGCCCGGCAGCGTGGCCTCCTCCTTCTTCGCCTCCCTCGCGCGGCTCCAACGGCAAGATCCGCTGGCCGCGGCCGCGCTGAGCGTCCACGGCGAGGGGCTGCTGGCGTCCGTCCTCGCGCTCGCGGCCCGCCCCTCCGCGCGGGTGCCGGACGATCACGAGTTCGCCTTCGCCCGCCTGCAGGCGTACCTGGCAAACGCCTATCCGACGCCGGATCTTGACGCCCACCGGGCCGCCTCGGCCTGCCACGTGTCGCGCCGACAGCTGTTTCGGATTCTGGCCCAGCACGGGACCACCTTCGCGGACGAGGTGCGGCGGCTGCGCATGGAGAACGCGCGCCGCATGCTCGTCACCGACACCCGGCGACCCGTGTCCTCGATCGCCGCGGCGTGCGGCTTCACCATGCCGAGCCACTTCTACCGTACGTTCAAGGCGGCCACGGGCATGACGCCGGGCGAGTATCGGCTCGCGGCCGTCGCCGGTCTGGCACGCCCTGGCACCGACCTGGCACGCGACGCGATGCCCTGACCCGCCGCGCGGCGTGACGATCTTCGAACCAGCCCTTCCTCAAGGAGGTTCGAGTGACCGACACGAACGTTAGGGTCGCCGCCGTTCAGGCGGAATCCGCTTGGCTTGATCTTCAGGCCGGCGTCGAGCAGACGGTGTCCTGGATCGCCGCGGCGGCCGAGGCCGGCGCCCGCCTTGTCGCCTTCCCGGAGACCTTCCTCCCGGGTTACCCCTGGTGGATCTGGCTCGACTCGCCCGCGGCCGGGATGCAGTTCGTCCCGCGCTACAGCGCCAACTCGATGACGCGGGACGGCGCCGAGATACGCCGGATCGCCGCGGCTGCCGCCGAACACGGCGTATTCGTAGTCCTGGGTTTCAGCGAGCGCGCCGGCGGAAGCCTCTACATGTCGCAGGCGTTCATCGACGAGACCGGCCGTGTGGTGTCGGTGCGGCGCAAGCTTAAGCCGACGCACGTGGAGCGAAGTGTGTTCGGCGAGGGCGACGGCAGCGACATCCAGGTCCACGAGACGAGCGCCGGCCGAGTCGGCGCCCTGTGCTGCTGGGAGCATTTCCAACCGCTGACCAAGTACGCGATGTACAGCCTGGCCGAGCAGATCCACGTGGCCTCGTGGCCGTCGTTCTCCGTGTACCGCGGCGCCGCGACCGCCCTAGGCCCCGAGGTGAACAACGCGGCCAGCCAGGTCTACGCCGTGGAGGGGCAGACTTTCGTCGTGGCGCCGTGCGCCACGATCGGCGCCGCGGCGCACGAACTGTTCTGCGACACCGACCTCAAGCGGCAACTCCTGCTGCAGGGCGGCGGATTCACCAAGATTTACGGCCCCGAGGGAACCCTCCTGGCCAGTGCGCCCGACGAGACGTACGAGGGCCTGGTCGTGGCCGACCTCGACTTCTCCCTCATCGCCATCGCCAAATCCGCGGCCGACCCGGCCGGCCACTACTCCCGCCCGGACGTCTTCCAACTCCGCTTCAACCCCAACCCGCAACCGGCGGTACGGACGGAGATCGCCGAGCCTCTTCCGGTGGCCGAGGGCCTGTTCGCGACGACGGGAGGCGCATCGTGACCATCGAGTCGGCCATCCCGGACCACCTGCAGCGCACCCGCACCCGGCCGATCCGGGTGCCCGACGACTATGCCCCGCCGTATCCGAGCTACTCGGCCCGATTCCGTCCCACCGTCTCCCAGGTCGTGATGGCCTACTTCGGCGTGCAATGGCGGGACGACCAGCCGGCCGCCGTGACCGCAGCCCTCGACGAGATCGCCAACAGTGTCGGCTCGGGCGGCGCGGGCCACTGGGATAGGGCGCTCTACGTGGACGAGTCCGGCTATCAAACCGTGCTCACCGTCGCGTACTGGGAAGATCCCGCGGTCTTTGATATGTGGTTCGACACCCACGGCAGGGCCTGGACGGCGCCCGGCCGCCCGCACGACGGGGTCGGCTACTTCACCGAGGTCCTCCGCCCGACGGTGGACAGATACGAGACGCTTTTCTCCGCTGCGGATCAGCTCGAAGGAGTCGGCGTCCTGGCACCAGCGATCAGCGGTGCGATCCAGGAGCACGCCTACTGGGGTGGTGTGCGCGACCGCATCCCGCTATCGCAGGACGACGCCATGCCGCCGGCGGGGCACCCGACCGTCGAGGTGGACGGCCCGGTGCGGCGGGTCATTCCCGCGGACAACATGTGCATGATCCGGTCAGGTCAAGACTGGACGCGCACCGAGGGGCAAGAGCGGCGGATGTACGTCGAGGACGTCGAGCCGGTGCTGCATGCCGGAATGGACTTCCTGCGAGACGACGGCCTGGCGATCGGCTGCTTCTTCAACCGCTACGTCCGGGTTCTCGACCCCTCGGGGGCACCGACCGACAGGTCATACGGACTCAGCTGGTGGAAAAGCCTGGCCGCCTTGGAACGGTGGGCGGAATCGCATCCCACCCACGTGGCCATCTTCGGCGCCGCGATGAAATACCTTTCGACGCTCGGCCCCGCCGCTCAACTGAAGCTCTATCACGAAGTGTCGGTCGCATCGGCGGACCAGCAGTTCTACGAGTACCTGAACTGCCACGACTCAACCGGCATGCTGCGCGCGGCGCCCTGATCCGCACAGCCCCGTTCCGCTCCGGCGAGGCCCAGTCCTAAAGCCAAGCGAGCCTAGCCGGTGACCTTGATGTTGCTCAGGCCGGATTGGGCACCCGTGACCGTGTTCCCGGCGCCCACCACGTTCAGATTCTTGCCACACTTGGCCTGATCGGTGACGTTAATCGCGAACCCGGCCGAGCTGAGTTTCGACGTGTTGCCGCTAAACACGTTCCCGCAGCCGAACCCGGCCACCTGCTGATGCACCTGGTAACCGTCAAGGTCGCCGCGCGGACCCGTACCCTTATTGTTGTTGATCTTGTAGTTGTTGCCCTTGGCGTCAATCCAGGAGTCGGCCGAGTTCGCGCCGCTCACACCAGCCCCATCGAACGTATTACCGCTGATGGTGCCGTTCAGCGTGCCCTCTTTGATGTCGATCAACTCCGCCGCGACGCCCGGCCCGATCTTGTTGCCGGTAACCGTGTTGCGGTCGCTGTGGTCGGCGCCATCGGCCCCCGAACCGAACTTCGCCCAGTTACTTTTCGCCGACCCGACATAGACGCCCTCACCGAACCCCGGCTGGCCCTGGCCGGTGTCACGCACAGACGAGTTCCGCAGCACATTGTCCGTGCTCGAGGTGCGAAAATGAACACCCTCATCACGTACGCCAGAAACGCTCACACCATCGATCACAGTCTGCGTCACAGCGTCCAGCACGATACCCTTGTTGGCAGACTTGACCGAGAAGCCGGTGAGCTTCCAGAAACTCGCCTTGTTCAAATGGAACCCAAACCCGCAGTACGTCACCGAACGGCCACTCGGCACGTTCGGATCGCAGCCGTTCTTGGTATTCGACAGAATCGCGGTCTTCGGGCCGGTCAACGTGATCGGCGCGGAGGCGGTCCCCCTGGCCGTGCCGAAAAAGGCACCATCATAAGTACCGGCCGCCAGCGTGATCACATCCCCGGCCTTGGCCGCGGCGAGGGCGGCCTTGAGCTGCGCGACGTTACCGACCTTCACCGTACGGGTGCTCGCAGCCCAGCTCATCCCGGCACCGGCACCAGCCAGCCCGAGCCCGACAGCAACAACAGCAGCCACCAAGACCTTGCGCCTCTGCGAAGAACTCACAACAAACCTTACGAACCCCAACCTCCCACCGATCAAACCCAACCGCCCCCAATTCACCGCGTGACCAAGAAACCGCACTCCGCAGCCAACCAGGGCTGTCCCCTAGTGACTCCGGCATCGCCTCAAGGACGGGCCATCGAGTCCCCCGGGCACAACTCGGCCACGCGGAGAACCAAGCGGATTGAGGCACGTGCATCAGCGACCGCCTGGCTAGGCTCTCCTGGTGCGCTCGTTACGCAGGAGCACCCGCGGCTATAGCGCCGTTGCCGACGTCGCTGGAGGCAGACGTTGACCCCGAGATCCCGTGCTCACGGCAGCGGCAGCGGGGACGAACCGCCCTCCGCCGGCCGGGCCCGAGGCCGGGGTGGGCAGCCGGGGAACGTGGAGCAGGGCGAGGGCCACGCCCGCGAGACGTTCCAGCGCGGACGGCCGACGGCTGCGGGCGGTGGCCCGTCGTCCTCCTCGGGGTCGCGCGCGTCCTCATCTGGCCAACCCCAGGGCGTCCCGCATGGTTTCCGTGACTTCGGGCAGTTCCGGGAGTTTGCGACCCGCTTCCGGGACCGGATGCGCGAGCTCTACCCCGACTTGGACATGGGATTCCAGGGCAGCTCGGTCACCGGGCGCAGCGCGGAGACCGGGGCGCCGTTCGACGAGGGAAGGGTCAGCGACTACGACATCGCGATCAGCGGTGACTCGGTCAACCGAGCCGCCCAGGAGAACGGCGTACAGTTCCGCGGCGACGGCGTGTCGACCGGGCCGCTGAGGGGTCGCGACCTCGACCGGCTCGGGCTCGACGGCATCGTCGACGATGCGTCGGCCGAGACGGGTCGCGAGGTCCACATCATGATTTTCCGTACCATAGAAGAGGCCGCTGGCCGCAAACCGACCATCAAGGTCTGGTTCTGAACGGGAAGACACAGTGATCTACGACGTGTACGGATACGGCGAGCCCAGCCTCGGCGATCAGCCAGGCAGGCTCGCCGATGCCCTTGGGGTGGAGTGGGTCAGGCACGAAAGCGACTATCGCGGCAGCTACTTCGCGGCACGCCCGCGGACCGGCACCGGCAAGCTCCGGCTCCAGTCCAACGACCTACGCGACGGCGACGACGAGTACTACCAGGAGCCCGACTTCCCCGAGTACCGCTACCTGTTGTTGGTCGACAAGTTCGACCACCCCGACGAGGTGCGGACCAAGCTGGCTTCACTCCCGCAGTGGCGGTTCCTTTACCGCAGCGTCGTGGAGTAGCAGCCGATGCGGCTGGTCGGCATTCGACCGAAGCGGCTGGCGACCGTCCCGTACCGGGCGGCCGGCGTCGGTGGCATCCCGCAGAACGTCCAGCTCGGCGTCGAGCGGCTGCCGGTCGACAAACTCCCGGCCGGCTGCGACGCGCTACTCGCCGCCGGGGATCTGCAGGGGATCGCGCCGTCGCCGCTCGGTGGGGACCCGGAGCTACTCGGCATCGCGCTCGCCGACTACCTGGGAGTGTGGGCGGAGAGCGGGCTGCTGCCGCCAGCTGGCCGAGTCGGGGTCCTGCTCACCGGCGATCTGTACTCGGCACCCGGCGCAGACAGGCGCGGTGCCTCCGGCGCAGTCCTCGACGTGTGGCTGGCCTTCGCCGCCGCAGGCTGCCCGATGGTGTTCGGCGTGGCCGGCAACCATGACGAGGTGACCGCCGCGCAGGTGGCAGAACTCGGCCCGGACGTCGCGCTGTTGGACGGTGACCGCCGCGGCTTCGGCGGCGTCGCGGTCGCGGGGATCTCGGGGATTGTCGGCGACCCCGACCGTGTCCTACGGCGCACGGAGAAGGATTTCCTGACTCTCGTCGGGAAGCTCACCATGCCGCCCCCGGATGTGCTGCTCCTGCATGAGGGGCCGGTCGGGGACCGGGCGGGTCAGCTCGGCCGAGCCGCGGTGCGCAGCACGCTGGAACGGCGAGCGCCTGCGTTGACGCTCTGCGGGCACGTGCATTGGGCCGAGCCGGTGGCCGTCCTCGGCGACGGGCATATCGTCAACGTCGACGCCCGCGTGGTCGTTTTCACGACGTAATCCATTTGTGCTGGTCGTTGTTACACTCCGGCACATGCCTGAGGTTTCCGACACCGAGGCGTTCCTGGACCCGGACGCGTCCCGCGAGTACCTGCGCTCGTGGAAGGAGAACGTCGACCGGACGGCGGCGCGGGCTGCCGCCATGAGTGAGCAAATGGAACGGCTGCGCGTCACAGCGCGGGACAGCAACAGCCTGGCTGAGGTCACTATCGACTCTGCCGGGGTGCTGGTCGGCCTAGAGCTTACCGACCGCATCCGCCATTTCGAGCCGCAGATGGTGGCGCGGGCGGTGATGAGCGCGCTGCGCGAGGCCCGGGTCAAGGCCGCCGACCAGGCCCACGATATCGCGGTCGAAACAATGGGGCCCGACTCGCTCTCGGCGCGCACCACCGCCGACCGGATGCGCAACGCGCTGGAGCTGCCGGACCGCGGCGGGCCGACAGACGAGGACGAGCCGGGGCAGAGGGGGAGCTGACGTGTCGGACGCCTTCCAGGTGGACTCGTCGCAGCTGTTCAGGCACGCTGCCAATGTGCGGGCGGTGCGCGACCAGCTTGCGGTGATCAAGGGCGCGAGCAGCGCGATCTCGCAGGACGACAGCGCGTACGGCGTGCTGTGCGGCTGGATCTCGGCGATCCTCGAGCGAAGGCACAGCAATCAAGAGCAGGTTTACACGTACGCGGAGGAGAACCTTCAACTGCTGGCTGATGCCCTTGACTCCACCGGCCGTGACTACGACGCTGTCGACGGCAACGCACAGAGTGTGATCCGGGCCGCCGGCGGACTGGGCTGACCCATGGTGTCTAACTCCTCCCTGGTGGCCACGTCGACGACCACCCGGACCACCTACACCGGCATCTCGCTCGCCGACGGCTTCCAAGGCCTCAATCAGTCGGTGCGGGGCGGCAGTTGGGTCGACGGCATCCTGGCCGGTGGTTCGCTCGTGGGCGACGCCGCGGCAACCGTCATCGACCCGTTCAGCGCGCTGCTGGCCAACGGGCTGGGCTGGGCGATGGAGCATTTCGAGCCGCTACGCGAGGTGCTCGACAAGCTGACCGGCATCCCCGACAAGGTCACGGCGCACGCACAGACGTGGGCGAACATGACCCGCGCGCTACAGGCCATGGCAGCGGATCTCCAGTCGTGCCTCGCGACCGACCTGCCCGACTGGGGTGGCGGCGCAGCCGAGTCGTATCGGTCGATGATGACAAATAACGTGGACGGGCTCGGCGGCCTGGCGGTGTTGGCCGACACCATGTCGGCGGCCACCCAGGCTGCTGGCAACCTGGTCCAGTTCACCCGGGACATCGTCCGCGACCTGATCTGCGACCTGGTGGCGCGGGTGATCGTGTGGGCGACCGAGGCGCTCGCGGTCGTCACCATCCCGGTGGTCACCGCACAGATCATCGCGGCGGTCGCCAAGTGGTGCGGCCGCATCTTCGGCTACGCCGGCGCACTGATCAGCAGCCTGCAGAACCTGACCACCCTGATGGAAGGCTGATCACTCCGGGGCGCTCCCGGTGCTTCCGATCGTCTGTGATACCCAGAAATACGAAGGTCGACATGGCGATTGTTGGCAGCTACCGACTGGCCTGGCTTCGCGGGCGGGGCAGGCTGCGGCAGCCGTGCCCGAGCTGTGGGGGTGGACGACGTCAGCGGACCTTCGGTGGGAGGCCGTGTCGGGCGAAGGTCCAGAATCCGACCCCCGGCGTCATGCCCAGGGACTTGTTCACGTGCAGGATCGGCTCGTTCGTCTCATCGTTGTGCGTGATCATTGCTGTTCCGCCCTGTTCCGCGACGTACGCCAGCGCCGCCGTTTTTACCGCTCGGGCGATGCCTCGGCCGCGATGGTCGGCGTCGACGCCGGTGTACATGGTCAGCCATTCCCCGTCCGTTCCCACCGGGACGATGGTGCAGATGGCCAGCGCGCGCCCGGACGACGGGTCCGAGGGGAAGGCCAGGAAGACCGGCGCGTCTCCCGGAACGGTTTTGCGGCTTTCCTGTACGTCGAAGGCGCCCGCCTGTCGAGGCAGCCCCGGCATAGAGCGCACGACAATGTCGGTGGCGAGATCCGGATCGGCCGCGGGTGTCGTTACGGCGATCCGGACGCCGGCCCGCTCCGCCGCTGCCCGGCTGAGTTTTCGCAGCTCGTCCGTGCGGCCCGCAAGCGGCATCCGCCATCCGACACTGTGCTCGATCACCCGGAAGCCGAAACGCTCGGCGAAGCGCCGGCCGGCCGGCTGGTCGTCGGGCAGCGTGAGTGACACTTGTTGTGCTGGCTTCACCGCGTGGGCCGCTGCCACCAGCGTGGTGACCAGTTCGGTGCCGATGCCCGCACCGCGCCGGTGAGCTGCCACCGCCGCGATGGCGAAAAGGGTGCCGGGATAGAGCGGGTCGGCGCAGAGCATGGCGACACCGACGATGGCTCCGTTGTCCTCGGCTACGAGGGCGTGATGGAGGCCGGTGGTGCGATCGACAAGCCGGTCGTGGATGCGTTTCCGGCGCATCTCCCCGAACGCCTGCGCCAGCACTTCCACCGCGCTTTCGGTGTCGTTTTCATGGACGGCGCGGATTTCAGCGTTGTTCATGGTCTCGCCTTTCCGGGCGTCGGTTCAGCTTTCGGTGAGGCGCTTGTGCACCAGGCCGGCGACGTTCCAGGCGGCCACCGCTTCGTGTTCCATGGTGGACACCGCCGATTCCATCGAGCTGATCGTGAAGATGCCCGGTGCCCGTTCGAATGGCGGCAATGATGTCTGGGGTACCAAGACGGGGTAGGCCTCCCAGGAAGTACGCCAGGTCTTGTGTATCGAGCTGAAGATCGGGGCGATGTCGGGTCGGCGCAGCCGGGCGGGGGAGAAGAACTTCCAGATTGGTGCCTGGAACTGCGGTGACTCCGCGACGTATCCCAGTGATTTGAAGGTCAGCCCGGGCCGGTCTTCGGTCAAGATCGTTCCCGGTACGGTCGCCGTCGCGAAGTATGTGGGGGACAGTTGGCCGGCGACCAGCGTGACGTGCACTTCCTGGAAGGGGCGGTGGTCGAGCTGGACGGGCGGGTCGAAGCGGATCCCGGCAAGCTCGGGCGCGGCCGCGACGACGACCGCGTCAGCGGGGAACTCGACCCCGGAGGAGGTCGAGACCATCGTGCGATGGGCAACCTTGTGGACGCGGGTGACCTGAGTGTCGAGCAGCAGACGCGCCTCGGCGGCCGCGATGAGCTTCGCGTAGAGCTCGCTGTTGCCGTCCCGGACGGCCTGCAGCTCGCCGCCCGCCAGGCCGACGCCGACCAGGGCGATGGACCCGGCGAGCCCGTTGATGGCGGGTGTCTGGTTGTAGATGTTGCGCAGCGCGCCGGTGACGAAACCGTCGATGATCGGGCGCTCGACACCGGCGGCGGCGAGGTGGTCGGCTAGCGAGATCGAGGTGAGTTGCTCGAGCCCGATTGCCCGCAGCAACGTTCCCGGGTTTTCGAACAGGGTCAAGTTGTCCTGCAGCGCATAGATTTCGGACCATGCGGCGGTGACGTCCTGCGCGACGGACACCATGCCGAGAACGCTTTGCGGCCCGTACTGGGCGAGAAGCGTGGCGTCCACGGCTCCGGGCTCGGCCAGGAAGGAAAACCCGTCACCGGTCCAGATGCCGAGGCCGCCGGGGCCGCCGCCGACCGGTTTGAGGGCGACGCCCAGCGTATCGGCGAGGTCGAGCAGCCGGCGGCCGGCCGAGTGCAGGATGCTGGCGCCGACCTCGACCTTCGATCCGGCAAAGTTGACATGCCGGGCCCGCCCGCCGACGCGGGGAGAGTCTTCGAGGATGGTGATCGACGCGCTCGGTCCCATCAGCTGCCGCAGGCGGTAGGCGGCTACGGCACCGGCGGCGCCGGCGCCGATGATCACGATCGCGGGCAGTTTGCCCTGGCCGCCCGGCCTGTGCCGGCTCGCGGCCTGTGCGGCGTCGCCCGAGGCCAGCGTGCACAGCAGCCCGGTGGCACCGGCGGCGGCGCCGAGGCCGAGAACGGCGCGCCGGTCGATGCCGGCTTCGGTGCCGGTCGACTCTTTCATCATGGTTCCTCCGAAGGCTCGTGGTGGAACCACCGCACCGCGTCACCGTCAACGTGGTCATGATGCGGAATCGATTGCGGGCCATGTCCTCCGAATGACCGCGACCCGGCCGCGCTGATCTCGACACCGCGCGTGGCCGGAGTAGTGCCTGCCGTACCCCGGGCTGCGGTTGGTTTGCTGACGTTCGCCGTCGCGTGCGGCAGCTCCGACAAAGAGCTGTCGCTGCGCGGGGCTATGCCGAGGGACGTGCTCGGTCTAGTTGTGGCCGGAGTTCGTCGACCGCCTCGGGCAAGCTTGCCTGACGTAGCCGATCGGCGGGGGCACCGGCGAGGCTGTGCGCCAAATCCGCCGTGGCCGGCTGGGCCTGGCTGGTGCCGAGCGCGTCTCGTTCGATGGCCGAGATGTGCATCAACAGTAGGCTGAATTCCTGCCACCAGCCGCCCAACGGCCCGTCGCGTCGGGTCCAGCGGCGGGCGACGTGATGGTTGATCTGCGGGAGCTGCTCCACGCCGTACCACATGGCGTCCGGTGCGGCGAAGCGCACCGTGCCCACATGGCTGAACCGCAGCGCCATCGTGCACAAGAAGCAGGGCTCGAAAGTCGTGTAGAGAACGTGGTTGTCGTGAACCCCGGGCGGCAACTGCGCCAAGGCGTTGATCTCGGCGTGCGCGATCCTAGAACCGGCGATCTGCCCCGCCGGAGCCGCCGTGCCGCTCATCCGATTGCGGCCCCGCCGGACGATCACGCCGGCCCCGTCCACCAGCACCGCGCCGACCGGGATGCTCCGCTCCTGAAAAGCCTCCCACGCCAACGCGAACGCGGCGAACCAATACTCATCGATCTCTTCCACGCCTGCGATTCTGCCCCGCAGAACGAGATTGCCGGGACTCGCGGTGGTCAGCGGCAATGTCGACAGGCCGGTTCGGCGCCGCGGGTCCATCCTGGATCAAAGTGGGGTTAGGGCATCCAGCTTGGCGCGAACGTCCCGCGCGTCGGGTTGGTCGAGCTCGACGAAGATGCGCAGGGCGTCGTCCCACGCGGCGCGGGCGGCGACGGGGTCGCCAGCGGCCGCATAGGTGTCGCCGAGGTGCACCAGGATCTCGGCTTCGGCGAACCGGTCGCCGGCGTCCCGCACCAGGTCGAGGGCCTGCTGATAGCAGTCGCGGGCCTCGTCGTGCCGGCCTAGGTGATGATGGGCGTAGCCGACGGTGTCCCAGACGTCGGCCTGACCCCGCCGGTCGCCCACCTGCTGGAGCAGGGCAAGCGACCGCCGGCCGTAGTCGATGGCCGACTGGTAGTCGCCCAGCCAAACGCTGTGCCACCCCATCTCACTGAGCGCCATGGCCTGGCCGCGAGGATTGCTGGCGGCCGCGTAGAGGGCGAGGGCCCGGCGCGCGTGATCCAGGGCTTCCCCGCGCCGCTGCTGTTTCCCGTACATCTGGGCCAGGGTGTTGTAGACGAATGCCTGACCGCCCTGATTGCCGGTGCGGACGCACAGGTCGAGAGAGCGATCCAGATGGAGTTGGACTTCGTCGTCCCGGCCGAGGGCCAGGTTCGCCCGAGCGAGGTAGCGGTGGGCGGAGGCCTGCGCCTCCAGGTCGCCGAGGCGTTCCGCAGCGGAGACCGCCTCCGACCAGACCGCGATCCGATCATGTACGTGTCCCCGGCGGAAGAGGAACGTGTCGACAGCCCAGGCGAGTTGCCCGACCTGCGCGTCCCGCCCGAGGTCGGCGGCGTATCGGGCGGCGGCGAGCAGAACCGGGTGCTCGCCGGCGAACCAGGCCATCGCCTGCTGGTGGTCGGCGACACTCTCCGGGTGGCTGCCCGGGGCCGCCGGCCCGAGTGGCACCTCGATCGGGTCGCGGGCCGGATAAAGCAGCCGGTCGGCGGCGTACGCGGTATGAAGGTAATGGTCCAGCAGGCGGATGCTCGCGGCATGGCGGGCGGCGTCGGGGTCAAGGGTGGCGGTGAGATCGGCCGCGTACACGCGCAGCAGGTCATGGCAGGAGTAGCGGCCCTGGACGTGTTCCGTGACCAGGCTGGCGTGTGTCAGCTCGCCCAGCAGCCGCCTGGCCAGCGCCGGCCGGTGACCGCCCAGACTGGCCGCCGCGGCGGCGGTGACGTCCGGCCCGGGATGCAAGCCCAGCAGCCGGAACAGCCGCTGCGCCTCGGTGCTCAGCGCGGCGTACGACCAGGAAAACACCGCCCGGACCTGGACTGCCGGGTCACCGGTGTCCAGGGCGTCCAGCCGGTCGCCCGTTTCGACGAGCTCGTCGGCGAGCGCGGCTAGCGGAAACGTGTTCTGCCGAGCTCTGGCCGCGGCGATCGCCAACGCGATCGGCAGCCGGGCGCAGGAGGCGACGATGCTGTCGACGGCATGCGGCTCGGCATCCGTACGGTCGGCGCCGAGCCGGTTGGTGATCAGGTCGCGGGCCTCGTCCCGGGTCAGCACATCGAGGGGCAAGGGGTGAGCGCCGACGGTGGCCACCAGCCCCGTGAGCTGGTTGCGTGAGGTCACCACCGCCAGGGCTCCCGCGGTGGCCGGCAGCAGCGGGTGGACCTGTTCGACGTCACGGGCGTTGTCCAGCACCACCAGGACCCGCTTGCCGGCGAGCTGACTGCGGTAGAGCGCGGCCTGGGCGTCCGGCCGGGCCGGGATGCGGTCCGGGGTCACCCCGAGGGCGTCGAGGAATCCGCGCACGGCGTCGGCAGGGTCCATCGCCCTCCCGGACGGATCGAAGCCGCGAAGATTCACGTACAACTGCCCGTCGGGGAACTGATCCGCGACCGTGTGCGCCCAGTGCACCACGAGCGTGGTCTTGCCGACGCCAGCCGTGCCGGAGACGGCGAGGACCGGCGCCCCGGTGCTCGAGCCGGGTCCGTCGCCGCGGAGGAAGGCGTCCAACCGGGCGAGGTGCTCGTCGCGTCCGGTGAAGCCGGAGACGTCGGCGGGCAACTGCGCCGGGGCCGCGTCGGCTGCCCGGCGACCGGTAGGCGGGACCGCCGGCTCCATGCCGTGCAGGATCGACTGGTAGACCTCCTGCAGGTCGGCGCTCGGATCGGTGCCGAGCTCGGCGACCAGATGCCGGCGCACCACGTCGTAGTGGGACAGCGCCTCGGCCGGGCGGCCGGCGGCAGCCAACGCCCTCATCAGGACCGCGGCCAGCGACTCGGTCAGCGGATGCTCGCCGGCCAGGTCGCTGAGCAGGGGGATGACGGCGGCCGGGTTCGCCGCCTGCAGTTCGGCCTGTCCCCAGGCCACCGCGGCCGCCAACTGCTCGCGCCGCCAGGCCTGCCGGGTCCGCTCCGCCCAGGCCCCCGCGACCCCGGCCAGCGGCTCCCCGCGCCACAGCCGCAATGCTTGCTGCAGCTGCGCCGGCTGCGGCTCGGCCGAGGTGGCGAGGTGCCGGAAGAGGTGCAGGTCGACCTGGAGCGGATCGACGTCGAGCAGGTAGCAGCCCGCGGCGAAGGCGATCTTGACCGGCGGTTCGCCCGCAGCGGCCGCCTGCTCCAGCATCTGCCGGAGCCGGGTGACATTCGCCTGCAGCGACGGCCGGACGGCGCGCGGCGGGGCCTGCCCCCAGATCCGGTCGATCAGCGTGTCGACCGGAACGGGCCGCCCGGCGTCGGCCAGCAGCGCGGCCAGCACCGCCCGTTGCCGCGGCTGGCCTGCATCAACGCGTCGCCCGCCAGCCGACACCTCGACCGGGCCCAGCACCCGGAACTCGATCAATTCGCCCTCCACGCTTTTGGTGGGCAGCCGCCCTCGGCCACAAGGATTCCACAAGCGAACGACCCGGCTGCGTGCGCGAAGGTTTATCCGGACGCCACGCTGTTCACGACGGGGGTCGGTAAACGGCTGCCGGAAAGATGTCCGGCAGCCGTTTACCGGACAGCGGGGCGGGGCGACGCTCCCGCTGTCCGACGTGAAGAGCGGACACGCCGACCAAGATCGTGGGCTACTCGGGTCTACGTTCGAGGGCAGACCATAAACTCGCCGTGACGGTCGGAAGTAGCGGCCACAACGTAGGAGCGAATCCAGTTGGCCGCTGACCTCATCCGAGTGATGCCCGACTACCAGTGCTATCCGACCTGGCAGCCGGGCGCCGACGACTACAACGTCGACCCGGGGAAGCTGCCGATCTCCAAGGAACTGGCCGACGATCTGAACGCTTGGGCCGACGACTTCGATGCCACTCTCGTCCTCGACGATCCCGCGTCTTCCGGCTTCCCCGACGAGGCTGCCGAGAACGCGTTTGCCGAGCGAGGCGCCCGGCTGGCGCGGCGCCTCGCAACCGAGTTGTCCGGCCGTTACCGGGTGGAATACCACAACATCCGCACGGGACAGCGCGAAACAATCTGAATCCGTACGGATCAGCTGCTCTCATCCGGCCTGCTCGCTCAGGGTGCGGCCAAGCAGGGGCAATAGGCGGTCCCAGTGGTGTCGCAGCGCGGCCGGGTCGAATGCGTCGGTGTCGGACATGGTGAAGCCATGAATGGTGCCGGGATAGATCTCGGAGGTGTAATTGACGCCCGCGGCATTCAGGGTCTCGTTGAGCTCCTTCAGGGCCCCAGGGGTTATGTCACTCTCGGCGTGACCGAAGTGGAGCTGAGCGGTGAGTCGGGACAGGACGTCCGGCCCGTCGGCGCCAACGGGAGCGTGGAATCCGGCGACGGCAGCCACCCGGTCGGGATGGGCCGCG
>Ga0307512_10003476_pt1 | contig 18264 bp, 16 predicted proteins | sample 14_EM_MG_FD_200267 | JGI IMG/M metagenome (GOLD analysis project Ga0307512, IMG submission 200267) | Populus trichocarpa ectomycorrhiza microbial communities from riparian zone in the Pacific Northwest, United States - 14_EM | ecosystem: Host-associated > Plants > Roots > Unclassified | place...
GCGACCGGGCCTGTGTCGGCACGGAGAACCTGCGGGTCGGCTACGTCGAGGTGACCGGTATCCCGGACGCCGACCACTGGAAGGTGGACTTCGACCCGATGGACGTCCCCCGCGACCGGTTCCTCGTCGCGGGGGACGCATGGCGGGCGATCCGGGAGCGCGGCGCGGACCCGGAGACCTTCGGGCTGCACCCGCCGAAGGAAGGACCGTTCTGGGGCGAGCGGTACGTGTCCGGCAGCATCCGGCTCGACCTCGCCGCGCTCAACAAGGTGGAGACGCTGCTGTGGGACGTATGGGGCGAAGCCGAGGGCAAGCCCGGGGAGCCGCTGCCGGAGCCGTCGCGCGAGTTCTACGACCGGGTCGCCCCCGTCGTCAGCGGTGAGGTGTCCGTCGACGCGGCGCGGAAGCTGTTCGCCGAGAACGACGTCCTGCGCACCCCGAGGACGGTGACGTGCTACGCGCCCTTCAACGGGCCGAGCCGTGTCGCCCTCCGTCAGGCCACGGTCCGCAACCCCCGCACCTGAGCCGTCCCCATCCCCCGCACCACCCGATGCGCACAGGCCGCCGCCAGCAGCTCGCCCAGCAGGTCCGGGTCGTCGATCTCCAGCCCGAGCAGCGACTCGATCCGTTCGAGGCGCTGGTAGAGCGACTGGCGGCCGATGTGCAGCAGGGCCGCGGTGCGGGTCGGGGAGCAGCCGTGGCGCAGGTGGATCTCCAACGTCCGTACGAGGTCGCTGGGGTGGGCCGCCTCCCAGGCCAGCAGCGGGCCCAGGGTGTGCTGGACCAGCCGGGCGAGGCGGTCGCGGTTGGTGTCGATGCCGCCGCGGGTCAGCTCACGTTCCAGGGCGAGGGCGCGGGCGGAGGTGACCAACGGGCCGTCGGGGACGGCCGGTTCGGCCGCCGGGACGGTCAGCGCCAGCTCCAGCGTCGTACGGGCCGCCCGCAATGTGTCGCTCCAGCGCAGCCAGCCGCTGCCGGCGTCGACGGCGTGCCCGACGGCGACGGTGAGCCCCGGCTCGGCGGCCGAGCGGAAGGCCTCCTGGACCGCCCGGATCGGATCGCCCGAGCCCGAGCCGGAGCCGGAGCCGCGGTCGCGGTCGCGGTCGCGGCAGGGCAGCGCGAGCAGTGCCAGGACGTCCCCGGGCAGCGCGGCCCGCATCACCCCCGCACCGCCCAGCAGCCGGACGGCCCGGTCCACGGCCCCCACCTGGCGCGTCCCGTGCACCGACACTCCGATGAGACGGGCCCCCGGCCCCGGATGGAACCCGGCGAGCGCGGACCGCGCCTCGACCTCCGGCTGGTTCAGCGCCGCCCGGTCGGCCAGGTCGACCAGCAGCGCCGTCGTGTGGTCGTCGCCCCAGGGCCGTACCACCGACCGCCCGGACAGCCCGCGCGCGACGATCGCCCGGTTCGCCGCCTCCGTGATGCGCACGAAGGGCACGACCCGGTGCATCGCCACGAGGGGCAGGCCGAGGCGGCGGGCCTCGTCGACGACCTCGGCGGGCATGTGCGGCAGGGAGCGGCCCACCTCCACCGCCAGCCCGGCCGCCCCCCGGGCGGCCAGCTCACGCACATAGCGGCGGCGGACCTCCTCGTCGGCATCGGTCAGGCCGAAACCATTGGTGAGCAGCAGTTCTCCGCCGTCCAGGAAGTTGGCGCCCTCGTAGACCTCGCTCGAGTGCACCCAGCGCACCGGGCGGTCCAGGGCGCTCTCGCCGGCGAGGAGCACGGGCTCGGAGGCCCGTACGGGATCGAGGTCCAGGACTTCGCGGAGGGTGAGAGCGGCCACGGGCACCTCCAGGGCGTGGACGTTTCGTCCGGCGGCGGGTTGCCCGGAGAGTACTTTCCGCACGTTGCCCTCGTGTTTCGGCCACAGGAGAGTGAGGACATGGACCCCATGGATCAGGCGACGGCACACACCTGGCTCGCCACCGCCGTCGCGGAGGCCCGCGCCGGGCTCGCGGCGGGCGGCATCCCGATCGGCGCCGCGCTCTACGGCGCCGACGGCACTCTGCTCGGCCGCGGCCACAACCGGCGCGTCCAGGACGACGACCCCTCGATGCATGCGGAGACGGCCGCGTTCCGCGCGGCGGGGAGGCAGCGGTCGTACCGGGGTACGACCATGGTGACCACCCTCTCGCCGTGCTGGTACTGCTCAGGCCTGGTCCGCCAGTTCGGCATCTCGCGGGTCGTGGTCGGCGAGGCGGCCACCTTCCACGGCGGGCACGACTGGCTGGCCGGGCACGGCGTGCAGATCGTCCTGCTCGACGACCCCGAGTGCATCGGGATGATGCGCGACTTCATCAAGAACCATCCGGCACTGTGGAATGAGGACATCGGTGAGTGACGCCCCTGCCCCGCGTATCCCGACCATCGACCTGAGGCCCTGGGCGGACGGTGACGAGCAGGCCCGCGAGGACATCGCCCGTACCGTCGACGAGGCCCTGCAGACCGCCGGATTCCTGCTGGTCACCGGGCACGGTGTGGATCCGGCGCTGCGATCCGCGATCCGGGAGGCGGCTCGCAGGTTCTTCCGGCTTCCCGTCGGCACCAAGCAGCCGTACACGGCGAAGGTCGGCGGCCGCGGCTGGCTCGGCCCCGGCGCGGAGGCGAACGGCTACTCGGAGGGTACGCAGACCCCGCCGGACCTGAAGGAGTCGCTGACCTTCGCGACGCACGAGCCCTTCGAGGACCCGATCGTCAACGCGGAGTGGTACGCGCCCAATGTGTGGCCGGACGAGGTGCCGGAGCTGCAGACGCTGTGCGAGGAGTACCTGGACCGGATGGCCGAGCTGGAGAAGCAGCTGCTGGCCCTGCTCGGCGAGGCCCTCGGCCTTCAACCCGACTTCTTCTCCCGGCACATGGACCACCCGACGTACGGATTCAACATCAACTGGTACCCGGGCGTGGAGGTCGTCGGAGAGCCGCAGCCGGGCCAGTTCCGCATCGGTCCGCACACCGACTTCGGGACGGTCACGATCCTCGACCGGCAGGCGGGCAAGGGCGGGCTGCAGGTCTGGACGGACCCCGCGGTGGGAGGTGGCGGCTGGGAGGACGCGCCCTTCGACCCGGAGGCCTTCACCATCAACATCGGTGATCTGATGGCCCGTTGGACGGGTGACAGGTGGCGGTCGGGGAGGCACCGCGTGCTCCCGCCGCCCGCGGACGCGCCCGCCGAGGAACTGATGTCCCTCGTCTACTTCGGCGAGTGCACACCGGGGACGCTGGTGGAATCCGTACCGGCGCCGGTGGGACGGGTGGCGCACGCGCCGGTCGACTCGCACGTCTACCTGCGGGAGAAGCTGGACTCGATCACGGTCGGCTGATCAGCTGCTCGAAGCGGGCCCGCCAGCGGGGCTCCGACGCCTCGTCGCCCCGGTACTCGTAGGTGAAGCGGAGCGTCGTGCCGTCGTCGCCGTCCCGCTCCAGGTGGAAACGGATCCGGTCGCCGTCGTCCAGTGTGTACTCGGCGACCCGGTCCACATCCCATGCGGTGACCCGGCCGCTGCCCAGGTCACGCAGGGTGACCGCACCGCCGAGTCTGGGTTCGAGGACGTCGGCGGCGGTGAACCACTCCGCGAGCCCCTCCGGTGTGGCCACCGCCGGCCAGACGTCCTCCATGCGCCGTGGGACCCGCACCAGGAAGTGGAGCATGTGCGTGTTCCCGTGGCTCTGACTAGTGCCCTGTGCGATGGAACCGCTCATGACACCAGTGTCGGCCACCCGTGTCTCAGACGCCCGCGTACGAGTGCTTGCCGGAGACGAAGATGTTGACGCCGTAGTAGTTGAACAGCCAGCAGCCGAAGGCGATCAGGGCCAGGTAGGCGGCCTTGCGGCCCTTCCAGCCGGCGGTGGCGCGGGCGTGCAGGTAGCAGGCGTAGGCGACCCAGGTGATGAACGCCCAGGTCTCCTTGGGATCCCAGCCCCAGTAGCGGCCCCAGGCCGACTCCGCCCAGATCGCGCCCGCGATGATCGTGAACGTCCACAGCGGGAAGACGGCCGCGTTGATGCGGTAGGAGAACTTGTCCAGGGAGGACGAGGCGGGCAGCCGCTCCAGGAAGGACGTGGCGAAGCGGCCGGGCGTGCCGCCGTTCTCCAGCTTCGTCTCGTACGAGTCCTTGAAGAGGTAGAGGAGCGTGCCGACGGCTCCCACGTAGAAGACCGCGCCGCACAGGATGGCGGTCGAGACGTGGATGTACAGCCAGTACGAGTGGAGGGCGGGAACCAACTGGTCACTGGCGGTGTACAAGACAGTGACGGCGATGCCGAGGTCGAGGAGGACCGTGGTGATCAGGAACAGGCCGAGCCAGCGGATGTTCTTCTTCAGCGCGAGCAGCGTGAGGTACACGCCTACGGCGACGGTGGAGAAGGTGATGTTGAACTCGTACATGTTGCCCCACGGCGCCCGCTCCACCGAGGCCGCGCGGGCGACCACACCGCCGAGGTGGATGAGAAAGGCGAGCACCGTGAGCGAGATGGCGATACGCCCGTAGAGGTCGCCCTGCTCGTCCCCGCCGTGCGCCCCGGGCCCGTCGGGCACGTCCCGCGCACCGGCCGCGGACCGTACGACGACCTTGGGCCGCTCCAGCACGGCGGTGCCGCCGGCCTTCGTCACGGTGACGGCCGGGGCGCCCTTGGACTTCGCCGCCCCGGGGGTGAGCGCGGCGGCGGTGCGGCCGATCTTGCTGCGGCTGCCGAAGATCCATTCGGCGATGTACGTGAAGAAGGCCAGGGTGTAGACGGCCATCGCCGAGTAGATCAGCGTGTTGCTGATGTTCGCGAGGTGTTCGTTGGCGGCGGTGGCCAACTCGGTTCCGGCGGCGAGAGTCACTTCGTCTCAGCCCCTTCGGCAGGTACGACTTTGGGGTCGGGGGTGGCGGTGTCGTCTTGGTCAGGAGAGGCGACGGCAGGGGCGTCGTCGACAGGGGCGTCGTCGGTGGTGGAGGCGTCGGTGGTGGAGGCTTCGTCGGGCTCGGGCGCGCCCGGCGCCCGGTCGTACAGGATCCCGGCGAGGTCGCCGAGTTCCTCGGGCACCTTGGCGGACTCGCTGCGGCCGAGCCCGGCCATTTCAACGACCGTCACCCCGTCGGCACCGCGGGTGGCACGCACCCAGACGCGGCGGCGCTGGATGAACAGGGAGCCGGCGAGGCCGAAGATCGCGACGAGGGAACCGCCGAGCGCCCAGTCCGTTCCGGCCTGCTGGACGACCTGGAAGTTCGCCCACTGCTTGGTGCCGTCGTAGGTGATCGAGCCGGCGCCGTTCGGGAGCTTCATGGTCTCGCCGGGCTTCAGGTTCTCCCTGAGCTGGGCGCCCTTGGAGTCCTTGAAGTCCTTCATGTGCGCCTTGTCGAGCTGGTACACGCTCTGCGGGATGCCCGAGTCGACGCCGAGGTCGCCGTGGTACGGCGTCAGGTTCAGCACCGGGTTGTTCAGCGCCGGGAAGCTGGAGGCCGTCTCGCTGCCCTTGGTGTAGGTCGGCAGGAGGAAGGCGGAGATGCCCAGCTGCTCGCTGACGCCCTTGGCGTTCTTGTAGCCGTCGAGGACCTTGGCCACACCGGTGGAGGTGACGTTGGAGTCGAGCGGGAGGAGCGGTACGGCGTCGCGGTAGACGACGTTGCCCTTGCCGTCGCGGACGGTGACGACCGGGGCGTAGCCGTGGGCGGTCAGGTAGACCTTGGCGTCGCCGATCTCCAGCGGCTCGTTGACCTTGACGAGGTCCTTCTTGTCCTTGCCGTAGGCGCCCTGGCTGTAGGTGAGGGCCGCCTGGAAGATGCGCGGGGTGCCCTTGTTGGGGCCGCTGGCCTCATAGGTGCCGGTGAACTTGTCCAGGGTGAAGCTGAACGGCACCAGGTCGTCGTTGGTGAAGAGGTTGCCGGACTTGAAGTCGTCGTAGGAGATGAGGGTGTTGGAGAAGCCGTCGCCCTCGACGATCAGCTTGTTGCCCTCGGACTTGAAGAGCTGGCCCGCGGCGAAGGCGATCAGCATCACGATCAGCGCGATGTGGAAGGCGAGGTTGCCGACCTCGCGCAGATAGCCCTTCTCCGCGGCGACGGCGTCACCGGCCTGGTGGGCGCGGAAGCGGCGCTTCTTGAGGAGGGCGAGCGCGGCCTCGCGGACCTGCTCGGGCTCGGTCTCGGTGCGCCAGGTCGTGTACGCGGGCAGCCGGGTCAGCCGCTTGGGCGCGCCCGGCGGGCGGCCGCGCAGCTGGCCGACGAACTGCCAGCTGCGGGGGATGATGCAGCCGACGAGGGAGACGAACAGCAGGACGTAGATCGCGGAGAACCAGACCGAGCTGTAGACGTGGAAGAGACCGAGCCTGTCGTAGACCGGCGCGAGGAAGGTGTGCGCCTTGCGGAAGTCGGCGACCTTCGTCTCGTCGATGCCGGTCTGCGGGATCAGCGAACCGGGGATCGCGCCGACCGAGAGAAGCAGGAGCAGCAGCAGGGCGACCCGCATGGAGGTGAGCTGCCGCCAGAACCAGCGGGCCCAGCCGATGACGCCCAGGGAGGGCAGGTTGGGCTGGTCCTCCTTGGGCGCGGTGGACAGCTGGGAGCCGGCGGCGCCGAGATCCTGGTCCTCGGTCCGCTCGGGGGACGTGTCGGTGCGCCCTGCTTTTGAAGTCACGCTCATCGATCAGATCCCCACAGTGAAGCCGGCGGACCAGGACTGCATGTCCTGCACGATGCGGTCCCAGGCGCCGGTGACCAGCAGCAGACCGGTCACGATCATCATCGTGCCGCCGATCCGCATCACCCAGACATAGTGGCGCTTGACCCAGCCGAAGGCGCCGAGCGCCTTGCGGAAGGCGACCGCGGCGAGCACGAAGGGCAGGCCGAGGCCGAGGCAGTAGGCGATGGTCAGTATGGCCCCGCGGCCCGCGCTCGACTGCTGCGAGGACAGGGCCAGCACGGAGCCGAGGGTCGGGCCGATGCAGGGGGTCCAGCCGATGCCGAACAGCGCGCCGAGCAGCGGGGCGCCGACCAGTCCGGTGGTGGGCTTCTTGTGGAAGCGGAACTCGCGCTGGGTCATCCAGGGCATCAGCCCCATGAAGAAGACGCCCATGAGGATCATGAGCGCGCCCAGCACCTTCGTCAGGATGCCCTTGTTGTCCTGGAGGGTGTCGCCGAAGTAGCCGAACAGGGCGCCGCTGGAGACGAACACGGCGGTGAAGCCGAGCACGAAGAGGGAGGCGCCGGCGACCATCCGGCCGCGCCGGGCCTCCGCCAGGTCGGTGCCGGCGACCCCGGTGACGTAGGACAGGTAGCCGGGGACGAGCGGCAGGACGCACGGGGAGAAGAAGGAGACGAGTCCGCCGAGCAGCGCGATGGGCAGGGCGACCAGCAGGGCGCCGTTGAGCACCGTGTCGTTGTAGCCCGTCGCGGCGAGCATTGTGGCTGAGGTCACGTCACTTCTCCGCGAGGACCGGGGCGATCATCTTGCGCAGCTTGTCCTCGCTGAGCGCGGCCAGCGAGCGGGCGGCGATCTTGCCCTGCCGGTCCAGGACGAGCGTGGAGGGCACCGCCTGCGGGTTCAAGGTGCCCTTCTTGAAGCGGAGCATCAGCCTGCCCGTCGGGTCGTACAGGCTGGGGAAGGTGATGCCCTGCTGCTTCTCGAAGGCGTCGGCGTTCTGGGTGCTGGTGTCACGGGTGTTGATGCCGACGAACTGGACGCCCTTGGTCTTGAGGTCCTGGTAGACCGTCTCGAAGTTCGGCGCCTCGGCGCGGCAGGGGGGACACCAGGAACCCCACACGTTCAGGACGACGATCTTGCCCTTGTAGGAGGAGACGTCGAGCTGGGCCCCGTCGACGGTCTTGCCGGACAGGTCGGGCGCGGCGGCCCGCTCCCCCTTCTTGGCGGTGGAGATGCCGTCCTTGCCCATGACGAAGTTGGTGTCACCGCCTCCGCCGGAGGTCCCTCCGGACGAGCAGGCGGACATCAGCAGCGCGGCGACCGCGGCACCGGCGGTGGTCAGGGCGGCACGGCGACGTGCGCCACGGGTGCGGTTCGAGCACAGGGGGGCGCTGCTGGCGGCACTCATGTGAAAAGTTTCGCATGCCCGTTCCGCGGATCTTGCGCACCCCCCTTGCGGGGGGATACCCGCATTTCAGGCGGCCTGCCCGGAGGTCGAGGAGGAGGTCGAGGAGGAGCTCGACGAGGTGTCCTTGAGGAACGTCTTCCAGCCACCCACCGGCTGCTGCCCGACATCGAGAGTCCGCAGCTTGGCGAGCACTTCCGGCTTCTGTACGTCGATCCAGTCGACGAACTGCCGGAAGGAGACGAGGCGTACGTCCTCGCCCTTCTCCTTCTCCCGCGCTATGTACTTGAACGCCTCCTCGACGGCGTCCATGTATATGCCGCCGTTCCAGTGCTCGAAGTGGTTGCCGATGAAGAAGGGTGCACGGTTGGTGTCGTATGCCCGCTTGAAGCCCGATATGTAGGCCTGTGCGGCCTGGGTGCGCCAGCCCGGGTAGTTGTAGGCGGGCGCGTTGGTCGAGTTGACCGACTGGTTGGCGAGCATGTTGTAGTCCATCGACAGGACCTCGAAGCTGTGCCCGGGAAACGGGACCTGTTGCAGCGGCAGGTCCCAGACGCCCTGCTTCCGGTCGGGCCAGACCTGGCGGCCACCGGGCGAGGAGGCGTCGTAGCGCCAGCCGAGTCCCTTGGCGGTGGGCAGCAGGTTGTTCTGGCCGAGCAGACAGGGCGTGCGACCGCCGACGAGTTCCTTGTCGTAGTCGAAGGGCAGCGACGGCATGTCGGTCCACCCGGTGTTGGTCCGCCACTCCTTCACGAAGGACTTGGCCTGCTGTATCTCGCTCCGCCACTGCTCGGGCGTCCAGTTGCCGACGGTGCCGTAGCCGGAGCAGAAGTGGCCGTTGAAGTGGGTGCCTATCTCGTGCCCGTCGAGCCAGGCACGGCGGACGTTGGTCAGCGTGGCCTTGATGTGCTCGTCGGTGAGGTAGCCGATGTCGGAGGCGCCGCGGGCGTTGTTCGGCGGGTTGTACAGGCGCTTCTTCGACTCGGGCAGCAGATACAGCCCGGACAGGAAGAACGTCATGTGCGCGTCGTGCTGCTTGGCGAGGTCGAGAAAGCGCGGGAAGAGGCCGTTGCCGACCTCGCCGGCTCCGTCCCAGGAAAAAATCACGAACTGCGGCGGGGTCTGCCCCGGTTCCAGCGGCTCGGGCTTGTTCGGCTGGTGGGGCTGCTTGCCGGTGAAGGAGGTCGAGCCGTCGCCGAGGGGGCGCGCGGGGTGCTTCGTGGCACCGGATCGGCCGCCGTTGGAACCTCCGGCATGTGTCGACCCGTCTGACGAGGTGAGGGTGCCGCAGCCGGAGAGTCCGACCGCGGCCGCGGCGCCCGCGCCGAGACCGAGCATTCCCCTGCGAGAGAGAGCGCGCATTCCAACCCCGATTCGTCATGTGCTCTGGTGGTCACCCATTCAGAGGACTTGACGAACACGGAGGTTCCTCTCGATCTCCCCGATCTCGCAACAAATGTCACGAACGTGTCGTGGAACCCAAAGAGGATTTTCCGCCTCACGGAGCGGGGTGGTCCTGCGGACCGGCGCGCGCCAGATCTCCCCGCCCTGCGGCGAGTTCAACGATCTGACGCGCGTCGGTCACATGGTCCGCAGGGCAGGCCCGCTACCGGGGTGCGCGGGCCGGGACCGTGGATTCAGCGCGTCCGGCAGTCGACCAGGATCGGGCGGGCGACCCGAGCCTGAGCAGGGAGAACAGTGCAATTTCAGCCAACCGGCCTACCGGACAGGCCCTACGCGCCGAAGGCCTTGGACTGCCCCTGCACCGGCCGGGCGCCGGCCCGGAGATGGGCGGGGACGAGGTCGATGGCCGGCTCGCTGTAGCCGACGGACACGAGCTTGTCGCCCTGGTACGTGAAGGTCGTCAGCGAGGCGAGCGTGCACTGCCGCTTGCGCGGGTCGTGCCACAGGCGCCGCTTCTCGACGTACGAGCGCACGATCCAGATCGGCAACTGATGGCTGACGAGCACCGCTTCGTGCCCGCGGGCCTGCTCCTTGGCGGCGTCCAGCGCCTGCATCATCCGTACGACGATGTCGACATAGGGCTCACCCCACGACGGCCTGAACGGGTTGACGAGGTGCTTCCAGTTCCCGGGCTTGCGCAGCGCGCCGTCCCCCACCCCGAAGGTCTTCCCCTGGAAGACGTTGTCGGCCTCGATGAGCCGCTCGTCGGTGGCGAGATCGAGCCCGTGCGTCTTCGCGATCGGGGTCGCCGTCTCCTGGGCCCGCTCCAGCGGTGAGGAGCAGACGTACGTGATGTCGCGGGAAGCGAGGTGCTCGGCGACCCGGTCGGCCATCTGCCGACCGAGCTCGGACAGGTGGTAGCCGGGCAGCCGGCCGTACAGAACCCCGTCCGGGTTGGCGACCTCACCGTGCCGCATGACGTGTACGACGGTGAGGTCGCCGTCCGGCGTGTTGTTGCTGTCGCTCATGCTGCCGTGGCCTCCGCCGCCGCTCGGGCCGCCGCCGGAAGGGCGTCGGCGATGCGCTGTACGGCCTGTTCGTCGTGGGCCGTGGACACGAACCAGGACTCGAAGGACGAGGGCGGCAGATAGACGCCCTGCGCCAGCATCGAGTGGAAGAAGGCGGTGAAGCGGAAGGACTCCTGCCGCTTGGCGTCCTCGTAGTCACGGACCTCCCGGTCCGTGAAGAAGACCGAGAACATGTTGGAGGCGTTCTGCAGCCGGTGCGCGACGCCTTCCTTGGCGAGGGCCTCGGTGACCAGCGACCGGACGGTCTGCGACACCGCGTCGACCTTGTCGTAGGCGGCGTCGTCGAGGAGGCGGAGCTGGGCGAGGCCGGCCGCGGTGGCGACCGGGTTCCCGGAGAGGGTGCCGGCCTGGTAGACGGGCCCGGCGGGCGCGAGGTGCGCCATGATGTCGGCCCGACCGCCGAAGGCAGCCGCGGGGAAGCCACCGCCCATGACCTTGCCGAAGGTCATCAGGTCGGGCTTGACCCCGTCGATGCCGTACCACCCGGCGCGGCTGGTCCGGAAGCCGGTCATGACCTCGTCGGAGACGAAGAGCGCGCCGTTCTTCGAGCAGGCGTCCTTCAGTCCCTGGTTGAACCCGGGCCGGGGCGGCACGACGCCCATGTTCCCGGGCGAGGCCTCGGTGATCACGCAGGCGATCTCGCCGGGGTGCCGGTGGAAGGCCTCGTTCACGGCCTCGAGATCGTTGTAGGGAAGGACGATGGTGTCGCCGGCCTGGGCGCCGGTGACGCCGGGGGTGTCGGGGAGGGCGAAGGTGGCCACGCCACTTCCCGCGGCGGCCAGCAGCGAGTCGACGTGACCGTGATAACACCCGGCGAACTTGATCACCTTGGTGCGCCGGGTGAACCCGCGGGCGAGCCGGATGGCGCTCATGGTCGCCTCGGTGCCGCTGGACACGAGCCGCACCTGCTCGAGGGGCTCGATCCGCCCGACCATCTCCTCGGCCAGGGCGACCTCGCCCGCACCGGGCGTACCGAAGGACGTCCCGCGCGAGACGGCGTCCTGCACGGCGGCGATGACCTCGGGGCGGGAGTGCCCGAGGATCATCGGTCCCCAGGAACACACCAGGTCGACGTAGTCCCGACCGTCCGCATCCGTCAGATACGGACCGGTGCCGGACACCATGAACCGGGGCGTACCGCCCACGGCACGGAAGGCGCGCACCGGGGAGTTCACGCCTCCGGGCGTGACGGCCGCGGCCCGGTCGAACAGTGCCTGCGAGGCAGGCGCTTCGTATGAATAAGGCAGTTCGCTCATGACCTGCGACTTCTCCGACCTTCTCCGAGTTCTCGGGGTCCGGTTGCAAGGGACATCCTCAGGGTAGGCCAGGGTGAGCGGGTGGCAGGGAGCGCTGCTGCTGACCCGAGAGACAGCCGCCGCCCGGCGCGATCTGCGAAACTGAGACTTGATACACACAGCTCCAACGGCCCTGGCTTACGTATAGGTGTACGTATAGGTGTACGGAGCCTTGTTCAGAGGCTGCGAAGATCCTGCGGACAGGTGTTTCAACGCACGTTTCGGCGGGCGGCCGTGGGGGAGGTCACTGACACGATGATCGGGTTGCGCGGCGGGGGCCACGCCTCCTAGAAAAGCAGTCGGGTGGAGATATGCATCGCGGTGGCGGACTGGGCGAGGGGACTGACGACCTGGGTCCTCGACGTGCCCAAAGGGGAAAGCACCGACGCGAGGCGGAGGAGGCCGAAGCCCGTCAGGCGCAGGGTCTACCGAGTGAGCCCGAGCAGATCGACCGGCGGATCGACCGCCGGGGCGACCCGCTCCGGGCGGGGAGCAGGAATGGTGGTCGGGTGGGGGTGACGTACAAGTACTTCGGCGCGCCCGACGGCGCGACCGCGGCCCGCGTCCCGATCTCGATGCGCCCCGAGGAACTCGGCGGCGACGAGCTCGGTATGAACGGCATGTTCACCAAGATCAAGCCGGAGACGATGGCCGCGATGGTGCTGACGGGCATCGAAGGCGTCCCCCTCAACAAGGTCCCGCCGCTCGAACTGGTCGTCCTGCACCCCGACTACGCGGTGGTCAAGCTCCCCATGACGGTCGTCGACCCGCTGCGCGGCATAGGCGAGGAAGCAGTGGGCGCGGCGGCGTTCATCTGGTCGACGGTGCCGGACCGGGGCGGACCTCGGGATGCGTTCAACGTGTATCAACTGCTGCACGAGTGGCAGGACTTCAGCCATCGTTTGCATGAGGCGGGGCATCAGCCGTATTGCCTGGTGTGGCCCTGAGCTGAGGGATTGCTGGTAGCGGGCGGGGTTTTTCGGACCCCGCCCTTGTTGTGTTCAGGCCCTTGTCGTTGCCGCGTTCAGCCGCGCAGCGGCTGCGTCAGCCGGCCGAGGAGTCCGGCGACCAGTGCCGTCTGCGCGGGCACCGTGTCGGGGTAGATGAACTCGCCCTGGGCGTGGGCGCCGTCGCCGACCGCGCCCATGCCGCACAGCACCGGCAACCCGAGCGCGGCGACGAAGTTGGCGTCGCTGGCACCGCCGACGGCGGCGTCGGGCAACTCGCCCTGGCCCTGCTCGCGGGCGACCTCGCGCGCGAGGTCGAGGAGAGGGGCGGAGGCGGCGTTGAGGGTCATCGGCGGCCGGTTCCAGTCGTGTGCGATCTCGATGCGGACGCGGGGGTCGCTGACCTTGATGGCGTCCAGTTCGGCGTCGACCCGGTCCTGTTCGGCCTCGCTGCTGACCCGGATGTCGACGCCGGCGGTGGCCTGCCCGGCGACGACGTTGATGGCGGAACCACCCTTGATGAGCCCGGTGTTGATCGTGGTGCCCTTCTCGGGGGCCGCGACGGCCGCGGCGGCGACCACGAACTCGGACAGCGCGGTGATCGCGCTCGCCCCGTCCTGAGGCGCGAGCCCGGCGTGCGCCTCGACGCCGGTGGCGGTGACCTGGAAGATCCCGGTGCCCTTGCGGGCGGTCTTGACCGCGCCGTGGGCGCTCGGCTCCAGCACCAGCGTGACGTCGACCTTCTGCGCGACCTCCTCGATCACCGGACGCGAGGACAGGGAGCCGATCTCCTCGTCGCCGTTGAAGAGGAAGGTGACGGTGGGCACGGGTGCGCCGCTCTCCCGGGCCAGCTTCAGGGCCCAGATGCCTTGGGCCAGGCCGGTCTTCATGTCGAAGATGCCCGGTCCGCTGAGCTTCTCCCGACCGTCGTCGGACGCCTCCGGCTGCTCCCATCCGGCGAAGGTGCCGGTCGGCCATACGGTGTCGTAGTGGCCGACGAGCGCGACGTGCCCGGCGCCGGTGCCGGTGTAGGTCAGGGTGAGGGTGTCTCCGCATTCGCCGCCGGGGTGGCGCTGTTCGTGGTCGGGCTGCCCGAGGCGGTGGAGGGTCAGCTCGCGCAGGAGGTCCAGGCCCGCCGCGAGGCCGGGCAGATCGTAACTGCCGGTCTCGTGGCGGACGAGGGTGAGGATGTCGGTGACGATCTCCGACGAGACGTCCTGGGCGCGGGCGGTGAGGGCGGCAGCTGCGGGCGATGCGGTCATGATCTGCTTTCTCGTACGTAGGCGTAGGCGGGTGGCGTTGTTGTGGGGAAGCGGGGTCAGCCGACGCCGAGGGGGATGCCGAGCAGGTACCAGGCCACGAAGAACGCGACCCAGGCGACCCAGACGACAGCGGCGATCGGGATCGTGAAGGAGGCCAGGGTGCCGATGCCGGCGGACTTCCTGTGCTGCTGTATGAAGCCCAGCGCCATCGCGAAGTACGGGCTCATCGGGGTGACGCAGTTGGTGACCGAGTCGGCGACGCGGTAGACGGCCTGGGTGGTCTCCGGCTCGATGCCGATGAGCATCAGCATGGGCACGAGGATGGGAGCGGCCAGGGCCCACAGGGCCGAGCCGCTGGTGATGACGAGGTTCATGAAGGTGATCAGCACGGCGATGCCGACCAGCACGGTCCAGCCGCCCAGGTGCATGTCCTTCAGGGTCTGCGCGCCCTCGATGGCGATGACGTTGCCGATGTTCGTCCACTTGAAGTACGCGAGGAACTGGGAGATCGCGAAGAAGAGAACGAGGATCGGGGCGTACGTGCGCGTGCCCTCGACCAGCGCGTCGACGATGTCGCGGGCGGCACGGAAGGTGCCGGTCATCCGGCCGTAGACCCAGCCGAGGAGGGTGAAGAACACAAAGAGGACGAGCGACATGCCCGTGATCAGCGGCGATTCGACGATGGAGCCGCCCTCGCCGCGCAGCGGTGAGGACGCCGGTATGAGGGCCACTGCCAGGACCGCGGCGAAGCCGACCGCGACCAGCCCGGTCACCCGCAGCGCGCGGCGCTGCTCCTCGGTCACCTCGATCGACTTCAGCTCGTCGGCGGTCAGCGCGGTGACCGGCTCGTCGGGGTCCAGGTCCGAGCGCTTGGCGATGACCTTGTCGACGACGAGCGTGATCACCAGGGCCACCAGGACCGACGAGGCGAGCGCGAAGAAGTAGTTCGCCACCGGGGTGACGACGTAGTCCGCGTCGATGGTGTGGGCCGCGGCGGTGGAGATCGACGACAGCAGCACGTCGGTCGTGGTGATCGCCGGGGAGGCGTCGTAGCCGGCGGAGATGGAGACGTAGGCGACGACGCAGCCGAGCACCGGGCTGCGGCCGGCGGCGCGGTAGATCAACGCCCCGAGCGGGATGAGGGTGACGTACGCGGCGTCGCCGGCGACGTGGGCGACCATCGCCGTCATCGACAGCGCGAAGGTGAGGTACTTGCCCGGCACGCGGGCGACCATGCGGCGCAGCATGGTCGTGAACAGCCCGCTCGCCTCGGCGACGGCGATACCGAAGCCCACGATGAGGATCGTGGCCAGTGGCGGGAAGGTCGCGAAGTTGTCGACGGCCCCCTCGACCATGGTCGTGAGCCCGGCCTTGCTGAGCAGACTCTGCACCTTGATGGTCTCGTGCGTCCCGGGGTGCACGGTGCTGACACCGGCTGCCGCCAGTGCCGCGCTGAGGACGATCACGACCCCCGCGAGGATCCAGAACAGCCAGAACGGGTTGGGGAGTTTGTTACCGACCTTCTCGATCGCCGCGAAGCTCCGGAACGCGATGCGCAGGACTCTCGACTGGGGCTCGGTCGACGGGGGCTGAGGCTGAGCGGAGGTGACACTCATCGGTACCTCTTCGTACATTCGGGGGATGTTCCTGCGAACAATGGCATCCTAGTGAGAGATTCTCTATCTCTTGGATGTAACAGTGGGATTAACCGGCAGTCTAAGGTGGGGCACCATGACCCGCCCTCTCCTCGACGAGCTCGACCGGCGCCTCATCGGTGCGCTGCACCTGGCACCCCGGGCCACCTGGGACGACATCGGCGCGATCCTGTCCGCCGACGCCAGCACGCTGAAGCGCCGCTACGACCGGCTGCACGAGGCCCGGATGGTCCGCGTGATCGGGCAGGCCGGCTGGGGCATGCACTCCACGGCGATGCCGGTCCACGTCTTCCTGGACATCACCGGCGAAACCCCGCTCGCCGTCCTCCACCGGCTCCATGACCTGCCGCACCTCCAGCTCCTGGCACAGATCTCCGGCGACTACCCGCTCTACGCCGTCGTTCACGCCCCCTCCGAGGCGGCCACCAGCGAGGCGATCGACCGGATGTTCTCCGTCCCCGGCGTCCGCCGCGTCAACGCCCTGCCCGCGCTCAGCACCCTGCGCCGGGGCATCACCTGGGACCCGCAGTTCCTGACCGACACCGAACGGGCCGACCTGCTGAAACTCACCGGCACCCGCCTCGAGGGCACCGCGACCGCGACACCCCCCGCCAAACCCCTCAGCGAGGCCGAACGCACCGTCGTCGCCCAGCTGATCCAGGACAGCCGGGCCTCCGCCGCGAGCATCGGCCGGGCCGCGGGCCTGGCCACCTCCACCGCGCACCGGGTCGTCCGCCGGGTCCTCGACGAGGGATGGGTCAAACCACGCCTGGAGATCGTGTCGGAATGGCTCGGATTCCAGACCGCGTTCGTCCTCCGCCTGCGCGTGGCTCCGGGTGAAACCCCCGACGTCATGCGCCGCATCGACCAGCTCCCGCAGACCCGGCTCGTCGCCCATGTCGCCAGCGACATGTCCGTCCTCGCCACCGGCCTGGTCACCGACCGCTCCGCCCTGGCGCTCTTCATCGACCACGAACTCGCCAGGATCCCCGGCATCCTCACCGTCAGCGTCGCCGTCATGCTCGCCGAACCGCGCCGCTACTGGCTGGACCGGGACCTGGCCTCGGGACTCGGCGCGTTCCACGCGCCGACGTTGCTGTGAGGCACCGAACTTCCTGCGCGTGAAGCCGGGTCCTGGTGGCCGAGGCGGCGAAGAGCTCCAATGGGAAGCGGAGTTCATGGCGATGCAGTTCAGGGCAGCGCAGTTCATGGCAGCGCAGTTCATGGCAGCGCGCAGATGCGCATCGAGTCCGGCCGCGGGTGCGGCGTGAGTTCCGGCCGAGGGTGCCGGCGGCGCGGGCGCGGCGGGCGACGGGGAACGCGGACGGGCGGCGTACGCCGACGCAGTGCCGGAGTACGCCGCCCTGGGGCGGGACGAGCTGCGGGCCGCGGCCCGTGAGCTGCCGGCCCCTACTTCGGGTCGCGGTTGAACTTCGAGGTCGACCAGAAGTAGCCGAGTACCGCGAGACCCAGGCACCAGGCGATGGCGAGCCACCCGTTGTGGCCGATCTCGGTGCCGAGCAGCAGACCCCGCAGAGTTTCGATGGCGGGTGTGAACGGCTGGTACTCGGCGATCGGCCGGAACCAGCCGGGCATGGAGTGGATCGGGGTGAAGGCGCTGGAGAGAAGCGGCAGCAGGATCAGCGGCGTCGCGTTATTGCTGGCGGCCTCGGCGTTCGGGCTGGCCATGCCCATGCCGACCGCGATCCAGGTGAGCGCCAGGGCGAAGAGCACGAGCAGCCCGAACGCCGCCAGCCACTCCAGGGCCGTGGCGTCCGTGGACCGGAAGCCGATGGCCACGCCGACTGCGCCCACGAGGACCACGCTCATGATCGACTGCAGCACGCTGCCGACGACATGCCCGACGAGCACCGACCCGCGGTGGATCGCCATCGTGCGGAAGCGGGCGATGATGCCCTCGGTCATGTCGGTGGAGACGGACACCGCGGTTCCGATCACGGTGCTGCCGATGGTCATCAGCAGCAGGCCCGGGACGACGTAAGCGATGTATGCGGAGCGGTCCGGACCTCCGCCGCCGATGCCCGAGCTCATCGCATCGCCGAAGATGTAGACGAACAACAGCAGCAGCATGATCGGGGTGAGCAGCAGGTTCAGGGTGAGGGACGGGTAGCGCCGGGCGTGCAGCAGGTTGCGGCGCAGCATCGTGTTCGAGTCGCGGACGGCTAGGGAGATCCGGGTCGGGCGGGCCGGAGCCAGGGGGGCGCTCATCGGACAGTCTCCTTGGGCTGGTTCGACTGGTTCGACTGGTTCGGCTGGTTCGGCTGGTTCGGCTGGTTGGGGACATTGGCGCCGCCGGTCAGGGCGAAGAACACGTCGTCGAGGTCGGGGGTGTGCACGGTCAGCTCGTCCGCCTCGATGCCGGCCGCGTCCAGCCAGTCGAGGATGGCGCGCAGCTCGCGCTGGCTGCCGTCGCTGGGGATCTGCAGTGCCAGCGCCTCGTCGTCCCGGGTGACCTCGCGCAGCGCGGACGCGGCGGACTGGTACGCGGCCGGGTCGGAGAAGCGGAGCCGGATGTGTCCGCCGGGGACGAGCCGCTTCAGCTCCTCGGCCGTTCCCT
>Ga0307512_10003477_pt1 | contig 18261 bp, 19 predicted proteins | sample 14_EM_MG_FD_200267 | JGI IMG/M metagenome (GOLD analysis project Ga0307512, IMG submission 200267) | Populus trichocarpa ectomycorrhiza microbial communities from riparian zone in the Pacific Northwest, United States - 14_EM | ecosystem: Host-associated > Plants > Roots > Unclassified | place...
TGCGCACCGCTGATGATTTTTCACATCCCGGTCATGGCATCCTGACTGCATCATCTTGCGAATCCGCTTGATAAGTCTGCTCTTATCAAATCATTACATACGGCTCAGATGTAACCCCGCTAAAGGCCATCTGACTGATGACATGTGATGATACGCAAGAAGGTGTTTTGCTTCGTGACTAATGGTATCCAATTCCGAATGGTAGTCACGTGTACTTGCTTCAGTCAAACATGTATCATTACCGCTATCAGGGGAAAACCCCTAACATCCACGGCTCGTCACCCTTCATTATATAGTTCTTTTGTAACTCCAGTCACCTAAATACATCCCTGCCAGAGTTGAAAGCAAAACCATTGATATTGGTTCCTGTGTCAGAGTTATGGTTCATGTGAAAGTCGAAGTTATACTGTAAACATGTTAGAATCAAGTTCATTGTCATAGTTGAGATTATACCGTATAGTTTGAGTCTTCCGTGTCAGAGTTGAAGTAATTACCATATATGCAAGGCTGCTTCTGCTGTTAGAGTATGGTAGTTGTCACAGTTAAGGTGATTGTCAGAGTTAGGGTGATTGTCACAGGAAAACTTATACCGTATACGTTGGGTCACCCGAGTCGCAATCGAAGTAATGCCTTATTATAGGTGAGGTTGATTCCCGTATTACAGCAGGGTGGTTGTCAGAGTTAAAGAAAACTGTCAGAGTTAAGGTAATCGTCGGAGTCGAAGTTGTACTATATACGTTGGATATCCCGAGTCAAAGTTGAAGTAATGCCGTAGCATACATGGGGTTGCTTCCCCTATCTAGTGTTAGCAACGGGTCCAGGTAACCCGCCAGCAGTCCGGGTGTTGACTGGCGGTTCGGTTTGGTTCTGTTCCAGACCCGGCCAAATACCCAAACCGCGTGTGCCTTGGCGGGTTGTTACCCGGCTCGGACATAGAACCGCGGGTATTTGGCCAGGTTGGAACCGAACCGCAGTTCGCAATTTACCGTTCCTACAGCTTTGGCTCCATTTAAGTATGTAAGTTCTCATCGTAGTGTGACATGATCAGTACGTAGATTGTGCAGAATTACGAGCTCTTTCGCCTCCAGCATTCAGATTTGCGATCCGACTGATATTCGTTGAGTGGCTGTGAGAAAATGGCCAATTCTAAGCGAAATTCGTGGCTTTTCGATCGCGACTCCACGAATATTGGTCTGATCGCAAATCTGAATGTGGGAGGTAAAAGAGCGACTAGAACTGCACAATCTACGTATTGATTGTGTTGTGATACGATCAGAACTCAAACACTTAATTGGAGCCAAAATTGTGAACTTGAAATGCCGAGTTTTTGGTGGTAAAACCGGCCCATTTCCAACGGGCCAGGTTTTTCGTGTGGTAAGACCCGTTGCCACAGTCCGGTTTCAGGTGGAACCGGACCCGGAACCGACCCGGCAATTTGGACCCGTTGCTAACACTACCCCTATCAGAGTAGGGTGGTTGTTGGAGTTAAGGAATTTGTCAGAGTTGAAGTAATTCTCAGAGTCGAAGTTATACCGTATACATTGGGTTTCCCCATGTCAGAGTCAAAGTTATACTGCACTTTCCCATGTTCAGTGTCAGTTATAGGTTGCATAAGTAAGGATTGAGATACTACTTGGTTAAGTTTCAGTAATCTGCCAATCTTCCCAATCGTATTCTTGTCCACACACCCCTAATTTGGGCCACACTATGAGACCCTTCACATGCAACCACACTGAGATCTCGCTCTGCGGATCCCACCATACAGGTGAATCTTGATACGGCACTGTATGGTCTTCACTGAGATGCGAGTTGAAGGGGCAGAAACAGTCGCGAATAGTGTGCTCTTGCAAGTGCAGCCAGATCCCTCCATCCGTGCTCCGCAGGCAACGGCCGCTGACCCGACCTGGGGTTGAACAAAATGGAAGCCTTATATTCAAATATCGCATTGCATGTGGTATAGCATCATGAAACTGCACATAGTTGGAGGTCGATGGGATTTGGGGTGCCGCTCTCCAACGTATGGGAGTAGGCACCTACTATGGACTTTCAGCAGGTTATGTACCCGGTAAAGTGTCGGACGACGCGTATCCGTACTGGTAGTAGTTAGTGATGGGTACACTGACTATGGGCGGTTCGGCCCCCTACAAGTGCTGCTGAGAATGGTTTGGGTGGACACTGCAGGCCGCTCTTATCCCTAGCTGACCATCCAAACAGCTTCATTCCTGCAGCTGAGATTGTATGGCCATCGCATTAAAAACAGAATTTCAACAATGAAATGCTTAGTATTGCTGTAAATTACTGTGAGTCATTCAGAGAGAGTGTAGTGTGAGAATTTTGCCACAATTCGCAAAGCACAGCGGTAGATCAAGTGGTATACACCAAGTGCACTGACTTAAACTAATATATGATCTGTGTGGTACGGCTGCCAGGGTTCCTGACCACTAGTGATCCCGGGTCGAAAGTAGAGTAGGTAGTTAATGTTGGCCATACGAAATTGGCACTTATGCTCGTTGGAGTAGGATGTGCTTGTCAGAACAACCAGTCAGAGCAACCTGTCAGAGCAACCTGTCAGAGCAACCTGTCAGAGCAACCTGTCAGAGCAACTTTGTCAGAGTGACCTGTCAGAGCAATCATGTCAGAGCAACCTGTCAGAGCAACCTTGTCAGAGCTGAGTTGTGCTCGATTGGCATATTTTACTCACAACTTGGCTATGTATGCGCTTCAAATGAATGAATCAACGTCACAGACCCATTGTAGTAGTTTACTGTGCGGCCAGGGGATTGGGAAGATGAATCAATGTCACGGACCCATTGTTAGTTCCGTTGTGTGGCCCGGGTATTGGGTGTTGCTTCAGCTGATCTTGCCAACCGTATGTTGGGAGTATGTAGTATATATATAGCTCGTGGAGTACTAGCGTAGCAACATCACAGGCACTAGAATTCGTACTCTTGTACGGCATAGCTTTACATTCTCTTCCCACGTCGTTCTCTACCCACGACATTCTCTACCCACGTCATTCTCTGCCCACAACATTCTCTACCCACGACATTCTCTACCCACGACGTTCTTTACCTAACTAACCTACAATGGCTGCTACAAATTACCACTCCTCCCAAAGTCCCAAATGATGCCGTTCCGATGATAATATATTGGTCAACCAGACGAAGACAGGGGCGGCTTCTCCACATATTGGCTCTGCAGCCAAGCCCATCAAACGCGTGCCAAGTCAATTCAGTAATCAAAAGCATTAAAGCATTCCTGTTCGGCAATGTGAATGTCTCACATTTCTGAAATCAATTCACACTACCGACGAACTTGAGCCTACACCCCGGTGGGATGGAGATCTGATTGGATAGAACTATGGTGCTTCAGCACTGCATATTCATTTTGTTCGCATCTTTGGGTCTTCGAGGGTTAGTCTTAGATTTATCGGTACTAATGGATTTTGGTGTAGTTTAAAGTCACTGTGTCCCTTCAAAATGTACCGAAACCATCCTTTATTGTCATCTTGACTGTAGAGTACTTGCTAGGCAATATGCTTGAAGAGCGGTTACTAGTAGAGATTTTGCATTGGTAGATGATGATGATATTTTGTTCACCGAGCATGGTCATGGCAATCTCTTTCGAGGGTCGTTGTCAGAGCAGTTGCCAGATGGTTGTCAGAGTTTGTGTCAGAGGGCTGCAGTCAGAGGGGGTCTGTCAGAGTCACCGCTGTCCGAGAGCTGCCGTCAGGGCTTCTGTCAGATTGGCTGCTGTCAGAGTGGCTGCTGTCGGAGAGCTTCTGTCAGAGGGCTTCTGTCAGAGTGGCCGCTGTCAGGGAGCTGCTGTCAGAGGGCTTCTGTCACAGTGGCTGCTGTGAGAGTCAAAGTAAGCGACTAAATTACTCCATTCGTCAGTACTAGTTATCTATACAGCTCAAGACTTTCCAATAAGACAAAACCATGAGATAAACCAAAAGCGACCCAAAACCCAGCAGAGCAAACCCGGAAATCCAGACCCAGATCCCAAGAGAGCCAACCTGGGAACCCAAGAACCAACCCAGAAGGAAAAAAATCACAGACCCGAAAGTGGAAAGTAGAGAAAGATCACAAATTAACTAACATCCATTACATGATTATATTGACCAATCACAGCAGACTGGAGTGCCGGGGGGGAAATCTTTCCAATCAAGGTATCATATACTTGATCAGCATCGAGATCAATATCCTCACTGGCAGTGTTCTGGTGAACCCCCAGTGCATGTAGCATTGGTGATTGCTGCGTCCCCTAGGTGTTTTCAATCAACTGATGAATCATGGCGAGGTTACCCAATCGAGTTGTGTGGTGCGTTTGCTGCTGACCAATCTGCCGGACATGCGACCATGCCTGATGTTCCATTGAGTAATCTATACCCTGTTCTACCATGACGGAATTTTGGCAATTGTAATGTAGATTCAAGCCCTCATTGCTTGACAGATGGGACAAGACAAGGGCCCTCACCTGCCAGTGGTTGATAAATAACTTCTGCACTGAGGCACGCGCATTGGCACTCATTGAGCTATGGAAAGCAAAACAATTGTATCCTAAGAGGCGGCAGTAGTGCGCACAAGTTAGTATCATTGTCATACAAAGAGTCGAAGTCAGTGTTAAACGTCAGATTCAAATGTCAGAGCTGATGTCAGTGGCAAAAGTGGGAATGTGAAAGGAGTGCTAACTTGTTCGACGAGCGACTGGCTAAGTGGGCAATATACCCACACAATCACTTTCTCTCTATTGTCTTTTGCCGTCGAGGTGTTCCGGAGAAATTGTTCGAGCCAAGCTAACATTGGAGCCCCTAACCGCACCCCAGCCTCGATGCCATCATATGACCGACCCATGACCTTCTCAGGCGTAGGTATTCGGTCCATCTTCCTTGGGAAGGCCTTTGCAAACGGAAAAATAACCGTCTTCAGCATGATCAGGTTCGGTCTGCCTGTGTCATCAACCCCAGAAGGAAATTTCCATAAATGTTTGAACTAAGATATTTCCGGATCCATTAAGGCAGGGCCAAGTATGAGTGCTACAGATATATGGCAAATAAACCACCAACGAGGGCCAAAAGGCTTTGTCTTGCTTGTTGTTGAAGCCTGGAGGGCGGCAACCCCAGTGATTCTCTCTCTGAGCCCCTTATAGTGACCATCTACCAAATTGATGTTGAACTGGCCAGCTCCAGAGGACTTCGTGGATGTAACAAGGTCAGTCGTTACATGCATCGGAGGGATGATGCTGATGGGTTTCCGGTACTTGAACAGGATATGGCTCACCATTGTTGGCCGTAGCATTAGTGGGCATTGAAATGCAAAAGTTCGCTTGCAAGTCGTTTCCTTGTAGCGGTGCCGCCTGATTAATATATCTGATGTTTGCGTGGCCCTACTTAATTTCCCTACTTCACCAATTATGGGCAACATCTGAGCATCCGAAGCCAATGTTGTGCAGTGAACAAGTGATCCAAAATTGGGGCCTTACATGTATGAATTTGCAACTGGCGTGAACCCGGCACCACGTTCAGTACCTGACACATTACTCCCGTCCGCGACCCAATGGTAATCAAATTTAAGAGTATAGTCCAATGTATCTGGTGGCAGCTGCAGTGTCAACCAGGATGAACTCTCCAGAAAACGTAAGATCCAGCTAAAGTCTTTGGTGCCATTTCCCAATGGGGTTGCCGTTAACATCCATTTGTATTGCGGCTCCAGACTGAGTATATACAACTCCATATGCATATTGTAATTGTGGGAGTCCATTGTAACCATTGTACCATTAGCCTTCCTAAAGTTGCCGATTGAGGTCCCGCTCATTCTCGAGCTGTGGGACTCATCCCTGATAATGCAGTGAAATATGCCAGGGCATCAAAATTTTCAACCGTCCGCTTCTTCTTGGTTGAACCGCAAGTACAAAGTCTCAAAGGTCAAAATCCCGATTATTCACCATGGTTTGCTATACAGAGCGGCTCGATGGGATGCCCTCCACCAGGAAGAAGTACCATAATGGACATGTGAAGTTAACTCAGTGAAGTTAGTCACCACAGCTTCCCATTCTGCCACCCTCCGTTTAGGGCTATGTCAACCTTGGCTTGAAGTCACTATAGTGGGGTGTATTCCGGTCATACCATCAAATTGATGTTGGGAGGTGGACCTCCCTCCGCGCCCCTCGTGGCTCCCTTCCGACCTTCTCGCCCCATTCAACACTTGTATTGTGGTCGTTCATGTCGATCTTCCATTTGTCGTACCCAGGAGGTAGATTCTTGATTTTTTGTCCATAGACATTGACCTGGTGACATATTAAAGCAAGCGCTGTCAGAGTCTGATGATTGTTAGTGTGGCGAACAGTATATCAAGAGCACAGCAAGGTCTAACCTTGCCAGTACCACAGTCATCAGCCAATGAACCACTTTTCGCCAGGCTATTCTCCTTCTCTGCCATGGAATTCCCTGAAATAATTTGGTGAGGTTGTAACTGTGCGGGTTTGTGGAGCGGTTTGAAAGTTCTGGTCTCCATGGTGATGCCTAACACTGCAACTGACTCCTCCAAGTTTTCTCTCTGAAAGTCCTGGTTATCCATCAGCTCCGCTAACCTGTGAGTCAAAAATAGGTTCATTCTGATATTCTGACAGCGGCTGAGCTCTGACAACAACTCTGACAGTAGCTCTGACGGCGGCTGAGCTCTGACAGCAGCTCTAACAGCAGCTCTGACAGCGGCTGAGCTCTGACAACAAGTTTGACAGTGGCTCTAACAGCCGCTGAGCTCTGACAACAACTCTGACAGTATCTCTGACAGCGGCTGACCTCTGACAGTAACTAAACAGCTCTGTCGAGGACAGTGACTCACAAGTCAACATTGGCATTATCCGCCTGGTCTTCCTTCTGTGCTTGCACATTGGGGTCATTGGCTCCCTCTAGTTCCATTATGGCAATGTTGTTGAAGTCAGCGTCTACCAGATCTAACACTTCCACGTTTTGAACCTCGAAATCTTGGTCATCCAGTTCGACAGTATGGCGAGTAGGATTTCACGGTGGTTCATTGTTAGTAATCCGCATGATCCCCAGCTCTGAATCGTCCTCTGACATCCCCGGTAGGTCCTCCTTCTCGTCCTCCCCCTTCCATTTCTCCTACTCCTCCTCTGTGTCATCAAATGCATCGTGACTGATTTCGTCTTCGGAACTGTCTAGTCAGTCAATAACTAAGTGATCACTGTCTTCCTCCTCTTGTTTTACCCTAATGGTCGGTGTTCGTTCCAGGTTGATGGGGTTGGCCTTGATATATTCGATTTCATTGTCGGTGTCGTCCACGATGACTGTCTTATTGAGGGTGACAAATGTCACCATCAGAAGACCTACAATTTTGGTGAAGGTCAGACAGTTGTCCCAGCTCGATTCGTCCAATGGACTGTCAAGCAGTGCAAATGTGGACAATGGACAATCACCCTGAATGGACGTTGTGCTTGCCAAACAGGAGTCAACAGCCCTCAAGTATTTGCTAGTTCATATTGCCAAGTTATCCAGGCAGCAAGTTGGTCAAAACACTGGGGCGCATTAGGATTCTTTGGGAAGTCTCTCAGTACTCAAGGCCTTTTCAACTCTTCCACAATATCTACTGGGTGATCATCTTCCATCCACATGGACAAAAGATCAATACAGTCTACTCTGGCTTGTTGGTATTGATTTCCAGGTGAGGTGCCTCTCACAACAGAGTGAGCTGGTAAGCTGGTTGCACCATGTTTAGGCCTCCTGCTGTTGAGATCTACGACTGAAAGTGGCGAGGGATTGCGTGCATCATTACATCTGAAAAAGGGTTGCTGGATGGCACTGCCAGAGCTGTTGATCTGAAAAGGGTCGATTCTATGCGACTGAGCATCCCCCGGAACTGCCAGAACCGTAAGAGACGGTATTGCAGATGATACCGCCGATCATGTAGTGGCTCTATGAGTGGTACTCCTACCCCACGCTGACAAATCCCCCCTTGGCCGCAATGAGGTTGAGCTTGAAATTGCGGGTCCAGTAGACCCAACACCAACATCTGAAGTGTGTTTGATTGGTGTAGAAGGAGTGCCCAGAATATGGTCTAATGAATCAGCTGATGAGATTTTGGTCAGTAGCGCGGGGCTTGATGCAGTTATTGGCTTTGTGGCGGGGCTCGTTGCGGTCATTGATTTTCTGGCGGGGCTTGGTGGGGCTTTCTTCGGGGTGGTGGTGGCACTTCGGGTCACTCGTCTCTGTAAGCATGAGGTGAGTCTTTGCATTGTATGGACATCATCATCATTTAACTTCGCGTCCAGTGTAGGTCACAGGAGTTCTCAAGAGTTCTCAGCAAGTGTCTTGAAGATGTCGGTAAACTGCCATTTGTCAGGTCGATGTCAGTTGATGTCAGAGACAAATTGTGCGAGAATCAATGTCAGGTCGATGTCAGTCGATGCCAGAGACTCAATGTCAGAGACTTAATGTCAGAGATGCAATGTCAGAGACACAATGTCAGAGACTCAATGTCAGAGATGCAATGTCAGAGACTCAATGTCAGAGATGCAATGTCAGAGACTCAATATCAGAGATGCAATGTCAGAGACGCAATGTCAGAGACTCAATGTCAGAGACTCAATGTCAGAGACTCAATGTCAGAGACTCAATGTCAGAGACTCAATGTCAGAGACTCAATGTCAGAGACTCAATGTCAGAGACTCAATGACAGAGACTCAATGTCAGAGACTCAATCATCAGCAAGATGTAAATCGGTCAGGAAGCCACATGCAAACCTCCCAGACGGTCTGGTAGCCCTCACCAGTGCTTCTAAATACTTGCCGATGCTCCCAGCCCCCCCTGGAGCTTTGCAAAGTACTTTCAGACTCTGCAAGAGCATTCTCAGGTGCTTCTGAAAGCACCTGCAGTTAGGGAGGTGCATTCAGGATGCTACGAGATTTGACTATTAGGATAGTCAAATGTTGGAGCTGCAGAGACGTCTGCGCAGGTCTGCGGGAGACTTCCAGAGCAGCTGAGACCTCTGCGCAAGCTCGGCGGGAGACTTGGTACCATATGCACACAGTGGTTCTTAGGGTTCCGCAACCACAAGGCATTTCTTTCATCATATTCGTCTTTGTTACAGTCACAAGATTCACTATATCATAATATGGCATGTATTATCTAAGTCTCTCTATATAGATACATACAGAGATGCAGAGATAATGGAGATAGACTCAGCAACAGGGAGTATATATTTGGGAGACCCCACGGTAGATTGACATCATCGCATTATATGAAATACACACTCTATCTTGCCCGGCCCTTGGTCGCACTCTTGCCACGTGTTCATAGATCCACGCAATTTGTGTGGTTTATCATGGCCGGGTATCCCTTCATATCCTCTCACTCTCTTCGAGCCAGGACCGCTCTTGCTGAAGAATTCCCTTCGTATGCCATGCGAGGTGTGGTGGAGTGTTGATGATAGGCTGTCTGCTTTCTAGCTGTACTGTTTCACCACACTGTGACCGAGCGAACTGAGAGATCACCCCAAGGCCATGATCGAGCGAGTTTGGAGGCTGTGATCGTGCCAACTTGGAGGGCATAATCGAGCGAATTTGGGGATACACTTGGAGGCACTGATCGAGCGAGTTTAGAGATGCACTTGGAGGCAGTCATCATGCAAACTTGGAGGCCTTAATCAAGCAAGTATAGAGATACTCGCTCTTGGGGGCTGTGATCGAGCGGGTTTGGAGATGCACTTGGAGGCCGTGATGGTGCGAACTTGGAGGCCGTAATCATGCAAGTTTGGAGAAACACTTGGAGGCCGCGATCGAGCGAGTTTGGAAATGCACTGGGAGGCCGTGATCATGCGAGTTTGCAGATGCACTTGGAGACCATGATCAAGCGAGATTGGAGGGGTCCCTGGAGGCGGTCAAACTGGAGGCGGTCGTTCAGGAGGGAGGCGCAACGGAAGCTGAGACTCTATTCATTGGTTAACTCGTAAATAGGGGAATGTAGAGAATTGAGCAGAACATGGTCTGCCGAGAGATGAGAGACTGGCTGGGAGCGGGAGACAGTCGATCTTGGGATGATGCAGTATGCGGTGTACTTAGTGTACGCTGTACTTGGTATTAACTCCTGATCGTTGGATAGAGAGCTAGAGAGGGATGACTTAACTTCGTGTTCTTAGGTGATGGTAGGGTTGAGTACGAGAAAGAGAGAGAGAAAATCGGGGATACCATCATGAGAAACTGGGACGTAAGAGAATTTTGTGTGCGAGTCAATTGACCATCCCCAATACGGCAGGTTCGAGTCCTGATCTGGCATGTAATTACACCAATACGAGGTCGTCCCAACCCAATCAGGGCAGTCGTACCCCTGATTTGACATATCCGCTCGTATCCTCCACATCGTTCTCATCTTCATCCACCATCTCTCTCTTTCTTGTTCACAACTCTACCATTTTCGCAGAACAGAAAGTTAAGTCATCCCTCTCCATGCCATGATCATGAGTTGACACTGAGTACAGCATACACCGAGTACAGCATCCAGCCATGATTGTTTGTCGTCCCTTACTTCTCATGATTACGAGTTGACCCCTGTATGTAGCTTCAGCTTCCGGCGTGCCTCCCTACACGATCAACCGCCATCAGGCAAGCTCTCCATGAGAGCTCTAAGGTCAAGTCAACTTGTCACAGTTGCGAGTGAAATAACTGATGAATAGAGTCTGAGCACTCGGCACGCTGTCCATCGACCACCTCCAAGTACTTTGTCCATTCTCGCACGATTCCGCCTCCAAGTGCAACTCCAACCTTGCTCGATCACGGGCTCCAAGTGCATCTCCAAACTCGCTTGATCACGGGCTCTGAGTGTATCACTAAAGCCACTCAGTGGTCATTTTCAGGCGCACCTCGAATCGCTCTCAAGCACCGCCTGCAGCCAGTCCAGATATACAAAGTTTAGATGGGTAGCTATATAGATACATAGATGAGAATACCAACTGAATACATCAGTTTTGAAAATCGTTGAACGATAAGTAGTAGTTATGATTTCGAGGCGCTCCAGCAGCATTCCCAAAGAAGATGTTTTCCCAGACTGCTCTACAGTGATTGGAGGTGCTCCCAGGCTTGTCGCCGGCGCTCCCAGAGTTGTTGTTGGCGCTCCCAGGAGCACCCAGGTTAGTGTTAGCAACGGTTCCAGTTTTGGACCCGGCCGGTTTTATAGGTCTGTGTGGCAATGGCCTTACCCCATCAAAAATCGACGATTTTTTAAGCGAACCATCACTTTAACGCCACAAATATTGATCAGAGAGTTTAGTGTTCGGTATGTAAAATATGCTGCTCAACGCGGCGCATCTTTTGGCTGTCACCAATTTTGGATATCTTTAAATCTCAGCAAGCAGCAGCCCAAAAACCTCGTTTTTCGGCCAAAAATGACAATAATTTCAAAGCAGGTTGCTAAGTTTTGAAGATATCAAAAATCGGAGACTGCCAAAAGATGCGCCATTTGAACCTCCATATTTCATGTACCAAACACTAAATTATCGGATGAATATTCAAGGACTGAATTGAAGCAACCATTTTGTACAAACCTGGACCGAACCGCCTGGGGCCAGGTTTTCATGGAACCGCTATAGTACTAACGGTCCAAAAACGGAACCGTTGCTAACATTGACCGAGCTGCACCCAAAGTTCTCTCCGGTGCTCCAAGGTGTTCCCGAACTCATCGCAATCACTCCCATGGTACTCCTGTACCAGTCATCAGAGATCCCAGTTACTCTGAATGCTGGCCGGGATGCTCTCCTAGGGTCTGATACTCTCCTCAAATTGATGCATCTAAGTTTACACTCCACATCCTGTCAGACACTCCTGGAGGCTTCCAGGGACTAAAATTCATTTTGCTGATGATGTCAGAGTCGGATTTACTAACCTGGTCACACGTCTTTGCTACACCTTGCATCTGGGTGTAAAATTTGATATTGGTGAAAAAGCGATAGTATATTCATCGTGTTGAGTTTTACATTCCTGGACTGCTTCATGGCCTTCAGTGAATGCAGACCGCCTACTCACAGCATCTATGTCCTGGGTCTTCTTCCTCAGCATGGAGGCACCGCGTTCATTGGTACAGTTCAAAATGTCAGTAGGCCATCTCCGTGGGACTCGTGGTGGTGCCCTAATGATGGTTGTTCGGCCGATTTGCGGGTTGCTGCGTGCATATGAAGATCACTAGGTGGATATGACAGTCATCAAGTTAATGTTGATTGATCAGAGTGAATAGGTGAGGATTTTATGTGTTATATATCAACTAGTACTACTGGATGCGCTCTGACCCACGCTCGAAGGGATGACCACTCCAACACAAATTGTCATGGTGATGCAAATATGTAAGTCGATCCGGTTGAGAAATTGCCACTGATTGAAGTGAGGCGGGTCTGAAGAAGCAAAATGCAAGTTAGTTGAGACAAGTCGAATTGGTAAGTTGCAAAAATGTCAGTGGTTTTGTGAAGGCCGAACACAACGAGGTTCGGAAAGTGAGGGGTTGTGTGGTGTGGAAATGGTGATCAGTTTACGGCCAAAATGTTGGCTCACACTGTTCTGTTCAAGGAAGCCGAAAATCGTTCTTAGAAGCGGAACTTCCCACACAAGGAAACAAGGGGGGCTAAGGATAGTGTGTGGTACAGCAGACATTACGAGGCTAGGTCAGAATCCAAGTCCGTTTAGGGTAGGCTGAATATACATCATTGGAACATGTGATGGGAGCCTCGCTAAGTTCATTTCCAGGGGCAGTGGTACCCAATCGCAACCTTTCCCCTTCCACAATGCAGTCTTTTATTTGCACTTCAGGTGGCCGGGTCTTTTCCCGACAAAGTGGCCTCACTTTTCACCGCCCCTCAACACATGCGCGTCTTCACCCAAATACCTGCAATCATTCAGCGTCGGATGAGCTAGACTACAAACTAGCCCATCACATTCCCCAATTCGCGGACGATACACATAGCCAGCAACCTGAGACAGAGATATTCACCAATGCAGGAGCCCCATTTGATGACACTGTTCAAGTTCAGTCTTCTCAGGATGATGACTGGGACCCCCTTGCTCTGATTGCTACCCCCCAACAATGGCAACTTTGTCATTCTATTGTGGACACCAACCTAGGTAAAACAAAACTCAACAACATCCTCAAATGAAGAGTTATTGTACCTGATGCCTATGCCAAAACCCTGGAAGAAATGGACAGAATTGGATGCGGATGGGAGGAGGGTTCTATGAATATTGAAGCAAAGGATACTCCAGTGTGGTATTGGAACCCCATTGCAGCGGTACGATATATCCTAGGACATCCACAGTGTAAGAACCAACTCTTGTACGCACCGGTCAAACGAATGGATTCCAATAGCGAATATATATATGCCGAGTTGTGGACCGCAGAATGGTGGTGGAAAACGCAGGCAAGTTTCCTAGTAGTGTCAGAGAGAGCATGTGAGAGAGAATGTGTCAAAGGGACTATGTCAGAGAGAACAAGTCAGAGAGCGTCAGAGTCAGATTTTCAGAGAGAGCGTGCCAGAGAGCATGTCAGAGAGCGTGGCAGAGAGCGTGTCAGAGAGCGTCAGAGTCAGATTGTCAGAAATTGCGTGTCAGAGTTTCATTGGGTCAGGGTGGGTAGCGTGTCAAGAGTGTCAGCACCAGTGTTGACAGCATCAGCAAAATGTAAATCGGTCCAGAAGCCACACGCAATCCTCCCAGAGACTCCAGGCCACCTCACCGGTGCTTCTAAGTACTTCTAGATGCTCCCAGACCCCCCTGGAGCTGAGCAAAGTGCTCTCAGACTCTCCAAGAGCAGTCTCAGGTGCAACTGAAGGCACCTGCAGTTATGGAGGTGCATTCAGGATGCGACGAGATTTGACTTATAGAATAGTCAAACATTGGAGCTCCTGAGACTGCAGTGCAGATCACCGGGAGACTTCGGGAGAAGGTGAGACCGCTGCGCAGCTCCCCGGGAGACTTCGAGAGTAGCCGAGACTCCTGCGGGACACTGGGTGCCGTATTCTCACAGCAGTGGTTCTAACATAACCACAATGCATTTTGTCCTATCATATTCACCTTTGTTACAGTCACAAGATTCGCTACATCATAATATGGCGTGCAGTAATTAAGTCTCTCTATATATATATACATACAGTCAATCTGGCCGCAGATGGTAGTCGAGCAAAATTGGAGGAGCACCTGGACACGCCCATTGAGAAAACTTGGAGATGCACCACTTGGAGCTAGATGGCAAAGAGCCCACCATCAATACTCCGCTGCACCTCTCGCGACATCCAAACAGAATTCATGAGAATGAGCAGTTCTGGCTCGAGCAGCGTAGGAATCGGGTGAGAAGATATGATACTACCCGGCGTTGAGGATCCACACAATGGCATGGATTGAAAAAATCTCGGACACAGCGAGTGAGACGAAACATTGGGAAAGATAGAGTGTGTATTTCCAATGTATGATAAGATGAGATGGAAATGAGATGATGTCTATCTACTCCGGGGTCGGCCGAATATACACTCCCCGTCACTCTATCCACATCCGTTACCGCTGTATCTCCGTACACCTGCCATCGCTGATTATAGATATACTTGGAGGCCGTGATCGAGGGTGTTTTGAGATGCACTTGGAGGCCGGGATCGTGCGAGTGTGGCGATGCACTTGGAGACAGAGATCGAGTGAACTCAGAGATGCACATGGAGGCCGGGATCGAGCGAGTTCGGAGATGCACCTGGAGACCGAAGATCGAGTGAACTCAGAGATGCACTTGTACACTGTGATTGAGCTTGTTTGGAGATGCACATGGAGGCCGTGATGGAGCGAAATTGGAGGACTTGGAGGCGGTCAATCTGGAGGCGGTAGTTTGGGAGGGAGGCGCGACGGGAGCTGAGACTCTATTCATTGGTTAACCCGTAATTGTGGGAATGTAGAGAATTGAGTACAACATGGTCTGCCGAGAGATGAGACTGGCTGGGAGCGGGTGACAGTCGATCATGGGATGATGCAGTACGCGGTGTATGCCGTACTCAGCATATGCATTACTCGGTGTATGCTGTACTCGGTGTATGCTATACTCGGTGAATGCTGTACTCAGTGTTAACTCTTGATCATGGCATGGAGAGATAATGAGGGATGACTTAACTTCGAGTTCTTAGGTGACGGTAGAGTTGAGGACGAGAAAGAGAGAGATGAGAGCAGATGGGAAATCATCCTGGGACACTGGGACTTAAGAGAACTTTGTGTGCAAGTCAATTTACCATTCCTGATACGGCAGGTACGAGTCCCGATCAGGCGCGTAATTACACTGACACGAGGTCTTCCAAACCCAATCAGGCATGCCGTACACCTGATGTCTCATATCCGCTCGTATCCTCCATATCTTTCCCCTCTTCATCCTCCATCTCTCTTTCTCGTCCACGACTGTACCATCATCACCAGAACACACAGTTGAGTCATCCCTCTCTATCTCTCCATGCCATGAGCAAGAGTTGACACCGAGTACAGCATACACCGAGCACAGCATACACCCAGCACTGCATACACTGAGCACCGCATACTCTGAGTGCAGCATACACCGAGTACACCATCCACCCAAGATTGGTTGTCTTCCCTTGATGCTCATGATTACGAGTTGACCCTTGATTGGGGCTTCAGCCTCCGGCGTGCCTCCCTACATGATCGACCGCCATCAGCCAGCTCTCCATGAGAGCTCAAAGGTGAAGTCACATTGTCACGTTCCCTCAGTTGCGAGTTAACTGACTGATGAATAGAGTGTCAGCACCTGGCGGGCCGTCCATCGATCGCCTCCAAGTACCCAGACAATCACGCTGGATCAAGGCCTCCAAGTGTATCACCAAACTCCCTGGATTATGGCCTCCAAGTTCAGATCTCCATACTCGTTCGATGACGGCCTCGAGGTGAATCTCCAAACTCGCTCGATCACGGCCTCGAAGTATATCTCAAACGTCGCTCGAGTACGGCCTTCAAGTGCATCTCCAAACTCGCTCGATCACGATCTCGGAGTGTATCTCTAAGCTCACTCAATCACGGCCTCCAAGTGTATCTCCAATCTCACTCGATCACGGCCAGCAAGTACAAATCTCCAAACCCACTCGATCACAGCCACCAAGTGCATTTCTGCAAACTCCCTCAATCACAGCCTCAAAGTCCATCTCTGAGTTCACTCGGTCGTCATTTTCAGGCGCACCTCGAATTGCTCTCATGCACCGCCTGCGGCCAGTCGAGATGTATTGTGTGTGGATGGGTAGCTATATAGATACATAGATACATAGATACATAGATGAGAATACAAACTGAATACATGAGTTTTGACAATTGTTGAATGATAAGTAGTAGCTATGATTTCCAGGCGCACCAGCAATGTTCCCAAAGAAGATGGTGTTTTTCCCAGACTGCTGTACTGTGATTCGAGGTGCTCCCAAAGTGCTCTCCAGCGCTCCGAGGTGTTCTCAAACTTATCACAATCATTCCTATGGAACTCGTGTACCAGTCATCAGAGATCCCAGTTACTCCAAAGGCCGGCCAGAATGCCCTCCTAGGGTCTGATACTCTCCTGAAATTGACCCATCTAAGTTTACACTCCACATCCTCTCAGACACTCCTGGAGTCTTCCAGTGACTACAATACATTTTGCTGATGAGGATTTCTCTAGTTATTAGAACCTCATTACTCATTGCTAACACATCCTGGGAATCTTTGCCAGATGGATCAACAGTTGTCCCGGTTAAACTCAGCAGTGACAATACTATGCAGTCTGTGCTAAGCGGTGAGAAAACGGGTTAACCTCTTCATCTCAGCATCAGCAAACTCTCTGAGGCGAAGAGACAATCAGTTAAGATGATTGGATCAATACTATTCGGGCCTTTACCAAATTGTCTGTTAGGGCTTCAGCCTAGCAGTGGCAATGATTCAACTGTGGATTGGTTCGCAGGTACTTCATTGCATAACACCTACCTGTGTGAGCATCACGTTGATTGTCAGTCAGATGATCCTTAGCGGGATTTCATCTGAGCCGCATGTTGATCAATAAGTCCCGAGTCAGCTGGCACTAGCAGATCCAACTATGATGATGCAATTATGTCGCCATTACTGGGAAGTGAAAAACCTTCAGCAGTGCGCATAATTATTGGCCACATTTACTTTATCTTATCTAGCGGGACAACTCACAGTTAAGTTCCAAACTTGGAGAATTACGTGTACAGCAGATGATGAGCAAAATGTGAGTACGCGGTGATTTACAGGCCTAGTCGCTCAGCGTCAGGGATCTATCCTGTATCTACCCTCAGTCAATGGAAGCGCCGAGACCTAAGCATGCTGTATCTGAGGGATTAATGACTTTGGCTGAAGATAAGAAGCCAGAAGCAAACCTGCACATTCGGTTCAGACAGTATGCATTGCAATGTTAAACAAACTTGTCATAATCTATGTTGGCAGAGTATCGGTTGGTTGCCGATTGATATCTCAGCACACATTGCCGAATAGCTAGATTGAACGGCGAGGCATTGCATAACCTCGAGTTATTATAAATAGCGATAAGCACTGATATGAATGTATGTTGACAGAAGTTCCAACTACTGAACAAATGGGATGTGAGATGTCCAAGTTGAAGTTATGAGTTGGCATATTAGTGCGCATGATATCATGACGTGAGGATGACCCATAGTGGGGGCGTAACACCTTGAACACCCCATGCATGAACACAATAACCTTGTGGGAATTCGTGGCACTATCAATGAGTCATTTAGAAATGATTTCGGTGATAGGCTATCAGGCAAGCCATGTGTCATGGTGATGACCAGAAGGCAAACTTGACCTGAAGGCTCGACTATATAAGATCTCACATTGTCCCTGACAATGAGATGAACCAAGCTTTAGCAGCAATCCCCAGTCAGACATTACCAGCGAAGAACACCTTAAAATATTATCAAGAATTCTATCTACAAACCTTCAAGATTGCTTCTTTATTTCACCTCTGTGAATATTCGCTATATATGTTCGACCAGGTTGACACCATCTCAATATGCACACAAACGGGTCGTCGAAACTATCAGCGATTAAATTCAATTTGTCAATGATCGGCATTTAAGCTCCTTCTCCCGGCAACATTCACATTACGCCATTACTATCAATAACGGGTACGACGTACACTGGTACATCACTACAGGGTGATTACCCTAGTAGGAATTTCCAGAAGAGCGACCGTGGACCCACAGAGAGGAGTGGTGAATCAGCAAAATGTAA
>Ga0307512_10003478_pt1 | contig 18259 bp, 10 predicted proteins | sample 14_EM_MG_FD_200267 | JGI IMG/M metagenome (GOLD analysis project Ga0307512, IMG submission 200267) | Populus trichocarpa ectomycorrhiza microbial communities from riparian zone in the Pacific Northwest, United States - 14_EM | ecosystem: Host-associated > Plants > Roots > Unclassified | place...
CCCTTCGGTCTTGCGTTTCCGACTCTATCAGACCGTTTCCGACCCGATTTCCTCGGCGCTTTCCAGGTTCCCGCTTTCGCGATTCCCTTTCCGGCGGACCCGACTCTATCAGATCCTTTCGGGCCTGACTCCCAGTCAGCGGGGGCTGTCCTCGCGGCTGTTGGGCCGTTCCGACGGCTCAAACCTTAGCGGATCCCTTCGGCAGTTCCTAATCGAGCTGCCGGGCCCAAAGCGAATTGAATTCGGGCACGCCGAAATCAATCCCGTTGGGAGATCGTGCTGATGGTTTGAGGTGCCGCTCGTGCGGCGGAGGTGTTGTCGCAGAACCGTTACGGCCCCGCGGCAACCCGGAGAACATTACGGGTCCGAGGGGAGACTGTCAACCGACCCCTGTCAAGATCTTTTGTGTCCGGTTCAGTCCAGGTCGGTGAGGCGTCCGCCTGCGTCCGGCTGGGCGTGTTCCACCCTGCGCAGGAGACGGGTGAGGACCTCGCCGAGAGCGGTTCGCTCCCCCGGGGACAGGTCCTGGAGAAGGTCCCCCTCGAAGACCGACGCGAGGCGCATCGCCTCGAGCCACTTCTCGCGGCCCTCCGCGGTCAGCTCCACGATCACGCGGACGCGGTTGGACTCGTCACGCTCCCGGGTCACCAGCCCTTCGGCGACCATGCGGTCGATCCGGTGGGTCATCGCGGCCGGCGTCAGGCCGAGGCGCTTGGCGAGGTCGCTCGGGCCCAGGCGGTAGGGGGCTCCGGAGAGGACGAGGGCCTTGAGGACCTCCCACTCGGCGTTGCTGATGCCCAGGGCGGAGGTCTGGCGGCCGTAGGCGACGTTCATGCGGCGGTTCAGGCGGGACAGGGCCGAGACGATCTTTTCGACCTGGGGGTCCAGGTCCCGGAACTCGCGCTGGTAGGCGGCGATCTGCTCTTCGAGTGTCGGTTCGCCGAGGGTGCCGGGGGTGTCGCCCATGCGGCGAAGTATGGCATGGGCGTGCTTGGCGTTGAAGTTCTTCCCGGTGTACTGTTTAGCTTCGAACTTTAGCTTCTAAGTCTTCACTCCTAACTACTGAGAGAGGTGAACGTGACCAGGGCGATGGGCGCAGCGATGCGCCGGATCCATGTGGGTAACGCACTCAGCGCGTTCGGGCTCGGCTTCACCGTCCCCTATCTGTACGTCTACGTGGCGCAGGTACGGGGGCTGGGGGGCATGACGGCGGGGCTCGTCCTCGCCGTCTTCGCCGTGGCCGCGCTGATCGTGCTGCCGTTCGCCGGACGGGCCATCGTCCGGCGCGGCCCGCTGCCGGTCCTGCTCGCCGCCCTGGTCACCGCCGCGCTGGGTGCGCTGAGTCTGGGGCTGGCGAGCAGCGCGACGACCGTGCTGCTGTCGGCGGCGGCGCTCGGTGCCGGACAGGCCGTGATGCAGCCTGCCCTCGCGACGATGATCGTGGACTGCTCCACGGCCGACACGCGTTCGCGTGCCTTTGCCATGCAGTTCTTCCTGCAGAACCTCGGGCTCGGGGTCGGCGGGCTCATCGGCGGTCATCTCGTCGACACCTCGCGCGTCTCCTCCTTCACGCTGCTGTTCGCGATCGAGGCCGCGATGTTCCTGCTGCTCGCGGTCGTGATGTCGACGGTGCGGGTGCCGCACTCGCCGCGTATCGAGGGCGCGCCGGTCGGCCAGTCGGGCAAGGGGAGCTGGAAGCAGCTGCTCGGCAATCGGGCCATGGTGCAGCTGTGCGTGCTGGGCTTCGTGCTGTTCTTCGCCTGCTACGGGCAGTTCGAGTCGGGGCTGAGTGCGTACGGCGTCGAGGCCGCGGGGATCTCGACGTCCGCGCTGGGTACGGCGCTGGCGGCGAACACCGCGATGATCGTGGTCGCCCAGTTCGCCGTGCTGAAGTTCGTCGAGCGGCGTCGGCGGTCGCGTGTGATCGCGGCTGTGGGGCTCATCTGGGCCGTGGCGTGGGTCGTGGCCGGGTACGCCGGGCTCGGGCACGGGAGCCAGGAGATGGCGACGGCGGCGTTCGTGTCGACGTACGCGTTGTTCGGGCTCGGTGAGGCGATGCTGTCGCCGACGGTCGCTCCGCTGGTCGCCGATCTCGCGCCGAGTGGGATGGCCGGACAGTACAACTCCGCCTTCGCCCTGGTGAAGCAGCTCGCGCTGGCTGTCGGGCCGGCGGTGGGCGGGCCGATGGGGGCCTCGCTGCACGCGCCGTACATCGTGGCGTTCCTGCTGTTCTCGCTGGGGATCACCTGCCTTGCCCTGCGGCTGGGGCGTCAGCTCACCGCCGTACAGGATCAGCCGTGGCTGGTCGGGAGCCGGGTGGTGGCCCGGGGTGGGGCGGCTGCGGAGCCGGTGGCCGCTGAGGCGTAGGCGCCGGTCAGCCGGTGGCCTTCGGCAGTACGAATTCGCACCACACCGCCTTTCCGCCGCCGGGCGTTCGGCGCGAGCCCCAGTTCGAGGCGATGGTCGCGACGATGGCGATGCCTCTGCCGGATTCGTCGGCCGGCTCTGCGCGGCGGCGGCGGGGGAGGTGGTCGTCGCCGTCGGTGACCTCGATGATCAGGCGGCGGTCGGTGCGGCGCAGGCGCAGGCGCATGGGTGGTGTGCCGTGCTGGAGGGAGTTGGCTACGAGTTCGCTGGCTGCGAGGACGCCGAGGTCGTGGAGTTCCGGCGGGAAGCGCCAGCTCGTCAGGACACCGGAGGCGAACGCACGCGCGCGTGGGGCCGCTTCGATGCCGCCGAGGAGTTCCAGGGCCGCGTTGCGGAAAAGGTCGCTGTCCGGGCCGGTGCGGGCCGGGTGCTGGAGGACGAGGACGGCGACGTCGTCGTCATGGTCCGCCGTGACGCCCAGCGAGCGGACCAGGCGGTCGCAGACGACCTGGGGGGTCCCGGTCGCGCCCGACAGGGCTCGCTCCAGAGACGCGATGCCCTCGTCCAGGTCCTCGTCCCTGCGCTCCACCAGACCGTCCGTGTAGAGCACCGCGGTGGAGCCGGGGCCCAGGGGAATCGAGCCCGAGGCGTGAATCCAGCCGCCGGTGCCGAGCGGCGGGCCGGTCGGTTCGTCGGCGCGCAGGACCACTCCGCTCTCGTCGCGGACGAGGATCGGGAGGTGGCCGGCGGAGGCGTACACCAGGCGGCCCTCGTTCGGGTCGTGGATGGCGTAGACGCAGGTGGCGATCTGGTTGGCGTCGATCTCGGTGGCGAGGCCGTCGAGGAGTTGGAGGACCTCGTGCGGGGGGAGGTCGAGGCGGGCGTACGCACGGACCGCCGTGCGGAGCTGGCCCATGACGGCCGCGGCTCGTACGCCTCTGCCCATCACGTCGCCGATGACCAGGGCGGTGCGGCCGCCGCCGAGGGTGATGACGTCGTACCAGTCGCCGCCGACCGCGGCCTCCGTGCCACCGGGCTGGTAGGTGGCGGCGATGCGCAGGTCGTCCGGTTCTTCCAGCTCCTGGGGCAGCAACGAGCGCTGGAGGGTGACCGCCGTTTCGCGCTGCTGGCGCTCGCTGGCGCGCAGGCGCTCGGCGGCCTCGGCGTGGTCGGTGACATCGGTCGCGAAGACGAGCACGCGCGCGTTGTCGCCTTCGGTGACCGGGGTGCAGGTGAACGTGTAGGAGCGGCCGTCCGGGGCCTTGCGGGACTTGAGGGTGCGGGGCTTGCCGCTGCGCAGGACCTGGTCGAGGAGGGGGAGCAGGCCCAGTTCCTCGAGTTCCGGGAGGGAGTCGCGGGTGGGCTCGCCGAGCGGGCGTACGCCGAAGGCCGTCACATAGGCGTCGTTGACGTAGGCGACGCGGTGGTCGGGCCCGTGGACGAGGGCTACCAGGGCCGGGACGCGGTCGAGGACCTCGCGGACGGGGAGCTCGTCGACGGCCGGTACGGGTACGGGCTCGTCGGTGAGTTGTTCGACGCGGGCCGCGGGGACGGAGCTCGCGGTCTCGGCCGGCCGGTCGGGGCCGACCGGGTGGTCCGTCCGCGCGGCGGCGCGGCGCTGCGTTCCGGGGAGCCGGGCGCTCCAGCGCGTGAAGTTCACGAATCCTTGCCTCGTGTCGTCGTCTTCGGCGTCATCGGCCGGCTCCGGACCCGGCCGGAGGGCTGGGGGGTGACGCCCCCGGGATGCAGCACGGTGGGGAGAGCCTCTTGGGTTCGAAGGGCGAGCGGCTGCTCGCCCTGGGGGCGGGGATCAGTCTGGCAGTGTGGCCTACCGGGGCGACATCCGTCAGACGCCCACCCGGTCGGCGGAGTTCCTCGGTCCGGTCAGGACGACCCCTTCGGGTCGTTCGTCGGGTCGGTAGGAGGCTTTCCACCGGCCGCGAGTTCGAACTCCGCTCGGGGATGTTCGAGCGAACCGAGGGAGACGATCTCCCGCTTGAAGAGGCCCGACAGCGTCCATTCGGCCAGGACACGGGCCTTGCGGTTGAAGGTGGGCACCCTGCTGAGGTGGTAGACGCGGTGCATGAACCAGGCAGGGTAGCCCTTCAGCTTGCGTCCGTAGACGTGTGCGACGCCCTTGTGGAGGCCGAGGGAGGCGACGGAGCCGACGTACTTGTGGGAGTACGTCTCAAGGGGTTCGCCGCGCAGGGAGTGCGCGATGTTGTCGCCGAGGAGCTTGGCCTGGCGGACCGCGTGCTGAGCGTTGGGGGCCGTGTCCGTGCCGGGTTCGGCGGCGGTGACATCGGGAACGGCGGCCGCGTCTCCTGCTGCCCACGCGTGCGTGGCGCCGTCGACGGTGAGCTGGGGGGTGCATTTCAGGCGACCGCGCCCGGTGAGCGGGAGGTCGGTGGCGGCGAGGAGCGGGCTGGGTTTCACGCCGGCCGTCCAGACGACCGTACGGGTCGGGAAGCGGGCGCCGTCGCTGAGGACGGCCACCCGGTCCGCGCAGGACTCCAGGCGGGTGTTCAGGCGTACGTCGATGTTGCGGCGGCGCAGTTCGGTGACCGTGTAGCGGCCCATCTCCTCGCCGACCTCGGGCAGGATGCGGTCCGAGGCCTCCACGAGGATCCACTTCATGTCCTCGGCCTGGACGTTGTGGTAGTAGCGGGCGGCGTAGCGGGCCATGTCCTCGAGTTCGCCGAGCGCCTCGACCCCGGCGAATCCGCCGCCGACGAAGACGAAGGTGAGCGCCGCGTCGCGGATCGCGGGGTCGCGGGTGGAGGAGGCGATGTCCATCTGCTCGATGACGTGGTTGCGCAGGCCGATGGCCTCCTCGACCGACTTGAAACCGATGGCGTGGTCGGCGAGCCCGGGAATCGGAAGGGTGCGCGAGATCGAGCCGGGGGCCAGGACGAGTTCGTCGTACGTCAGCTGTTCCGGGCCCGCTCCCTCCTCCTCCGTGGCGAGGGTGGTGAGGGTGACGGTGCGCTTGGCGTGGTCGATCATGCGGACCTCGCCGATGACGACGTGGCACTGGTCGAGGACGCGGCGCAGCGGTACGACGACATGGCGCGGGGAAATGGCGCCGGCGGCCGCTTCGGGAAGGAATGGCTGATAAGTCATGTACGGGTCGGGAGTGACGACTGTGATCTCGACCTCGCCCCGCTTCAGTTCCTGCTTCAGCTTCCGTTGCAGGCGCAGGGTCGTGTACATCCCGACGTAGCCGCCGCCGACAACGAGAATGCGCGCACGTTCCTTCACCACCCCATGACGCACCCAGCGCTTGAGTTTGTCCACAGCCCCGACAATTTGTGTGACGGCGAGCCCGGGACGCCCAGGGTTGGCCGAATTGCCCGAGTGCTCGGAAGGATTGCAGGTCAGCGTAGGTGCGCCCGATGACCTTGGGGGGCGCAATCGGGATGTAAGCGACTCGTACTCCGATCGGGGGGCGCTCCGTGCGGAACCTGCCCCTTCTGAATTGAGTCCCTCTCAACTATGTTCGTGTGTCGACGGGGTGTAGGGGGATGCGCTCATCGCTCATCGAGCCCGCGACGGGCGGGCTCGATGAACCGGGCTGGTTCCCACGCTCCGGCCATCAATGGCGGGGAGAGTCTCCGGGGGGAGACGTCATTACCGGGGGAACGCTTATGCATGTTCAGGACTCTCATTGGTCGTCCGCGTCTGCACTGACATCGGGCGGCATGGTAAGCGCTGCGGCGAGCAACGGACGCGGGGACGCCTCGCGTACGACGCCGCTGCGCGTGGACGCACAGCGCAATCTGGAGCACGTACTGCGCGCGGCGCGCGAGGTCTTCGGCGAGCTGGGATACGGCGCGCCGATGGAGGACGTGGCGCGGCGGGCGCGGGTGGGTGTGGGGACCGTGTACCGGCGGTTCCCGAGCAAGGACGTCCTGGTGCGGCGGATAGCCGAGGAGGAGACCTCCCGGCTGACCGACCAGGCCCGGGCGGCGCTCGGCCAGGAGGACGAGCCGTGGTCTGCGCTCTCGCGCTTCCTGCGGACGTCGGTGGCCTCCGGCGCCGGGCGGCTGCTGCCGCCGCAGGTGCTGAGGGTCTCGGTCTCCGACGAAGGAGCCGACCGGGCCGACGGCACGGTGTTCGACGAGGCCCGGGTGCCGCAGCAGCGGATACAGCCGGGCTCCGGGGAGCTGAGGCTGGTTCCCGAGGGGACCCCGAAGGTCTCGGCGGAGGACGACACGGGCGCTGCGGCGCTGCTCGAGGTCGTGGGCCGGCTCGTGGAGCGGGCGCGCGCGGCGGGTGAGCTGCGGGCCGACGTGTCGGTGTCGGACGTACTGCTGGTCATCGCGACGGCGGCGCCCTCGCTGCCGGACGCGGCGCAGCAGGCGGCCGCTTCGTCGCGGCTGCTGGACATCCTGCTGGAGGGGTTGCGGTCGCGGCCTGCCTGAGGTGATCCCGGACTGCGGCGCGTGGGCGCTGCGCGGCCCGCGCGCCCGGCGTAAGTCGGGAATGCTCCGGACGCCGGGAATGCGCAGGACATGTCCGGCAAACCGCCCAACTTCCGCCTGGCGAGCGTCAATTGAGCCTTCCCCGAATGGGTGATGGCTAGTACTACGGCACGACAAGTGCCCACGGACGAGTGGATGGTCCGCACTGCGGTGTCCTGAACAAAAGCCAATATGGCACTCTGACCCGGTGTTCGGGACTGGTTGGGCAGGCAGCGGGGGCTTTCCGCGATGAGCTTTGACGGGCGGGACGAGTCGCTGGGCGACGGTGACGCGGAGGCCGGCGGTCCGCCGCAGGTGCCGAGTCAGGGTGGACGGGCGGGCATCCCACGGGGCGGTGGCCGCGCGGAGACCGTCATCCCCACGCAGGGCGGCGAGCCCGTCGAGCCCGTCGAGGGCAGCGTCCCGGCGCAGCGCGACCGGCGGGAGGACAGTGTCCTGCCGCCGCCGCGGGATCTGCCGCCGTCCGACGCCGACCTGATCGGGCGGATGCGCTCGGGCGACGACACCGCGTACGAGGAGCTGTACCGGCGCCACGCGGACGCGGTCCGCCGGTACGCCCGCACCTGCTGCCGCGACGCCCACACCGCGGACGACCTCACCGCCGAGGTCTTCGCCCGCATGCTCCAGGCGGTGCGCGGCGGGCACGGTCCCGAGCACGCCGTACGCGCGTATCTGCTCACCACCGTCCGGCGGGTGGCCGCAAGTTGGACCAAGTCCGCCAGGCGGGAGCAGCTGGTCGACGACTTCGCGGTGTTCGCCACGCAGGCCGCGCGCGCCTCCGAGGTCTCCGACGACGCTGCATCCCTCGGCTCCTTCGGAGCGGGTCTCGACCTCGGCGCCGACGTGCGCGCGATGCACGAGGCCGAGCAGTCCATGGCCATGCAGGCCTTCCGGTCGCTGCCGGAGCGCTGGCAGGCCGTGCTGTGGCACACCGAGGTCGAGGACGAGTCGCCGAGCGAGGTCGCGACACTCTTCGGGCTGGACGCCAACGGCACGCGTGTGCTCGCCAGTCGCGCCCGCGAGGGCCTCAAGCAGGCCTACCTCCAGGCCCATGTCAGCGCCTCGCTCGCCGGCGACGAGGAGTGCGCACGCTTCGCCGACCGGCTCGGCGCCTACGCCCGCGGCGGACTGCGCACGCGTGCCGAGCGGGGGCTGCGCAAGCACCTCGAGGAGTGCGCCAAGTGCCGGCTGGCCGCGGGCCAGATCAAGGAAGTCGCCAGCGGTATCCCGGGCGTCGTGCCGGTCGCGGTCATCGGTTGGTTCGGTGCCGCCGGGTACGCCAAGGTGGCCGCGCTCATCGCCGGCGGAACCGGAGCCGCCGGTGCGGCGGGCGCCGCGGGTGCGGCCGCGGCCGCGAGCGGCAGCTCGTCCGGCGGGGCGGGCGCCGGTGGCGCGGCGGCCTCCGAGGGGCTGGGTGCGCCCGCGAAGGTCGGTATCGCCGCCGGTGTGGTCGCCGCGGCGGGCGTGGCGGTGGCCCTCGCGCTGTCCGGCAGCGACAGCCCGGCCAAGACGCAGGACGCCAAGCCGCCTGCCTCCGCGCCGGCCGTCAGCCCTGCGTCGCCCAAGCCGACGCCTCCGAAGAAGCAGCCCGAGCCGAAGCGGCCGGTGGTCGTGCCCGCGGCGGCTCCCACGCCGAAGCCGACGCCGACCCCCCGGCCGAAGCCCACCCCGACGCCGACGCCGACGCCCACCCCCACGCCGAAGCCGACCCCGAAGCCCACCCCCACGCCGACCCCGACTCCGCCGCCCGCTCCGGCCGTCTACGAATGGAGCGAACTGGCCTACAACGTCACCGGCGACGGCACCGGGCCCGAGATGCGGCTCGGTGAAAGCAGCTGGGTGTGGCAGCGGTACGGCATGTCGATCGCCGCCAAGCAGTACACCCACGGCGTGACCGTGCACGGTGCGTCCTCGGTCACCGTCGATCTCAACCGAACCTGCTCCGCCTACGACGCCATGGCCGGCGTCGACGACATGACGCTGGGGCTCGGCAAGGTCCGCTTCTCCGTCTACGCCGACGGCGTCCTGCTCTGGCGGTCCGCGACGATCCAGGGCGGCGGCCCGGCGGTCCCGGTCCATGTGAGCCTGGCCGGGCACAAGACCGTACGGCTGGTCGTCGAGCCGTACAGCACCTTCGATTCGCTGACGCCGGCGGACTGGGCCGAGTCGAAGTTCACCTGCTCGTAGGCCGCCTGCTCGTAGGTCACCTGCTCGTAGGTCGCCTGCTCGCGGTTCGCCGGCTCACGGGAGCTGTTCGGCGGGGTGTCTGCGGATGGCCTGGCCGAGTTCGGTGAGGAGGTCGTCGACGGTGAGGGGGACGCCCCGGGCGAACTCCGCGGCGTACTCCTCGGCGCCCAGCGCGGCGCGGGTGGCGGCCTCGGCACGGTCGGCCTCGGCGCGCTCCGGCATGGGGCGCGGTTCGCCGGCCCGCCACTGCTCCGCGGCGGAAAGCAGGCGGACCGCGCGCCGATGCTCCCCGAGATCGGACAGCAGGACCGCCGCGCAGTCCACCAGGGTCGCCGTGACCACGTCGGCGCATCGCCGGTCCACCGCCTCGCGGAGGGTGAGCGCCAGCTTCGGCAGGCCGTGTGCCGGGCCGGTCTCGGCGACCGTCACCATGGTGTCGATCGCGTTCAGCATCACCATGAACTGGGGCGGTGGCGTGCCGCGTCCGGTCTCCTCGCGAGCCGTCTCGTGCAGCACGCGCGCACGGGCGGTGTCCTTCTCGTCCAGCGCCAACTGGGCGCGCATCAGCAGGACGAACGCCCTCGTGTCCGGTACCCCGTACCGATCGGCCGCCGCCGTCGCCTCGTCCAGCCCGTGCAGGGCGGCCGCACGGTCGCCTGCGCGGTAGGCGATCTCGGCGAGCCGGGCCATCAGGAAAGGCGTCTCGGCGTACGCCCCCACCTCGTAGGCGAGCCGGAGCGCCTCCTCGTATTCGCCCTTGGCCTCGCCCAGACGGCTTCGGGCCATTGCCGCCTCGCCGGCCGCGCTGCACACCTGGGCCCGCATCCAGCGGTCGCCGACCCGCCGACTCAGCGCCCTGAGCTCCGCCAGGTCCTTGTCGACGCCCTTCAGACCGCCCGATGAGTCGACGGCCACATGCGTGCGGAACATCAGGGCCACACCGATCGCCCAGTCGTCGCCGTGTACGCGGCAGTTGGCGACGGTCACGTCCAGGGCGGCACGGGCATCCGCCGGGCTGTCCAGGACAAAGGTGGCAAGCGGCCAGGCGATGCCCGGCAGACGGGCCGCCTCCGGACCGCCCTGCCCGAAGTGGTCCCGCAGCCGGGTGACGTACGCACGCATCCGGTCGTCCAGGGACGACCCGTCCATCCGATCGGTGTCCGACCTGAGGAACAGGTGCAGCATCCGGAGGTTCATCCGGTTGGCGTGCCGGGGGTGGTCCGCCTCGCCGCGTGGAGCGGCCAGGAAGACGTCCACGTGGTCGACGGGGCCGGTCGAGCCGGTGCCGGGCGGGGAGGCGGGGGGTGAGTCCAGGCCGGCGCCCAGGCGCAGGGTCCGGTCCAGCCAGTCAATGGCCTCATGGCGGTAGTTGCGCAGCCAGCAGAACCAGCCCATGTTCAGGGCGAGGGCACCGGCCTCCTCCTCGGCGCCGCAGGCGAGGGCTCGGTGGAGAGCCGCGCGGATGTTGTCCAGCTCGGTCTCCAGGCGGGAGATCCACGGGAGTTGGTCCGCGGAGCGCAGCAGCGGCTCCGCCTCCTCCACCAGCGCACGCACCCACGCGCGGTGCCGGCGCTCGGCTGCGGCGCGCATCCCGGGGACCTCGGCGGCGCGCTCGGCGGCGTACTCATGGATGGTCTCCAGCATGCGGTACCGCATGCCCCCGGAGCCGGCCCGGTCGTACGGGGTCTCGTACGGGGTGGCCACGAACAGGGACTTGTCCACGAGGGCGCCGATGAGGTCGGCTGCGGGGCCGGTGCACACGGCCTCCGCCGCCGCGAGGTCCCAGCCGCCGGCGAACACGGACACCTCGCACAGCACCGTGCGCTCCCGCTCGTCGAGCAGCTCCCAGGACCAGTCGACGACCGCGCGCAGGGTCTGCTGACGGGGCAGGACCGTACGGCTGCCGGAGGTGAGGAGGCGGAAGCGGTCGTCGAGGCGGTCGGCGATCTGGCGGGGGGTGAGCAGACGGAGCCGGGCCGCGGCGAGCTCGATGGCGAGCGGCAGGCCGTCCAGGCGGCGGCAGATCTCCTCCACCGCCTCGCTGTCGCGCAGCACGGCGTCCGCGTCGGGACGGACGGCGGACGCGCGCTCCTCGAAGAGGCGGTGCGCCTGGTCGGGGACGAGGGGTTCGATCGGGCGCACGGACTCGCCGGGGACGCCCAGGGGTTCACGGCTGGTGGCGAGGATCGTCAGCCCGGGGCAGCGGGTGAGCAGTGCCTCGGCGAGGGTGGCCGCTGCTTCGATGACATGTTCGCAGTTGTCAAGGATCAGGAGTTGGCTGCGCGGGGCGCAGTACTCGACGAGCAGGGCGAGCGGGTCGTCCTGCGGGGCCGTCAGCTCGGTGGTCATCAGTACGGTCTCGCGCAGACCGAGCGCGCTGACCACCGCGCCCGGCACCGCCTCCGGCCGGTCGAGAGGTGCCAGCTCGACCAGCCACGCCTGTGGGAGCCCGGCGGCGGCTTCCTCGGCGAGGCGGGTCTTTCCGGAGCCGCCCGGTCCCGTGAGGGTGACGAGTCTTGCCCTGTGCAATTCGGAACGAATGGCTTCGAGTTCGGGTTCCCGGCCCACGAAAGAGGTAAGGCGCGGACGGATGTTGCCGGTACGGGTGAGGGGTTGGGAGAGCTCGAGGGGGTGGGGGTGTTCAGGTTGTGCCGGGTGGGTCGGGGTGGGGCGCGGTCGTGTCGTCGGGGTGAGGAGTTCCGTGTGCAGGGCGCGCAGTTGGGGGCCGGGGTCGGTACCCAGGCCGTCGGCGAGGGCGCGGCGGGCGGTCTCGTACGCGGCGAGGGCGTCGGCTGTGCGGCCCGTGTCGCGCAGGGCGCGGAGCAGGAGGGCGTGCAGCGGTTCGTCGTAGGGGTGGGCCGCGGTGAGTTCCTTCAGGTGCGGTACCGCGGAGTGCGCACGGCCGAGGCGCAGGTCCGCGTCGATGCGGGCCCGGGTCGCCTCCAGGTGCAGCGCGTCCGGGCGGGTCGCGGGCGTGCGGTCGGGGAGGTCGGCGAGGGCGGGTCCGCGGTACAGGGCGAGGGCCTCGTCCAGCGTGCGGGCGGCGGTCTGCGGGTCGTCGTGGTCCAGGGCCGTCGTGCCCTGCCGTACCAGTCGCTCGAAGACGAACAGGTCCACGTCGTCCTCGGTCGCCTCGAGACGGTAGCCGCCGGGGGCGGAGGTGATCGTGTCCTTGCCCAGAGCGCGGCGGAGGCGGGCGATCAGGGCCTGGAGAGCGGCGGGGGCGTCGTGGGGCGGGGTGTCCGACCAGACCTCGTCGATCAGGGTGTCGGGGGTGGTGACCCGGCCGGGGCGCAGGGCCAGGGCGGTGAGCAGGGTGCGGAGGCGCGGACCGGGGACGGGTACGGCGGTGCCGTGGTCGTCCTCGGCCTGGGTGACGCCCAGGATTCTGTACCGCACCGGGTCATTGTGGCCGGGGGGTGGGACCGGGGCACGGTGTTTTGTGGTGGTGGTTGTGCCGGGGGCGGGCGCGGATGCGGGTACGGGGCTGCACGCGGCGGAGCCGCTGACGGATGCGGCGCCCCCGCCGCCCCTGCCCGTCCCGTCCCAGGGGCCCGCTCACGCAACCCCCGCTCCCTCACCGGACGCCAACGCCCCCCTCTGCGGCGTGATCCCGGCCGGTACTGCCCGCTGGCGCGCCGGGGTGCCCGTCCAGCAGGTGCCGCGGCGGGCCAGCAGGCGGCGTAGCCAGAGTTCCAGGGAGACCAGGTCTGCCAGGCCGTCCAGGGGCAGGGGCTCGCCTGCCGCCGCCGCGCGCAGGGCCTTGCGGACCACGCGGGCCTCGACCAGGCCCGCCTCCGCCAGCAGCGGTGTGCCGAACAGGGCCATCAGGTTGTCTGCGGCCACGCGCAGGCCCGTGCGGGCCGCCACCGCTGCCGACGCGTGCGAGGGGGTGCCCCAGCCGGGCGGGAGGTCGCTCACGCCGGCGCCCTCCAGGACGGTGCGGAGGATGGCGGCACGCGCGCCCGGCTGGACGCGCAGGGCCTCGGGGAGGGCTCGGCAGGCGCGGACGACCTGGTTGTCGAGGAAGGGGGCGTGCAGGCGCTGGGAGCGGATCTCGGCCGCTTGTTCCAGGATGCGGAGGTCCGCGGCTTGGCGGGTCAGGGCCGCACGCGCGCGATAGTCGCCGGGGCGTTGGCCCGGACCCACGCCCGGGCGGCTCGACGAGGCCTGCAGGCGAACCGATACTTCAGCGAGGGCCTCGCCGGTGAGCCAGCGGGCCGCCGGGCCCGGTCTGGCCCAGGTGAGGGCGGCCAGGGAGGCCCCGACGGCGCCTCCGGGCTCGTCGAAACGGCGCTGCAGAAGCCGCTCGGCCAGCAGCTCCAGTCCGTCCCGATACGGCGTCCGCGCCAACCGCCGCGCCGCGCCGTACACGCGCGCGGGGACCATCACCGAGCCGTCCGCCTTGGCGAGTGCGGCCACGGGGCGTACGAGGTGGCGGCGCTTGCGGTCCATCAGAAGGTCCGCCAGGCGGGCCGGGTGCGCGTCCAGGACCTGGCGGGCGCCGTAGCCCGTGAAGTGGTCCGCGCTGCCGGAGGCCAGGCGGGCGCGGTGGCGGGCGGCGGTGACCAGGGACTGGCCCGGCTCGTCCGTCAGCGGGCCGTCCAGCTCGGCGTACGGGAGGGCCTCCTCGCCGCCGGTCACCACCACGTGGTGCAGGCGCGGGTTGGCGGCCAGATTGCCCGCCCGCTCCAGTTCCGCCTCCCGGCCGCCGACCGCCAGGTCGTTGAAGGTGACCGCCAGCAGGCGCTCGCCCGCGCCCGTGCCGTGGCCCAGGACCGTGCCCGGCATGCCGGGCAGTCCCGCGGCGAGCAGGGCCAGGGTGCCCGAGGCCGGACCGCCGGAGAGGTCGGCGCCGATCCCCGCGACCGGCATCCCGCGCGCGGCGCGGCGCTCCGCCGGGCCCATGCCGGGCACCGGGCCGGGGTCTATGTCCGCCCCGGGGACATGCCTGGGCGCCGACAACCGCGCGCGTACCGCCTCCACCAGCGCGTCGCGCACCGCGTCGACCGCGCTGTCCGGGTCGGCGGAGGGCGCCGCCACCGCGAGGGAGGCGACCGGCTCGTAGCCGGCGATCTCGCGTGCCCCGGCGCGCAGGATCAGCGTGTGTCCCGGCGGTATGCGCCGTACGCCGTCGTAGGGCGTCGAGTCGTGCAGTGCGGCCGGTACGTCGGGGGCGGCGAGGAGCGCGGCGAGGTGGCCGAAGTCGAGGTTGGCCTCGATGAGGTCGGCCAGCGGGAGGGCCGCCGTCGCATAGGCCGTGCCGCCCGCCCAGGGGGTGTAGAACACCGGGCGGGCGCCCGCCAGGTCGCCGCAGATGGTGACCCGGCGGCCGACCTGGACGACCGCCGTGTAGCTGCCGGGCCACGCCGTCAGATGCCGAAGTGCCCCTCCGCGCGCGGCGAACAGTCCGACCCGCAGCTCCTCGTCGGAGGCCCCGCACGTGCCCAGAACCGCGATCCGGGTCTGGGCGTCGGCCTTCACGACCCGCACCTCGTCGGGGCGCCAGTCACCGACCGCCCAGAGCGGATCGGGATCGCCCCACAGGAGTTGGGAGCCCACCGGGTGCACGGTCTCGCCGTCCTGCCCGGTGGTCCCCGCAGAACCGGTCGCCGAAGTCCTCGCGGTGGTGCTGCTCCACCCCACCAACCACCGCATCGACGCCTCCACAGGCTGTGGACAACCAGTGCACCGTACGAACTGGTCACCATGCTGCCATGAAGGGCGCACGCTGGAGGGACGGTGGAGCGGCTTGCGATCCCCGGAACGCGCCTTGGCGCTCACCCGTCCGGGGAGGCGAACACCCGTACTCGACAAGGTGTCTGCGACGCGAATGCGCCCCCGGAACGCTCCCCGAAAACACCGTTCGCGCCCTCAACTTCCATGGTGGGAGCGGTAATTACCCGGGGAACGCGGGGGCGATTTTCGGCCAAATCGGGGACGCGAGGACAGGCGTGCACACGCTCCGTACAGGCTCTGCGCATCGCATCACGCGCGCGCAGCCCGGGAGACGGAGTTCGCCCCCCGGGCCCTTCCGCCGCCCGCGGGGATGTAGGCGGCGGTGTCCCCCAGCCCACTGGATCCAGTACAGCGGGCCGACCCACGCACCATCCATGGAAGCGCTCCCCCCGTGGCTGGAGAAGAGCGCACGGACGGGCGCACGGCCACACAGCGGGAGCACGATGCAACTGGGCGTATCGGACCCGCACTTAAGTACGGACCACAATCCCGCCATCCGGAACAATGCCCCTTAACGCTTGGGATGCGGCGAACTACGCTGGGTTTACGAATGCCGCGTGGTTATGCCAGCGCGGCAGCCGTCTGTGTCGAGGGGTGGCGCATGTCCAGGGAGCAACGCGGGCCGAACGAAAAACTCGGCACCGTTCTCGCCCTCGCGGGAATCAGCAACGCAGGACTCGCGCGACGCGTCAACGATCTTGGCGCTCAACGCGGGTTGACTCTTCGCTACGACAAGACCTCGGTGGCGCGCTGGGTGTCGAAGGGCATGGTGCCGCAGGGTGCCGCGCCGCATCTCATCGCCGCCGCGATCGGCCAGAAGCTCGGCCGCCCGGTGCCGCTCCACGAGATCGGCCTGGCGGACGCGGATCCCGCCCCCGAAGTGGGCCTTGCCTTCCCCAGGGACGTAGGACAGGCGGTGAAGTCGGCGACGGAGCTCTACCGTCTCGACCTCGCCGGACGCCGGGCCGGCTCCGGTGGCATCTGGCAGTCGCTGGCCGGATCGTTCGCAGTAAGCGCATACGCAACGCCTGCCTCACGGTGGCTGATAACACCGGCCGACAGTTCGGTGGCGCGCGAGGCGAATTCCGCCGACGGCTCGGGCGCACCGCTCAAAGTCGGCCACAGCGATGTGCAGAAGCTGCGGGAGGCCGCCGAGGACGCCAGGCGCTGGGACTCCAAGTACGGGGGCGGCGACTGGCGTTCGTCGATGGTGCCCGAGTGTTTACGGGTGGAGGCGGCACCGCTGCTGCTCGGTGCCTACTCGGACGAGGTGGGGCGCGCCCTGTTCGGGGCGAGCGCCGAACTGACCCGGCTCGCCGGGTGGATGGCCTTCGACACCGGGCAGCAGGAGGCCGCGCAGAGGTACTACATCCAGGCCCTGCGGCTCGCCCGGGCAGCTGCCGACGTCCCCCTCGGCGGGTACGTCCTGGCGTCGATGTCGTTGCAGGCGACCTACCGCGGCTTCGGCGACGAGGGCGTAGATCTCGCGCAAGCCGCGCTGGAGCGCAACCGGGGGCTGGCGACCGCCCGCACCATGAGCTTCTTCCGTCTCGTCGAGGCACGCGCACACGCGCGCGCCAGTGACGCGCAGGCGGCCGGGGCGGCCCTCAAGGCCGCCGAGGGCTGGCTGGAGCGGTCCCGCGAGGGCGACAACGATCCGTCCTGGCTCGGCTTCTACTCCTACGACCGCTTCGCAGCGGATGCCGCGGAGTGCTATCGCGATCTGAAGGCGCCGCGCCAGGTACGCCGGTTCACGGAGCAGGCGCTGTCGAAACCGACGGAGGAGTTCGTGCGGTCGCACGGGCTGCGGCTCGTCGTCTCGGCGGTGGCCGAGCTCGAGTCGGGCAATCTGGATGCGGCGTGCGAGCAGGGCGTGCGGGCGGTGGAGGTCGCGGGGCGCATCTCTTCGGCTCGCACCACCGAGTACGTGAAGGATCTTCTGCACCGTTTGGAGCCGTACGGGGACGAACCTCGGGTGGTCGAGCTGCGGGAGCGGGCTCGGCCGTTGTTGATGGCTCCGGCGTAAGGGCCGCCCAGTCGTCTGCCGGGATGGTGCCGGCTTGCGGTGCGGGTGCGGGTGCATTGTGGCTTGTCGCGCCCGCGCGGCGGAGCCGGATATCGGCGCTGCCCCGCGCCCCTGGCCGGCGCTGCGCATCCCCGCGTTTGAAGTGACTGTCAGTGGCGCAGTGCACTATCGAAGCAGGAGGTGGTGCAGGTGCGGCCGGAGATCGCCTACGACTGCGACGTGCTGGTGGTCGGCGGTGGGATCGTCGGGCTGTCGACGGCGTATGCGATCACGCGGGCCGTGCCGGGCACGCGGGTGACAGTGCTGGAGAAGGAGCCCGGGCCGGCCCGGCACCAGACGGGGCGCAACAGCGGGGTGATCCACAGCGGGATCTACTACCGGCCGGGCTCCCTGAAGGCGCGGTACGCGGTGCGGGGCGCCGCCGAGATGGTCAAGTTCTGCGCGGAGTACGGCATCGCGCATGCCGTCACCGGCAAGCTGATCGTCGCCACGGAGCGGGAGGAGCTGCCGCGCCTGCACGCCCTGGTGCAGCGGGGCCGGGAGAACGGGATTCCGGTAAAGGAGCTGGGTGCCGCCCAGATCGCGGAGTACGAGCCGGAGGTGCGCGGCCTGGCGGCGATACATGTCGGGACGACCGGCGTGTGCGACTTCGTGGGGGTGGCCCGGCAGCTGGCGGAGGCGTCGGGGGCGGAGATCCGGTACGGGGCGCAGGTCGAGCGGGTCGACCGCCGGCCCGAGCTCGGGGTAGCCGTACGGACGGCGAGCGGCGAGGTCGTACGCGCGCGCGTGCTGGTCAACTGTGCCGGGCTGTACTGCGACGAGGTGGCACGGCTGACCGGGGACGACCCCGGGATGCGGATCGTGCCGTTCCGCGGGGAGTACTACTCGCTGGAGCGGCCCGAGCTGGTACGGGGGCTGGTGTATCCGGTGCCGGATCCGGCGTTTCCGTTCCTCGGCGTGCACCTCACGCGCGGGATCGACGGGGGTGTGCACATCGGCCCCAATGCGGTGCCGGCGCTGGCGCGGGAGGGGTACGGATGGGGCGTCGTACGACCGCGGGAGGTCGCCGGGACGCTGGCGTGGCCCGGGGCCTGGCGGATGGCCCGGCGGCACTGGCGGTACGGGGCGGGGGAGCTGCGGCGGTCGGTGTCCAGGGCGGCGTTCACGACGGCGGTGCGGCGGTTGTTGCCGGCGGTGGAGGCGGATGATCTGGTGCCGGCGGCTGCGGGGGTGCGGGCGCAGGCGGTGCTGCGGGACGGGTCGCTGGTCGACGACTTCCTGATCAAGGAGGGGCCGCGGGCTGTGCATGTGCTGAATGCGCCCTCGCCTGCGGCGACCGCTTCGCTGCCGATTGGGCGGGAGGTGGCTCGGCGGGCGCTGGTGATGTTGGGATCGGTGTGAGGCTTGCCATGCAGGGGCTCCGCCCCTGCGACCCCGCCAGGGGGCTCCGCCCCCT
>Ga0307512_10003479_pt1 | contig 18248 bp, 28 predicted proteins | sample 14_EM_MG_FD_200267 | JGI IMG/M metagenome (GOLD analysis project Ga0307512, IMG submission 200267) | Populus trichocarpa ectomycorrhiza microbial communities from riparian zone in the Pacific Northwest, United States - 14_EM | ecosystem: Host-associated > Plants > Roots > Unclassified | place...
CAAGAGTTGGCCAGTTGAGCTTTGGTAGGCGGCGGTGGATGTTGAAGGTTCATCGTCGGACTCGATGGGGAAGAAACCGTAGGACGTCCCATCGAGGGGGACTAACGAAGGCGCGTCCTGGCCCTTTCCACCAACCGACATCAACATAGCGCCGACCTCAGTGCTCCCAAAGACGTTCTATAGAGTTTCAGAATCAAAAGAAAGTATCCCGTCAACAAGTGCCAAAATGTGATAACCGAAACTCTACTCACCCGAAGATCGATGCCGTTTTGGAAAGCCCAATCCTCTTCCTCACGTCCCAAAGCAAGCCCACTGTAGAGGACTTCGTCGAACTGAACGAGGGCTTGAAGGAGCTTCGGGTTGGTTTTGGAGCTGCGGAGGTGGTGACCGAGGAAAGTAGCGAATTGCTTGAGGCGGTTCAAACCGCATCGAGCGGTCATGTCAAGTAATTCTTCGGAAGAAAATGCGAGGGTTGTGGGTTGAATGGTACACGTCCCATGACATAACGACCCGATCAACACTAGACAAGGAGATACTGGTTAGCACATTTAGCGAAGAACGGCAAGCGTTGGTCGCTTACTGAATGTCTGAGCGATGTGGCACATACTTCCCCTGTGAATTGACAGGATACAAATGTCAGACCAAAGATCAACACAAGAGTTCTGAAGACTTTCGTACATTGCTACTGTAACATCTTGGCCTTTAGTTGAACGGACTTGGGCCATTTGCTTGGATTTCGTAACGATATTGTCGAGCCATCGCCGATTGCATGAGACGAGTTTAGGGCTACCGCTTGTCGATCCACTTGTATGGAAGATGAATACAAGATCGGACGCGGAGTAGTCGGTCCGTAGTGGAGGTAGAGTAACGTCCGCCACATCTCGTTCACGGACTTGTATTGCCGAATAGTTTAGGACCGGGCATCCCGAGAGATCCACGGAAAATGATGGTTCGCAAACCAAAGCGCAGGCGCCGGACTTTTGCAGCAGCTCGAAGATGACGACAGGGTTAGGGAGGCGCAAGCTAAACATTTGAGGGACATAGCCAGCCCTGCTCATTCCGTAGATGTGAAGCACGCCGGTGTATGCTGCGCCACCGAGGCTTTGGTCGAATGCAGAGTCAGGATGTGGAGATCGTCGACTGAAACGAGATGTGAGACATACCACAGTCCAATTATGGATCCGGGAGCAACACAATCCGCAGAAAGGACGGAAGTCCAGTACCGGGCGTAAAGCTCGACGTCCTGGTAGAACTGAGCGTAGGTGGTGGCGGCCCATTCTGAGATTTGTGAAGTCTCCTTGTTCACAACCGGTATCCGGAATGCAGGTCGTGTAGGGTAAGACCTAACACTGGCCTCGAGAACAGAGAGGTGGGATTGGAAGGTAGAGGTAGACATGCAGAGCCGGTAAGGTTGAGAGAGGAGGGTTGTCGAAAGACGGGGGAGCGGGTATGTTGAAGTGCCATCTCGACCAAAGCTTATATATCAGGAGTCTGGAAAATGATAGCTTTACTACTGAGTCAAGCAGGCACTGTATGTGGGTAGAACCCCCCGACCATGCACAGCCCCATGTTAAGTGCAGGACTATGAAAAAAGTGAATATCCTGGCAAACAACGGATGAGATCTAGGCCCGGATAACAGACAAGTGTGTCACGTCAAAATAACAGACCCGGAAGGAAGGAACGAAAACAGACCGAAGTGACGAAACGCAGGGGAAAGTAGGCGAACGAGGGCTGGTGACGAGATAGTAGCAAAGCGATGTTGAGTGCGATAAGCAGGGGGATGATGACCTGGGCGTCAAATCCCCGTCGACAAGGGTAGGATACGGATAGGAACCTGAAGGTAGGCGCTCAGCGCTCAGCGTTCACCTTTGACCTGAACTCAGAGAGTGGACATTGGGGAGAGGGAGATGATTGTACAGTGCAGAATCAACCAAAAGCTGACGGTCGGTGCGCAGACGATGGATTGCACCCCAGAGGATCTCACACACGCACTTCTGATCAGCAGACCAATCCTGGGGTCGCAGGTTGTAACTGACGTGATGAGGAGGTCGAATTTAGGCACTGTTCTGTGTCCCTCATACAATTGTATCAAAACCCGCGGCTGAGAGTGAGAAACAAGACGAAGCGTCGAGGGAAATGTTTGCACGTGATCTCACCTGCTCCCTGCCAACTTTTACGCCACCGAACAGACGTTCTATCTCGACTCTGCGTCGTACTCGGTTTCATGTACACTACTATGTACAGCTCTCACAGAGTCATTCTGCGCTTCGTCCGACTACACGCCAAATGAAAAGTACTTACGGCTCGGAACCTCTTTGTTCCCGTCTCTCGCTAACCCGCGCCAACCCAGAAACAAAAGCTGTGGTTGTCCCTCCCATGAATATGAGCGGGACGCGTGCCTTTCGTTCCTTGATCATTTCCACACTTCAGTGTTGTCTGTATAACCGTATTAAAGGCCCTGTGCTCAACAAAGGTGCCAACAATATCCTACATCTTGGAAAGTTCTCTAGGATGTTATGGTACAGGATTGAGGATTAGATACGACACATTGCGCATACAGTAACAGAAGCGAAGCGAAACGAAAGCATATCAGCAATCCGTCTATCGAACAACCGCATCGGGTGGCAGATTTTGAAGGGGAAAATCGACGGTTGGAGTAAAAATCCACTCCAGAACCCAGTCGATCGCCCTTCTGCTGAGTAACCGCGGGGGTCGGTCTGCTGGTGCGGGCGGGGGAAAACAAGCCATAAAAATGGACGTGAATATCCGATTATTCACCCAAGAAACGACGAAACATGGTGTCCCTCTCCTTGCCCTCCCCTAATATAGAGCGAAGATCTCCTGGAAATAGATCCCGCTTCCCTAGTATCAAAATATCTCTTGGTCCTGTTGGTTCTCCATGGGGGTATCCTGATCGGCATTCCACCACGCTTTCCTCACGAGACGGCTTTCCACCAGCCGTCCTGCCCCAGTCGGCTCGGTCGTTAAGGGCGGCATTTTCCCCGAAAGTCCCATTGCATCGCATAGTCTCCTCACCCTTCCAAGACTCTCGTTGTGCTCGATCATCGGAAATGACGGGTCCAAGACGACAAAGTGAAGGTTTATCGCCGTGAGTCGTCGGTAAAAGGCGGCATCCGGTTGCTGGAGCCGGATGGTCAAGAAGTCTTCGAGCGCGTAACACATCTCTAGCGCATCTTCTTCGTAACATTCCACCGAGATCGTGTGGATTGGTGATCCAGAAAGCGTGAAGAGGGTTTCGACCACTCGATCGACGAGCAGCAGGGGCATAAGGTGAATGTGATCGAGTGATCGGAGAGGTGTGGAAAAGGGGTCCTTGAACCTCTCGTCTTGCAGGGGCGTACTGATGAACAGTTCCCGGATGGACGAGGACCTCGCGAGGTTGTTGATAATACGTTCTGTACACATCATATTGAATTCAGGGCTTTCGTGACCACATGCTCCAAGATCGAGAACTTGGAGGTCGGACGATGACGGTGTTGTACCCCATAAAGGATCACCGAGGTGCGTTTCCGATAGTTGAAGCCTCCGGAGTGTCGGTATCCGAAGCAAAGACGGGAGAGATAAGTTTGATCCAAGGATAGGATGAGACTCGACGTCCTCGTCACCCACAACTAGTGGAACAAACGGATAGGCGGCTAAGAGTTCTGGCGCGTGTACAAGTGATCGGGTAACGCCATCAAGTGTGAGTCGCTCCAGGTGTGGAACGCTGGCGGCAATTGAGACGACTGATCGCTCACTCCTGCGGGGCGAAATGGGTTCGATGTGCAGTCACAACTGATGCGGAGCCGAGTATCACTTACAGTGGCATCAACTGCTCGGGTGCAACGTTTCCGATGGACAGTGAGGTGAGATGGATCAACGTTGCGAACGGTGGGACGATATGTTTTTGCGGAGATCCGAAAACGTAGAGCGTGAGGAATTGGATTGTCGTGCACGTGGATAGGAGGATAACGAGGAAGTCTGTCTGGGACGAGGCACAGTCACATTGCTGCATTACTTGGTTCGGCCGCATCGAAACATGGAGTGATCGAATGTAGGTGCGGCATCTGGACGGGAACCGGGAGAGGAATGATTCCACGACTTCGAACCCATCCAACTTGACGGACTGGGAAGAAAATGTAGAGTCGGTATAACTTGGATTGCGGTCGAAGGCACGCACCTTGAACAACGTTGACATTGCCAGTTGTCTGCACAGCCTACTGACGACGGAGAAAGCTTTGAGGTCGTCAAGAGATAGAAGGTCGAGAATGGAGAGGTTCATCTCCGGCGGGAGGGCGTTCCATCCTCGAGACATTTGAGGAGGAGTAAGCGGAGAGCGCGGGAGGACGATGATCGGGGAGGGAGCAGCGATTGATTCTTATATACGCCCTGCCGGCGATGCAGAACCAGGTATTAGTATCAAACGCGATTCCGTCGTCTTTGGCCAATTAAGTCTTGAGCAGGATCGCTTTAACCGCGCGACTGCTGATCACATCGTCCCAGTTTATCCGGTGCCCAGCCTTTGAGCGAAACTTTCGTCCGTTAGACCAGTCGGACCTGACCGAACGGGCGGCTGAGAAATAATCGAATGTACGACATGCCGGCGCGAGTCGAGTCGCACGCACATGTTGATGTATGCAGCAATGAGACGACCCGGGGCGTGCACAGCGGAGCGGATCGTACTGAAGCGCACGCGGTGACTAAGTCCGGCTGGGCCACGTGTTGAACCCAGGAGTCCTCTTCCACCTTCTTCTCTTTTCCCCTTCAACACAGCCCATTACAGCAGTAAAAATGTTGTTCGCTCGTTTGTCTCTTGTCGCCTTTGCTAGCACCCTCGTCAGCACTGTCGCCGCATTGAGTGTCATCGATCCAGGAGGCTCAAGTCTCTGGTGGAGTGAGTAAACATTGTACGCTAGCCTCTTTTTCTTCTGACCGCCAGCGAAAACCCCACTCTCCAGTTGCCAGCTCGGATAATACCCTAATCTGGGATTGTAGTGACACAGCTCACGACCAATTCAATGTTCTGTGAGTTTGCCAGCCTTCCATCCACCGTTTCCCCGGTTTGGCCGGTCACCAGTCAACAGGCGCACTGACGGCACGTCCATTCTTTAGCATTGCGAACTCCAACCCCAGCGTGTTGACCGCCCCGCTCCCAATCATCCCGACTCTCCCGAATTATGTGTGCAGCAAACTCATCCTGGCCGCGCTGCTCCCAAAACTCACCCCTGCCACCGGATATACCATTCAGTTGACCAACATCTTCAACAACACCGACGTCCGTGCATTTTCTTCGCATCACCAATTACTCTAGACTGATTGCTGGTTTCGCGGACCCACGAATTTCTGTATCTCAGATTTATGCTACTTCTCAGCCTTTTGAGATCAAGGCTGCTGGGTCGGCCTACCCAGACGCCTCGGCCACCCCGGGTTCCGGTAGCTCCTCCCGTACCCCCACCAGCACTTCCAGCGGCTCGAACCCTTCGAGTTCTGCTAATAACAACAGCGGCAACAGCAGTGGAGGATCAAAGAACGTCTTGAGTGCCCTTGGCGCGTTCGCAGCTATCGTCGTCGGTGTCATGACCGCGTGATCCCCTCATCGAGCAAAAAGCGACGTTTGCCCAAGGGTTGAGCGTTCCTTTCGGAGCAGGACAAACTTGTTATGCAAACGGACATGATCCCTTTTCCTTATCGAACTCTTTCCTATCACCAAGACAGACTTTCTGATCTTCCACGTCCACTCTTTTATACAATACACCTTCCTTTACATCACCCTGAGTCCATTGATGTGCGAAAGATCCGTGAGACGAATTCGAAAGTACCGCGCGAACTACGCTCAACCGAGTTGACATGTCACGGCACGGGGTCCAGTCATGGGTGACTAAAACACCAGCGGGAACCCCCTCAACCCCAACCTGCCGTCCCTGCGGCTGTCGCGGATCCGCGCGCGTTCGTCGCTCGGCGTAAGGAAGGTTGTCGCTTTTACTCTGTGCGGTGAGACCGCACCTTACCGATACGATATACAGGAGATATTTCTTCGATCCTGGAAGTCTTGTGCAGGTCATCTGGCCTTAAGAAAACGGGTACGGATCTTTTAGCTGAGTTATTCATGTCGGCTGAAGTATAGTCGATGCGGTCGCCCAACGCCCCCCGCAAGATCGAAGTCGACAACGTTCACCGAGCTGCTCTTTGACAACAAACGATTGGTAATAGTACATATTCTTTTCCGTAGATTTTCTTTCCTTCCAGATGATTGCGGCACGATCTGCATTTAACCCGCGCACCCAAGCCGACGACCATGCTTAGACGACACCGCAGTTAGCAATGACGACCCGGGCTTTAGGATTGCCAGAAGCAGTTCCCTCTCTGTCGACGATTGCGACGATGTCCATACCCTCAACAACCTCGCCTACACGTCCAAACGAACGGAAGGAGGTTAGCGTTACAGACCGTTCCAACGCCCGGGTCAGGAGAAAGCCGACTTACCGAAGACGACGTGAGCACCGTCGAGCCATGATGTAACGACTGGAAACGTTCGTCAGAGATTAAGATCAAACGTTTTTCCCAGGATAAAATCTGGGTGAACCGGGGAACATACCGGTGGTGATGAAGAACTGGGATCCGTTGGTGTTCTTTCCGGCGTTGGCCATGGAGAGGAGACCAGGTTTGGTGTGCTTCAATTGGAAGTTTTCGTCTGGATAGGAGAACACGTTCAGGAGAGAATTAGAACCAAGTATCATCGTCGAGATATACCCGCTCAACTTACCAGCGAATTTTTCGCCATAGATGGACTTTCCACCAGTTCCGTCGCCTATCAAATGATATGTTGAGCCTCCTGTCTCCTCCCGCCACGCAGGTAAGGAATGAAGTTCTGACTTACCCCTGGTGAAGTCACCACCCTGCAACATGAACTTGGGAATGATACGGTGGAAGGCGCTCCCTTTGTATCCGGCTCCCTTCTCACGGAGAGCAAGCTCACGGAAGTTCTTGGCAGTCTTGGGAACAACATCGTCGTAGAGCTTGAAGACGATGCGACCCGCGGGTGCGCCGTTGATGGTGATATCAAACTGGTATTTATCAGACGAGATAAGAATCGTAAGATCGGGATGTGAGAGATCTAGCCGGGCCCATCTAACAAGGTGTTAGTACGTACGAAGACGTTGGCCATTTGGTGTCAGGTGTGTAGTAAAGAAGAGGGAGATGGAGAGATCTAAAAAGATTTTCGGGAGATAAACCGGGCTTATGTATCCTGGCGGCAATCTCCGTTCACACACTCAAAAGGGGTGCCAAATCGTGACGATGACGACGGTTGGATTACAATGGGACATGTCTAAAGATTCTACGAGTGATTCCATCCTCCTCCACCTCCTCCATCTCGAGCTTGTATCCTCCTCGGCGGGGTAGATAAATCACTTTCACATACCAAAACACAGCGCCCAAAAACCCAATTGCCAGCCCCACGACGCAGGGCAACTATAGGAGACGAGGTGATGAGCTGTCAGGTTCTCGAGGAACTCAAACTCTAATCGTAAAGCTATAGAGCTCACTCACGTAATATGGTAAGTGCTCGAAGACTTGGTAGCCAGGGGCAGGTGGGACAAATGGGACGGTGATCAAGAACACGTTTGACGCGAAGAAAAGCCAGACCACCGCCGTGTACGCGCGAAACGGTGGGTTCCAACCCAATCCCGGCGCCGCCTCTGGGCGCAAGTGGATGCACAGAAGCCCCGCAGAGATAAATGTATTGATCAAAGAGAGGGGGTAAGATGACACTAGGCAGGAGATCATTAATGAATTTGTGTGAAATCAAAATGGGCGGGAATCAAAAAGGTTCACGTACGAGTCAGGAAGAAAAGGTATGCATCTCCCGGTGGGGGAAGCAGGATATATATCGCATTGACGGCCCATTGAACGAACAATCCAGCCATTGGGGTGTCGAATGGCAAATCACTTGCGAAAAACGATGACCACGGAAGAATTCCCTCACGACCAAGTTCTTGGACGAGTCTTCCTTGGGTAAACAAGGCAGCCAAGTTGTTCCCCCAAGTAGACAACGCGATCACGAGGCTGAGTACCTATGGATTCTGTTATTCATATCCAGTGCGAGGAGCCGTTAATAGAGAAACACACACACCCTCTCCGTGCCTTGGCCGAAGACATTCCGGAAGAAGAGCGCGCTGGGAACATATAAGTATCCCTCCAAACCCTGATATATATCATGACAGAGCCCGAGCTCACGCAATAATTCGGCCGCTGTACAGGATGTCATTCTTCGACACCGCGCCAAAATAGGAGATGTTGATCAACAGATACGTGACAGTAATGAAGACCAGGGCAATCGGACTGGCGCGTTTGATCGTACGTACGGGGTCGCGGATTTCGGAGAGAGCGTAGTTCGCGTGGCTGTAACCGATAAAAGACCTGAAATTTCTCCCGCCTCAGCATCACAGAAACACGGACCGTGAGAGAGACAAATTACCCACCAGATCACATTGTAGAGGCCCGTTACGAACGCAGTCGCACCGTTCCCGCTACCCTCCCACAGTTTCGACCACCGCAGGTTGTCAGGAACCTCGACGTCTCCTTTGAGTTCAAAACCCGGAACTCCAGCCAAGTGTGCCATTCCGACGATGACAATCGATATCAAGATCAAGAGCTTGAAAAAACCAAGTGTATTCTGAAGTCGGAGACCCGCGGTCATGAAACAACTGTTCATGATGAATGACATGGTCAAGCATCCGAGAGCGATCCCGCGGACATTGTACGTAGTCGTCTCCATGTCCAGTGCGTGTAGGAGATCTGGGAGGAATCAGCACGGGGTGCTACGAAGGGGCTGGAATACGTACATTCGCCAAAGACGACCGGGTTACCAGCTGCCCATCCCTACTCGCCGATGAGGAAACTGAGGAGAGAGTGCGAAAGATGCCTCACGATAAATATCCCGTACATGGCATAGACACAAGTTGCCAGAAACCTAGGATGTTTGTAGACGTATTCGAGATAGTTCTTTTCTCCTCCGTTCCGAGGTAGCGTCTGTCATTCACCTTCGGCATATATCAACCTTCTTAGAGTTAATAGCACACTCACGGTTCCGTACTCCAAGTACACAGCGGAACCGGTGGCAGCGATGATAGCACCTATCAACCACATGGTCAATGCCATCCCGACACTTCCGGCAGACCTTAGGATAACGCTCGGAGTGGCAAAGATCCTATCGATCTGCAGATCAACACCCCCACAAAATGCGAGAGGACATATATGGAGGCTGACCCAGTACCAATCAACTGGTTGAAGATGAGAAAGATGGCGCTGGTTAGGCCTAGATCGCAAGAATGTTAATGAGATAGATTGTCAGGTCGAAAGAGATCTGCAACTCACCGAGCTTCCGTTTGTGTCCAGGAACATTGTCAAAAGTCTCGCCAGTGAGTGGGTTGGGCGCCACTAGCACGTAGAGCTCAACATGAGAACCCGTACGATCACCATCTGCGGGACGATACCTGGTTTCAGTAGTCCGTTCTGGTCCGCGGAGCTATCCCCAGGTCGGGTAGGGAGCAACGGTTCGCGTTCGGCGTCCGTAGACATGGTAGTGGTGGATGGGCGTCGGCGAAAGAAATGAAAACTATTCTATGGTCCAGGAGAGAGCCGGCACTTGTCGGGAGCAGTGGCAAGATGGGGGCGATCGGAGTTTGGCGCGCGACCGCACGATCGACAAATTATCCAGAGCAAGTTAGCAACAAGCGGTGTCATGAAGAGCGAGTACGATGCACGAGCCTATCAGTTTAAATAGGTTTATCCTCCTTCAAGAGGCGTTCTCTCCTCAAACGTTCCAGTTCTCCTTCAATTTCCAGCTCTCTCAGCGCCGCCTCAGCCCATCCAGAGAACCCGTCCCTATCATACACGGCCCTCAACCTCCTCTCAGCATCCTCCCATTTCCAAGCAGGATCAGCACCGTCCAGAAGTGTCTGAACTTGCTGTCCAGCCTCACCATCATTTTCACTCTCAGGCGGTCGGTGTATCCGGGAAGAAAGCATTGGCATTTTCTCCGTTAGGATTTTCCTCATCCTTGTCGCGAATTCTTCGGTCTAGTTTGGAAGATACAGCATCAGACACTGCGGGCACGACGGGAAGGAAATATGCCACGAACATTTTGCACTCCAAGTGAAGCCTGAACAGCCCAAACACCGACAAAGGCACCTATGGCGACCAAAGTGGTAGCGATCCCGAACGCTCTCGCAGAGTACAACGCGTCATTGAAACCTGGGTCCAAGGGTGTGTCTGGCTTGGAAGTTTTTGGAACTTGGATTGGTTCAACACGAGCAGCGACAGGCGTAGCAGTGGGACTTGCACGTGGAATTAGTGAGGGCCTGGCTCTCCGTCTCGGCGGCGGAGCCTTAGTCAAAGCTTGCGCCGTACGCTGACGTCTCAGCAAAATAATAGGGACGCTCAAAGCTACCGTAGAGATTCCCAGCTATAACAAGCACGTTGAGAGACGGACAAGGGGGTTGAATGGTCAAGACATACGAGGACCACCGGGACCCATTTCGGGGCTGGTTGTTTCGCCTTAGCGGCGTCATGACCGGACTGCATCAACAGGTGTCGATCATCATCCCGAGTGGTTTATGCGTGGGAGGACCGAGAGACTGACCGGTTCACATTTTTCTCAGCATAGGTCGAAATGCGCGTTATCTCCATGTACTATAGCATATGCGACGGTCGACAAAATGCGTGGTGAAAATACAGAAAGCCTCGTGAACAAAAAATCCTGTCCGTCGGCTTCCCAAAGGTTTTCTAGCTCCAAGCCGCGAAAAAAAGGAAAGCTTAGGCCTTCTTCGCCGCCTTGATGCTCTTCCTCACAACATCTCGCCTGGTCTTCTTTGCCACAAAAGTCTTGAACCTCTCAAAGTCATTCAGTGACCTTCGCTTCTCAATGGCAGCCCTCTTGGTTGCCCATGCCGATTTGTTCCACTTCTCAACAATCCCTTCGCTTGTTAGCTGCTTGAGGACAATTCCAGAACCAGCAGCACGGGGGAGTTTTGACAGACGGAACGGTGTGAGGGTCAGGTGTCGGTAGGGGAAGGCATGGCGGGGGACACCAGTCGCGGGTCCATCGATGATAGCCTACAAAAAAATCAGAAGAGGACCATATCCCAAGATGCATCTGCTACGCACCCTGTTATGGTCGATAATCTCAGCGATAACGGCAATTTTACCAGCATGGGGTCCAGATCGGAGGAGGACAACTAGAGAATCGGTACCACGGTAAATCACGTCTGCCCATATCTCCAAGATGCAGTATGAGATGACATTCCTCGTCCGACCTCGACAAATCGCTTGAAGTTTGATTCAGACTGGAAGAAAGGCCCAAGGTCAGTCAGTTGATTGTCCCGTGTCATCCGAAACAGATCAGAAGAATCCATCCAAAATCCATGCCTTTCGATGTGGTTTTGGGCCACCAGCCGGTCCGTGCGTACATGGAGGCGTCGTAAAGCAGGTTACTTGGACTCACCATTATGTTTTGAGGGTGTCGTTGCCGTCGATGGGCTTGTCGATTGGTGTTGGGTCGGGGGCGTGGGAAACCGCTCCGGCCCAATGCGCTCCCCCAATGCGCTCCCCAATCCGTTCCCTCACACCGCCTTTGTTAATGCTATGTCACTCGGCCATTGACCTTCATCACTTCACCGTGGAAGGTCGCTAGCATGCAGCTAAACACAGGTCAACGTCTGCGTCGACACGCATCTTCCGGCATGAGCAGCCACGGATTAGCCGTTCTAAATCCAAGCGATAGCCGTGCTGTCTTTGAGGACAAAACTACAAATTCATCTACCACTCGACGCATTGAGGTCCTCGCCCTGTACATAAGATGAGACCGGGCATCCCACCCCATCTCACCTTCTACTATCTTCAGCCTTTGTCCCTAACCGACTCTAATTCTCAATATCTACCATGGAAGAAGCTGCCAAGGCAGTTTCCGCACGGATCACGCAAGACCGCTTGTCGGGATCCATCTACTATACCATATCCCAGGAAATAACGATTAGCTGTACTAAACTCTCTTCCCAGCATCGCCCCATCCCAGAACTTCTCAACTTCCAGTTGGACCCAAATGGTCGACTCTTGCCACTGAAGAACCCGGAGCTCCAGGTCTACTTCCGTAAAATGGAGGAGTACTTGTGCACCTGCCACCCCGCGGCGCTACGTGCCGAGGCCGTGAACCTCACACAAGAGATTTTGACGGTATCGACAAATGATACACCCTCAATACGAAGTGCGGCGAAGATCCTTGCCAAAGCCGGTTGCCGGACGGTCAAATACTCTAGGTCGTGCGCGCTCATAGCGCACGCGATTTTCTGTCAACTCCAGTCAACCTCGTACGACGCAAGCATTTTGTTCGGGGATTCTTTAATCTGCGCAGTAATGGAGGTATTCGACGGACATTACTTCGAGGTAACCGCTTGTGCTTCTCGAGCTATCTTTCTTCCATTTGACCATCAGTCAGGCTCGTCTGTGGCGCTTCGGTGGGCTCAATGGACTGAGCAAGGTCGAGGAGATGGTTGGCGTGGCTGCCTTTACAGGAGACTTGTTTGCACTGGGCTTACTCCCCATACAGATGGTGCATGACCGCATAATCCGCGACCTTGCTTGTCCCGAGGTAATGTCAACGGTTCACTGTCGAGCGCTTCATCTGTTCCTTCTCCACGCACGGGTTCACATCGGACCTTCGATTGGTCTGGACGTTCTGGGCGACGTTCGCAGGCAACTTGTCGAGTACACTTGGAGCGCGCCGATGGGGTGCGATGATGTGCCCCGGCTTTGGTTGATTGTAAGCTACATCGATCAGGCTTGATTTTGAGGCACTTCTGACCACATATCCCAGGAGTGTTGTACGGTTATCGACCGGACGACAAAACAGGAACATGAGGGCGGTGGGACACCGGGAGTCGTCCTGTATCAGTGGGACGCGATACTCTCAGAGGACGGCTGGTTCTCTACGCTTATCTCATAATTTACCTCTGGCTTTCTCTTGTGATAATCTCACGGTTCGCTTTGGTGTATATTTTATATGTGTATACATGCATGTGCTATCTTAGAATCGATCGAATCAACCTTCTGACCACGGTACGCACCGAGTCTTGAGCGAGCAGAACGCGTCTGCTATACCAGGCTCCTACCCAGCCGCACCATAAGGCAAACCGGTTAATATTCGGGCCGGCGAAACTTTCCTTTTATGGTCTGTCTCAATCGTCTTGGTGTGCCCTATTGCTATACCCAAACAGCCGGGCTCATCACAAACCGGTGACTCGACCATAGCTGCCCAGGGGAAGTAATTGAACTATAGACCATCAAATTTCTCTGTCCAATCCGATGATCAACGCGCAAAGTTCGTGGCGGCCGAGGGAATACCGGAACGAGACTGATACCGGTATGCTTATCTGTTCTGGCTGAAATTACTGGTCCAACTTACATGGGGGTCAATTTCTCGAGCTATACGGGGATGATACAAGACTAGGGGGGGGGGTAAAAGAAACGGAACTGAGAACGGAATCAACGGGTGGATGGTGGGGCACGACTAGTATCGGGTGACTGGGGCCGGAGACCTGAGGACTCGAAGTTTGGGGAAGTTCCGCAGAGACGATGAGCAGAAAAAGGCATAATCCCGATGCTATTGGCCATTGGTTCGGGACGGAGACGCCACGATGGAGTATCTTTAGGAGGCTGGTTTGAGGGGGTTTTCCACTACGAGCGTCGTACTCGCACACAAGCCACAGCAGAACCGATTATCCGACCTTGTCATTCCAGCCCATACAAAGCCAGCCGGCGGGCAATTCGTTCTCCCAGGCATCCTGATCGCACAGAGAGAGACGGATTCGGTTGTCATTACCCCCTATTCACTTGGCGTGATTTTGAGTGGAATCCGCGCCGAGGTGGATAACCTCCACCAACTGAGAGGGTGGCGGAACTGAGGGAATTTCCCACAGTCGGATACACCTGCCCAACTTGGACGATTGATGCATCAGCTGGTATCGAGGAAGCAACGGTGCCATGTGCAACCACCAATTCGCACGTCATAATATATCTTATCACTTCCATTGGTCCGTTTTGTTCAGGAAAGCTGACTGCCAACTTGCTTTGACGGAGATTATCATTTTTTCGTATCGAGTGCCACGAGAGTGACCGATGCTTCCCTGACAGTGGAGGACGCCACCAACGACAAGTAATTGACTAGAGGTACATTGATTGAAACCTCATGTGCCCCTGTGGACTTCCTCAACCTCGCTTCTCACCCTGATATATAACCGAACAGAGCGCGCAGACTGCGCTCCTCCCTCTTTCTCGGCAAGCCCACTCTCCCTGTTTGTCTCCTCCCTCCCCAACCACGACTCCTAGCCTCCCTCGACTCTCAACCCCCCGTCGAGTTCATCATGAGGCTTCCTGCTTTGTACACGTGCGTATAATCTGTCCCGGTGCCAAACGGGGGTCGGTCTACTCACTCCAGATCCCGTCGATAGGTCACCCATGACCCAAGTGGTGTTGGTGGGTATCACCTGGTCAGCCATTCTCTCCCACTCGTCGCGCCTTGTGACGTTTTTCGTTGATTCATTCCGTCGATTTAGCTTCGCCACAGTCGGGATGTTCTCGGCCCTAACCAACTTGGGAGCTGGTGGTCTCCAGGACGTCGCTCTGTCGGATACCGCCAACGGCGTCCTCTACGGCACGTTCGCCCTCACCGGTCTCATCAGTGGAGGGATCAACAATGGTTTGTTTGCCTCCGATCAAACAATCACCTTCTCTCTGATCCTTCTGTCTGTCTCAGTGCTCGGCCCTCGGCTCACTCTCTTCACCGTCAGTTCAAGTGTTCACCGCGAAAGCCACTCAGGCTGAACTCACGAATATAGGGTACTCTCGGCTACGCACTCTACGCCGGTGCTCTGTGGGCGTACGTGACTGATAATCGCAACAAGGCGTTCCCACTCACTCTTTTTCCCACTAGTCATCAAACCCAAGGCACACGATGGTTCTTGATCTTCGCCGGTGCACTCCTCGGTGTCACCGCCGCTCTGCTCTGGTCTGCCCAGGGATGTATCATGATGAGTTACCCTCTAGAGAAGGATAAAGGCAAGGCTTTCGGTGTCTTCTGGGCCATCTTTCAGTTTGGTTCTTTCATCGGTGCCATCATCGCCCTCGCTATCAATCTTAAGCAAGGCCATCTGGATGCCGTCGCAACCTCCACATACCTCGTAAGTTCTCTATTCCAGGACATCGAAAACCTTGAATTCGAGACTGACTGAACTTCCCGCCGTCCCTCTATGTCCGCAGGCCTTCCTGGTGATCATCATTTTCGGTATTGCTTCTGCTTTTATGGTGTTACCCCCGCACCGGGTTATCCGTGCCGATGGAACTATTGTCAGGGTTGATGATCAGTCCTCCATCCCCCAGGAGCTCAAGGGTCTGTGGGAACGCCTGAAGGACTGGCGTATCCTTGGTGTGTCCATTTACACCCTCCGTTCACGCTAACTTGAGCTTATCAACACGTGCGATGTAGCTCTCCTCCCAATGTTCTTCGCTTCCAACTATTTCTATGCCTACCAGGGAGCTGTCAACGCTGAGAAATTCGATGGGCCCACGCGTGCTGTCATCGCCGCTTTAGAAGGTGCTGGTGCAATCACCGGCGCTCTTATCATCGGCTTCTTCGTCCTCGATGCCAACTGGTTCGCTCGCAGGACCCGTGGCTGGTTGGGTCTCGCCGTCGTCTCCGTCGTCACCATTATCGTCTGGTCTTGTGGGCTCGCTTGGCAGCTTACTTTCACTCGTGAGAGCACCGACAAGAAGATCAACTACAAGGACGACAATTTCGCTGGAAAGGGTGCCTTATACTTCTTTTGTGAGTTCTTTGTTTCAGTGATCCGAGCGAATTTGATCATTGACCGATCCGACAGACTACTTCGGTGATGCGTGCTACCAGGCTCTCGCTTACTGGATCATGGCTGCTCTCACCAATGACCCATTCACCCTCGCCCGCTTCGCCGGTCTCTACAAGGCCGTCCAATCTGCAGGTGGTGCCGGTTCATTCGGCATGGACGCCACCTCGACTCCATACTTGAACGAACTTCTCGCCAGCTGGATCATGATGCTCGTCTCGTTTCCCCTCGCTGGACTCGTCGTTTATACCATCAAGGAGACCAACTACGACACTGAACACGTTGATTATGCCGATGACGTTAGGAAGGATTCCGAGGCCCCTCGGCAGCCTACGTCTGGCTCCTCCGATAAGGTCGCTTCGGAGTAGACCGCGGTCCTTCCTCGTCCCTCTTTGGTTCAACTTCTTATTGTTACGTTTACCTTTTATGCATGACCGTGCATGGCTTTTTTTTTACGGTCCGTCTCTCCTCGGCGTTGAGTGAGGAAGGGATACATTGGCTTCTCCCGTGTACTGAAATTTTACTGTTCCCATCCGTGATGGCATCTATTTCTGGGAAATACCCCAGTTATTTTTACAGATCAATACCCTTGTAATCTCTCGCTGTAAGGATGAATCGATGAGAGTACACCCGAGATCAGGATATGTGCAATGATGTGCTCTTGCCAGTGGGGTTGATGGCTCACGCTTCACGAGTAGATGCTCTTCAACTTCGCCTCGACCTCCGCGGGGGAGAGCTTGATATCTAAGTGTAACGATCAATACACACCGAGAGAAGAGAATGCAGCCAGATGTAAGAAACTCACACTTCTGCGGATCTAGGTGGGGAAGTTTTAAAATCGACGGTCAGCGCAATGACATGCAAAAATTATCATACGAACTCACTCCTGCTGAAGTCCTTTCCAGGGTTCCTCTGTATGAACCCCCGGAAGAGGGGTACAACCAGCAATACGACTTCCTGACAAATAGTTTCCCTCTCTTCTCCTTCAGAATCATCCGGCAACACCGCCGCGATTGCATGTCTCTCCACGAGTTCATCCAATAAATCGAAGAACCTGGTGAACTTCTCCTTGACGACGGATGACTTATTTTTGTCCTTGTCTTCCGCTAGGACTGCCAGCAGGGGCGACAGGTTAGTGTCCATGTAATTCGCTTTAGCCGTGCGGAAATTAGAGTTGAGCAATTCCCTGGCTTGGGAGGAAAGTAGGGCGTCTACCCCATCGTTCGGCTGGGTCAGGAGGTGTGTGCGGAGATAGGATATGTTGTTCAGCAGGAAGATCGAACCGAACGCCGCACGACGTTGGCTCCTAGAAAGCGTCGCGAGACTGATGATCGTCGTGCTCACTACGTCGACTAGTGGAAGACCAAACACAAGAATTAGCGAATATGAAAAAAGGAAGATTCAAAGTTAGGGGAATAACCGACAGATGAAGTTTTCGAGTATCAAATCTTCATCACCTTCGCCGAGCCTTGCGGTTTTGGGAACTGTGATACCTTCGCCCATTTTCCAATTCCCATCACCAAGTTTCAGTAAAGCCGATCCCACAGCGGTCTTCACCTCTGGCACCCGTTCAAGGAACTCCACAGTCTACCAATGAAATCAGGAAAGCTGTCGAGCATGGGGGAAAATACCGGGGGACTCACGGAGGTCACAAAATCAACGACACTCGTACCGGGTTCACCCCCCTTACCAATTGCCCCCGCTTTGATATTGGCGATGAGTTCTGGGAAACTCCTCAAACACACAGATCTGAGAGACGAAAGAGCGTCTTTCAATTCGTTCTCCCTCCGTCCGGCACGGCGGCACATCAAATCTTCCCAATGTATCTCTGATTCAGATAGCGACGTGTATGTGGACAAAGCGAGGAATGTCTGTTTTTGCAAATTTCGCTTGATGGAGGTGTTGAGTGATGATAGGGTCGACTTGAATAGGGAGATAAGCGGGGTGATTAGCGAACTGAATGTGGTGGAGACCAGCGATGATGTAGGGATTGGTGCGAGATCGGACAAAAGATTGTATTCCTCCTAATTTCCCTCGTCAGATGTAGACCGCATAGAATGAATATCTATACGCGAACCTCTGCAACGGTAAGCATATTCTCAACCCATGCGCCGATTTCTTGACCAGCGAGGACTCCGTCTACACTTTCGGACCGGTCCAAAAGCCGCTTAGCGTGGGGCTCGAGGCATTTTCGACTCCAGCCACCACGCATTTCACCGTGGCCGCGTTGAGCATCTCTTAATGTGGATTGGATGGCAAGGGCGGCCGGGTGGTTTGGATGCGTTGCAGGTAGAGGGAGTGTGCGGAGGAAGGAAACGATCGGGATGAGTTGT
>Ga0307512_10003480_pt1 | contig 18241 bp, 17 predicted proteins | sample 14_EM_MG_FD_200267 | JGI IMG/M metagenome (GOLD analysis project Ga0307512, IMG submission 200267) | Populus trichocarpa ectomycorrhiza microbial communities from riparian zone in the Pacific Northwest, United States - 14_EM | ecosystem: Host-associated > Plants > Roots > Unclassified | place...
TTCACCTCTCTTATAAGTGGGCCTTAGGATGTACTCTAAGGCGGGAACCACTTCCTCTATCATATCGACTATGACAAGTCAACAAGTTAACAGCTATACCGACTTGTCATTCAACTTCACATCCCAACACTGAGTCTTAGTGTTGCCCTCACTTCGTGGTGGTGACATTAGATTCAACTTTCTAAATCAAGACAGCTAGTAGTTCAAAGAGATCGACGTCGCAATCCTTGACATCCAAAAGAACTGTCATCTCAAGACTAGAAGCCCTACAAGCCAGACCAAATGCTCACATCCTCTTAGTGGAAGCAGATCACCCAGAAAACAAATGTGATTACCCAGTCCTAGCTTATACGGACAACGATCAGAAGGAATTCAACAAGAACGCTATCCCCATTTGTTATTATAACGGACAGTAGAGACGACTAGGACACTTGCTCACCTACAAAGCACCAACTATCAGAGATCCCGTTGCCATAGTAGAAACCTATGACCTACCAGGCGAAGAATTCAGCTTTGTGCCACAGCTAAGAAGCCCATCCCCAGACATACAACCCAACTCCGACCAAGAAACAGTCAAAGACAGCGACGACAATGTTATTGAAACAACCAAGCAACCTGGACAACTCGATGAGCAAATTAGGCTTATCTCTATCCCAGAATCGTTTACCCCAGTGTCATCTCCGAGACGAGCGACCATCTCTCTACCAAAGCATCCAAAGAAACTATCTCCTATCTTATCGACATCATTCGCGGGAATGTCGGGTACTCAAGTACAACAACCCTCAACTCTCTCCCAACAGCTATCTTCGGCTCCAGTATCTGGCACTGGAGGAACAGCTAGCTTGGGAACAGCAGCTCCAACAAGTAGTGGCTTGGCTGTGGCAGCTACAGGAATGCCAGCAAGCGTCAATGCCAAACTCAGGGCATCCCTTCGACGCTACACTAATCCCCCACCCCCAGGAGGACCCCCTGGTGGGAGTGGTGGAGGTGGCGGAGGATCAGGACCCCCTGCTGGTCCACCGCAACCTCCTCCAGGCCAACCTGGTGCAGGAGGACAAGCACCAGTGGCGGTACCAGCAGATGTCAAAGCCATGGGAGGACTCCCCACAGCCTTTGACGGAGATCGTCTCAGAGCAGATGACTTCATCGAAGAAGTCAAAGGATTCCTCCGGCTCAACCAAGATGTCGCAGGATATAATTCACCCATCAAGAAAGTCGCATTCACTCTCACTCTCATGCACGGACCTCAAATCGCAGGATGGAAGTGAGACATAGGAAACTTCCTAGATACCTTGGACCCGGTCCTTGACAACATTCCAGATGTGTGGAATCAATTCCTGCATGAGTTTGTGGAACAATACCAAGACTCCCAGAAGGAAAACAGAGCCAGAGCTCAACTTGAAAACTGTCATATGAAATTCCCTGAAATCGATGACTACATCTCCTGATTTGAGGAACTCTGTTGCAATGCCAGTTACACTCAGGGGAACAATGAAGTGTTCCATCTGTTCATCAAAGGACTTCTGACCAACATCATGGAAGCCATATTCGTATCTTCTATTCTGGCAGATTATTGAGGACTCAAGGATAAAGCTGTCGAAGTTACTCGATCTAGGATGCTGGTCAAAGGCATTCTTGAAACTAGAGGACGATCTAACACTGGAGGCTTCAATCGAGAAGGTAGCAACTTCCAGCGACCTGTGTACCAACCAAATCAGCCTTTCCAGGGCAGAAGACCAGGATTCTTCAGCAATAACCAAGGAGGGCAAGGGAACCTTTTTAATCAACAACATGGCCCAGGTTTCCGCCCCCAAGGTGGAGGACAGGGAAGGCCACAATTTAACTCCACTAATGCACCTAGGTGGATGGCCAACCAGCCCGTCCCAATGGATTTAGATCGAGCCCGCACTTCTAACCGAAATTGGCAAGGGCAAGGCCAAGGATGTGGACAAATTTGCTCTAATGCAGCCGCTATGGGACCCCCCCAAGGCACGACCAATAACGCCTGTTTCGAATGTGGACAGACAGGACATTTCACTTGAAACTGTCCATGCCATCGCCAAGGACGTGCTGGAGCAAACCTCATTGATTTCAATGATGAATTCGACTCCTACAAAGAATTGGAACCTGTTGATCAGGTTACCCAAGTTTGCAACCAACTCAACTCGATGATGCTCAACGACAAGGCCCAGCTGGCAGAGGAGATGGGAGTAGCTGAGGATTTTCCCACTGCTTGATTAGGTCGGCACTGATCAAGCAAAGTAGCAATGACAATGTATACATATCTGCTCGAAAATCTATGACTGTTCGATTTTACACACACTCAATTGCTAAAAGAGCCGAAGGGGTGGCACTAGTCAACTCAGGTGCCACTGAAAACTTCATGAATCTCACCTATGCCAAATGGCTAAAGCTCCCCATCAAAAACCTAGAGAAGCCTAGAAAGCTGTTTAATGTCGATGGCTCGCTCAACAAAAGTGGCGACCTAAAACACTATACTGACCTAGAAGTTCAAACCAGTACTGGTCGCACTAACCTACAGTTCTTCTTGTCTGACCTAGGAGAATATAAGGCCATCTTAGGCTACCCGTGGTTCACGGCCATACAACCCAAGATTGATTGGAAATGGGGCTGGATTGACTCATCACAACTACCTATCATCCTGCGATCAAACAATGCAAAGAGAGCTCGTTTCCTCCCCAGAACCCGGAATATTCCTCGACCCATTTATCATGATCAATATTATATTGGTCGAGTGACCATCGGGTCTGTTGCCACCCCCGAAACAGAGCCAGCTGTCCCGAATGAATATCGCCGACATGCTAAAGTCTTCAGTGAAGAAGCATCACACCAATTACCCAAACATACAGTGTGGGATCATGCCATCAAATTACTCCCCGGAGCTCCCACCATGCTCCCAGGACGACTACTCCCCCTAACCCAATCAGAAATCAATGAAGCCAGCAACTTTGTCAAGGAACACCTAGCCCAGAACACCATTCGACCATCTTGGAGCCCATATGCGGCAAATTTCTTCTTTGTAAAGAAGAAAGATGGAAAGCTACAACCAGTACAAGACTACCGACCCCTCAACAAATGGACTAAAAGAAATAGGAACATCTCCCCGCTCATCCCATCAGTGATCGATCAACTAGTGGGATGCACGCTATTTACCAAAGTTGACGTCTGTTGGGGATACAATAACATCAGAATCAAACCCAGGGATGAATGGAAAGCAGCCTTCCTCACTCCGGAGGGACTATTCGAACCAACCGTGATGTTCTTCGGGCTTACCAATTCCCCTGCGACCTTCCAAATGATAATGAACACAATTTTCCGACCAGGGGTAGCCGCAGGACACATATCAGTCTATATGGACAACATCGTAATCCACACCAAAAGGTGGAAGGATGAGACAGAAGAACAACACCTCCAACGACACCGCAGACTAGTCCATGAAATGCTAGATGAGCTGGAGGCTAACAATCTTTATCTCAAACCAGAAAAGTGTGCCTTCGAACAAGAGGAGATCAAATACCTTGGAGTTATTGTGGGGAAAGGACGCCTCCACATGGATCTCAAAAAATTAAAAGGGGTAGCAGATTATCCCGTACCCCGAAACCCCACCGATGTCAGAGCCTTCCTAGGACTATGCGGTTACTACCGATATTTCATTCCCCACTTCTCCCAAATCGCACGACCGCTCCTGGAATTAACAAGGAAAACAGAAACATGGCATTGGAACGAACCACAACATAAAGCATTCGAAGAACTAAAGTCCAAAATGTGCGCCACACCAGTCCTCAGATAGCTGAACTTCGAAAAGAAATTCTATTTGCAAACCAACACCTCCACATATGGCATGGGAGCCGTACTCTTGCAGGAGGGAGACATCCCAACAACATCTACCCTTTCCAAATGCCAAAAACCTGTGCTACACCCCGTTGCCTATTATTCTGCCACATTCATCCCCGCAGAATGAAACTACGACATCTATGAGAGGGAACTATTAGCTGTGATGAAAGCCTTAACTCATTGGCGACCTTACCTAGGGTGGACAAAAGGACCTTTCACCATCATGACAGATCACGCAAACCTGCAATATTGGAAGTCTCCCAAGAACCTAAACTGCCGAACAGCCCGCTGGCATGCGGATTTACAGGAATATGATTTCGACATCCTATACATCCCAGGAAAGACTAACATTCCTCCGGATGCACTATCCAGGCTCCCAGGTGCGGATAAAGGCAAAAACGACAACAAGGAAGTCGTGGTCCTACCCTCAGAGAAATTTACAATAGCCACCGCACCAACCCAACCACTCATTGAAGTGCCACCTCTCGACATAGTCAAAAGAGGTATAATGAGGCTCATGCACGACCATTCCTCAGCAGGACACCCAGGAAGAGACAAGACACTCAGGAAAGCGCAAGAACGATACCATTGGCCCAACATGAAGGAATGGATTGCGAATTACGTGAAGGGCTGCGCTACCTGCCAACAAAACAAGATCCTCATGCATCGGTCCAAGATCCCCATATACCGCATCCCAACTGAACCCCATGCGTGCCCATTCCAACGAATAGCCATGGATTTAATCACAGGACTACCTTCTGTCCGAGGGAAGGACGCGATCCTCACAATAGTCGACCAAGGGTGCTCACATGCAGCCATTTTCCTAGCATGTGACACCACCATCACAGGACCTGGGATCGCACAGCTCTACCTCGATCACGTCTATAGGTGGTTCAGACTCCCCACCAAGGTTATCAGTAACCGAGACCCATGCTTCACATCCCATTTCGGAAAAGGATTAGCAAAGAAGCTGGGGATCCAGCAAAACCTGTCGACGGCCTTTCACCCTCAAACAGATGGCCTCTCAGAACGCAAGAATCAATGGGTGGAACAATACCTCCGATTAGTCACGTCTGCAGCACCCAAGGACTGGACCCAATGGCTAGTGCTGGCCTCCGCAGTCCATAACAACCAGAGAAATAGTACCACCGGCTTATCGCCCAATCAAATCCTTCTAGGGTACGACATTCCACTTAACCCAGAAGTAGTGTCATCCGTTATCAATGAAACTGCGGAAGAATGTGTCAAATTAATGGAGCAACGTTGGGCACAAGCAACTGCGGCCCTGAATGAAATGGCCGAACAATCGGGTCGACCCCCAGCTCAATATTCGTCTGGAGACCAGGTGTGGCTAGAAGGGAAGAATCTCCATCTTCCCTTTCAAGCAACAAAACTTGCCCCGAAACAGTACAGACCATTTAAAATCATCAAGGGGATTTCTCCGGTCACGTTTCAATTAGCACTGCCCCTATCATGGAAAATTCACGATGTGTTCCATGCGTCACTCTTATCGCCCTATAGTGAAACGACTGCACACAGGCCCAACTTCTCCCGACCTCCTCCGGACCTGATTAATGATGAGGTGGAGTACAAAGTGGAGCAAATACGCAATCACCGATATTTCGAGTGAAACAGGGTCCTTCAATATTTGATCAAATGGAAGGGGTACCCCGAAAGTGACAACACGTAGGAATCCGCAGCAGATGTTCATGCACCTGACTTGATACATAACTATCATAAAGGAACTCCGCTCGAGGGTATAAAGGCAGGGCGACTCTTCGCTACTAACTCCATCACTCTCCAACCTGGCCTCTCATCACATCTCCTCACTTCCCAAATCAAACTACAAAGATTTCCTATGCAGCCTCCTTTGGCCAGCCCCCTACACCACCCATTGGTTCCACAAGTTCAAACCTGGGCAATGGATCCACATCTCTCACGTTCACGCACTCGAACATGCCTTCTTCTGCAAGGAACGCCTCTGTGTGTACCACCGATAGGCCCTGCTCACACATCTGCAGTGTTGTCCTCGACATCCTCTACACCTCCATGTCCGATGCCAACATGTCTAACGAGTCCCCCTGTAGCTCCCCTCCTGACTCTCCAGCCTCCTACCATATGCCCCACACCCTCGCTCCCAACAACCCCCGCATGTCGCCCAATACCATGGCTACTATACTCTCCACCCAACCATCCATCGACGCCATCACCCTCCACAGCATCGCCAAAGGATTGGTCAAAACCATCAAGGAGCGAGAAGAGCGACACGGGCATCAGCTACTCACAGCCCACAACCATTACCAGCAACTGGAAGACAAGCTCACTGACTATGAAGAAGGCTACTGCACCGCTCCTGACGGATACAAGCGCAATGTCAACTATCCAGACCTCAAAATCCCCATTGGTGAAGGCCTGTACCGCCCCACCAAGTGGATCAAGATGGCCAATGAAGGCATGGTGTTGGCCTACACTGAAGAGCAAGGGCCCAAGTCCGACCCCTATCTTGTCCCTATCCATGCTGCCCCCATCTTTTCGACAGAGCCCATTGACCCCATTCCCCAGTGGCTCCATCAGCTCCTCATCGGCCAGTCGGCCATCTTCCACATGCTCACCAATGCCACCAAAAAGCTGGACGATTGGGGCATTGCTGCTGATATCACTCGCTATTGGGAGTACAACGACGAGCTGGCCAACATCAACATGTGCATCGAGCAGCTCCAAGCCGAGGCCGACTCAGTGTGGCTTGCTAAGTTGCTCTGCGAAGGACGGCTCGAGGCAGCTAGGGCGCCCAAGCAACTGGCGCATATGGAGTGCCTTGCGCCGGTCTTTATGCACCGTGAGAGGAGTAACGATGGGCCTCAAGTCGCCATTCGAGGGGGTTGGAAGCGTCAAGCATGAGGTCGTGCTTAGCTAGGGTGGGAGGTAATGTGACCGGCCTCTGGTTTAGCCAGTATAAGTTGTGGGAACCGGCCCTGTCAGGTGATTGTATCAGTCATAGTGCTTTGTCATGCTTTGTAACTGTATTAGTAGTATCAGTCAGTGTCTGTGATAGGCTTACTAACTGGTTAGTAAGTAGCTTACTAATAGCTTAGCAAGCGTCTTAGTACCTTAGTCATAGCTAGTAGCTTAGTCGTGTCCTTGTACCTTTAGTATAAATGAGGCTCACTGTTGTCTTTAGGATGGCAAGTTGAATCTCCTGTCAATCCAGGCTTATTTCCTCTTCACCTCTCTTATAAGTGGGCCTTAGGATGTACTCTAAGGTGGGAACCACTTCCTCTATCATATCGACTATGACAAGTCAACAAGTTAACAGCTATACCAACTTGTCATTCAACTTCACATCCCAACACTGAGTCTTAGTGTTGCCCTCACTTCGTGGCAGTGACACGATCATTGTGATATGGCCATGACTGCCTTACAAGATCCTGGCTTCTGACCTGACAACAAATTTTTAGACTGAAATTAGGGTCAAATGGTTACTCACATTTCTCGCAACAGGGAACGTGTACATGTAGCACCACAGCTGCCTCTCAACATATTCAGCGATCTCAGATCTTTCACCAATCGCTACCTTCACTGGTTTAATCATAACACAGCAATAGTCTTTGATCTCATGTCAGAAAATGGAAATTCTTGCATGTGGCTATAGGTAGTTTCAACAAGAGTATTCACAAGTGTTCATACAGCTTACCAAGGGGACTATCTTGCAGATATACTCCTCATTAGTCAGCAGTTGCTGGTAAATATTAGCCACACAAGGTGTATGGTTCAGAGCAGAGTGAAGAAGTGTGTCCTTGACAAATTGAACAGCAAGAGGAGCATTGGGGAATGCATTGACAAACATAAGCAAGACACAGAGAATGTTGAACGAATCCCAGTTCACCAGGCAGAGCAACAGGTGCTGCATCGTGAGCATGAGTGCATTTGTGTCCGGAACTAACACCAGCTGCGCCTTATTCTCTGTCACCAGAGGCAGCTGGGGAACGACAGGTGCTATAATCAATGTCAATAAATATATGGAGATGCATAAAAGCAGTGCAGACCTGGAGTAGGTGCTGTGATCAAAGTCAATAAATATACGGAAACACATAAAAAAGTGGCAGAGACCTGGAGTAGGCACAGCGGGAACATCGACGCTACTGGCCTGACTAGAGTTCAAGGACAAGTTGCTAGCACTTGGCATTGACACAATGGAACCACCAACACCCACGGCTGAGGAAGAGATGCCAAAGACCCCTTGCATCAAGGGGGAACTAGCAGGAGGAATGCCAACACCACTGACCTGGCCAGAGCCACTCGAACTCTGGGATGAGGCAAACCCACCAATGCCCAGTGTCGAGGTAGAAGTGCCAGAGACCCCTTGTGTCAAGGAGGGATGCCCTGCACCACTTGAAGTGGGGCCTGTGCCTCCCAATCTTGGTCTCTGAACAAAATTGAGTTAATGTCCTTGGGAACAACAGCAGCACAAGCTTTACCTCAAGAGCCAGGGCCTCAGCCATCTTTGAGGGATTTCCGCATGTGAGCTCCATTATCTGGTCATCACCTACCCAGTCCTCAATGTTTTCAACATGGGTGTCGATATTGAAGTCATCATAGAGATCAGGGTCAGGCCCATCATCATAGAGAGTTTGAAGAGATGATGCTGGAAAAAAAATCAGTAAGCTGGAAACAACAATGGTTTGTAAGTAAGTTCTCACAGTCACTTTGTTGATCGCCCAGACCCAAGTCACGCTTCTTCCCTTTGCCAATAGTGGCACATTGCTTAGGCTGGACTTGACAATGTGCACAACCTGACAACTTGAAGCCTTTCTCAGTTTTAGAATATTGTCATTCATTTTATATAAACCTGTTCAGTAGTAGAGACATGTTCCTATGATTCTCATAAAGGTAGTCCCAAATTGTCATAGAGAAATCAAGAGTATGCATTATGGCTTGAACAATATCAAAGGTGGAGTTGAGGTGTGAGAAGATGAGAGAATGAGGAAAAGAGGGAGGCCATGCTCCCAAGTAGCGAGAATGCATGAGAAAACGAAGAACAGGAGAAGCAAGGATGCTAGTGTGTTGTTGACATTAATGATGGCTTGAGGGTTTGACAAGACAAGATGGCAGCAGTGGTGGAAGATGGTGATGGCGGAAAGACGGCAGTGATGGCAGAAAGACAGCAGTGATGACAAGGACAGATGATAGCAAGCGATGGTGAGGCGAAGTCGAAAGGCAAAAAAGAGAGCGAAACACAGAAGAAGAATATCAGAAAGATGGCTGCAGCTCAGTGGGCTTGCAAACCAAGACTTGTGAGGGGCTGCACACAAGATGTGCTGTATGGAGCAGGCAATCTGTGTGGTGCAACGAGGAGGGGAGTGTCAAATCAGTTGGTTGCATGGCAATGAGGGTGGGCAGCAATGGGTTGGAGGTGAAGCATGTAGGACAAAAAAAAAAGGGTGAGAGGCTCAATGCGTTGGCTGGTCAGGCACAAGGAGGGATGTCACATACTTGAATAAAGTGCACATAGATACACATGATTTGAGGAAGGCGTGCTCAGGTGCGTTATGTGTATGCGGTATGGCTTGTCAGACTCATTTCTGAGGCTGCTATTTGCAATACAGACATGGTGGCGCATGGTGGCGTCCATGGGTGGGCATTTAGAGCAAATTATCATTGTTTTTTGGCTCTCAACTCAGATTATCTTCACTTAACATCGCTAAACATTGCTTAACAACTGAGGTTTTCCCTGATGTTCTGGGAGACCTGGGCCCAGATTGTGTCACTTGAAGACTAGGTTGGCTGGAATGGGTGGAATCAAAGGAGATCGCAGCCTGGGATGACTGGGACCAGTTGCCCAGCAACTCCAGAAGTTCCAGTACTCTAGCTGTGTGTCATCTTGCTGATGCTCATGGGGGCACAATCAGGGTACTGATTTGGCACATCACCTGACACGATGGAGGGACTGCACCCACTGGCAGTACCAATGGTATGTCATCGTCGGCAGCCAACTGGAGGGATGGTCAAATTGAGATCAGAAATGGAGCCATGCCACATACGCCGCAATTGAACGGGGGCCGGTTCCCATGCAAGAGGACGGTCCGATGATGACAAATCACCCAGAAATCAGAAGAAGAAAAATTGCTGCATTCATTAACACCTTTGGCCGCGGACGTTGTAAAAAAGTTGTAAGGTGACCGACAATTGACAATAGGACTTAAAGAAGCAAGATAGAAGAAGCGGCCGCCGCTCAGAATTGATCTCAGGCCCGCCGTTTGTGGATTGCCGCAGCCGTTCTTGATGGCGCTTGCTCTTCTTGATCTCCATGATGGCACTTGCCCTTCTCGATCGCGCTTGTCCTCGATCGCGCTTGTCATACTGTAGTACTGTACTCTATTATCCGATGGGCCAAGTCACTGGGTCCTCTTCTCCATACCTTTCGGGTTTTTCAAGATGCTCGGCGGCCGGTTCCCCTGTTCCTTCCCTGGCCCTTTCCCCACACCAAGGCCTTTGAAGGCAGAATGACGGGGTCCAAACAGGCCGAGTGACATGCTGCCATATGTTTCCTCCCCCCTCCCATCTCACCATCTATCCCTTCATTTTTCCCATAGTTCATAGCAAAGCTGCTCACAACAAACGCCATTATCGCCGCCAAACCTGACACAGACGTCGCCTGCTGTCGAGGATGCCACCGTGCTCATCCCACTGGCAAGAGTGAGTACATCTTTGGCGTGTCGCCCAATGTTGTGGGCGAAGCGGGGCTAACAGCTTGCAGTTGCAGGAGCAGTGGCCCTCTATGGCCCCTGGAGCTCTTGTCGTCGGCAGACGGAAGTCCATGAGAATGGGCTCGAATCCCGTGTCCTTGAATGGCATGGTGTCACCCTTGTGTGATTCATGACCTCGCGATGAAATTGTGCAACGTGCCCATAAGGAATTCTTTGAGGAAAGTTAGGCTATTCATCCTGAGGACTTGAGGAGCCGGATCAATGTAAACACAAGGACGCATCAACTTGACGCCGAGGTAGTACGGCTTCGGTACGGTAACAAGATAACACCCCAATAATTCAAAGCTAATTCCATACTGTTGCATGGCATTGCGGTGTACACCGTGTGCCGTGGACTTTCCCTCGACTTGGACAGGTTCTCGATTATTTAAATATGATGTTGCCATCATCACCTTGTGGACGGGGGATACTGTGTTCCTAACACAATGCATTTGATCCCTGCCCTTCTACGTATAAAGAGTCCACTTTCGGATAACAATTAGTTAGCACAGATAAAGTACCCACATTTCACTGCATATGCAACGATATCCACAGGTGATGATGACATGTCCTCCAATTCAGATGATGCCTCAGGCCTCAAGGCTGGGTATAACTGAAGTTGGCACAGACACCAGCCATTCATGCACTACTAGTTGCACTCATGATCATGGATTCCAGTAATTCATATGTTACCTCGGTACCTGCCCATACAGCCCACAGCCAGGGCCCAAAAATGAGCACTCAGCCTCATGTGAAAAGTGTGGTGGTTGAATAGCTTTGGATATCAAGGTGATAACCTGCTCCATTGTTGTAACGTGACTGGCAATGACTAGTACTCGGTGTCTATGGGAGCAGTAGGCGGGAAGTTAGGAAGAAACTAGATGAATCAGGCTAAGCTTGTTAAGAGAGACGCTTTTTGATTTCTCGAACATAGGCGAGGTTGGCCACAGCCTGAGGATGAGCTGTGTCTGGGAAAATAGTATCGGGGAGCGCTCCATGTGATAGAACAGCCCCACTAGGGGCGCAATCCGGGAGCTATTTTGGTGCATCCCCTAGCACGGCGGAGAGCCTGCGAAGCCAAGTATCGTCTAACGCAATGATCATGTCATCGTTGGAACTTGGAAGCCAGCCAGCCAGAGAGATATTCAAATTGAAACCAGAAATGGAGCGGACGATGGATGTATCATGATCACGGGGATGTCATAGAAAATCGGATCTACAGTGCCGCATTAACACAGTACACTACTTTAATATTGTACAAAAAAAATGAAACAGGCATGCAACTGTGACAATCGAGTGACGAGTTAGTCATCCGTGAGCCGTGAGCCAAGCGGTCGCCGGCGACCGCTGTTCGGGTCGATGACGACACGCGACACGGGTTTCTGCCCAGCGCTCTCAACCAACGCTCTCAACCTGGCAGGCTTGAACTCGGGGCCCAGAACATCAGCTTCGGGATCGCCCTCGATCGCGATTCTAGATTGTTTGAACTCTATTTTCCGGATGGGTCAACCCACAGTACTGACCTATCTTTCCCGCATCTCAGGCGTATGTACGGCGGCCGGTTCTGCCCTTCCTTTGTAGTCCCTTGCCAGTAGGCCCTCCCCTCCAGGCCCTCCCTCTACGTCCTATGCAAGAGAGCGACAGGGTCCAAACCCGCCGAATGTGATGCCGCCATATGTTTTTTCCCACTCTCCCTTCCATCTCACCGCCTATGTCATTTCTGTCCCATATTTTATTACGACGGTACCCGGCGTTGGCGCCATCATCGCCCCCGACGAACGAGCGGCGGACTCCGTTTTCCCCCAAGAATGCCGCTTGTTCCTGGGGTTATTACCGTCGACAGACGAGTCCTCGTTCATGGCAGGTGTGCTAGATGGGGATGGACTCGAAATCCATGTCCTTCTCAACCGCGCTTTGTCATCTTCGTGGGATCCATCATCATATCGCGATGACCTTTTGCAGGGTACCCTTCGGAAAACTTGAGCAAAGTGAGCCGCTTCTTCCCGCGGATCCGGGTCGATGCAAACTCAAGAGTGTGACTGAGCATCCCCGTCTTGGCATCGCTGTCGTGGACGTCAACGTGCAGCATTGGTATGACATTATAAGAGCTGCATCTAAATGTGATGTTCCCATCGTGTGGATAATGGGGGATCCGCTACCGTCCATCAGTACGGGTGGGTAATGGTTCGCGTCTATTCCAAGCCACTGGGATTGGGGATTTTGGAGAGTCTGCATGGCTCTGTGGAATAGCGCGTTGAACTTGTCAATTGGAGGGCGTGTTATCTTGGAATGCGGTGGATTGAACTTGACCTTGTATTCCGAATAATTTCCACTTTACCGCTGTACAGTATTCCACAGATGGTGAGTGCCGGATGCACCATGTTAGGTCAGGAGCATGGACCACACATATCTCGAGCCGAAAGGTCAAGGAAAAAACCTCGAAATTGAGTTCGGCCAAGGTCGATAGAACTGCTGCGGCCGATTTCGATGCCGCCAATGTCAATGGAGTTGCAAGGTATAAGGCACGACAGTCAATTACTGTGCTGTATGTGGCGTAGCGGTAGCAGGTTTCTTGACTTCAAATCCGGGCGTCAACTCGGCTGGCGAGCCATCGACTCTCCAACCTCCAGGCTTAAACAACCTAGGTTGTGCTCAAAGTCTTTGATTAAAGCGGGTAGTTGCAAAAACCGGTGACAGTATGGTGGAGTAATCACATCCGGCATCGGGGACATACTTCCATAACTCCGCGATACGCCAGCGCACATGCGCATGGAGTCGATGAGACGTGAAGATCCGAGGACGATCGGTCTTACCTTTCATTGGCTCTTCTCCCTCCAGGTGAGGGAACTGCTCCGATTATCTCCGCCCATCAACTTGATGGACCAGTATCCTTGGAATTCAAAAATCATGTTCGTAAGGCACTTTTCAAAGGGTTATCTTCTAGGTCAATGGCGCGCTTGTTCATGAGGTATAATCCCTGTTGACACAACGTCATTAAAATAAATTCAATGAACGGTATGTGTCACAATATGAACTTGTTCGTAGGCCCAATGTACAGCGGGTCATTTAGCGTTTCCATCCATCGTTAGAAGGGAGAGCCATGATACCTTTCACCTTATCCAAAGCCGAGTAGCTTCCCTCACAAACTTTTCAAAAAGTGAACTACTGGTTCATCGGCCACGCGTTCCTCGAGAGAGATCCGCAGGGGGAGGGTATTGCAGAAGACATCCATGAGCAGTCTTCTCTGCCCCAACGACTTCCCGACTCAACGCAGAGACGTAATGACAACCGAATACGGAGCTGGAATAGATGGCCACATGCTTACGAGCAAGGGGATCCCCACAGCCAGAGCATGGCATTGGACCTACAGTGTCCGAAGTATTTGAGTCAATAATAGCACGACCATGGAATGACCTTACTGGATGTTCGCATCTACATCACCTAGTAACGTAGTTGTGGCTCGCAGCGCTTGCGATGGGGAAAGGGGGAGGTGCATTTTCAGCCTTTGCGCTTTCTACTTTGTTGGGGGGTAGATTGAGCCTGAGCTTGAGTACCGATGTGAGGCTGCTGATCCATCTGCTGGGTAGTGTCCTGTCCTTCAGAGGAGGAGCAGATGTCGAGCGGGGGGTGTGGGGGTGGGGATGTGTGCCATCGCGATGGGCTACGCCTTGACGCGTGACCGGCGTGAAGCCCGTTGATTCCCTTAATTTCCTCAAAACTTTCTCACGCTCAATAATTTTTTTTTTTCTTTTTTTAGGCGGTCGGACTCGTGTCTCAGGTCACGAACCTAACCCAACTGGTGTCGAATTATGTCCGAGTCCGAGTCGTAGCTCATCAACTTGCCACTTGAATGTTCATATCAATACGAAGACATGCTAGAATGCCAACCGGAATAAGTGAGATCCCACATGTGCCATCTATACTGGCGCGAGTTCACCCAAGAAGCGATTCGTATATGATGCGCTTGTAACTCATCCTTTCCTGCCTTCGGCAACCTTCCCCACTCACCCAGTCATTTCCTGCCCCAACAATGTGATTTAGTCATCCTCAGCGTGGCATTACTTTGATTCTTTCTATGGTGCCGATCACGACGTTGTAAACATGCATCGCAGACGGTCAAAATGTTCAAACTTGCCCTCGTCAGCCGTCTCATCAGCGTCAGAAAGCGTCTCGCATCCATCTGAATCCATCTGCAAGAGTAGTTTGCGCCGCTCAACTTACGTCTCGTTAGGCTTACCAATCCATTCGTAAACACCTGAAGTGCCCAGTATCGTCACCGGGAATGAACGTTAATGAACCCCCCGCTCATGGAACCCACATCACACCTCAGGCTTACGCCCGTCTCTCTACTATGTGTATATGCGTACATGGACTCTTAACTCCTTCCACTTCGAGCGCATCCCTATCCTGTCCACATCCTTCGAATTGGCCGTGAACGTAATGGGACAGCGTTTCACATGCAGCATCGCATCCACTTCGCAGCAAAAGTCTATTCCGCACGACTCGGACTGCTCCCGAGTTGGTTAGGCGAGATTCAATTCTTTCCCGAGTAAACATTCATTTACCATCTCTCGGGGACCAGAACTCGCTTTACATTCGTGCGTAATCTCACCCTCCTTGTTTTCCTAGCACTCCTTCGTATCCCCGACGCCCAGGAACGGAGCAGCGCGTGAACTCGGAGGCAGGAAATTGGAGCATGCAGGGGTGAATACGTTCGCATTTGATGCGTGCGAGTCTTCGGGCTGTTTACAGTGGACTACCTTGCGCTCTATTCCTTTTATGTCGGTTTCACCTTTCACCTCATCCCATGTGACAAGCTCGCGTGGAGCTCGTGGGATTCTAAGTTCTATGGCGATGTACATTTCCAGACTGCTGGATCATGAAGAATGACAGGCGTTCCCACTGGCAACTGGGGTACTACCATCTTCTCGGGACTGACCGAGTTTCGGTGTTCATATGAGGTCTGACATCAAATAGCATGGGCAGGACCACACCAGCAATGCTGTAATACCTGCAGGCACGGAACAAAACAACGCGTAGATACAGGACTGGGAACGGACAAAAGATTTGGAAAGCCGGGTTGAGAGATCATCCATATTACTGATATTCACGTCAACGCCCTTTCTCGCCACTTTCTGAGATGATCCCTCAGGAGGTGATGACGTACAGAGACACCGATCTTAGAGAACATCCACCGGTTCGAGTACGATCACCACCTTGCAAGGACCAGTGGCGCCAGATTCCAAAAGAATCATCTCAACCTTTGCATTGGGTTGGTGCAAGTACCGAATTGCCAGTTGTCTGAGGTTTTCTGTGGCCGGTTGCCCAGAAGTGGGGATGTGATGAGCAAATTGATCAGGGAAGGCGGCCTGAGCAGGGCCAGGTGTGGAACGTTGAGAATTATAACCATGTTCTTGATTCTCCTGTGGCGCAACGTCCAGTTCGACATCCATACAAGTACAAGAAAGATGAGCCGATACTTACTGAAACAATGGGTTGCCCTTGTGCCAAGATATCTTGGTATCGTACAACAGGAAATTGGGATGGGGCCACGCGATCCTAATTCGCATTTAATGGAGGCCGGCCGCCAGAGAGATCGACGTTACTCACGTCTAGTGGTAGAGAACGGTAGTCTACCATGGCATGACTGGCCAAATCGATACAGCGCAGGTCTTGCGGTCTACCTGGAACAGAAGAGGTCCTGGTAGGTGGCAAGGAATTTTCCCAGTTACCCTCGAATTGGGTGTTGTTGGCGGCGAGAAGGTCCTAATGACGGAGACACGTCGTATGATTAACATCTGTATGGGAGAACGTCCTAACGATAAAGACTGACCGCGTTGTTACGCAGGGGATGGCTGTCCACTTGGCGTGGAGTGGAACGATAACTTGAAAACGTGTCTCCAGGGTTCATAGCGGGTGTTATGAGGGGATAAGTGGGAAGGTTTTGGATGAGTGATGTTGAACCCGTTGAGGGGGACTTTTATCTCTGGAGGATAGGCGAGGATATCATCCTTGTGACCAGAGCGGGATGTTCATCTTTTGGGTGTAACACTCGCGGCATCCGGAATTAGGTTGGTACGGAATGAGCGGTGTCATTGTGGACAGATTGGGACCTGGTTCGAACGAACGGCCTCATGTGGGCCAGGGGGCGCAATCGGGGTACTGATTCGGTGCATCACCTGGCACGAACGAGGGACAGCGAGTCGGCCGCATATTAATATCCACTGGCAGTACGAAGGGTATGTCATCGTTGGCAGCCAACTGGAGGGATGGTCAAATTGAAATCAGAAATGGAGTTATGCCGCATACCAGTACGCCGCGAAGGGCGCCGGGCGTTCCCATCTTGCAAGAGGACTGTCTGATGATTACAAAACATCCAGAAATCAGAAAAAAATCTGCTGCATACATCAACACTTTTTGGATGTTGTACGCGAGTCGGGCAGTTGTAAGGGTGACCGACAACTGCCAATAGAACTTAGAAGCAAGAGCGGCCGCTCAGATTGATCTCGGGCCCGCCGGGATACCAGTATCCATTTCCAGATTTTCCTTCTCGATCGCTTCGGATTGCCTTATTGGACTGCTTCTCGTTAGTGTTGCTGGAGAGCTGAGTTGAACTTTGGCCAACTCCGTGCTTCGGGAGTTGCGCCTGAGCCTGAGTCAACTCTGGGAGTCGCCACGTGCGTTCAAGGTTTGATAGCGTGCCGTAATTGTCAGTGTCTTCCAAGTTCCAACAGCGAAAGGATGAGGCCTCGATGAGGAATTGACTCCGTTGCAACGCTTCCCACCAGAGCTGAGTTGAGTTCGCAACTCTGCTAACTCAGCTCAGGTAACTCGGAGTTAGCGGCAATACTACTTCTTGTACTCTTGTACTCTATTATCTGACGGGCCAAATTACTGGGCTCTTCCGTCTCTATTATACCTTTCACAGATGCACGGCGGCCCGTTCCCCCGGGCCTCTTCTTTTATAGTTCCCAAGCCCTTTCCCCACACCAAGGCCTTTGGAAGCAGAATGACAGGGTCCAAACACGCTAAGTGGGGTGCTGCCATATGTTCCCTCCCCCCTCCCATATCACCATCCATCCCTTCATTTGTCCCATAGCTCATAGCAAAGCTGCCCGCAATGAGCACCATTATCGCCCCCAAACCTGACTTGTGTTAGTGGGCCAGTACTCCATATGGCATATCCGAGTTCTCGAAGGACAGCTACAGTAGTGTAGCTGCAAGTCGACTTACTTAAGCCGCGGCTTTTTACTGGCTACGGTTCTCCAACTTGACTTGGTCGCTACTTTTGAGCCAGAGAGCTGCCATCTCAAACTGGCATCTCTCGCGGGAAGTCGATGCCATTGTTGAGATGGTCCACGAGACTGTGGATGCGGTTCCAGAAGTCGGCGAGACTATGGACATCGATGATGACGATGATCGCCCTTCGCGACTGGCAGATGTCAACGACACTGCCAAAAGAGGCACATCACATCCCGCAAATGTATCATCCCTCGATCGTCGGGGGCCCAATTTTGCTCGCATGGAGGACGATGCTCTTTGGGCTGAATTTCGTCACCGCACGCATGCAACGTGACGCAAGATGTCTGAGCCATGACACCCTTCCACACCTCGTCCAAAACTGTAGCTGCTGGAAGCAGAGG
>Ga0307512_10003481_pt1 | contig 18233 bp, 14 predicted proteins | sample 14_EM_MG_FD_200267 | JGI IMG/M metagenome (GOLD analysis project Ga0307512, IMG submission 200267) | Populus trichocarpa ectomycorrhiza microbial communities from riparian zone in the Pacific Northwest, United States - 14_EM | ecosystem: Host-associated > Plants > Roots > Unclassified | place...
TGGTCTTTTGTAGATAATTTTTCTTCTCTTCTCAAAAGTTTTGGACCCTCTATTTACTTGTTCTGCTTTCCAGGTTGAAGGTCTTGTTCTTGACCATGGTTCTAGGCATCCTGATATGAAACGGCGGGCAGAGAACTGTTTTATCTTGACATGCAATGTGTCTTTGGAATATGAGAAAAGGTATTCTTCTTGTCAACTTGAATTTAATTGGAATTGATGCTAAATATGAGATATCAAGTACTCTGTAGATGCAGCTGTGGTCAGTTTCAGTTTATTGGAAGCTAATATTTTTCTCCACAGTGAAATAAATGCAGGATTTTTCTACTCAAATGCAGAGCAGAGGGAGGCAATGGTTACTGCTGAAAGGCGTCAGGTCGATGAAAGAGTTAAAAAAATTATTGAACTAAAAGATAAGGTTAAGTGACACATTTTAATACATTTAATGTTCATGCTACTGTCTCTGTCATACATGTTGGGTTTTCTGAAATGTTTTTTATACTTTTGGTCTTCCAGGTTTGTTCTGGTACAGACAACAATTTTGTGGTTATCAATCAAAAGGGAATTGATCCTCCATCATTGGACCTTCTTGCACGAGCAGGGGTAAGTCATGGAACAATTATGTTCTGTTCTTTAGTGATCCAATGCTAACAATGAATAGCTGCTTAATATACATGAATTCACATCAGTTTGCTGCATATCATGCTTTATGTGTTAGTGCTGGGCGTTTCCTTTTGGTTTTCTTAGGGTGTGTGGCATGAATAGGGGTTATATATTACAATGGAGATCAATTTTGTTTGTTGGAAATATTATGAAAGGGTGGATTGTTTAGGGAAATAGAGTTGCCCTCCAAGAGGGTGCATCTATTAACCTTGGGAAAAGAACGAAAAGTTTTTTTACTTGGGGGGATGGTGGTTGGGTTTGTGTTTCTACGTAATCCTTAATTCTACAGAGAAGTTTTAAGAAGATAACATTATGTCGAACCGATTCTGAAAGTTGTAATCAGCTTTAGTAGGATCATGATTCCATAAGTTGTTAATAGTTATATGTGATAACAAGTGGTTGCACATTTTGGTAGCCTTACAGCCTCATTCTCTATTTTTATTGTTGTGAAATCATGTTGCATGCTGAATGAAGTAATTATTAAAAGAAAACAAGCAAGATGCTTAAGTTGATGAAGATACAATATTCAAAGGAGTATTATCTTTTTTTCTTTTCTCATTATGTAAAAGCATATTCTAGAGACCATTTGATGCTTCTGTAATTCTATTGATTTCATGAAACTATGGATGTGGGAATGGAGACTTGAAATGGTTTTTCATTATAGTTTAGATTTTGAAAATGGTAGAATACCTGCCACCTGTATGTGGCTCCAGTTTTAAACAAACAAGACTGGGCTTGTTAAATGCTTTGCCTTGGATTGGATTCCTTTTTTCATGGTACCTACTGATAAATGTAAGATGACTTTTGCTAGTTTGAAAAGTGGTTGGTCTACCTGCTTGCCCTGTTGTTGCTATATTGAATGTGATTGATCTAATTTCATGTTCTGTAGATAATTGCCCTGCGAAGAGCGAAGAGGAGAAATATGGAACGCCTGGTTTTGGCTTGTGGAGGAGAGGGTGTGAATTCTGTCGATAGTTTAACTCCTGACTGCCTCGGTTGGGCTGGACTGGTGTATGAGCACGTCCTTGGTGAAGAGAAGTATACATTTGTTGAAAATGTAAAGAACCCCCATTCTTGCACTATCTTAATAAAAGGTATAGAAGCATTTAACATTGCATAATTGCGTATGATTTTCATTTTTTTTGTTTTAATTGCTATCAGTTGGTCTTCAAACCATCTGAATGATTTTTATTTTGTTTGTTTTAATTGCTTCCATTAGACCATTTAGCCATCAGGCTGGAGGATTTAGTTTACGTTCAAGATTTTCTCTTATATGATGTGTATAATCCTTGCAATTGAGCAATGCAGCAGGGATCAATTGTCACTTGACTTCTTTAATGTTACAGGACCCAATGACCATACAATTGCCCAAATAAAGGATGCTGTCCGTGATGGCTTGAGAGCTGTAAAAAACACCATTGAAGATGAAGCTGTTGTGCTTGTAAGTTGTGCTTGAAGAAATCTATGAAACTAAAGTTTGTCATATATTGATTTATATAAAATCCTAGTTGTCCTCGTTGTTGGTGGCTTTGGAAGTTAAATCATGTATGAGCAAGTTATGTTGCTGCTCAAGTGCCTTGTGCTTCATAAAAAAAAAGCAGTTTTCTTTCCCACTCAGATAGTCTCGCTTGTTTTCTTCAGGGAGCAGGAGCTTTTGAATTTGCAGCCAGGAAATACCTAATCAATGAAGTCAAGAAAACAGTTAAAGGGGTAAATGTCTGCCTGTTTTCTGTATTTGAGTAATTATTCCCATCTCCTGGTTAATTTTAAACTAGTGTTTGCAAATTTGGAACAGCGTGCTCAGCTAGGTGTTGAAGCTTTTGCTGATGCCCTTCTCGTGGTGCCCAAAACACTGGCTGAGAATTCTGGGCTAGACACTCAAGATGAGATTGTCACTCTCACGGTAACTATTGCTGGGATCCATGCATCATCCTTTTGTATTTTGGGGGCAAAAGACAAAAGAAAAGAGAACTGATTCGATAGTTTCTTGCTTGTTTATTCAGGGAGAGCATGACAGGGATAACATTGTTGGAATAAATCTCCAAACAGGAGGGCCCCTTGATCCTCAAATGGAGGGTATCTTCGACAACTACTCTGTCAAGCGCCAACTCATAAACTCAGGGTACTCAGGAACTCCAAACTTTTTTGTTCTCTATCCCTCCCCATCTCTCTTTCCTTGGTCCAGTTTTTCTTATGTTTCAGTTTCTTCAGCATGCTTGTTTAGCTCCTGTAGTGGCCTGTGGCTTATGGACTACATAAATGTACATAAAGAGATACTTTTGCCAAACTTCCCATGAATGATTAAACAATAAGGAACCCCTTGAAGTTCTTAAGCTTTGAACTTTTAATACATCTAACTCAGCTATAATCATGCTACTGTAATTTTCCAGGCCTGTTATCGCATCCCAATTGCTGCTGGTGGATGAAGTGATTAGGGCTGGGCGGAACATGAGGAAGCCAACTTAGTCAGTGATGCTCTCCAGCATATTTTCTTTTTTGCGTCTTGAGGATGCACTGCTGCCTGGATGTGTAACAAAATCTTTTGTGCTTTTATGTAATGGAGGATGGTTGTGTTTGTAGGATTGTGATAGAGGGGATCTCGTTGTCTCATGGAATTTTGATTTAGAATGAACTATCACTTGGTTTCTCGTCTGTTTACTCCCATTTTAGCAAGCTGTCTTTTTTCCCCCTGCTGTACTGTGTTTGGGGGCCATTTTTTATAGCCCCTGACCAGAAATTGCGTTTTGAAAGGTCTGTGTTCAATGTAGTCCACTTGGTATCCTTCTTGTGCAATTGCCCTTAAGCGGCAAGGGACGGTATCATGTATTTCGAGGGCTTTTCCAAGTTCTCGTGGCTCCAAAATTTCTGAGCTGCTCGGCTTGACATTCTCCCTTGAATCTAGGGCATTTGGATGTTCCTGGGTTTCCAGTCTTTCTGAGTTGCATGGCCTGTCATGCTCCTTTTGGCAGTGTGCGGTCTTCGTCGCTTTTTTGGCTAGGTATAATGGTTAAGGGAGCGTTGGTTAGGGCCAAAGGTGACGACGCTAAAGCACATTAGTGCTGTTGTTGGATGTTGGACCGTATTGATTTTCTTAAATGTTTGGTTTGGCCCGATGATGAAAATAAAATTTTCTTTTAGCTTTTTGGTCTATTCACGTATATGAATTGGATTAACGAAAAAATATTAATAATCCCCTCTTTATAGGGGTTGAGCAAAATAACCAAATAATCTAATTTATTGAAAAAACCAATTTAAATCTAACCGATTTGAGATATCAAATTAAAAAAAAAAACAATTCAAAAGTTTTTAAAATTTTTTGGTTTGATTTATGTTTTAGATATGAGAAACTGAAATATAAAAAATAATTAAAATTAAATCAAAATTTTTTAAATTAAAAAAATGACAAAAACTCGTGAATTAATTTGGATTTTTAAATCAGAATATAATAATTCAGTTAGAATCATTTATTTGGTTCGATTTAATCGAACAAAACTAATTGATATTCACCCTACTCCTTTGATTATTCTTTTGGGGTAATTGTTTTGATTAATCTGTGTAAAAGAATTGGAATCAATATACATAGTGGAAGTTGTTGTTTGTTGATATTGTGAAAGAAATTACAAGAAATAAAGTACTACAACAAAGATTACCATGAGAAATATGGTTCATATTTTTTAAAAAATAACCTGATAATTCCCTTACAACTAAACTTAATATGATTAATTATTTCTCTAACTATCATCTAACCAAAGAAGATGCTTTGACCAAACCAGTCAACATTGACAAGAATGTATGATGCAGATCCTCTTATGGCCTAACAAAAATATAAGCAGCATGAAGATAACAAATATAGAAAGGATAAAAGAATAACAGATGATCAATAGTGAAGATTTGATTAAATCATCAAAGTTTTCAAGTAGGAGGATGTGAAGCTATCCGGGCACCAATTAATGGTGCCACAATCAACAATGTTGGGCACCAATTCGGTGCCACTTGCAGCACCAATTCAGTGCCACTTGTTTTTTGCATGGATGCTTGCTTATAAATAGACAATGCATCCAAGCCGTAATTGCACCACAAGAGAAAAGAAGAGGAGAGTAAGAAAGGAAAAGTAATCCCACAAAATTATAAGGTATTTGTGAGAGAGTAAGTGATGTGTTTTCTTCTAGTAATAAAAAGATTTCAATTGTTCTCCTATTAGTAGAGAGAGGATGTAATTCCCACATTATTTAGTAAAATCCTTCTATACTTGTCCGTGGACGTAGCTAATTGGATGAACCACGTAAATTCTTGTATATTTTATTTCTTATTTTATCATTTTTATTTTATTTTACATGCCATTATCCTAACATATTAATTATGCAAAACAAAAGGGTTACCGTTGTGACTTTAATTTAATCAACTCAAAACGCTGACGTTTAACACGACGCAGCTTAATCAAACCTGTCTTTCCAACGGTCATATTTTTCTTCGAAATTTAAGAACCCTCTCCCTATAAATACAACGGTCCTCTCTCTTTCTCTCAAAGAAAATTTCTCCGCGCCTCAAAAATTAAGAGAATCAATTGTCAAGCAGCCTATAATCGATCACTTCCACAAGGTAACTTTCTCAAATCCAACTTCAATTTATCATTAATTCTTGGGATTGCGTTTTAAATTCTTGAAATTGATTTCGTTTTCTTGTATTTCTGGTTAAATTTACTTTTGACAAACCCAAATCGATTTTGTTTTCTTAGAAGTTAATGTCATCTGTTTTTTCTCAGCAAACGAACAACTCAGTCCCTCTCCGTGCGCTTGTAATGTGTTTGTGATTGATCTTTACTTGAATCATAAATAAATGTGATTTTTTTTTAATTGATTTTGCTGTTGTTGTTTAAAACTCTAGTAGTTTGGTTTAGGGTTATTGTTTGTTGCACTTAATTTCAATTGAAAAATAATCTCTGTAGTTTAATTTAAACATGAGGCAACTGAAAGGCAATTAATGAATCTTTTAAGTTGATGGGTCTTGTATTCTATTGAGTATTCCACTATCATAGATATCTGTGATTAATTTGTTATCTCCCTTTCTTGAACGATTTGCTTCTTGTGTTTAGATTCTGGAAAATCTATCTTGTTTCTTGCTTTCACACTCAATTTTCAGTTTCGTTCGTGTTAATGCTCACTGTTGTTGCTAGATTTTTTATTATACAGTGTACTTCCAAATCTCAAGTACTTTGAATTTTTGAATGGTTCTAGTGTTAAGCAAGAGATTAATGTAAGAGGGGTGGTGGTCTCCAATTCCATGTTATTGTGTTCGATAGAAGATTAAAAAATAGTTTAATTTGTCATCACTGCCATTTTTACCTGATATTAAATTTGTTTCACGAATTCGTCCATTTTATTGACAAGTAGTGTATGGTAGAGCTATAGAGATCACAGAAAAAGTTATGTAACTGTCTTAGGGTTTATCTGATTTTTCATGACTTGCTTGGTGGAGGGGTTGTGCTTTTGGGAATAATTCCTTTTAGTTACATTTTGAAACTTAATTTATGGTATAAATCATTCATTTTCCTTATTTTGCATGGTTTATCTACGTTATTAATCAGTTCCAATGATTTTGCAGAATATTCCTTTGAACTCATTCACAGCACCAATGGCATCACTAGTGAGTAGACGGAAACCTCTTGGTGATTTGTCAAATTCAATGAAGACTGATGCCCCTCGAATTCCACGTGATGCAAGCAAGACGAAAAGTATCTCAAAAGCATCAGGGAAAGTGCAGACTGCTGGTAGAAAACCACTGTCAGACATTTCTAATTCGAGGAAGCCTGAGACTAAAAAGAAGAGTTTCAATGCAAAGCTAAGTGTTCTGACAGAAAAACCAGATCGAACCAGTGCAATTGCTGAGGAAAAGTTTCTGCACAATCATGAGGAGTGCATCAAAGCACAAACAAGAGCTATGGACATCGATGAGTTTCTGCAATCAATTGGACTAAACGATGGTAATGTAAACTTAATATTCTTCTGCTTATTATCACTAAACACTCTTTTCTTGTGAAATTCAATTCACATTTTATTCTTTTGCCTAGATTTCTCCAAGAAGTTGGGAATTTCATGTTCACCACCGCCAACAATTACAATGAAGGTCAGTTTGCTTATTTCCCCTCTTACACATTGTTTCATTTGGGTTCTTTCTTGTTTCAAAAACTAATCTCTTGTTTATATGGATTATCTAAATAAAATACCGGTTTCCATTTAATGCTCAGAGTCCCCCAAGGCCCTTGCAATTGGAAGCGATGACAGAGCAGCTCCATGAAGATAAGTCTTGGGAATACAAACTTGATACTTCATCTCCTTTCAGAACGCCAATATCACCAAAACAATATATGGACTGGTGGAAGGACCATGATGATGATAACTGCATCAACTTCAAGTTGATAGAAACCCCATAGTTGCCAAAGCATTGATTTCTCTCTTTTCAGTGCTCATTCCAATAGTATTTCTGCATCTATATTTGGTCAATTCCTTAGCCTTTTGAGTTGAATTGGAAAGGAAATTTCTCTCTGGTGATATGCTGTAGGCCATTGTCCGTTTTTTAGCATTTGTTTTGTGTTGCTGGTCTTATGATGATAGAGCAGTCACATGGTTGCATGTTTTTGTGACTCATGAAAGGTTTCCGGATCACTGATATTCTTGTATATGACAAACTTTCACCTGTGTTCATCTTCGTTACCTGCTAATTTGGATTGATGCTGCTTTTATCAATGTTTCTTCAATTCAGTTTCGTTTTTTGTGTTTGCATCCTCTCATGTTTCCAGGGTTTCAAATCTCACAATTAATTTAATTTTTAATGGTTTAGATCATGTAAGATAAAAAAAAAATATTGTTTCAAGTGGTTGACATGCATCAAAACGATGCCCATTCAATGCTTTTCTTTTAAATATTGTACTTTCGTTTACAGCCAGCAGAACAATGCTCCGATGGTGACATATTTAGTTATCTCTTCTTATTGGTGCATTGAGAGAAATGACTGTTATGCTATTGCACAACCAAAATAGTCCCGAACCCAAGAGTAGTGTGGTTCGAGATTTAGCCCCCGAGCCAACCTTTTCGGAGACACTTGGGGAACCCACCATCCTGAAGTGGTGGTTCAAGATTAGCCCCCGAGCCAATTTATTCATGGTGTGGGTTCGGGGGTTCGGGGGCACTTGGGAACCCACCATCCTGAAGATGGTCCGGAAAGGTGATGCTAGAATCCAAATCACTCTTTTGGAATGGGTCCTACCAACTAAACCCCATTGGTAGTTTGAGTTAAGCCTGCCCACCCTCCATGTTAGTGGTTTGGGCTTGACTCTGGAGTTAGGCCCTGAACATCCACCCACCATGCTAATGGTGTGGGTGAGCTTGACCCTTGAGTTAGGTCCCAGGGAACCCAATTTTCATTGTTTTTTGCCTGGTTGAATTCAAAGTCAAGCGATGTGCATTTAATGCTAATTGACCTCTTACCATCAAAGGGGTATACAAAACAGTTTTAAAACACGCTTATTCTAGGGCTTAACTTATTTGAACATCTTGTTTTACACGGTAACCGTGCAACCATCCATAATGGGGGCAATTACTTTGTATAAGTACTTTCAAAGTAGACTACATATTTTATCTGCATCCCCGTACCTTTCACACATGTTGGCAGAGGAATTATGATTATAGTTCAAAGTATTTTTTATTTAGAAATATATTAAAATAATTTTTTTTATTTTTAAAAATTATTTTTAAAATCAGCACATCAAAATAATCCGAAAACATAAAAAAATTAATTTTTAGCAAAAACAAGATTTTAAATTTTTTAAAAACACGAGTTGGACCGCGTTTCCAAACGGTCCCTGCATTAAATTGGTGGCCTCTTACTGCACTGCCCTCATCACTTTCAACTAAGGCATGCCTTGTGGTGAGTCGAGGTTTTTATTTTGCATACCCACTTTCATGGAATTCTAATATGAAGTTGTACGCACCTCTTTGCCCCACGCCTTTATGGGGTGCGAGGCAAACCTAGCAACGATGTTCGTGTTCCATTCGAGCGGACTTCCGCTGCACTGGCCCACATGCAATCGCTTGTGGTTTTTGATGTAATGCAATATCAGCTCGTGCTTGATAAGAACAACTTTGTGCCCGTCTCAACCTCTTATCTCATCAACATCAGGGATCGTGTGGGTAGTGGTGTCGCCAATAAAATCTACCTGGTTGATCTTGCCAGTTGTCTTAAAGATTTAAATCATGCATGTGTAAGTATGAACTAATTCAGATTGTGAAATTGTGAATGACTCATTAAATCCGTTAGTTTGTTTAATGGTATTTGCTATTCGGATAACTGTAGTAATTCTAGAGCTAATTCGGGCAACAAACCCTGGCTTTTGAAAGGGATGCATTTATTAGATAACTCCATGCTGGCTCTGCCCAATGCTCTGGTGATTTATGATAACTCGACGGATCGCACGACCATTATACCCAACGATGCATTCAAATTTCTGCCCTATCAACTTTTGATGGTAGGATAGAAGCCTACCATGGTGAAGATGGGTGACAAAGAATTAGGATTCAATTTTGAAAAGGGAGCTTGAGAAACAACTACTAGCACCCTCGTCGTAGGGATGCGACATCACGGTGACCCTTCCTGGGAGGGGTTTGGAATGTCTTTTTGGTTGGTTAGGGAGTTGTCACCTAGCATTATGACTACTAGGAATCCTAAATAGTTTCCCCCTAGAGATTCTAGACAAGAGACTGATTGTGTAAAAAAAAGGTATTAGCACCTCTAGTATGCTTTAACTAAGATAAATTATATTGTTTTTTTTATTGTTTGTTATGGTCTGATAATGTCTATTTCTACTGGCCTACTATAACAAGTTTGTTACGATGAATAAACTCTAGTTTTTTAGGTCAAGAACTCGGTCTAAGAAAGTAAAATATCCTTAATTATCGTTGAAACTTCTTTCAGGGTAAAACTGAAATTTTTGCTACCGCGTCATTCTAAATAATATTTCAGATGGAATTTCTTACAGATTTTATCCTTATATTAGAAGTGAATGAGTTGTATTATTCACAATAATATTTTGGATATTAACCTCTTTTAGTTTTTTTTATCCTTATATTAAAAGTGAATGATATTTATTATCTCTAATAATATTTTGGATATTAATTCCTTTTAGGTTTTCTATCCTTATATTAAAAACAAATAATATTTTCTTGTCAAAAATAATTTTTTTAATATTTTTTAAATATAGGCCAAAATTCTTTGGAATTTTACAAACTTGAAACTCTAGGATTAAAAACCATAAAAATATGTGTTATTGATGAAACTAATCCATAAATTATCTAATAATCATGCATAAAAAAGGGTTATGTGCAAATAAATGGATTGAAATTGATCTAAATCAAAGATTTAAGACAATATTCTTTCCAAAATCACAAAGAATATTGTTTAAAAACCCAGAAAAATATAGCTATAAGGCAACCACTGGTAAGCCCATAAATGGGCATTTTTTACCTATAAAACATGTTTTCTTTATCTCAACAAGTCACAATATCATATATAAACATATTTGAATCCAAAAACTAATAAAAAAAAAACATCAAAATCAAACATGAAATATCAAATTTAAAAAAATAACCTACATGGATTCAAAATTAGTTTTTTGAACCCATTTTGTTCATGAACAGGCTTAACAATCTATAGATAAAACAACTTAAACAACAACTCTAATATATCAAAAACATAAAAAAAAAACTTCAAAATAGCTTCATTAAATAAAAATCACAACAACAAAGAGGGGTATTTACAACATTATTTGTTAAGTATTCAAACCACTTTTTTATGCTTATAAACATAAATATAAAACAAAAAACAAAAAACAAAAAAGCAAGCCACTAAGACCTACTCTTGGATTAGAAAAGTATATCTAGAACAACTGCTTTTCTCTAAACTTGGAGGGGTATTTATAGCGTTTTGCTAGGGTTTTGAATCCATTTCTAACCTCTTGATCTTGAGGGAAGAATTGTAAACCTTTGATAAGAACTCATTGAGAAAGTTGTGTGTGAACACAAAAAAAATAGGTCGGTTTTTGAATGATCATTGCATTGTTTGGGCTAATTGAATTGTCCACTTTCAAGGCCTCGTCGCAACAATTCTGACGTCATTGTCGCTCGAGACCACCTAAAGTTAGTAGAAGGGATGCACACCTTTCATTTGAATCCAACATTGGTCACTTTGAAGGTCGGTAGATCCACATTCATGCATTTAAAGTTGTCAACTCGATTAGCCAAAATTATCAAAGCTGACTGAGTTGTCAACTTTCAAGACCTCGTCAGAGCAATTCTAACATCATCATTGCCTGAGACTGCCAGAAGTTAGTAGAGAAGATGCACACCTTTCATTTAACTCCACTCTTACTTCATTTGAAGGTCAATAGCTTCACATTTATGTGTTTGAAGTTGCTAACTTCATATTCATGTGTTTGAAATTGCCAACACGACTAGCTAAAACTGTCAAAAACAGAGACCAATCGATCGAACGATGTGTCTCTCGACTCACCTTCTCTTTTTTAAGTCTAAACAACGCGTCAAGCATGTTTTTCAATATACCATGCATGATTATTTGTACGTGTTGTAATGTCGTCAATTCATATATGTTATAGGGTAGCCAAATCCTTGCAGCAATCATTCATCTTCATTCTTGTAGCCATCCAAGCAAATATAGCACATGGGACATATATATTTCATTTCTTCTACTCATTCTTTCCCTTTGTTTCCTGATATAATATATAGTCATCCATAAATGCTAAAGATTATCTTGCACTGAAACGTACATTGTATGTATTAGTGACAACAATATCAAAACCTAGCTAGCTCATGCTGACTTCAATCCCATGTACGTACATCATACAAGACCAATTATAGCTTAAAGGTTTGATTAAATATATGTTATTGACAAGGTTCAAAGTTCAAACCAACTGCTTCATGAAAACATTATCCGATATATAAAGTTGTTGCTAGAAATTTTTCACTTTCAAATGCTCATTTGGTTTTGGGTTCATCACCGGGAATCAGTTAGGCTCTCAAAGGACCCTTGACATCTTGTTGAAGCGTGTATTCTCGCTTCATCTCTTCCAAGACAGCATCATTTGTGCTGCAAAACAGATACACCAAAATTATGAGATACAACAAATTTTGAGTTCAATAGATGTCAGCTATATGTTTTGATATCTATACGACAAGATACATGAATAATTATAACATTTTCTTCTTAAAAAAGAAGAGAAAAAAAACCTGTTATATTTCCTTTCGATATCTTATTCCAAGGTAAAACATTTTTGGATTTTCCCTTTAGATAGTATTCTAGTGAAGAACCACCATTAAGTTTTGGAATTATGTTAAACAGCAAACCAGTGTCACTAAACCATTATTCAAAACGTAGGTAAAGGTTACTTTAGAAGGCACCTACAGCAACCGTGAGCCTTTTATCTGAATGCTTTCATCACGGTATATATTTGAATGCATATCATATCCAAATCATGTTAAGGCCACTTCTGGCAAACTCATTCTTTACGAGCACAAAGAAAGAAAAAAGATGCACTAGTGTTGAAGGAAGGTTGAAGAAACTGATGGTTTTTCATACTATTTGCATTTCTATTTCAGCTGTGATTTAGACTGTTAGCATACAATAACAAGAAGATAAAGGAATCATTCCTGTTAGCAAGTGATCTGGACAAAGAGCACAGAGGAAATTTAAAGGCTTGGGCAGAAGGACTTGTATGAAAATGACTAGTGGGTTGAGCAGTTAGAGCTCAATGATGAAAACTATTGCCATTGACCAAGAACAAGTTGCTCTTTCTAACACACTTCATTCTTAGATGTAACGAACATGCACTCATTATTCTGCAATTGCAAAATTAGCAACACCAATAAATTGGAAATCACAATCGGAAATTTAATGCAAAGTACCAGCATGCAATTTTTGCTGACTCGTCAAAAGTGCTATGTTATATCACCAAAACAGATTAACCTAGCAACTATCTCTACAAGGCATCCAAATCCCATCAGAAAAAATATTAATGTAGTGGTAGTAAGAAACACTTGAATGCTTCATAAAAGAAATTTAAATGCCAACGCAGAATAAAAGCATGGAGGAAACATGGTCATCTGCCACAAACCAACTTTTAGCAAACCACATATAGAACCATAGATATTTCAACTATGCCTTATTATTTTTTCAACTACAATAGAATCTATAATATGATCTGTCCTATCTGGATGCATCGGTCTCAACCTCAAACAGACCTCAAACAGTAATCCAACATTTGCTACATGGATAAAATGGACCAGAAGCTCAGAGCATATTCAGCACTTTACCAATTGAGCTTAGCTACTTCTGGCTTGCCAATGTCCCATTAGACCCCTATCATCCAGTATTCACTAAGCAAAGCATGTGCAGACTTAACCCGCAGAGGGGTCCCGAGTCGAGTCAAGTCAAGTCACACTATCAGGAAGCAAACCGTAAAAAGACTTTAGGGTACCCCTTTATGTAGTCCACTCATGCATACTCACTTTTCCAGTTGCACACAGTTTATGCCCTCATGACCTCATAGAAACTTTCTACATGAGTAACATGGCAATAAAAGCACATACAGCATACAGTACAGTTGCAGCAAGTGAGGACCACCGGTTGACTTGACTACAATAGAAACCTTGTCATGCACTGACATGAGCACAGCCTCAAAACATCTCTACTTACCCAACAAATAAATGATATTTCTAAGAAGTCCACAACACTAGAACCAAGTCCAACTAGATTTATGAAATTACCAGTAACAATTCAAATTTTGTTTCATCAGGCAAGTACCTTAGACCTTCCCAAAACCAAAAGGAAGACCTCAAAGACACTTGAACTTCATTCCTACTCGAAAACAGGGCATAAGGTCTTCAAACTCGATATCGCCTTCTCCATTCGGAAGATGGGAGTCTACTATCACTCGCTTAACACAGCTTATTCACACAACTACTCAACATCTGAGAACCTATCAGAAGGTGAATCAGTTATCCAACTCTCATGAAAACCAACTCAAGATCACTCATATCAAGCATTAATCAAAACCCCTTAAACCAAAATTTATACACTCAAAACACAAAATAAAAATCCAAGAAGAACCCATCAAGCCGCTCCAATTGAGAAAGACTACACAAACACATAATGAATCAATTTCCCATTAAATCATAACACGTAACCTATCATCATCATCAAACGCACAAACACGCACTCAGACATGCGCATGCATAATGTTATAGAAAAAATCTCAAAACAAGAAATCAAACAAACAGATACATCAATCAAACTTACAATTGATGAAGGCATTCATTTAATTCTTTAGCCTGTTTTCTACACTGCCACACAACAGACATTGTTCTTCCAGTTGCACATTGCGCATATTTGGATGCGAGTTCCTCACATTGTTTTAGTGCCTTCTGCTTCATTTTGCTTCTCAAAGCTACAAATTTTAATTCAATAAATAAATTAACTTTAAATTCAATTCCACTAAAAATCATCAATGCAATTAAAAACAAAACACAAAACTCAGAAACACATTTCATCAGCAAAGATTGTTTCTTTTAGCAAAAAAGAAAAAGAAAAAGAAAAAGAAAGGAGTTTTGTTAGGGTTTAAGAGATGGTTATAGGTCAAAGCAGTACCTTCTTCTACTTTCTTCTTCACATGATTCTCACGTGCTTCCTGTATGTATCCCATTTCGATAGCTCAAGCTACTCAACGACGTTGGATTGGGATTTTTTTAGAGTCTGTGGCTGTGCAAGAGATCGAACTCAGTGAGTCAGTTTTGTGCTCAAAATGGATGTGGTGGCGCTGCCTTGCTTCTGAGTTGGGTCACTTAACAAGTGAAAGTTGGGTCGGGCTTGGTGGCTGGGTCCCGGACCCAAGTCTATATTACCCATATGGGAAAAACTCAAGTCGGGTATGAATATGACGGTTCTTTTTATTAAGTATTTGTTTTTCTAAATAATTAAGCTAAAACATAATTTCCAAAGTTTGATTCCATGTTCATGATCCATTCCAATACTGAATTGTTAAAATTAGTCAGAAAATTATTTATTTTAACTGTTTAATTAAGTTTATTTTCTTCAATTTATAATTTAGTTCATCTAGATCTTAAGAAATTAAATTATAATTAAATTTAAGTAAATTTTTTATGTCTCAAATAAAAACACATTTAGGTCCACATATAATGTGAAAAAATAAAATAATATAAAAAAACATAATCGGCAAAGCTCAAAATTTCAATTTCAAGTTCCAATTTCCTTGAGGTGATGAACATAGCAAAGAAAAGAAAAGGTTGATTATAATTGTGTTTTAAAATAATTAAAAAAAATTTTGTTTAAAATTATTTTGATATATTAATTTTAAAAAATAATTTTTTTAAAATAAAAAATATTATTTTAATATATTTTCTAAAAATAAACATTTTAAAATTAAACTCTAAACACCGTATAAAAGAAACCGAGGCCCACAGACACACCACCAGTCAATCATGAAATGATGCTTTTACACTTTTTAACCATCTTCAAAGTAGCTGTACGCGTGCATTGTGTACACGCACACAGAGGATAAACCCTTAGGGCATCTCCAACAGATTGCCAGATGAAAAGCCATGAACAACGACGACGGTTAAAATGGCTGGTTTTCAACTGTTAAATAAAAATATTAAAAAACTAAAAAAATTATATGATTCGTTAAAATGTTATTTTTATTGAATTACTATATAAAAAAAAGTTAAATTACATTATTCACAACACACTCTGTCTTCAAGATGTCATTACATAAACACTCTGTTGCCAGTCAACGCCAGCGTGTCCTGACCAAAAACAATAAATCCGAAAAGAAAACTAAAATCTCCACGAAATCACCGCCACCCAACACCTGTCACTTTCCCATTGGACGCTCCCCTCTTGACCGCCCTTTTTAATAAACCCAAAATACCCCCTTTTCTATCACGCACAGGGAGAGAGAGATAGAGAGAGAGATCCGTCTCTGCAAATCTCTTTCCACGGTAAAGTTGTTTTTTTTTTTTTTAATTTTTTTTATGATTTTTTAATCAGTCTCTTTTTTTGGTTTTTAGGGCTAGATCTGTGGTTTGTATTTGGTTATTTTCGTGGATTTATGTTATTTGTGGTTTTTAATCCATCTGCTGAGATTTGTGTGTTTCTAATTTTTTATTTATTATATTTTTCTCAATTTTAATGTGTTTCGGTACCCGAGATTTGGTGAAGTTTTTTTTTTTAAAAAAAAATTGATTGATTTGGGTAAATAGAGCAGATTTTTTGTTTAATTTTTTTGGGAGATGCTAAAAATAGAGAGTCAGATTTGGTTTTACGATTTGCTGAGGAAATAAGAATCAATAACTTGAATTAGGTCTTGTAATTTGAGGCTAAGAGGTCAGTTTCTGACAAATGAAACGTTTTTGCAAGATACAGTGTGATTTTGTTGTTTCCACATGGATGGATATGATCTGTTTTGGTAACGAGAAAATAATGGAGAAGTTGAGGAATAGGTGTTTGATTGTTATTAATTTGGTTTTTTTTTTTTTTTTTTTTGGGGGGGGGGGTTTGTGGTAGTTTGGTTTTTATTTGTTGAGTGACTGATTTGTGATTTTGATCAATTTGGGGCTTTACTTTTTTTCTGTTAAAGCAATGATGAGACTTCTCTTCTTAAATGACTTTTAGAAATCTGTTTTCTAACTTGAATTGGGGCTTTGGTTTTGTTAATGTAGCGAAGATCATTGTTGGGAATATGTGTTTTTTCGAAGTAATGCCTCTGGCTAAACTTTATTCAATCTTGAGGTGTAAAAGGTCGGGAAGTTTTGTAAATTATCACTAACTCAAGGATGAAAAGTTAGGAGTCAACGGATTGAGACGTGTTATTAAGTGGTTGATGGAAGAGTTGATTCATGACTGTGGAAGCTAGTTATGTAATAAAATGTAAGCATTAAAGTTTGATGTTGTTCAGGTCTTTCTAATGATACTTGTGTTTGGAATCACCTTGCAGAAGTAACTTTTAGTTTGATATATAAAGGATGTCTCCAACTGAACCATCACGTGAAGAGAGTGTTTACATGGCCAAGTTGGCTGAACAGGCCGAACGTTATGAAGAAATGGTGGAGTTTATGGAGAAAGTTGCAAAGACAGTCGATAATGAGGAGCTAACCATGGAGGAAAGGAACTTGCTCTCCGTGGCCTACAAAAATGTGATTGGAGCTAGGAGGGCTTCATGGAGGATCATCTCTTCCATTGAGCAGAAGGAAGAGAGTAGGGGAAATGAAGATCATGTCACAATCATCAAGGAGTACAGGGGAAAGATCGAAGCTGAGCTCAGCAAGATCTGTGACGGAATCTTGAGCCTCCTTGAGACACATCTTGTTCCCTCCGCCTCAGCTGCTGAGTCCAAGGTATTTTACCTCAAGATGAAGGGTGATTATCACAGGTATCTTGCCGAGTTTAAGACCGGGGCTGAGAGGAAGGAAGCTGCTGAGAGCACTTTGTTGTCTTACAAGTCTGCTCAGGTGGGTCCTGGATGTGCCGGCATGTTGCCTATTATTATTATTATTATTATTATTATTATTAAGTTGTATAGTTATCATTGTTGTTGTGGTTAATAGGTGCAGCTATTATTTCGATGCTCATTTTGCTTATGTTTTGTTTGTTGCAGGATATTGCTCTTTCTGAACTGGCTCCTACCCACCCAATAAGGCTGGGGCTTGCACTTAACTTCTCTGTCTTCTACTATGAGATCCTTAACTCTCCTGATCGTGCTTGCAGTCTTGCTAAGCAGGTACTTCCTTGCATACCTTATCAATTGGCCTTTATCTGCCTCTATGTTTAGGCAAGTTGCGAAATTCATATTCTTCTGTTTAGTTTTCATTATTTTGAGTAAAAGGAAGTGATTTATGTTTTTCTCTATTGATATGATTATATTTGTCTTATTCAGTTTAGCTTAATTAGTGAATTTTATAACTGGCATCTAATTGGATTTTAGCTTTGAACTTGATGGAAGTTAAACGTTTTGAGTGCCTTGGTAGTTTTGGTCAATTATTTTATGCAAATTGTATTGCTAAAAGTTGGTTTTGGTGTGAAGCATTGATGCCGGGACATTTGGTCTCTCCCTTAACTGTAACTATATATTTGTCCATAGGGTTGACATCTTTGATTGATTGTTGTTTATTGAGAGAATGTTTTTGTCCTCTCTTCTTCAATTTACTAAATACTTTTACATATTAGTGAAATCAGCTTGCTTTTTGCCTTTGTATTACCAAGGAACTGCTTGTTTTTGCATTTAAAACTGCATTTTAAAACTGTGTTGGGCTTGAAAAAGCTTCAAATTGATTTTTTTTAATGTTTTTTTGATGGTTTTGATGTGTCAAAAATTTAAAAAAAATCTGAAAATTATTTTTTTCCATATATTTTCAAACAAAAATCACTTTTGAAAAGCACCTTACATCACAATACCAAACATACAATTAGTAATTGGTTCATAGTAGTACATTTGA
>Ga0307512_10003482_pt1 | contig 18225 bp, 17 predicted proteins | sample 14_EM_MG_FD_200267 | JGI IMG/M metagenome (GOLD analysis project Ga0307512, IMG submission 200267) | Populus trichocarpa ectomycorrhiza microbial communities from riparian zone in the Pacific Northwest, United States - 14_EM | ecosystem: Host-associated > Plants > Roots > Unclassified | place...
ATGATGGCGGGGACGATGATGACGGCGGAGATGATGATGATGGCGGGGACGATGATGACGGCGGAGATGATGATGATGGCGGGGACGATGATGACGGCGGAGATGATGATGATGGCGGAGACGATGATGACGGCGGAGATGGTGATGATTAGGGTGACGGCGGAGACGATGACTACGGTGATGATGCTGGCTACGATGACGACGATTAGATGAAGAATTTCCCGGAGGTTCTCGTTTGGCTCTGATGGGGGTGTACCTCGGATAACAGAATGTTGCGAACAACTGTATGTATGTATGGCCTGCTGTCCCTGCTTCCGTTATGAAGATCCCTTCCGATTCGAGTCACTCCCATGGCCGTGTAAAACGCCATTAGACATCGGAGGTAGTGTGCTGAACGATTGGCGTTGGGAAGGTCCTGGGGCGTAGATGTGGGGATGGGACGGGCCGAAGTAGAGAGAGAGTGTGTGTGTGCGTGCGTGTGTGGAAGAGGAAGAGGGGGTCAGCCCAACGTCCAGCGACTTGCGGTGCTTCCCTCGTTTCTTCCTTCCAGGCGGGTCGACGCTCAGGCTGTGGTAGGATTTTGGGTGTTACTGGTGACAGGATGTGAAAGTACGGGGTCACTTGTTTCCCCTCGTTTCGTCGGTGAGACCGGTGAGGTCGTGAACATTGAGGCCCGAGGGAACTAGAAATGGGGAGTGTTGACTCTAAGAGACGCGTCCCTTCCTTTCTTGTCCGAGTAGAGTAACTTTGCTTCATGTCCTCGAGGTCACCCGAAGACATGGCAGATCCTGAGTAAAGGCAACTCGTCCGATAATGTCCCTTCATGTTGACATCTAGGGGACCTTTCAGAGTAGCTGATTGGCCCGATGAGATAGAATGGGTCAGTTTCTTCGCCAAACGCCCTCTATGTCCCTGCTGTAGATGTCTCGATTTGTCACTACATCGCCATCAGGTTCGTCGTGGAGCAACACATTGTAAGTCCATATGCCACAGGACCTGGAGTATTCAAGCGCCTGGGCGGGAATTTCCAATGTGTTGTCGTCCGCTGGGATGACCCTGTTTGCGGCACATTTACAAGCAAGCTATCCAAGGCGATATTTTTGTGGGTAAAACCAGCGAGTTTTCATCGGTCGTCGTGGACTCGTGGCATTGGACGGAAGCAATATTTCGTCCACAGCTATGATGATGAAAAACGAGTAGGGGAGGCAGTAGATGTAGCCGAGTGTGGGACGGACCAACAAGGGCAGATGATAAAGCCGACAACGGAGACGTTTGGCGAGGGGCAAGATTACAATGACGGTGAAGCAAGAAGGAAGGATAGGATAGGACTATAATTCCCGTGACGATGAGACCCGTGATGTGAAGTCTGACGCAGTACACATGATCACAATGATATAATGACGACTTGCCCCATAATGACGAAACCGTTTCGCGAGTAGTTGGCGAGGAGAGACCGCATTTGGCACCGTTCTAATTGCAGAGGAATGCGTTTATCGCGACATTGTTGATAGTCGTGTTGTAGGGATGTGTTGAGACAGGGGCTCGTCACCGTGAACCAAACTCGGGATCGTGCGACTCCACCGGGACTGTGCGGACCGGCCACGTCTGCCATTAAGTAAGCAAAATGCGTAAGGCCCAACGCGTGCCTGGAACTCATCTATCCTAGCTTTCACACCTTCTACAGTCAAAGGGACCATCGATTTCGATAATCCTCTGGCGCGGGTGTCCCTCGGCTCAACTAGCAACTAGGCTGTTTCGGACATTTGTCTTGTCCCATCTCTTCAAAGACGTGACTCTGGGTCGGGCATTGTCGACTATGATGACCATCGGAACGAGAAACGGTGCATGTTCCGTTTCTTTATAATTCACAAGCGTTGTCCTATGCCATGTTGGGAATGTGGGCGAAGCGCACGTCCAGATGGGCATGAAGCGCCTCTGCACTGTACTGTACGTATTTATCATCACATCCCAAATTCCCAATTGTTTGGTGATCACTATGCAACACGCCGCATTTAGCCCAATTCGCCCAAGGACAGTTAATACGGCCCTGAATTAACCCTTGAAGCCACGTCGTGGTCTGATGCTCCGACTCCCCGTTGTACAGTACCTAAGTTAACTGGCTGACGCATTGGAGACACTTGCACTGTGACTCGACAATTTTCCCCCACCCACCCAATTTGGTAATGCTTGCTTTGATGGATTGTCGGCAGCACGGTGATCTAACCCCGGAGTACGTAGCCTTACGTCTCCGAGTGAAACTCAGACAAGGCCTGATCCACAATCCATTTGATAAGACGTCCGCAGTACTGTAGTGTTCTTCTCAAGAACCTGTTCCTGGCGTCTAGCATACTAGTCTCGGGTCCAAGGCTCATTTAACGGATTGCATTGGACGACCCAGAAATTGCAATCAAGGACCCCCCTTATGGACGCACCAACTGGTAGCATTGCTCCAAAGCCCAGGCCTTCTGCCGCGAAATTGAAGCCAACCGCAACTAACGTCAAGTCCAGCGCTGTCACTAGCCAGGGTGCCAGCGCTGCAAGTCCCACAAAGGCCAGGCTTAGTACTAAGCTCAAGACCACTGCAGACGTCGGGCCTGGCGCCTCGAACGCCAGGCCTGGTATTAAACCCAGGCCTGGTGCTGCCAGGGCCAAGCCCAGTACACCGGGTGCCACCAAGCCTAGTACCACGGGCGTGAAGCACCATGCTGCGAACGTCAACCCCAGTGCTGCCCGCCCTAAACCTAGTGGCGTTGTCAAGCCCCCTCAAGCTGGTGTTGCCGGATCTAAGCCCAATGCCGCTGCTGTACAAATCGTCTCTGCGCAGTTAGGCAAGAGAGCCGTGTGGCCGCACTCCCTAGATTGAACGGGGGTCCTGACATCGTTCATTTCTCAGACGTGGTCCATCAAAAAGCGATCCGGAGTATCGATGATGCCGACAAAGCAATGTCAGCGGCACGCGCAGACCTCGAGAAGGCGAAGGCTTCCAAAGAAGATCGGAACAAGGTCGTTCCTAGGGCCAACGAAGTTGCCGCTGCGCTTCTGGCGCCCAGTCGTCAGGTCGTCCAATTGCTCGCAGGGCATGGCGTCTTGTTCCCACCGTGCAAGCAAGTCAGCAAGTCCCTTTCCGTGCGTACCCCCATTAGCTTTGACCCCCGATATACGATCTCACCCACACCACACGCTGTTTGTTCAGGTGCTGTCAAAGGTCGAAGCTGGCAGGCACGGGAGTGATGTACGCGTGGCGGTCGTCCATTTCGACTTGGTGTGTTATTTGTCTGAGGAGCTTCCATGCGACTGCCACTGATCCTTCCATGCAATGGTAGGCGAGAGCTTTGGTGCAATTTGGGGCGCTGAACCGCAAGTCCCGACCTGCCAAATCACTCGCTGACCCTCTTGGCGAGGTGTCGAAACGCTTCAATGGGCTGATAGAAGAATTCGGGAAATTTTGCGAGTGCGTTTTTGCTCCCGTACTCGTTTAGCGTCGTACCAATGAGTACCTTCTCAGGGCTTATTATGAAAATAAGGCGCCTGGATCTCGTTTCAGTAAGGAACAATGCAACGTTTATTTTTGACAGCGAACATCATTCCCTTGACAGAACATCTGCTGCGCTGGAACAGCAACAAGGATAGTCTTAACGGCTTTGCGGATCGTATTGCCGGACTCAAGAGAGACCTGGGTGGTCTACTTTCCCGGCAAGCCACACAACACCCCTGGAAGCACGCCGATGCGCTCGCACAAATAGAGTCACGCTTGGTGTCGAATCGGGCGTTCTATGCTACCATTCACGATGCGGACGAAGAGGTCGCGCAAGCCTTCTCATCCAAGCACGGAGGGGAATCAGATGTTCAGATCGTAAGTTGTAATGTCTTGTCATCGTACTTTACTGATGTTGCTGGATCTAGGACGGCAGCCTCTTGAAACAACTGGCTGGGGCGGTAGGGGAAGGTGTCACCCAGGGCATCGCAAACGCCCTCAAGGGGACGAAGGCGAAGCAACCTCAGAAAGCTGCAAGGTAGAGACCCTACCTGGTATGACTCAGCAGTCAACTCACGCAGCGGAAGGCCGTCCTTCGGGTCAAAGTTCCAGAATACCATGAATAAGTTGGTCCCAGGATCGCAACAAAAGGCCCAAACCCATCCAAAGCCTGCTTCTCATGAGCCCACTCACAGTCCTGGTGGGAAGGCGATTGATCATAACAGTGGGTGTTCCGCGTGTTGGCATATCAGATCTTACTTACGATGTGCGGGATTGCCCAGACTCTGTGAGCACGGGGGATGAACTATATGAAGAGCAACTATATGAAGAGCAATATATTTGGGAATATGAGGACGTTGGCAACGAACTTGAATTGGGAGATGATGACGAGGATCAAGAAGACTATCTTCAGGAAGATAGGTATACTGACGGCGAACCAGGAGTCGATGATGAGGACCAAGAGGCCTATCTCCAGGAAGGTGGTGAAGTTGGCATACGACTGGATGGAGAGGATGATAGCGACCAACAGGATGCCCTCCAGGAAAACGAAGAGGCCGAGGGCGAACAAGGAGAGTGTGGTGATGAACAAGAAGTCCATCCCCAGGAAGACGAGGATGCTGACGGCGAACTAGAAGGAGAGTTTAATGATCACCAAGAACACCACCTCCAGGAAGACAAAGATGGTGGCAGCGAGCCTGGAGGAGACGATGGTGGTGGTCAAGGGCACTACGTGGACGAACAAGCAGACGAGGATGGGGATCAAGGGCCCTATGTGGACGAACAAGCAGACGAGGATGTGGATCAAGGGCCGGTATATTATCCTCAGGACGATGACGATGACGGTTACTATGATTAGTAGACAAAGTGCGCAGAATTGAGTTGACTCGGCACTTGATGATGTCAAATGTACAATTATGGTAACGTTATAGACGTTTGATTGGCTTGTGAGCCGGGACCGGGACCGGGCATCAACTCCGATGGGACGGTCCAGTTGGTTTCACTCCCACTTTCATCCTCTTTGACCATGTCTTCCACCTTCCGTACGTCTTTCGTATCTCTCTCCACATTTCCCAGCGTTCAACTTCCTTCTCAACATACTCTTTCCAGTTCGCAGGGCTGTATCTCAGTCCTTCCGCCCCTTATCAAGACAACGTCCTTTGGACGCTAGATATGCCCGGGACTTCCGTAGATTACTCTCCACATCCCCCACCACTCCAGTCAGTATCCCGTGGTCTCATGTTCAATTGTGCCCTCTCAATCCCTCATTACGGCTGTAGACCCCACCTCCGAGTCCGCCGCCGCCCCACCCGGAGCTCTCTCGATGGCGTCGAGCCCTTCAAACTCTCGGAAGAGTCACCCTTATCACTATCATAACTTCCGGTGGTGTCTTTTACTATATCACCCAAAGGGAGCGGCATCCCGGCCCACAGCTACCACACGACCCCTCGAAAAAGAACGTCGTCGTCGTCGGCAGCGGATGGGGCTCAACAGCGTTTCTCAAAAATCTTGATACGTCCGAATATAATGTGACTGTCATCAGCCCCCGCAACTTCTTCCTCTTCACCCCGCTCTTGCCAAGTGTCGCGGTCGGTACAGTCGCCAGCAGCTCTATCTTGCAACGTATGTCATTGCATCTCAGTTCGTCAACTCCCGGCTTACCATCGAGCTAAGCCATTCGGTACCTCACCCGTCACAAGGATCGAAAAATTAATGTCATCGAGGCCGAGGCAAAATCTGTTGATGTCCGTGTTCCTCATCCTTACATCTCATCAAGGCCTCATTTGCTCTCTAGCCCATAGCGAAAACCATCACGTTTGCTGGTACGGGTTCTTTATACTCAAATATACGGTGTCGCTCACTGGCACACAGATGAAACAGAAGTTCAAGGCGAGGTTTCGTCAACCACGATACCATTCGATTACCTCATCTATTCCGTCGGCGCCGAGACCCAGACATTCGGTATCCCAGGCGTCAAGGAACATGCCTGCTTTATGAAGGAAATCCAGGATGCGGAGAAGGTAAGTTCCCACCTGCGAACCGAGTACATCGGAGACTTTTAAACTGCGTTTCCCAGTTCAAGCGTCGCTTCATGGATTGTACGTTATGTGATAAGGCGAATTTCCTACTGAGATCTCATTACTGTGTCAGGCGTCGAGTCGGCTGGCTTCCCTGGTCAAAGCGAGGGGGAGATCGAACGTCTGTTGCACATGGTGAGCACCGTCTCCGGATCTCCCGAGCGTCTGCTGATGAGACTAGGTTGTCGTTGGTGGAGGGCCAACTGGTATCGAAGTTAGGTTGGTCATGAAGGGGTTCCAGCAGCCAAATTTTCACCTAACTTATTTCCAGCGGGGAATTGCATGACTTCCTTGAGGTCAGCAGCTTTTTTGTCCATTCGGTTTCTGTTTCTCATTTCTTGTAGGATGACCTCAAGTCATGGTATCCCGAGCTTTCCAGCAAAATCCAGATCACTCTTATCGAGGCCTTGCCCTCGGTATTGTCAATGTTCAGCAGAGAACTGATAGATTACACCGTCTCTACGTTCAAAGAGTCGAAAATCGATATCTTGACTGGAACCATGGTGAAAGAGATCAAGGAGAAGAGCGTTGTGTTACAGATGCCGGACAAGACCATCAAGGAAGTGCCAGTTGGCCTGGTTGTATGGGCAGGGGGAAACAAAGCACGGGCGGTGTCAGTTGACCTCATGTCGCGCCTGTCCAATGCTCAGACGAACAAACGAGGGATCACCGTTGATGGTGAGGCAGTTCTTTCCTCCTGACGAGCCGTCGCCTGACTCGGTTGATTCGTCGATCAAAGATCACCTTTGTATGGCAGGCACAGATGGCACCATCTTCGCCCTGGGCGATTGCACCTCTACACAGTACGCGCCGACGGCACAAGTCGCTTCACAACAAGGAGCCTACCTTGCGCGTTTGTTTAAACAGCTCGCGAAGCGTGATGGGCTGCTGGAGCAGATCGACGCTGCCAAACAGGAGGGAGCGAACACTGAGAGTCTGGAGAAACAACTTAAAAAAATCGAGAATTTGCGGCCATTCCACTACTCGCACCAGGGTTCTCTCGCATACATCGGTTCTGACAAGGCCATCGCTGACCTAGAGTTTCTTCACCACAAGGTGAGACCGATATCTAATCATTGAGACCAAGTTGTAACGATGTTGGTAGTTTTCCTCCGGGGGGGTTGCGACGTTCCTCTTCTGGCGGAGTGCTTACTTGAGCACACTCTTTTCCCTCCGGAACCGGGTGTTGGTCGCTACTGATTGGTTAAAAGTGAAACTCTTTGGACGGTACGCGGCTATCTTGTCTCGTTTGTCAGGTCGGACTGATGACGCTTCACAGTGATCTTGTCCGAGATTAAAGGGGATACCGAGGCTGTGCCGTCACACCGGATACGTTCCGTCTAAATTTCTCTTTAGATAACCATAGACTATCCTATGTCCACATTTTAACTACATAGAGCGCAATCAGGTGGTCCTCTGGTTGTCTTTTATTCTGCGTGTAAACGAGTTTTCGACCAGTGTCAATGACGGTCGGTAATCCGATGATGATGGGATTGATGGATGGATTAACCCGACAGCCTCGGGACAGACGGGACTTGCTCGTCTCAGCACTCCGATTCCCACGGCTACCACACCACTATTTGACCTACTCAACACTCGGAATGACCAGCCAACATTCAATCCCCATCTTTTCATACTCTTCTCTTCATGACCGAGACAGACGTTTACAAGGTCTCCATCCTCGGCAAGGACTCTATTCATTGTGGCTTTCATCTAGCCCCCTACATCGCACGCACCGTCCTCGACACCCTCCCAGCCTCTACATATGTCCTCATCACAGATACCAACATAGCACGCCTGCATCTCGATACTTTCCAGAAAGGATTTAATGAAGAATTGACCCACTTGGGCAAACGATCTCGTTTTCTAACGCACACGATCTCTCCAGGCGAGACCTCGAAGAGCCGCGACGGCAAGGCAGCCATCGAGGATTTTCTCTTACTGAATAGATGTACGCGCGACACCGTGATTCTTGCCCTTGGTGGGGGCGTCATTGGCGATCTGGTCGGCTTTGTTGCTGCGACCTTGTGCGTTCTCTCTTCCCCTCTCTTTCTTTTTGTGTGAGCTCACATGCATCGATCGACGCGGACAGCATGCGCGGCGTGCGTTTCGTGCAGATCCCGACGACTCTCCTCGCTATGGTCGACTCGAGCGTGGGCGGAAAGACCGCTATCGACACGCCGCACGGCAAGAACCTCATCGGCGCGTTCTGGCAGCCCGAGTACATCTTCATCGACGCCGCGTTCCTCGAGACCCTCCCCGCGCGCGAATTCTCGAATGGCATGGCAGAGGTCGTCAAGGTGCGTCGGTACCTTTATTTTATTTTATTTTTACATCAAGCGGTCGCCTCATCCTTTATTCGTTTCTTTTTATGAAAAAAAGACCGCGGCAATCTGGAATGAGTCCGACTTTGCGTCCCTCGAGTCGCGACCGGCCGAGATCGTCGCCGCCATCGAGACACCCAGCGTCGACCACTCGGGACGTACAAAGGCGACGCGCTCCGCGGCGCAGGAGCTGCTCCTCTCCGTCATCGTGGGCTCGATCTCCGTCAAAGCCCACATCGTCACCAACGACGAGCGCGAGACGACCGGGCTGCGCAACCTCGTCAACTTTGGCCACACGATCGGGCACGCGATCGAAGCCGTCCTGACGCCGAGCATCCTGCACGGCGAGTGCATCAGCGTGGGGATGATCCTCGAGGCCGAGGTGTCCCGCCAGCTCGGGCACCTCGGACAAGTCGGCGTCGGCCGCCTGACGCGCTGCCTCAGGAGCTACAACCTGCCCGTCTCGCTGTCCGACCCGCGCATCGCGGCCGTGCCCGCGTCGAGGCTGCTCGGCGTCGACCGTCTGCTGGACATCATGCGGATCGACAAGAAGAACAGCGGGCCGGAGAAGAAGATCGTGCTCCTCGCCACCGTCGGCAAGACCGTGGAGCAGAAGGCCAGCGTCGTTCCCGATCCCGTCATCGGCAAGACCCTCGCCGAGGCCGCCAAGGTCGTCCCCGGAGTCCCGACGAAGAGCCCGGTCCGCATGGCCACGCCCGGTTCGAAGAGCATTTCGAATCGCGCGCTCGTGTTGGCTGCCCTCGGGAGTGGCACCTGCAGGCTGAGAAACCTGCTGCACTCGGACGACACCCAGGTCATGATGACCGCGCTTCATGAACTCAAAGTCCGTGCATGTGGCCCTCCCAGGTTTTGCCTCCTCTCATCTTACGGTTTCTCTTTTCTGATAGGGTGCGAGTTTCGAATGGGAAGATGGCGGAGAGACGCTCGTAGTCCACGGCGGACAAGGGTCGCTCTCGGTGCCGCCGAAGGGGAAGGAAGTATACCTCGGCAACGCGGGTACCGCTGCTCGATTCTTGACCACCGTTTGCACCCTTGTCCAACCGTCCGAGACTGGTCCTGATACTACGATCATCACCGGCAACGCGAGAATGAAACAACGTCCCATCGGGCCTCTCGTCGATGCGCTCAGCGCCAACGGCAGTCAGATCAAGTACCTCGAGTCTCAAGGTTGTCTTCCGCTCTCAATCGCACCTGCTGGTCTCAAGGGAGGACGGATCAAGTTGGCTGCGAGCGTGTCCAGCCAATACGTCTCTTCTATCCTGCTCTGTGCCCCCTATGCCGAAGAACCGGTCACCCTCGAACTGACCGGCGGTCAAGTCATCTCCCAACCTTATATCGACATGACGATCGCGATGATGCTCACCTTCGGAGTCGAGGTGTCGCGTGAGGTCGATCCGTCCACTGGCCGCGCCTTGGACGTATATAACATCCCCAAGGCAGTGTATCGTAACCCTAAAGATTACAGCATCGAATCCGATGCCAGCAGCGCGACGTACCCTCTCGCTATCGCCGCCATCACTGGCACTTCTTGTACGATATCAAATATTGGGTCGGCCTCGCTACAGGGAGACGCGCGCTTCGCGAAGGAAGTCCTGGAACCTATGGGATGCACCGTCACGCAGACCGAGACGGAGACGACCGTGCAGGGCCCGCCAATTGGCCAGCTCAAGGCCCTCGGTTTGATTGACATGGAACCTATGACCGACGCGTTTCTCACGGCCTCGGTGCTTGCTGCAGTGGCAGCTACCTCGCCGGCGAAGGACAGGGAGCTCAGTGATGGCAGCCGGGCGACGACGACGAGGATTGTGGGCATTGCCAATCAGAGGGTCAAGGAGTGCAACCGAATTCGGGCTATGATCGATCAACTTGGTATGTTCACCGCTGAACTATCGAGTTCGTGTTCTGATTCTTGTGGCGCGTAAAGCCAAGTTCGGCGTCGAAACCAAAGAACTGGATGATGGCCTTGAGGTATACGGCAAGCCTACAGCCGAACTTAAGCAGGGCGTCAGCGTCCACTGCTATGATGATCACCGTGTCGCGATGGCTTTCAGCGTGCTTGGATCCGTGGTGAAGGAGACGGTCCTTGAAGAAAAGCGTTGTGTAGAAAAGACATGGCCAAATTGGTGGGATGACCTCGAAAGCAAGGTACGCCCGGTCCTCCTATTTTGTCGATGCTCACTGAGCGCCTCCTGCAGATCGGTCTCAAGGTGGAGGGCGTCGAGCTTCACCAGGCCGCTGAACAAGCTTCTACTGAGCAAGACGCGACCGCATCCGTGGTCATCATCGGGATGCGTGGTTCGGGAAAGACCTACGTCGGAGAACTGGCGGCTGCCACGCTGGGGTGGACTTTCCTTGACGCGGACGCCTACTTTGAACAGAAATTCTCGTCCGTCATCCGCGACTACGTCCAGCGTAATGGCTGGCCTGCATTTCGTGCCGCTGAAGTCGAGGTGCTCAAGGAGCTGCTCGCACGGCACCCTTCTCGCCACGTCCTCAGTCTTGGTGGAGGCATTGTCGAGACTCCCGAGGCGCGCGAGGTCCTCGCCGCTTACGCTAAGGATCGTCCCATGGTCCACATTGCACGCCCGGCGAATGAAATCGTGGCTTACTTGGAGGCAGAGACGAGCAGACCGGCCTTTGGCGAACCCATCGTTGACGTGTTCAAGAGGCGAGAGCCTTGGTTTGCAGAATGTTCCAGCTACGAGTTTGTGAACAGCGTCGGCAAGGCCCTGCCGCAGCCAACTGTCGAAACCATCAGCATCCGAGACGAAGTCGCGCGATTCTTTGGTCACATTACTGGCCACAAGCCGAACCTTGCCCCAAACCTCGTACAGGGACGCCGCTCATACTTCCTTTCGTTGACCTTCCCAGACGTCACTCCCTCGTTGGCCAACTTTGAGGAGCTGACAACTGGTGTAGACGCCATCGAGCTTCGCGTCGACCTCCTGAGGACTCAGAGTCAAATCGATGCTGCGGGCACGCATATCGCTCCCCTCAGCTACGTTTCAGAGCAAGTTGCCGCCATCCGTCGGGTATCATCCCTGCCGATTGTATACACCGTGAGGACACAGTCCCAGGGAGGTGCCTTCCCCGACAAGTCAGTCAAGGAAGCCTTCGACCTACTTCATTCGGCTCTGAGACTAGGTGTCGAATACATCGACGTCGAGATTTCTTTGCCAGAGAAGGATATCCGTGACCTGATCTCGCGCAAAGGCAGCTCGAAGATCATCGCATCTTGGCATGACTGGAGCGGAAATATGAAGTGGGATTCGTCGTCTGTGGACGCCACCCTCGAGGTGACAAAAGCATACGGGGACATCGTGAAGATCATCGGCAAAGCGAACACGGCTGCTGATAATGTTGCGCTTGACGGGTTCATGACACGGGCAAGCACTGCTGGCGACGCCAAACCGATCATCGCCATCAACATGGGCGTCGTGGGCCAGCTATCCAGAATACTCAACATGGCCTTCACGCCCGTGACACATCCGCTCCTCCCGACGAGGGCAGCGCCAGGCCAGTTGTCATTCGTCGAGATCCAAAAGGCCTTACACTTGGTTGGCCAGCTCCCCGCACAGCGATTCTACATTTTCGGAAAGCCGATCGCGCATTCCATGTCCCCGACATTGCACAACACCGCCTTCGACCACCTGGGCCTCCCGCACTCCTACGGGCGCCTCGAAACCGATCAGGTTGACGCGGACGTACGCTCCACCCTTGCGCAAGCCGATTTCGGCGGTGCGTCTGTCACGATTCCGTTGAAGCGCGACATCATGTCGCAACTCGACGAGCTCACTCCCGAAGCCAAGGCCATCGGAGCCGTAAACACCGTGATCCCGTTCACGAATGCGGGTGGTCACCGGGGCCTACTTGGCGACAACACGGACTGGATCGGGATCAGGAACGTCGTCAAGGCTCGCCTGCCACCGTCCTTGAACAAGGTCGACAGCTGTCTCGTCATCGGCGCAGGAGGCACCGCGCGCGCGGCGATCTACGCTCTTCACGCTCTCGGCGCAGATCGGATCTACCTGTTCAACCGCACCCGGCGGAGCGCGGAAGAACTCGTCCACGCGATCCCGGACGCTAACGTCGAGCTGCTCGACACGCTCGACGTGACGTCCCTGCAAGGACCGCCGCCGAGCGTCATCGTCTCCACTGTGCCGGCGTCTGCGACGACGACGGAAGAGCACGTCCCGGACGCGCTGTTCCTCCCGTCATCCCTCTTCAGCGCGGATGCTGGTGTAGTCGTGGACATGGCCTACAAGCCCGCGGAGACCCCGCTGCTGAGATTGGGCAAGACGGTGGCGGGCGGCAAGTGGCGCTCGGTGATGGGGATCGAGGTGCTTCTCGAGCAGGGCTACAGGCAATTTGAGCTGTGGACGGGAAGGAGGTGCCCTCGGGGCGTGGTGTCTAAGACGGTTTTGGCGGCCTACGAGGCGTCTGCGTAGGCTAGGACTCGCGCAGGCTAGGACTCTCGTCTCGGCCAGGGTTAAGTTGGATGTGGGCCCGTCACGGAAAAAATGAAATGACGAGTAGAAGTAGAGCGGAGAGCAACTTGTTCTAGACATATGTTAACGTTATGATGGCATGTACGCGCCTGTTATGCGTTTTTATAACTGTATACTTGGAGAAGAAATCAATATTGCACCAGCTTTTCAAGGAGACAGTGTGATGGCATGTAAGCCTAAGTGAAGGATTCGCGTTTTCCTTGCGCTTCAGCCAGCCAGGTCCATGACTGTACCCGAATCACCGGGCCCGGAAATGAGCACCTTGGAGCACCTGCTTGTAGGAATGGTAATTAAATCGGCAATGTACGAATACCCAGAAATATACACAACGGGTAGCCATGGTACTGTAACGTCACATGTGTAGGCGTGTAGCAAGGGCCAGACCCTATGACAGGGTGCAAGACATTATACGTATTGTAACTCAAACTGTCAAGGGGCACAGTCAGAAAAACTTACAAGATGTCCGCAGGAACGAAATGGCGACCTACCCGAAGATCATCCGAGAGCCGACTATCGTTTCCAGCGTCCCACAATTACAGGGTAACCAGACAACTGGCGAATAGAAACAAATGACTTGATGGTTTTCTGCACAAACTCTGATGACTCAAAACCCTCAAAGTACAGATTATCGAGCGTGGGTAATACTTCTGTGACCCTTTCCCCAGAGAGTTTTTCCAGCGCAAATGCGACGAATGGCCCCAACCTCTTGGATACATACAGACTTTTCGCGGAGACAAACGGGTCGAGAAGTTGCAGCCATAGTGGATCCTCTAGGTCATCATGCCACCCTTCTTCAACTGAAAAGTCTAGTTCGTTCCAAGCCTCCTCATAGAGTTCAAGCTGTTCCACCTGAGAGGGGATAGTAAGGAGTTGTTCATATAGTCGCGTCATGGACGAAAGCGACCAATCTGACACCTCGCATGTAATATCCAATCCGGGATTGGCAGAGGAACTAAAGATAACCTGGACTTCCCAAGGACGAAGGTACACCTCAGCCTGAATGAACGTCTTGAGCCTATCCGCACGACCGATGAACTTGTGGAGTTGCGAAATGTTGGGGATGACGTCCGAGAAGAACGTCATCTGGAAGCTGTCGAGCATGGGGGTATCAATTCGGGCGATGAAATCCACCAAGTACTCGCTAGCACCGTTGAATTCAAAGGCAGTGAGAGAGGGCAGGAGAGCATGTGTCAAGGGAGGGGGACTCATTTGGACGGGGCGAGATTCAGGGGAGGAAAATTCGATGGTGAAGCGTTTGAGTTTGTGCAACGGGAGGAGGAATGTGACCATCGCTTCAGGTGGAATGTACCCAGCATGTGGGATGCCATGAAGGTGAAGATATTGAAAGTGGCTTGCAGACAGAACAAGGTTTGGTAATGCCGGAAACACAACGCCTTGTAAAACGAACGATTGTAGACGTGGGGCAGATCCACCCAAGAATGAGTCGGGAAGCTCTGCCGTGACGGGTGGGTTCCGATCCGTTTCGAATGTGTGAACACAAAGATCTGTCAGGATCGGAAATGGCTCATCCATCATGGCTGTAAATTGTTCCACTTCCATAGAGCTCATGTCCGAGAAGTCGATCTGGGATATGCGATTGGGTCGTTGCAGTGCCGCAAAGATGTTGTGATTACCGCGAGTACCCCCACTACCCCACGGATAACAAGATATGGAAATAGGAAAGGGTGGCCAGATGTCCAATAACTTCCTTGTAGGTGTGTGTCTATTGCACTCAATTTGCAGGTCCAGACGCCGGGGTGATGCCAAGACGATGTATCGCCATCTTCGACATACGTGCAGGAGCTTTTGCCACTTCCACGTTCCGTCGTACCAGGACACGAGTCTTCTGTAGGAATCGAATATTTCTAGGAGGACATCGTCATGGAGCATGTTGATCGTCACGTCAGGCTGGCCTATGCCGGATCGCCGACTAGCAGGGGTTGCTAACACCCGAGGGGGAAATGTAGACACGTCGACGCTGGGAAATAGACATTGTGTTATTTCGAGAGCTGAGAACAATGAGTCTTAGACGTACGTGTGAGAGCCCATTAGTGAGAATAATTCAGAACCGAGTGTAAGATGATGGATGTGTTTGCCTTTACCTTTACCTGGTTTTCGTAACACCATGTTCTCACGGTGTCTTTGACAGCTTTCAACCTGCCACCAGTGTTTTCGTTACATTTACTAATTATGCCTATCTGCTTTTTCTAGTTTACAGGGTGTTTCAAAGTTGACCGTTAACTATCCCATTATTTCCCATTAGTCCACACTTGGCCCAGAAAAATGACTTGATAGGCCAAAATAATGGACATATGAAAGACCCTATGTCGCGGAATTGAGCAACATCGACCACGTGACGTCCTATGACAGTCCCCGCCAGCAGCCCTCTTTCGCTCGCCATTGTCCCAACATGCCTCGCTGTCAAGCCCGTCCTCGTCCACCCTCGTTGCCATACGACCAACCCCTTTCGCTGCAAGTCTAGATTGGGTCTCTGTCAGGAAGGCCTCATACTATGTATAGGGCTAATCAAGCTCTTTTCGTACGTTTCCCTTGTTTCCTTTTCGTATCGTTCTACAGTTGCCTATTTTACATCAGCCTTTTGCCCTCATTCGTCGCCGCATGCTTCCGCTCTCGTCGACCACGCGCCCGCTGTCGCCCACAGAAACAATTCAGTAAAATTCATTCGCCTTCAGTCCCCCTTTCTCTCTTCCCCTCTACTCGCCTCGCGCGTAGCATACCTGTATCTAATCCCTCTCCCCTTGCTTTGGCCAAGGAGGCAATCAGGCAATCATGGACCCCTTTTCCGTTCGCGTGTCTTTGCCTCAAGCGTCTTACACCGTCACGACCTCTCTCGCGCTTTCTCGCTCACTTAGGATCGCGGCCTCGGACCCCAGACCATCCCTGAACTCACATGGGCGTGGGCTAACAACCACGTTCGCTCCACCACTGCGTGCCCCACGAGAAGCGGTGCGGCTTCCAGTTGTCCCAACCGGGAAGTCAGGTGCAAAGGCGTTGACTTGGCATCGAAGCTCCGAGGATTCACATCCTCTGAGTGCTCAATGGGCAAGACTTTCACAACATCGTATAAGCCACAAAAAGCTGCGTAGTGCAAGGGGGTTCCTCGGGGTGTCAACGTGCCAACAGCCGTACTGTTGTGTCCCACATCCAGAGCCAAAATGCGAGATGTGGCCCTCCCCTGTCAAAAAGCGGCATCGTCCCTTCCTTTGCATTTTGCGACACGCCCTCAAAACGGGCATACTCAACCTAATACTCAGCAGCATATCCAGCGAGAGGAAATCGCAACAGGCTGTCTCCGGTGACATCTTTGTCCAGGTGCAATAGAATACCCAGACGCGCTTTGGTGACGATGGTATTAGCGGACGTCATAGAAATATGGTAACGGTTGGAATTTGTGTTGGACTTTTGGGCAAAGTGTGGAGATGTCAAGGACTTGGGTCTTGGCCAAGAAGTGCGCAAATTGTATGACCTGGCCATTCCAAGAATTGACAAGGGAAAGCAATGGGGAGTACGGATCTTTCAGGCGACACTCCTCAGAATCGGTCTCGTTTCGGATGCAAGAATTTCAGCCAGGAGCGAGTGGGCGGCCCTTGGCGCGGCCTCCGTTTTTTCTTGGCTTCGAAGTCGCGGCGCTGGCGTGCGGGCACGTGGTCCAGGCGCCATCGAAGATTCAGAGTTTCAACGTTCAAGCTTCAAGTTCACCACCCAACATTATCAGTAGCCGTGTTCACTTTGCCAATGATCTTCGCATGTCACCGTATGCTTTTGTCACCTCGAGAGTGACGCCCACAGACGACGAATCCCACTTCGTATTTCCACTCCAGTCAGACCTTCACGACCGTGGCACATCCGCTCCTCCCCTCCCGACGAGGGCAGCGCCAGGCCAGCTGTCCTTCGTCGAGATCCAAAAGGCCTTACACTTGGTTGGCCAGCTCCCGGAAAATCGGTACTACATCTTCGGAAAGCCCGATCGCGCACTCCATGTCAGCGACGTTGTACAACATCCCCTCCAACCATCTGGGCCTCCTGCGCTCCTACGGGCGCCTCGAAACCGATCAGGTTGACGCCGACGTACGCGCCATCCTTGCGCAAGCCGATTTCGGCGGTGCGTCTGTCACGATTCCGTTGAAGCGCGACATCATGTCGCAACTCGACGAGCTCACTCCCGAAGCCAAGGCCATCGGAGCCGTAAACACCGTGATTCCCTTCACGAATGCGGGTGGTCATCGGGGCCTACTTTGCGACAACACGGACTGGATCGGGATCAGGAACGTTGTCAAGGCTCGCCTGCCACCGTCCTTGAACAAGGTCGACAGCTGTCTCGTCATCGGCGCAGGAGGCACCGCGCGCGCGGCGATCTACGCGCTTCACGCTCACGGCGCAAGTCGGATCTACCTTTTCAACCGCACCCGGCGGAGCGCGGAAGAACTCGTCCGCGCGATTCCAGGAGCTAACGTCGAGCTGCTCGACACGCTCGACGTGACGTCCGCGCAGGGACCGCCGCCGAGCGTCATCGTCTCCGCTGTGCCGGCGTCCGCGACGACGACGGAAGAGCACGTCCCGGACGCGTTGTTCCTCCCGTCGTCCCTCTTCAGCGCGGATGCTGGCGTCGTCGTGGACATGGCCTACAAGCCCGCAGAGATGCCGCTGCTGAGATTGGGCAAGACGGTGGCGGGTGGCAAGTGGCGCTCTGTGATGGGGATCGAGGTGCTTCTCGAGCAGGGCTACAGGCAGTTTGAGCTGTGGACGGGAAGGAGGTGCCCTCGGAGCGTGGTGTCTAAGACGGTTTTGGCGGCCTACGAGGCATCTGCGTAGGCAAGGAATCAGGCAGGCTAGGACTCTCGTCTCGGCCAGGGTTAAGTTGGATGTGGGCCCGTCACGGAAAAAACGAAATGACGAGTAGAAGTAGAGCGGAGAGCAACTTGTTCTGGACATATGTTAATGTTATGATGGCATGTACGCGCCTGTTGTGAGTTTTTATAACTGTATACTTGGAGAAATCAATATTGCACCGGCTTAACAAGGAGACAGTATGATGGCACGTGATCTCGTGTGAAGGATTCGCGTTTTCCATACGCGTCAGCCAGCCAGGTCCATAACTATACCGGAATCACTGGACCCGGAAATGAGTACCTTAGAGCACCTGCTTATCTGATCTGAGCCTTATCAAAACGCCGACTTGGGAATAGCAGTTAATTGGGCAATGTACGAATACCCATAGATATAGGCAACACATAGATATAAACGTGTGTGGACGTGTAGGCAAGTCCAGACCCTATGACGAGGTGCAGGACATTGTACAT
>Ga0307512_10003483_pt1 | contig 18225 bp, 17 predicted proteins | sample 14_EM_MG_FD_200267 | JGI IMG/M metagenome (GOLD analysis project Ga0307512, IMG submission 200267) | Populus trichocarpa ectomycorrhiza microbial communities from riparian zone in the Pacific Northwest, United States - 14_EM | ecosystem: Host-associated > Plants > Roots > Unclassified | place...
CAAAAAGTCGATGCGAGGTTAGCCATGCTGGTCAAGGTATCTGGATGCTCTTCGCCGAGTACCCTCTTTCTCGTCTCCATGACCTGCACCTCCAGCTCCTCGGCCTCCGTCCATCGCCCCTGGTTCCTGTATGTCGATGCGAGGTTGGCCATGCTGGTCAAGGTATCTGGATGCTCTTGGCCGAGTACCCTCTTTCTCGTCTCCATGACTTGCACTAACAGGTTCTCGGCCTCCGTCCATCGCCCATGGTTCTTGTATGTCGATGCGAGGCTGGCCATGCTGGTCAAGGTATCTGGATGCTCTTCGCCGAGTACCCTCTTTATCATCTCCATGACCTGCACCTCCAGCTCCTCGGCCTCCTTCCAACGCCCTTGGTTCCAAAATGTCGATGCGAGGTTAGCCATGCTGTTCAAGATATCCGGATGCTCTTGGCCGAGTACCCTCTTGAACGACTCCATGACCTGCACCTCCAGCTCCTCGGCCTCCTTCCATCGCCCTTGGTTCCTGTATGTCGATGCGAGGTTGGCCATGCTGGTCAAGGTATCTGGATGCTCTTCGCCGAGTACCCTCTTTCTCGTCTCCATGACCTGCACCTCCAGCACCTCGGCCTCCGTCCATCGCCCCTGGTTGGTGTATGTCGATGCAAGGTTGGTCATGGTGGTCATGGTCTCTGGATGCTCTTCGCCGAGTAACCTCTTTCTCTTCTCTAAACTTTGCTGAAGCTTTTCAGTGGGCGTGCCTGGTAGACTATTCATGTTCAACTCTGTATCCTCAACCGAGTGACTACTAATTACGGTTCTCTCTTCCTGGCCCGGTAACAGCAGAGTTGGAGGTGTTGGATATTCATCGTACTCTTGTCTGTTATCCGACGGGTTCGACTCGAACTCCAAGTCCCTACTCCAACCAGATTTTTCATCTTCATCAGACTCGCCGGCTTGTACTCCCCCAGAGTCGGAATCCGAATTGCCCTTTGCCTTATCTTCTTGCAGGCGTGGAACGAACAGCGCAACCTGTTGCATATGACCTCCTAAATGGTGCCGCAGACGCTGGGCAGATTGTTTATCCCCGCAGAGAGGACACGGCTGTTTCGATTCATTCGGTCGCTCGCATCTGTCTATTGCCGTCTGTAGCTGGCCCTCCTTATATGACCCAGAGTGTTGCTTTTGTAGGTGGTTTTGGAAAGCCGAGCGGGCAGGGAATGCGTCATTGCAAGCGCTGCAGTACCACTCGCGACGATGAAACTCTGTTTCATGCTCGAACCAGTCGTGTCTGCTACCAAAGAGGTAATCTGACTTTGGACAACCTTGAAATGTGCATACATAAGGTCGAAGGTCCCGGAACACGTGTCTCCTTTGAAGAGTCAGCCCAGCAACTAGCGTCATAGCGAATAAACTTGATTTAAACGAAAGAAGAAAATTTTATGACATACATCCAAGAATGCCAGCCGGTGACTTGAATGATCTGATGACAGTATGCACAAAGAAAAGGTTTTCCGTCATAAGCACTCTCTTGGTCTGGAGGTGGTGGTACACGCAGGGTGTTTTCGTCTCCAGATGCGGTCGATGCGTACGAGGTTTGTGATTGGTCAGTGTCCGAGTATGCATCGCAAGTTTGTGTCTCTCTCTGAGTAATGATCGATACAGTAGTTTGCGTTTTCGCCGTTAGTGCAATGGTTGGGGGACTGCTCATCGACCCACGAGGCTCATGCCAAATCTCCTTCTCCTCATCCTGGCGTGAAATTCCAAATATATTCCCATCATTTTGAATATTCCGATCTTGTTGCAATTTCAAAATAGTTGGGGCTTCCTCTATAGGCACACCTGGATATCGGCCAGCAATTTTCTCGTGATGAATCCTATAGTATTCCAGGAGCTGGCGCCGCCTAGTATTTGCTCTTCCAAGACGATCAGTTAAGTATTTTTCGGCTCCACGAAACTTGTTTTCGACGTGTTGTAAGTCATAAAACTCGTAATGAGATACATCAATGTCACGGCACTTTTCCAGTCTATCTCGGGGTGCAGGATTTCGTATGGTGACGGCAAATTCGTAAAGACATGTGATTACGTCCGCGATATCGACGAAGCACTCGTCCAATTCGGGGTTGCCAGATCTTGGTTTGGTCCCACTCTCTTCGGGATCTTGTCCGTATGGTTCAGCGACATGTGGGGTGTCTTGCGCGAGCTCATCCGGGGTGTCGTCGATGTGCGACTCGCCAGCTGCGGAAACGATATCGATAGCTATTCCAGACACCGTTAACATTGGGAATGGCCTATTAACGATAAGTTTACCATCTTTTAAATCTGTATCGAGTCCTTCCAAAAGCTCTAAGACCATTTCTTTGATTTTGGACGCCTCATGGAGGCGGTAATCTAAAGACATACGGTTTCGTCGGTGCGCCGCAGTGCTTTCAGCCCAAACTTTGAATCTCCCAACCTCTTCCCACAGCCTTGTTTCGTATTTCTCGAACCCACCCTTCGCAAAGAGCGAGAGGAGAGTGGAGATCGAATTAAGGCAGCAGTTATGTAGCGAGTAAATCGAAACTGCCGAACTGATCCCTTCATGTGCCATAACGAAAGTTCTCCGAGTTGGGGGTCTGACGAGAAAGAGTATGATTGTGGGCGCGCTCTAGCAACTGTTATTTCAAGCCCTGGACTAGTGATGGTGAAGCGTGGATGGGAAGTATGTATGTTAGAATGATATTCAGATAGAAAATCTAACCCAATTTACCCCACTTCGACATACCCCGCTCGACTTCAGGGAGAGGCTGAAAAGCTATGTATCACCACCGTCACTATCGCTATCATCCTTCTCGCTACCAGTCGATAATGCGCTGTTCCAACAGAATTTGATCCTCGAACAATACGATCTCGAATGCAGCTTCAACACCATGGTAACCGGCATAGAAGTAGCTGGACTGGCATTAGCGATATTTCCTATCGTCCTCAAAGGTCTCGGATTCTACCTCGAAGGTGCTCAAAAGATCAAGGAAGCGAGGGCATACACAGGTAAATTGAAACGATTACATCGGAAACTCAAGATGGAGAATATCAAGTTTGAGAACACGTGCGAACTTCTCCTTGAAGGAATGGTATCTGCTGAAGAAATGAAGCGTATGGTGAGCGGGAGTGGCTGGGAGGATCCCGGATTCCAGGAAGTTCTGAAGCAGCGCCTGAGGCCTCAGGACATCCAGACAATAATTGACGTCATGGGAGATTTGAAGGCTTACCTTCAGGAGTTGGTGGATGCGATCGGGATTGATAGTATGAAGCTTGACGAGAATAATAAGGTACGCATCTCAAGTGATACCCGTCCTCATACGAGTGAAGCTTTCGTTAACCCCTTCTACAATGTATCTAGCCTTCCTGGCTTGACTTGCAATGGCATAAACTGAAGCTCGTTCTTGAACACGATAACTACCTTAATACGCTGAAGCAGATCAGAGACATAAATTCCGACTTGGAACAGATTACGATGCAACGGACGAAAAAAACCCCGCCACCGATACCTACCAAGCAATCGCCCGCCATTGAGAATTACAATCGTATACGAAGCCACGCAATGAACCTTTACGGCGTCTTCCAAGAGAAGTTTCGATCTGCTCAATGCCTTTGCAGCCACAATGCGAGCCTTCGGCTAGAGAATCATAAGGACCAGGATGAGCTTAGATTGAAGGTTTTGATCGATTATAAATACGTTCCTGCAACAAATACACCACTTTCGCGGAACTTGACGAAGCAGAACTGGCTGGCTTTAGAGTTCGAACCTGTGCAGGGCCAGAATAAAGGCGCTCAATCCAACCATGCGGAAGGTCTACACGCTCATGAGCCTGAAGATTCACCCAGTCCTACGCCCTCAAAGGAGTCGCCGGGAAGATGGAAGGGGTTTAGGGAGATGGCAAGGGGTGTGAAGATAAACGTCAAGGATACTATGCGGTGAGTGCCTGCAATGCTGTGTTGACATTGAACGGGAGGGGTAATAACATTGGCAGTAGTCCATCGAAGATGACAAACAGGACAGTGAGCTTCGTCGATGATAAGCCACCTCCGAGTAAACGAATAGAAGTCCGAAAGGCTTCACTCAATACCGTCCCCGACACAGCGAAAAGAATCGAAGATTTGTGTTCTGAGCTCGGGAAAGCAACCGCCACACGCTCTAATTTGTGCATCGGAATTCTGGTTGATGCATCAAACGAGAGGTGGCATCGTATCTGGCCACCACCGCCCTCACTATTACAATCACCCTACGTACCAGAATCGGTGCCACTCGATGAGCTTCTTCACCCAGGATGTCTGGAGAAGTGGGATCGATTGAACTTGGGAGTGAAACTTGCATCGGCAGTTATGCAGCTGCATGGAACACCGTGGCTGGGTGAGAGTTGGGGGGGAAACGACATACTCTTTATGCAGAAAGTTATTACGCGTCGCATGAAGACCGGTAATCTCCCATGTCAATATGTTCAGACTTACGAACCGGTGATCGATCAGCCATTTGTTCGTCGGATGTTTGGATCATCGGAAGCACTGGTTCCATTAGAACAGATCACGCCGCCGCCACAGGAGAACGTTCTTCCCGAATACAACAAAAGCCTGTTTTCACTCGGTATCGTCCTCACAGAGCTTTGGTTCGAAAGACGGATCGAAGAGCTACGAACTCAACCCAGTCAGGCGTTGGCCAGTAATACTCAAGATTCTACTAGCTACATCCCAACTATGGATCATGCGGACTATGCAACTGCTCAGCAGTGTATCGGAAAACTCAATACTTATGCCGGAGATAAATATGGGCTTGCGGTGTCTCGCTGTATCGACGGTCTTAATCGGCCCGGCGAACCCCCGAGAGCGTCGCAGAATACATTGGATAACGAGGTTTTCAAAAACGATGTCTACATTAACATCGTCTGCCTCCTCGAGAAGAACCTTGAAGTACATCTACCAAGGGTGTGAATATAGAATTAAGCTAACGTTGATATTCCGTTAGTTAAATTCCAAGTCCATTGTAATCGGATGAACATGCCATGGGAATGATATAGTGCAGTGGTAGATTCGAAGTGTGAACGTCTTTTGCTTGAAATTATGTTGGAGTTTCTGAGTTTCTTTTGGCTGAAAATTTTGACTTCCCAGGCGCTAGGCTTGGGTTTTATGCCAAGGTACATAAAACATAGTACCATCACGCCTGACTCCGGTCGTAACCAACACGTGTACCTCGTCGCCTCGTCTGTCGCGACCCCACTATCCCACATGAGCCATTCTACTATACCATCACTGTGCTTCTCCTCCACCTTTCGTAACACTTTCGGCAGCACACGCCTCGGTCGGCTTCGACGCCGTAATCTTCTACGACCCCCACACGGCACATCTCTCAACCCCTTCACTGGCGCCGACTCCAATGAACTCCGCCCCACACACAGGGCGCTTCTCCCATCGCAAACAAGCCCATAGTGCACCATCTGCCTGAATGGTGCGAAAAAGCCGGCTTTGACTCTTCGTAACCCCGTCCTCTGACAACTTCTCATAGGTATCCTGGTGCAAACTGTGACCGATCACCACGCCGCCACTCAATTCTTCCTCCGTTCTCACAGAATCAGAAACCGTGCTCTACGTAATCTCGAAGCATGCTCCTCCATCAACAACAGCCTCAACACCGTCGGAATCGCACACAAGAAGAGATTGCTAAACTCCGACTTCGCCGTCATCCCTACACCCTCGTAACCACTCTCGGCGTGGATAACTACCAGAATCGACTTCGACGCAGACCTCGGGCGCAGATCGCGGAAATATCGTAGCGCGGGCGGTGGCAAGGGCAGAAGATGCAGTGGGGTGGTGGTGTACTACGGACTACTGGGGAGGGTGCCATCGAAGGACAGGAATCCGACGTCCTCGTCATCGCTCCCGTCGGAAAACTCTCGAGCTGCTCCGGCCTCCCCGATGGCGACGTTAGGTTCCTCGTAACCTCCGCTCCATCACACGCACTCGAGAACCTCTCGGAACTCCCCTCCCACCATGGAAGGCCCTATCGTTAACCCTCCACTCCACCCCTTACGACTCGGGGATCTACTTGTCCTACGCTGGATGCCGAAATTCATCAATCGCAACCCTCGTCTCAACGCCCTCTACGAAAACGTACTACCCTGCTTCGCAAATGCGCGGTGACAGAACAAGTGGCTGGCGGAGGAACTCTAATTGCTAGGTATCCTTTTCGTCGGCGAGACGGACGCCACCGAGGAATCGCCACAAGAGCGGTATGATGTGTGCTCCATGAACAACACCCCGCTTTTTAAAAGCCGACCCATAGTAGTGGAAATTCACTCACACGTCCCGCCAATCACTACATACTTCCCTGCTCTTCCGCGCCCGTGTTTATGCCCGCGTCGACACCATGCATATGTACAACTTCACCTGCCTCAGGCTCACATTGAGCGATCCTACCAAATCATCAGTCATTAAAGTCGACACCTCAGCCACACTCAGCGAGAAGGCGGATGGACAGTCATCGCGGAAGCGGCGGTAGAAAAAGTCGGTCCGTGGTTCGGGATGCGTGAGCGGCAAGGGAATTAGATTGATGGGGTGTATTCTTGTGGATGGCGCGGAAGTGGGCGGGAATGCGAAGTTGGAGAGATGTATGGTTGGAAGGAAGGCAATGGTGGAGAGGAAGTGTTTGCTGAAGAATTTTGAGATGATGAATGGATTAGAGGTCGTGGACGGGAGTAAGTGCTTCTATATCCCTGGGCGGCGGCGCCGGGTAGGGCTTAGGATGCATGCTGACTTTGGTGTATAGTGAAAGCGAAGAACGAACGGTCCGTAACGCTTAGTGAGGAAGGGGAAACCGGGGACGAAGGGAGTGAGCGGGATGGTGGGAGAAGGACGATGGGTATTCAAATGTGGATACTAATACTGTGAAGGCGAAGAGCGACGATTGGAAATGACGCGAGGTATACGCGCGATGGACATGCAAAAGTTCGGAGATTGGAGCTGGGAATATAAGCTAGCGTCTTTTACGTTTCTTTGTGACTATATTAACTCCATGTTCCCCGGCATATGACATCCAAATTTTGGAGTTTTTTGTGCTGCACAACATCTAACTGTAAATTTATATGTAGTAGCACGGCGTCGTGATATTTTGTGTGGCACTATTTACAGTATTTAAAGTTTGGACTTTATGCAGCTCCCAGCAGCACTCGATGTTAAAAATAGAGTGATAGAGAAGCTTGATTGTACTATCTAAGAGGGCAACAAAATATATATACGGTAGTCCTTGTACGAATACGTACGTACTCATCTATGTATAGAGACGGTTGAACACCGTAAACCCATATGAATACCGGCCGTACGAAGACTGATATCTATTTATGCAACGCTCGACTCCCAGCAACACTTGACTCCCAGCACTTGACTCCCAGCCCTCAATTACACTCTCCCGAGTGCATTTAACTGCATTGTTAACTGCACTTCTGGTGTACTCGACTCCAAGCTCACTCCCGGGAGTATTCTTGGTCAAAAACCCATTGGCCGCCGCTCAAGAACGGCTCAGCGGATTTGGGATCAGAGAGCCTGAGAATATAGAGTGCATCAAATAATTACTCGATGCCTAACAAGTGTCTCAATTAGACCAAAATTCATCAAGTTAACATGGGTAGATGATTGAGTGTATGGAATCCCCACAGGCATAACTATCCACTACCCTATGTTAACTTCCTTGATTTTGGTCCGATTAAGGCACTTGTTAGGCATGAAATGATCTAATCAATTTACTCTAAATGATCGTGGTCTCAGGTTGTGAATGGGCGGTGCCTTTCTCGAGCGGCGGCTATTTTTGTGCTTTTGGAGCGGCTATTTGCAGCGCACTAGGGATCGAGTGCACTTGGGAGTATACACTCGAGCGCACTTAGGAGTATGTAGTCGAGTGCAGCTGGGAGTATACACTTGTGCGCACTTGGAAGCATGCACTTGAGTGAATCCAGGAGCATGACCTGGAGGATAGAGTCAAGAGCACCTAGGAGCATACACATGAGTGAACTTGGGAGGATCCACTCGACTGCACTTGGGAGCATGACTTCTGGATGATGGAGTGCAGTGTAGTGCAGTGCAGTTGGGAGCAGTATAAACTCTGCATTCTGGATATTGTGCACGGTGCCTTTCAAGTTCACACAGCGCCATGTACATGTATATATATCTCTAATTTATATTTTATGCTACAAGTCTAACACTGGGGTTTTACGCACAGCGCCGTGATACTGCACGGCACTGTTAACAATATCTACATCCCAATGCTTTACTTTCCCGACACCTAGCTCCCAGCTACGCTCAACTCCATACTCCCGGGAGCGCTTGACTCCACATTTCTCTCCCTCATCCAAAATACAAAACTGGCTGCTGCTCAAGAACAGCTGGCTAATTCCAGGATCTCAAGCGTGGTCATTTACTCGCCAGTTTTTCAAGTAATGGAACACTGGAAATCTCATTCCAGAATTAGTGTTGGCATTTAAAATGACTCTTGGGCTGAGTTAGGTTTTTGAATATCCCATTACTTGAAAATCTGGCGAGTAAAACGCATTGAGTACATCATTTCACGTCTAACAATCGTCTCAATGGGACCAGAACTCATGGCGTTGTCATTGCAAAATACTAGCCGCTGTATGCACAATAACGCACTCGGTAATACCATTATTTGCTAAGAAATGCCAAGACACTGCCTTGTCAAAGTGTCCGACCCCTGAACTCATTGACTCTCCATTCTACATCTACTCCTCAGATTCTACGTCAACGTTAAAGTCGATATTGCGCTCTTCTACTGCTCTCGATCGTCCACACCTCCGCACTCGTCAACGCCTGTTCTCGTCCCTCTTCCTACGGCCCCTGCCCTCATCCGTTTTCTACGCCTATGCCTTCGTCCATGGCTCCATTCGTCTGCACTTTGCACCTACATCTACGCGTCGTCTATACCATTCTATGCCAGGCCTTCTGATGTTCTCCCGCATAGCGCGTACGGCTGGGCTCCTCTCGATTGTGCACGCCCCCGACTAAGCCGTTGTCGCCGCCGAGTATTCTCACCGCGCGACCTATAACTCACTAGTTCTTCAGGTTATCCAGACTAGACTTGCTGATGCTTAGGTCTGGGCGTATACTAAATTCACTAGCACCCACCTGGACCTGACATAGGCACTGTGTTTACTACAGAGTGTAGCAAAGAAGACGGGGTGTTTTGCATGAAATAGTCAGGCCCTCCGACCTCTGGCGCCGTCTCTCCTCCGCCGTTGTCCACTTCTCTGGCCTTGTCTCAGCCCTCGTTTACTCCGCCGTCGTCTACCACTCTGGCCTCGTGTTCGTCCGCGCCGTTCTCTATGCCCCCATCTACACCATGTCCTGTACTGCACCCCGTCATCTACGCCCACCTCCGGCATCATCTACCCCTCCGATGTCATCTTCCCTACTACACTACTGGATGAATGACAGCGGTTTCACGATAGTTTGATGGTGTCCGCTCTTTCCACTGACGGATTGAGTGTACCAGCGATACAGTGAACCCTTGTGGACTTTACTTGACAGAGAAGTCGACTCCAACCCCACGATGACTTTAGCGACTCGGTACTACTCAGTATTGACTTGGCCGGTAGTCTTTACAGCAACTCGCCAGAACGGATGTTTTACCCCAGTTACACGGGAAGCAATAGTCAAGACAGATAGACGTTAAAATATTACGCATGGGGAGCATCCGACAGCTCAGCTCCGTCAACCCATGATACAGTGTACCCTCGCGAGCTTCACTAGACAGAACGACTAATGTGATTGAGTGAGGGGGGAAGGGTGGGAGGAGAAGTGAGGTGTATGACTTGTTTAGTGGAGAGGTTGAGTGTATTATGTGGTTTTTATTGGAGGAGTTATGTAATGGTTTTGGGATTGTTGTAGCCTTAGAGCCGGATCTATGAACATCTTAATATAAGTAGTTAGGCTCCACCGAGAAATAGACACCATCTTTAACCTCAATCATAACAAGTTATTGGAGGGGAGGCAGACTGGATTAACATCAATGTAAAGATGCCAGTGTACCCTCTATTATGTATCGGTAATGGGTGAGAAGCCACAACTTGGACACTGAGGTTTTCCCTGGAGTAGCGAGGAAATTGGAGTATGTATTTATGCCATAATCGGTAACGGTTGAATGTATTATGATTACAACATGACTCCGCGGTGAATGTGCACTTTGGAATCGATCGGACGGCATCGGCGGTCGGTAGGCGATTCTTTTGGCCGCGGCGGTACTAGACGGTCAAACATTATGTTAAAGGGTGCGCAGCCTGCCATCGAGCGAAATCGACTAACCAGAACAGAAACCATACGACTTGCTGCAACCCCTGGAGGTCCCGAATGAGCGATGGCAATGAACCAACATCGACTTCATCACTAAGCTGCCGGTGAGCAATGGCCGCGACACGACCATTACCTTCGTTGAGGCTCTAACGAAACGAGCCATCTGGGCTGCCACAACGGAGAAAGATCTGACGGCCTATCGATTTGCGGAATCTTCATCAATGTCTTCTTTCGGCTACACGGGATCCCGGAGTCGATCGTCGACGACAGATGTAAGAGTCACCTCCGACTTCTGGCAGCATTCGGCAGACGAAACTGCGAATGTCGACTGCCTTCCACCTGCAGACTGATTATGCTCTAGGAAGCTGAGTATGAGAAAGTTCTACGATGTGTTTTAGTTATTTCGGGTACGTGAAAATATTGGAACATAATCACTCGAGTCAGGTAGTAAAAGATCGGATGACTCCATTTTTGGCAAGTTATAACCTAAAAATGATAAGATCTGAGAACGCCAAATGTAGTATTGGGTAAACGCGATCTGGATATTGACAGAAGGGGAACCTGTGTGGTTTGATTACACTCTGAATACCCTGCTCATGCAACAAAACTGGTTACTAGAAATGGGGTGTCCGATATCTTACTGCCCGTACGAGAGTATGTGATCTGATGGTGTCGACCAAGGGTAAATGTTACTGGTATGTACATACATTAGCTGAAAGTCGATGCGCTGCTATTTTTGGGCTGTGATTTGCCCTCATTGCGTGTTAGCTATCTCTTGTGTAGGTACCAGGAACAGGGATGTGAGCGTTCCGAATCCATGGTGGCGGCCTACAATTGGTGTGAGCTTGTCCAGCCGCTAGATCGATAACGGCGTCGTTAACTTCTTCACAGGGATGTAAACAGGATGCAAAACACGCAACTCAAAACAGACTGCAAGGTGTCGTCACCCAGCGCGATCAAGGACCATGAGTTCCCTTGATTCGCCATGTTTTTTTGGTTTATGACTAGCGACGTTTCTAAGCGCAACCCCCACACTAAACTGTTCCAGCTTTCCAACTCCCAAAGCCTACAGTAGTATCGGAACCTGTACCACACATTTCGAGACTAAGCCTTCACCATGCATACCACAATCCCAAAAAGCTCACTGCATGCAGGAGCGTCAGGGAAGGTTCTTGCGCAGCTCCTCACTGGTTGTCATGGTGGTGATGGGATTAAGTGCACCAGTGCGAGCCTCAACATCTACCATCTGCAATCTGCAGCTATTGCATCATTCTGCAGGCTAAGGCATCGACGACTGGCGCCAGAAAGGTTGGAGGGACTCGTCCGGCAATGGGACTGAACCTATCTGGTACCTCACCTATCATTGGCAGAGTATTCCTGGGCCTTTGTATGTATCAACTGACTATGCCCCGCTGCTCAGGGATTGCCAAAAAGCCCCGCATTTCGCCCCACTGTCTTCAGTACGCGCCGCCTCCAAAAGAGCTCAGCTTTACCATCTCACAGCACCTCTTCAAAGTCCAACTTTGATGCCACAGATCACAGAAAACTTCAGGTATATCCGGAGTTTCCTATTTGTTAGCCTGTCTAACACTTGCAGCGACTATACTTAGCGACAGCATGTCTAGCAGTAGCACCACTAACCAAAGAATCGGTCCCACAAGCAACAGCTACAACACCGCTGCGCGGGACAACACGATCATAAGCGGGAACAAAACTACGGTCAACAGTAACAACACCACCACCAACAGTCATACCTATCAGGACTCGAATGTTCATATCGGTGCGCCTATCTTTTCTATGCTACAATGGCGCATTGCTTTTGGCTGATACTGTCTCTGTTACTCTAGGAGATACGACACACAATAAATTCTTCTCAAAACCTCGCTCTCAGAAATGCGAAGCCTTGGAAAAGTTAGGTAGGTGATCTTCTTTAGAGAAGCTACATTATGTTTTCTCAAATTGATCTCGCTGGTTCCAGTTGAATCGGTCGATTGGGATATTCTCTCGCCCCACCTGTCCGTCGCCGACCAGGACAAGCATCGATCCACGATCTCACCGCTTGACCGGAACGAGCCGAAGTACTTTTGGATCACCAGGAACATTGACTTCACCCAGTGGGAATCAGATGAGAATTGGCAAGCTCTGTGGCTATCTGGACCGCATGACCGCGGAATGAAAGAGGTGTCCTCGCACATCATCGAAGCTACCAAGGAGAAAGCCATCCAGCCAAACAGTTCTGTATTGTACTTCTTCTGTTCAACTGCGACAAGGGCTCAGGGTTCGATCGCCACCGTCTTCGCCCACACGCTGCTCCACCAGATTGTCTGCTCTTCAAGTGCAGACAAAGCCAAAACGATCGCTACGACTTTCCTCAGGTCTCTTCTGGAGGAACATATCCGGCAGCGGCGCTTGTCGCGTTTCAAGAAAGGCGACTCTCTACCGACGTCGGTAAAAGACATCCTTAATGTTCCTGATAATGAACTTCACAGAGCTTTAGTGGAAGCCACAAAGGCAGCCAAAATTCAAGATTTGTCCATCATCATCGATGGGATTGACATCATACTGCAGGAAAAAGTGTTTGTTCAAAACATCTACTTATTTGTGAAGGATATGATTAGTGCGGCACCAAAGTTTAAGGCTTTGTTTACAACCCTTCAAAATGTGGATCTCCAGGAAATGCTAGGCAGACTTCCGTGCACTTGCATTGAATACGACAAGGAGCGAAAAGGTTTGCTTATCTGCTATTTTCTAGTCTAGATCCGAGCTTCTAACCAGCCAATCCAGAGTGTCTTCGTTCTCTTCAGCATGACGATACACGGTATGACAAGATTGTGAAAGAACATCATGGTTCGCTGGAGTGGCTTTGGAATCACCCACAATATCTCAAATGGTCGGCATCAACAACCTCTAGCCTCTTATACATTGAAGGGAAGCCTGGTAGTGGGAAAAGCACCCTCGCAAAATATTTCGAAAAAAACTTTGCGGAAAGAATGCCAATTGTCAGCTCCAGTACTGTGGCCCATTACTTCTACACTTTTCGGGGGACCCAATTGGAATCTAGTCATGACAATATGCTGCGGTCAATTCTCTTCAGTATACTCCAGCAGGATGAGTCAGCTTTTTTCCATTTCCAATTCGAATTCCGGAAATTTAGACACCGCAACAACCGATCGGAATGGCCTTATGACTCTCTAAAAACTGTTCTATCCTCTTTCGAAAACCATCACCCAACAAGACCACTTTACCTCATTCTTGACGCGATGGACGAGTCCGAAGAAAAGGACAGACGCGATATTATACAATTGGTGTGCAGACTTTGTTCTGCAAAAAACTCTGCCGTAAAGGTTTTTCTTGCAAGTCGTCCGGTTGCCGAGCTCCCACGCCAGATCGAAGATTGCCATCATGTTATAAGGCTGCAAGATGAGAATAAGGGCGATATTCAGAAGTTTGTAGACGACTTCCTCCCTGGCCTCGGGTTGACCCGTCAATACCGCCACGAAGCTGCAAACTATATAATGGCCAAAGCCGAAGGTGTGTTCGTCTGGGTACACCTGGTTAAATCCGAGCTACTGCGCATGCATGAAGTCGGCTATAACGATATGCAAATTATGGACCGTCTAAAGTACCTACCCACGGAGCTAGTGAAGTTCTACGAACTTATGCTTGAGAGGCTGGACAAGGAAGGCAAGGACTTGGACATCACGGATGGAATAACGATCTTTAAGTTCGTACTGTTTGCACTCCGCCCCTTGACAGTTGCAGAACTGCAACATATTCTTGCTATCCAACATGTTCTTGCTATCCCGAATGATCCCAATAGCCATTTCAACCCTTCACATCCAGAATTCAACAAAAACCTGTTCGATGAAATCGAGAAGAGAATAATGTACTGCGGAGGTAACTTTTTGGAAATTACCGGTACTCTTCCCTTTGAAAAAGATATTACAAATGCACGACTAATTCCACTGAAGCGGATAAAACAGTTCAACTCATGCATCAGACCGTTCGCGAGTTTTTTCTTCGGATCGAACGCGAGAAATGGGATTCCAAATTCACATTGAGTAGTGAGGAAACGCACAGAGCAATTACTATAGCTTCGGTTCGGTATCTGATGCTGTGTTTCACCAACCCCGAGCCCGCTATGCAACATACTTTCTCGGAGATCAAGAATTGGGGTGCGGAAGACTTTCAAAAATATGCCCGATATATGGGCCAGTGGTCGTGGATCAACTATGCTCTTCGAAATCTCAAAGCCCACTATGATTTATGTGATCAGAAGAGATCTGTTTTACGGCTAATCCACACACTTATTGAACAGTTGACCGAAAATCAATGGTGCGAATTTCTAGGAAATTGGATAGCCAATCACTTCAGATCGACCAAATTTGCCTGGGATTTCATGTCGGATATGGCAACTTTGAAGCCTCTGCGGTACATCGTCAGCCAAACTTCTAAGGACTTCAAATACAAAATTCTTGATGCTGCTGCAGCGTTGAATTTGTTCGGAGTAGTTGAATCACTGCTACCACCTTGCAAGCAATTCTACTCTCAAGTTCGGAGGGAGACACCATTGATTTTATGTGCGAGGAAGGGGCTTGTGGACGCTTTCCGAGTGCTTGCTGATGTAAATGAGGACTTAAACGCTAAAGACATCGCAGGGCGGACGGCACTACATCATGCATCTAAGAATGGTCACGAAGCCATTGTTCGACAGTTGTTAAGTCAGGGAGCTAACAAGGGGGCAAAAGATCGCCGTGGACTAATAGCACTGCAACTAGCTCTTAAGACGTTGTGAGCTCTCTCTTTCTGTTTGACTAAGCTCCATCTGTTCATAGCTAACCTAACATGAATGGACTCATGGATTAGCCCGTGAGTCTTCCCAGGCTTTTACCTGCTAAGATAATGAGTAGCTGAAGAGGGGTTGGTGGCTCGACTCAATAGTTTGTGAGTTCTAAACAACTACTCTGCGCAGCGAAAATTCGTACCTAACCTACGCCCGACGACTGAATTGTGTAGGGAGTAAGTCGCCAACATATGTGGCAAGTGGACAGAAGGTGTTAACGTGAGCCTGATGGCTTGATCTGATAGCAAGTTAGTTTCTGTGCAAGTATATCACACGATGTTATGTTTTGCTGACTGGAATGAAATAGAGAGTGAGTTGGACTGTTTGATGATATTTAACGCAGCAATGAGACCGCTAATGTGAACACTATGACCCGAGTTTTGTAGTGGGTGAGCTTATCTCAAAAGGACATGAATGATGTACGCGGTAGTCGTGGGCAACAGGCTGATTTAATAGCTGGTGAGAATCATACAGTCTATATCTGAATATCGAAGTTGAACCTGAATTTAATGATTCTGCTGAAGTCGGTTAGTGTTCTTTAAAAGAATTGGGCTGATCGTGAACGTTAAATTCAAACCTAACGAATCGATTTAACAGAATGTGAGTCCCTAAAAGGTCGTTCTACTACTCAACATGTGGGTTGACGAAGCTGGGGTGGTGTCTTATGAACAGCCAGTAGGTTAACTCCGCCTTCCGTTGGTAATAGTGGGATTTCAGCCATAACTAGCGACCTACTTCACTAATGACGTCCCCTCGATAATTATTAGCTAACGCGAACCCGATGGCTTCATCCAACAGCTAGTGAGTATCTATCACAACATTGACAACATGCACCGAGACGATGATCGATGGCTAACCTGAGCCCTTTGGTTTGATCCAACAGCGGGTGGGTTTCTCTGCGAACAATCAGTACCGAGATGATAGGTGGATAACCTGAGCCCTATGGCTTCACCCTACAGCATGTGAGTCTTTGCGCAAACAACCTGCACCGAGATGATCAATAGCTGACAAAAGTCCAATGGCATGATCCGACAGCCCGTGAGTGTCTTCCCAAACAACCGGCACTTGAGCGATGTCTAACCTAGGCCCGATGGCTTCACCCGACAGACCGTGAGTCAATCCGCCAACAACGGACCCCAAATGATCTGTATTTAACCTGAGCCCGATCGCATGGTTCGACAGCGAGTGAGTCTCTCAGCGAACAACCTGCACCGCAATGATGATCGGTGGCTAACCTGAGCCCGATGGCTTGAATCGACAGAGAGCGAGTCTCTCTACCCAGTGCCCACAACCCACACTGCAATGATGATCGGTGGCTAACCTGAGCCCGATGGCTTGATCCAACAGAAAGTGCGTGCCTCAGCAAACAACCTGCACTGTGATAGCGATGATCCTGGGCTAACCTGAGCCCGATGGGTTGATCTGATAGCTGGTGGGTCTCTCCGCCAACAACCTGCACCGAGATGATGGGTAGCTAACCTGTTGTGACAGTTTGTGAGTTTCTGCGCCAAAAATCTGCAACGCGATCATGATGATTCAGGGCTAACCTTAGCCCGGCGGTTTAATCTGACAGCAAGTGAGTGTCTCCACCAACAACCAGCACCGCAATGATCAGTAGCTAACCTGAGCTCCATGGGTTGATCCGACAGCTAGTGAGTCTCTCCGCCAATAACATCCACTGTAATAACGATGATTCCGGGCTAACCTGAGCCCAATGGCTTGATCTGACAGCTGGTCAGTTTCCCCACGGACAACGTGCACCTCGATCTTGATGATTGGTGGCTAACCTGAGCCCGATGACTTGATCTGACAGCCTGTGAGTCTCTCAGCCAACAACCTGCACCCAGATGATCGGGGGCTAACCAGAGCCTGATGGCTTGATTCGACAGAGAGTGAGTCTCTCTGCAAAAACCTGCACCAAGATGATGATAGGTGGCTAACCTGAGCCCGATGGCTTGATTCGACAGCCGGTGAGTCTCTCTGCCAAAAACCTGCACCGAGATGATGATCGGTGGCTAACCTGAGCCCGATGGCTTGATTCGACAGAGAGTGAGTCTCTCTACCAACAACCGGCACCGAGATGATGATCGGTGGCTAACCTGAGCCTGATGGTTTGATCCGACAGAACGTGAGTATCTCTGCCAACAACCTGCACCAAGACGATAGGTGGCTAACCTGAGCACGATGGCTTGATTCGACAGCCGGTGAGTCTCTCTGCCAACAACCTGCACCGAGATGATTGGTGGCTAACCTGAGCCCGATGGCTTGATTCGACAGAGCGTGAGTCTCTCTGTAAAAACCTGCGCCAAGATGATGATCGGTGGCTCACCTGAGCCCGATGGCTTGATTCGACAGCCGGTGAGTCTCTCTGCCAAAAACCTGCACCGAGATGATAATCGGTGGCTAACCTGAGCACGATGGCTTGATTCGACAGCCGGTGAGTCTCTCTGCTAACAACCTGCACCGAGATGATGATCGGTGGCTAACCTGAGCTCGATTGCTTGATTCGACAGAGAGTGAGTCTCTCTGCCAACAACCTGCACCGAGATGATTGGTGGCTAACCTGAGCCCGAGGGCTTGATTCGACAGAGTGTGAGTCTCTCTGCAAAAACCTGCACCAAGATGATGATCGGTGGCTCACCTGAGCCCGATGGCTTGATTCGACAGCCGGTGAGTCTCTCTGGCAAAAACCTGCACCGAGATGATGATCGGTGGCTAACCTGAGCCCGATGGCTTGATTCGACAGAGTGTGAGTCTCTCTGCCAACAACCTGCACCGAGATAATCGGTGGCTAACCCGAGCCCGATGGCTTCATCCGACAGCCAGTGAGTCTCCGCCCATAACCTGCACCGCAATGATGATCGGTGGCTAACCTGAGCCCGATGGCTTCATCCGACAGCCAGTGAGTCTCTGCCAACAACCTGCACCGAGATGATGATCGGCGGCTAACCGGAGCCCGATGGCTTGATTCGACAGAGCGTGAGTCTCTCTGCCAATAACCTGCATCGCAATGATGATCAGTGGCTAACCTGAGCCCGATGGCTTGATCCGACAGCCAGTGAGTCTCTCTGCCAACAT
>Ga0307512_10003484_pt1 | contig 18224 bp, 20 predicted proteins | sample 14_EM_MG_FD_200267 | JGI IMG/M metagenome (GOLD analysis project Ga0307512, IMG submission 200267) | Populus trichocarpa ectomycorrhiza microbial communities from riparian zone in the Pacific Northwest, United States - 14_EM | ecosystem: Host-associated > Plants > Roots > Unclassified | place...
TTCACAGTCAAGATAGTGGAGAAATGTACTTATTATAACTGAATATCTATTATGTATGATGACTCGCAAATCATCAATGGATGTCGGCCGATGACGGCCGGGGACGGCCGGGGACGGAAATTAACCGTCAACGGCCGTCCCTTCCGTCCGTCCCCGTCCGACCTCAAAAAGACGGCGCCGTTCCGTCCTAACTCAGGACGGACGGGACGGTTGACAACACTGCCAGCCACCGGCCTCATGCCCGAGCCCACCGGCATCGAAGACTAAGGAAGCCACCAGGCCAAATCCCTAGTCAACATTGGCAAGATGACTGCTGGGAACTACATCCAGAGAAGAAGCCAGACCGGCGCTCCAAGCACCTGAAATACGATAATTCTCTGCATGCCCATGGTATCACTGAATATTAATGCGATCTTCTCTAAAGCCCGTCTGCACAGTGCGCTGGGCCATTCCATTCTGTCTTAGCCTGTCTGCACTGTGTTGCGGGGCTGCCATTCCTTTCCTCGACTGGGCTGTGCTGCGGGGCTATCCATTCTATTTGTCATTTGTCTTGCCTTACTGTACTGTGCTGCAGGGCCATTCTGTCTTTGCTCGTCTGCACTGTGATGCGGAGACATTCTGTCTTCGCCTGACCTCACTGTGATGCGGGGCTATTCTGTGTCTGTCTGTCTGTACTGTGTTGCGGGACCTTACCTTCTTTAGCCTGTCAGCACTGTGTTGTGGGGTACATTAAGTTTCGTTGTCTATGGAGTTCCCGCCACGAGCGGCAGTCTTATCTTTGTTGAGTACTATCGTTTGTTTCGGGGATGGTTCAGGTTTCTGGGGAGTTTCCTGCATCACGGCTTTTACCAGCTGGCCATATGGGTCCTTCGTCCATTGCATTCTTGTTTGGCTTTCTTAGTTCTGATGTTCTTGCTGCTTTTGGGTTAATTTGATGAAGCGCAGCAAGAGGGGGAAGTGTTGCATAAACCTGACCGAGCTGAGCTTCAGCTGAGCTGATGTCAAGGCACACAGCCAGTAGGGCATAAGGCACCCAACTACCTTGTATATATCTCGAGTCTTTCTCCTGCTCTCCAGTCACTGTATCTTAAGTCTATTCACACGGTTCTCCCCTTCCATATTTCAACTCACTCTGTTGCATGTGTACTTGGATCGTGAGTCTCAGCATCGTCTGATGTCTTGTATGAGAATGAAGACTTGTATGAAGATGGTGGCTGTATGAGGATATGCATCAGGACCAGGGTGATGCGTCTCATGTCAGATAGAGCATACGCGTACGCATATGGGGAGGTTGTACATATACGGGCCTTTGGCCCTCGAGATAGAGAGGATCAATCAAATCAATCAACAAGTCTAAGAAGCATCCAAAGTAATACACTCAGGCTTGTACTTAGAAGACAAATCGGAGGTCTCTATGATTTTTAGTTATAGTTATGATAGCGACGTGACTTAGTGCATCGTGTTGAAGTTAGATTTTTAACGGGATTGGATGAACTTCGAGAAGATCGCCAGGGAGAATCTTCACGTGAGCCCTGACTTGCGAATTTCTTTGGTGCCTCAAAAATCCGTTGGTAAGATTTATTCCAAAATTCTGCCTTGGGCGAAGAAAATTTCGCGTGGATATGGCTAACCTTATGGCTGTGAGTAAGACGTGCATGCATCGGTCGGTGTTACTGCATGATGCAGGTGTAATCCAGTCAATAGAAATTCTGGGGCACCCACCCACTGCATAACATCACCGCTACAATTTATTTGGAAGCACCGGCTGTGCTGCGCTGCGCCTGACTTACGGAAAGCAAACAAAACCTATCATTCGCGATTGCATTCGGATTTTTTCCCTCATTAAATATACTTATGACACATCGTCAGCCGCCAAGACTGATTTTACCTATAACTACGACACCCTCGAAAAAAATTCATAGACGGCCTTATTCCATGCATACATTCGCTATGTCCGTAGAAACCCTAAGCCTCGCACCGTTCGAAGACGCCATGAACAAAGCGTTAGACAAAATGACGCAGAAAGAAAGGGACGAACTTTCGGTATTACAGACTATCGATGACGTCTATGCCGCTACAGACAAGATCCAAAAGGAGCAAGGGCAAAAAGGAGTGCTGCGTAATTCTAACAAAATCAAGCCGTACCTCCTTTGGTTGCAGCAGTTTTCCGGAGTAATTGAGGTCTTTGTGTCAATCAAGCCAGGTCTCCTCGCCTTGATATGGGTGAGCATCTGTAGCATCAGTCCTTTTCATGGCTTTTCTGGTACTAATTATTAATTCGCGAGTGTTGTAGGGTCCTATCAAATTACTGCTCCAGGTAGGTTGGTCATCTGAGTTCGGGAACAGTTCACGCATCGGCGAAGATACCAATCATAACTTACCATGATGGTCTAACCGATCCAGATTACAAGCAAATATATCGAGATCTATGACAAAATCCTCGATGTTTTCTCAACGATCGGGCGTTGCCTCCCTCAATTTCAACGAATTCAATCGGTTTTTCAAGGAAATGTCCATATCAACAATTTTCTCGCTCTGCTGTATCAAGAAATTATCGAGTTCCACGTCGAAGCGATGCAGTTCTTTAGAGCTAAAGGTAAGTCCGAACTTAGTATTCTTATGTGACTAGAGCGCCGGTTAGACTGCTCGAGACAGTGTTCCTAAGCCGGCAGGCCTCCAAATTTGAGGCCGGGCCGGCCTGATTTGTAGGCGACTGTGACGGCCCCGCCGGCCACCAGGCCATTTACATCATAGGCACTTCAAATGGAGGCCGGGCCTGACCTACGCCAACACAGGCCTCAGATTTTGCGGTCGGGCCGGCCTGATCTGCTGGCCGCTAAATAGCCTGCCGGCTGGCCGGACCGCTTAGGAACACTGGCTCAGGAACATTGTCTGAATTTGTCCCCATTCAAAGTGTCGAAGCATCGGTGAACTAATTTCACGTGGTTCGCCAGGATATCGGGCATTCTTCAAATTACTCTGGCCTCGATTCCAGGACCGGTTTTCAGTAATACTTACGAATATAGAAAACCATAAGCTCTTGATAGACAGAGAAATGAATTTGACTTACATTAAGGATACGTACGAGGCAAGAAACAAGACCTTGACTTTCATCAAAGATTCATATGACGCAAGAAATAAGGCACTAGCTGAGTATGACCAAATACTGGCGATTCGGGAGCAACAACAATTGGAATCACTTGAACGGTACCTCAACGCACCATTGTACGATGAAGAATTGGAAAAGATAAATGATGAACGGGGTCAAACAACCGGCCAATGGCTCTTTCAGGACCCGAACTATAAACAGTGGGCGGTCCCGAACCATGAGGATGTGGCCAATTGTATTTTGTGGATTTCCGGCATCCCGGGGGCGGGTAAGAATACCAATCGCCAGTTAGAGAGTGGGTGCGGTTGCTGACTGTGTGTTTTCAAGGCAAAACCTATCAATGTGCAGCTCTCATTGAGCACGTCAAAACCAATGATTCAACCAGTCAGGGGGTGGACCAGTCCGAACTGGTAGAATCATCGATCGACAATGTTGCCACGGATCCGTCTCCGCCAGTGTTATTTGCATTTTTGAGGCACGATACAGCGTTGAAACGCACCAGGACAGCAATTCTACATTCCTTCATTTTTCAGCTGTTTCACGAGAATCGAGCACTACTGCCAGTTGTGTTGGCTGCTCATAAGTCCGAACCGCGGAAGATGCTCACTTCAACCGATTATTTGTGTAGATTATTGAAGGACATGATTCGAAATATCGATGTTGGACTTACATACATCATCATCGACGGATTAGACGAATGCGAAGAATCAGAACGGCATATGATCTTAAAAACTGTACTAGAGCTGTCAAAAGATTGCCCCACCTTGAGATTGGCAGTTGCAAGCAGGGATGAGAAAGACATTTCACGAATTCTAAAGAATGTCGCCCAATTAATTTTGGTCAATACGCAGAATAATGCCGATATTTCCTGGTATATTAGTTCCCAGTTGGATGAACTGTCGCGTGACATTCAGCCAGCTACACCAATCCGTGGCACCAAACAATTCATAAACGCACTGAAAGAACCGCTCGTGCACAAGGCAAATGGTACGATTTTACCGAAGCAATCCGCATCATCCTTCACAAACGGCTGATGGAATAGCAGGAATGTTTCTGTATGCAAGGCTTGTTCTGAACCACCTCCGACGGCAGACAACATGGGAAGAGCTCCAAGATGAAGCGAATAGCCTACCAGCAGGGCTAGATGAAGCGTAGGGAATTGTCTTGGAATGATCGAGGTATTTGCTGACGGCTTTCCATCTCAGTTATGGCAGGATTCTGGACCGAATTCAAGAGAAACTACAACCCAATGAACAACATCAAGTGCGCAATATAATCGCTTGGCTGGTCAGTGCCAAACGGCCTATCAAAACACTCGAACTTTTGCATGCACTCATGATCCTAAAGGGTGATCGCAAACTAGAGCATAAGCGAACACTGTATAAGGACATGGTTTATCTATGCGGCCCTTTTATAGAAGAACGTGAGGGGACTATTACATTTGTCCATTTTTCTGCTAAAGAGTTAGTATGCGATATATATGCCGCCAAGGTACCTCGCGCTAATGTGTACCCTGAACTCTAGATATCTTGTAAGGAAAGATGGTGCATTCATTTGTGCTACAGATGCCCACAAAGTGGTTGCGTCCACATGTTTAACCTATCTTTGTTTCCGGTGCTTCGATGAGCTCGAGCACACAGACATCGAGTCCTTCATACAGCTAGGAGAGTATGTGCTGCAAGGATACGCTTGTAAATATTGGCTTTATCATGTCGAAAACACCGTGGTAGATACCGCAGATGGCCTTCAGGACTTTGTCGAGCTCCTTCAAAATTTTTTGAAGCTCAGATCGAACCCAACATACTCAAATGATGGCTATCGCGGAATACAGCCCCTAATCAAGCTTAGGGCATTACAGTCGAAGTGGCCAGAAGTCTGTGCATCCTTGAAAAAAATCGCCGCTTTTGCATACCGAACAAGGGATAACTTGGAAGAATTCGGTAACTATCTTGCCTTATCTCCACATATGGGCAGTATGTATCTGATCAATGTTGTAGCGAACGATACCAACCCATTTAAACTTGAGGCAGCTTTATATCAAATCCAAGATTGTTTTGAGGCTCTGGCGCAAAGTCTCTGCAATACCTCCGTCCATCCAAATTCACGCTGTTCGGATTTACATACGTTCTATGGCGGATTATTTCGATGCCCCAAATATACCTGCATACATTTTCACACTGGCTTTGATACCCTTGGTGCCCGTGATAAGCATGGTCTCAAACATGAACGTATGTTCAAGTGTACTGTAGAACAGTGTGACTTTCGCTTTCTGGGCTTCCAATCTGAATCCGAGCTGAAAGAGCATTTGTCAATGCACTCCAACCAAATGAAGCAGTTTGACATTGGAACAAGTTTCCAAGCGCGGGACTCTGATTTTTGCAAGAAAGCTCTGAACCTTGCAGCACAGGCCGGGGATATTGCACTGGTGCGCGATATGTCGACAATGTGCAAAGACAAGAAAAACGTTAGTTTTTGGCAAGAACTCTTTAACAGCGCTGCTAGCAGTGGGTCGGAGGAGCTTGTATTATATCTTCTGGATCTCGCGATCAGGTGTGATATGTACAACGCGAAATTGGGACTCCGGGAGCATGTTTGGTATTTAGCAGCAACAAACGGCTTAGAGGGAATTGTAGCGCAACTTGTTGAGATGGAACGCTATCCCAATGGGGACAGGCAGAAGTGCCCCCTGCACGCTGCTGTGGCTCAAGGATCGGAGACAATTGTAATGATGTTTTTGGAAAGTGGTGCAAATATCGAAAGTTTTGGGACTGTAGGGAATAGGTATAATGAAGGGAACCGCTATCCTCTCCATACGTCCATCGTATCGAAAAATAAGTCCATGGTTCGCCTGCTACTGAGCAAGGGCGCAAATGTTAACTCGATTATATCGTCACGGGTCAGCCAATATTGCGACTCCGCCTTACATCTAGCAGCTAGACTGGGACTATTTGATGTTGCCGAAACATTGCTTGACTATGGAGCCCTTATAAATGTGATCGGTAGTAAGGAAGAAAGACCAGTAGACGTGGCCTCGAGAAAGGGATTCAAGACACTGGTACAGCTCTTGACGAGCCGTGGAGCATTGTTGGTGCATGAAGGACGATCATTTTCGACACTGCATTCAGCCGTGCGGGAGGTTGGGGCGTCTAAAGAAGTAATTACATTCTTGATGGAGAAAGGGTTGGAACTCGATGGGAAGACTGATGATGGTGAGACGCCATTGCACTGGGCTGCAAGGTATTCATCGGAAAAAGTTGTCGAATATCTGTTATTGATGGGAGCGGAACCTAATATGAGGTCAAACAATGGTCTCACACCATTGCACGCGACTGTGGCGAATGGTACCCACATTCTGACCTCCGGCACTAAAGCCTTAAATGCTCGAACCCTCAACATCATACAGCTTCTTGCCGAAAAGGCCGATGACGAGGCAAAACATAACGCATTATGGGTAGCAACAAACACGCGTTTGCTATGTTTCGAACCAGAGACGCGTAAACACTTCTGTCGTGCATTTATTTCTATAGGGGCCGATCCCCTAACGAGGTATACGGACGGAAAAACCCTCCTTTTTGCTGGATGCCGCGCTTTCACGGGTGAACGTGCGCATATGAAATTTCTGTTGAGCTTGGGCGTCAGTGCAAAGGCAGTTGATGCACATGGAAACTCGATTTTACATCACCTTGCCAGTGCGTTTAGTTGGAAGACAATAACAGAATCAGACAGAAGATCATTCAAAGTTATACTTGAGGATCTCATTGCTGCGGGGGCCAACCTGAGGGGGGTAAATAACAACTCTGAGGTAGCAGGTGATGCTTTGCGAGCCATAGGATTCGATTTTCCAGATGTTCAAGATTAGAAGGATTGAAGAATGGTGCATGGTATGAGGTATCAAGGATATATATGCATAGCAGCACAGAGCTTGGCGGTCCAATCAATCAAACGTAACTCAGTTTTCACTTTTCATTGGTATTTCTAAATGATGAAAGGGAAATGCCCGTTTGGCAAGTGTAATCGTCAGGGGAGATGTTCTGATTGTTACATAACATTTTGTGGAATTTTGTTCAGTACGATGTACGCGAATCTTCAAAGCCTGGTGCGCAACTGCAGAATAATTGCCTACCCACTTCAAGGTCTTGTACCGCAATCACTTAGGTTTGATTTGATCTTGGCGGTTTCTAAATGTGAAAAGGTTTACTACAAGGCACAACTACGATTTTTGGTGAGAGGGTCGACTGGTAGTAGGCGTTGAAGATGCCTTTGAACGGAAAGGAGGGGCGCCGGAAAGTGCGGGGGAGGTGCAGCCGGGAACTTGGGATAGCGGAGTTAGCACCGAGAGGAAAGGCACAAGGTAGAAAGGCAAAAATAGTACAAGACTTATGAGAACATCCTATCATCAAAAGCAGCGGAGAAGGTACCTACCGCTAGTATCGCTACACGATTGTGCGGTGTGCACCAGGGCTGTACAGTTGGACGTTTGATGTTGCGTCTGTGGCGAAGGTTTATTCTGCATGGTATCCCTGTCAGCGGCATTATCTGTCGATCACAGCGGTCTGTGCTCACTGCATGGAAAAGAGTCATCCTGCCACCTTCGCTTGACGGGTCTTGGCCGGCACGACCTTGCAATGTAGCATGCATGTGTATTCGAAATTCAAAGTAGCAATGCTCCTAGTAGCGAAGTCGTCATTATGCCACAAGGCGCAATGACTGCACCACTAGTGCTACCCTGCAGCTTTACGCCTCTCTCATCACTAACGGCAAAACTGCAACCTACTACAAGCTAAGGTCCGTGATGCACACCAAGGTGGCACGATGACTCTAATGTGCGCAGAACCTAACAGAGTGCATAAATATTGTGTGGATTGCAGAGTGCATGATGATGCTGGTTGAAATCGCACGAAGCGGATCTCCGCCCGATGAACCATTTTGCCGGAGGTGCCACGATACATCGGGATTCAAACAGGCATATGCAACTTGCAATGCTCAGCTGAACTTTATTTCCCTCGCGCCAAAATTTAGCCGGCATCTTGTGCTTGCTCGCTTACGGCTGAAGTTACTACCGTCACTGGGTAAGCGAGTACTTTATAGGTGGAAATCACCCTCCCGACCGTCCAATCCTCGCCCGCCACTAGGTTGGGGAGAGAATTGCCCGACTGGATTGACTAGGGCGGAAGAACAAGACTAGTTACCGCCGAGGCCCTTGGGCTATTCCAATGAATTATAATACCACTAGAATAGATTTTGTGAACAAATCTGATCTGGTTCTAGAAGGTTATATACTTATATTCATCTCTCATTCTCAACATTACTCGATATCTGCTGCAGCCCTAACCTCTAGTAGGGAACTCTTAGAGTCCAAGGCAATAGAACCACACTTCACATATGTGTATGATGTAACCACCTAGTATGCTTCAGAAATATATGCAAATACACGCAAAGGAATCAATACGTATATATAGAGAAGTTAATAAGGGCATAAGTAACAAGCATGACCCCGCGAAATCTACAGATATCTGCAGGCTGATGATACACCAATAGCTTGACACAGCTCGCCTAGGCCGATGGCAGCCTTGAATGGGTTGAAATTGGTGTCCGGAACCTTCCGATCGGAGTTGCGGTCAGCTGTGAGCCTATTAGCATTGGAATACTAGTCTGAGTATATGTCTGCAATGGCAACTCCAATTCTAGGAGTAAACGCACAATCGTAGCAATTTCATTTCGCAATCTAAGCTCACTCAGAGAGCACGGCAAGCCACTTATTAGGGCTGGTAAGTCTCCAGCCCCTGTGACAAAATAAATACGCACAAGGTCTTCCAAATTGAGGACAGTAAATTCGGCCTCCGTCACAAATGAGTCGTCGCCAGAAAAGCCGCTCAATGATTCGCATAAGTCTGTGCTCTCCTGAATCGATCCATTTCTAGCTATAAACCGGGGAGACCCTCTGCCGTGGTTGTACATCTGATTACCGAGTCTCTTCAGTGGCGTTGAACTCGCTTCTAATTTGCAACGGATTGTACCTATACTGAGTTAGGGATAGCTGAAAGGAATGGAGAGTGGGACAAGCCTTTGCAGCAATAAACTTCACCGTATTTGCTTATATGGTTTAACTCGAGGTAGAAAAGAGATGCGATAAGTTTGACCGCCGTGTCTCTGATGAATGATTCATTTACCTTACAGTAGCTTTCAGCAGCAGCTTCAAACACTGGCAAACCCTCAAAATCATCGAGCGCAGGGACGGTGTCAGGATATTCCAAATTTAAACGGGTATATTTCCTCGTGATATCTTCGTCTTGTCGATCTAGCCTTGCATCAATGAAGGAATCCCAAGCGTGTTGAGAATTCAAGTTGTGTTCAATCTGTGCAGTAATAATCGCCTTAATATTCTTAATATGTCTGAATAGACCGCTACTGTAACTGCCGAGGACGGAATTTGGACGCTCAGACGCTGGGAGATTTGGCTCTTGTCGGAGACCCGTCCCGATCGAGAGAAGAATATCAGGATGTGCTTTGTCCGGCCATAAAAGTTTCATCTCGTTGTCTGCAATGCGAACCGGGTTGTTGAATTTCAGAGCGCCGTCTGCAAAAACGCGACCCGTTGCTGCATGGCAAAATGGTTTGAAATATCTCGGCGCTGCAGAAGTCGCGCGAGCCCTATTTAAATTAGATCTGATATAATAGGAATTATAAATAACGCTTACGCTTCCCAAATTTTCATTTCCTTCTCTCTCGTGTCGGGGCGGAAGAATTCGTATTTCGGGGCTATGGTGAGCGATATACATCAGCATCATCATAAATGAAGGAATACAGTCGGAAAACGGAAAGACGAACCATTTTCCCTTGCGCGATTATAGTTGGCCACGAAATAAGGGTGCCCGGTTGATGAAGTCGCGGTGACACCAACATTTAGCTTTCTGCAAGAACTCCAGTTATGGGTTTCACCGAACATTCTGCCTTCTCCCAATGAGCTCATTAAGGCCGACTTCAAACCTGCCGTATGATATTGACTTTGATTTTGTGCCTCAATCAAAAAGCTGACGACCGGTAAAGTTAATCCAGTGCGCTTCACAAAGGCTTTGCTGGCAAGGTTTCGAAACATCTCGCGGCTATCGTGCACGGACATGCGACGTATTCCTAGTCCTAGAGCTACAATACCGCCGCCACTTGCCAATGAAATGTTAGTGTAGGATAATGCCATAAATATTGATGTAAGCATGAATTATACCTTGTACCTATGATCAAATCAAAGCAATCCTGGATAGGCAATTCCAAGTTGATTTCTTTCTCCAAAGCAGCCAGTATCACCAATTGTGTGATGGATCGGACGCCCCCCCTGAGGAAACGATTAGCGTTCCACTAGAAACGTTTGACAGATAACTAGCCTTAACCTACCCATCCAAACATAAGATCCGAGGAGCAGCCTGCGGAGGGCATCTTTTGAAGATCCATGGCCAGGGATTTTCGCATTCGGTTAACCGCTTCCACCTACAAAGTGGGCAACGTTGTAGCGTTCGAATTAACCCGTCGTGTTCTGAGAAGTCATCGACACAGAAATCGCAGAGCATATGCCCACAAGGGAGAACATGTGACGGTGCATGAATTAGGCATCCAAAGCATATCTTCTGGCTCGAGCGACCCACCGCTGGCTTCCGGATATCATTCCAAAGATGGAGGTATGGCCCTCGCCTCAGGTTCTTCCGCTGGTTATCGGCCAAGATGGAACGTCGGTTGCCACGCTTGAACAACACCCCTGATGTAGCGCGTTGTAATTGATATTTTCTGAACACAGCATCGTCAAATCCAGATTCATCACTTCTCCGATCGTAGCTCCCTGGTAGCGTGGTCATGTCTTCAAGTTGATGACTATCGTTGTGTGCCACCTTGGTCTTAATACACTTCTGACCCCCGTTGTCTATAAAACTGCAAGTCCAGCAGTGATTGACCAACTCCTCAATTGCAAGCTGCCAAAACACCCTGTAATCCATTGTAATGTCCTCTTGTTGCCGTACTAAGTCTGACTGGTTTCGGCAAAGGTCCAGTAGAATGCTCGAGGCAACTAGTGGTGCTAACTCATTTACCGACTTGAGGCCACATTCGAAATCGGGGATAGATACATCGCATAATGGACACGGATTTAGTTTGGACCCCGGTGGAAGAGGTTCCCGGACATCTTGAACACATTTGTCGCACAGAATGTGTCCGCAAGGCATTTTGAGACTCGGGATTGCTAGCAAGCAAGCAAAGCACGTATCCTGGCATGACTGCATTGACCAGCGCAATGTTCCCGAAACCCTCACACAATTCCACATCTTTATGCATAGATCGTGACGTAGGGCTTGCCTTTGAAGTTCGCCTGCAGCTGCAGCTGCAGGTATCCGCGTACGGATGCTACTATGAAGGGAAGGCAGCAGTTTCCGGTATTCGGAACTAACGGCATGGAAAAAGTGGCTGGCAGCGTGGTCGGGGTCGTCACTGCGAACATAATATCCGGCGACCGGCGCTTTACCACCGGTTACCTGATGGCCTTTCTGATGGTTAGATGCAACATTGATGCAACCCAATCCCTTTTTATCCCGATAGCCGCATGGCCAATGTTCGTCATAGAAGTATGTTGTCGTGGCAATACATAGTAGTGCATACTCTCCCGCGATGTCGTCTCTGATAACTATCTCAAATCAGCTAATGATCAAAGTTGCCATGTGTAATCGAGACCTGTACATTGGGGTGCGCTTTCCTGCCGACAAATATTTAATAGGATACTTGACGCCAATAGAGGTGCTAATCCGACCAAGACCTGGGAAGGGGGTCTTGCAGAGCTAATATTCGTGAGCATAGTCAAAAGTTTGGTGATATGTTTCTTGTATGCCACCTGGACAGGATTGCCGAGGAAAGCATCTCTTGGAAAGTTGAAAGTCTGGGTTTGTTCGTTTTTAGAGAAGTGTGTGAATGCGTAGTTGAAATGGGTATTCAATTCCTCGCTAGAGATTAAACATTTCAAGTTCAACCCACTGGAAATGGAATATGTTTCTACTGCCTCACGCTTGATGAGAGAATCTAGGTTCTCAAATTGCGTCTTTACAAGCGTCGGTTGCTGCGTCGAGTGCAGTCTGGGGATGAATACAACTTTTATACCACGGAAGTAGCATAGAATCAGATCCTGGAGTGATGTGATCGGCTTTCCACGATTATCCCATTCGTGGACTAGCCCTTTTAGGAATGTGTCGTCGCAGAGTAGTTGATCATTGTTTCGTAATAACTGTGTTGTTTGATCATCGCACCGTGAATTAGTGGTGATATCCTGCCTAATGTCAGCAACTTCGTGATATTAAATGAGAGGAACTAGAATACTTGTTGTTCAGCGTTATTTATTATTATGATACCGTAAGGTTTTTGAAACATTGGACCATCAGTTGTTGCACTCCTTACCCGAATCAAGAGTTTCGTGGCCCAACTCAACGACCTGTAAGGGTACGTTAGCGTATAGTAGAAGAATAGCTGCATGAACAGAAAGTTACCCTGTATTAGTGACCACATAGCACACAATATCACTTAGCGAACAAAGCAATTCCAACGAGAGGCACCCCTCCATACATTCCTGTCCTTCAGCCGTCCCTGTGACCGTGCATTCGGCAAACAGGCAGGACCAGTCTGTGCTCTGGGTTGAGGGATCTTGAAATAAGTAAACACAACCACTGGAGTTACCGCCAATGGTCGGCTCATCATACTTGAGCCCGTTGGGAATTCCTTTCAGCTAAAAAGCAACGTCAGCCAAAACAGCGTAAGTTATAACTCAACGACGCGCCATCTGACAGACCACTTACTTTCATCAAGGCTTTGATTAACACAGTTTTCCCAGATCCAAAGTCTCCGACAAAGCTGACCAATGTAGCACAACGTTTCAGACCGAGTGATAGGTTGTGATACCGATCCGTCCATTGAATCGGCACACTGCATCCAGGCATGGTTCTGAACCATTCATGAGGGATGTTTGAATTGAAAGAGTCTCTTTTCGCCCGACACTCTCTAAATATGGAGCAAAACACTGAATCAAGTCCAACATGAATTAGAGGCTGAGGTCGCTTATGTGGAACCTGGTAAGCCCAGCACACTTCACAAAGAGTCGCATCGCAAAGACTACAATACGAGAGACCACCCCAAGATCCGTCGCATATAACGCAACTTAAGCCGCCATCTCCGTCATCTCCGTCTTCGTCGCTGTCTCGCTGGTCACCGTCTTCAGGTGTATTTCCGCCTTCAGCTACTTCGACGCTTGAGTTTCGTTGCGATGTCGAAGGCTGCTCTCTCGACCGGATATCGATCCTAGATTCGTTTGAGCTTTTAGATCTAGTGGTTCTACTAATTGCATCCATTCTGTCGTGTTCCGCGTTTCGTTCTGTGCTTAACTCTGCTTCACGGTGTTGCGTTGTCGCAAAGGGTTGTCTTTGAATCAATAAAATGAGGGGAATGAACGGATTATGGGCTGACAGGATTACCTAGCAATTATTTAAGTAACCACTTTGGGACACAGGTTTCGCGGTGTGATACATCACTGTGACATTGCTATCTTACGAATTCCCTTACAATCTGTGATGCTATGAAGAGTCAAAACGGTTAAAGTATTACCTTGTATTTGGAGTTGACCTTTAAAGGCTATCCAACATGACAGATATCAATCTCCTCCTCTCATAGTAAATGGATGTTCCCTTATAAACACCTACGTATGATTAACAGCTTCGAATGTGGTGACTTGTTATTCCGCTTTTTTTGACGTGGGAAGAATGGCGGTGGAGAATCCCAACAGGCAGTGTGACTCATATCCGTGTTTGCTTTTGGTGCGCGGTTTTTCTACTCGCTGCCAGTTGTGGCACCATGGAGGATTGCACTTGGGGCTGTGCTGCCCATGCAAGTGCAAAACAAGGCCACACCTAACAGCCAGCATAATTATTGCTGGGAAAGCAACGGTCAGCATCGCTCTCAATGCCCACTCCAACAGACAAAAGTGTTGTGTGCTATCGAGTGATGTTTTGTGAGTTTATGAGATGCACGTGATGCATTGTAGCCTGAGTGACGGCACATGATTCGCAAGGGAGTTTCCGGTTTTGTGTCAGATGGCTACCGACATTACTTGTACACTTTGACTTAAGCGCGCAGCCGGGTTGAGCTAACGCAATTGATCACAGTATATGCACATGCGAAAGCAAAGATTATGGAATTGCCAAAGCATATCAGGTAATTAGGTTGTTGAATTGTGTTGGAATAGTTGTCGAGAAGGTATCAGCCAATGCAATTGCAGAGGAGTGTGAGCATACCAGGTTACTTCTGATGGATAGTGTGGATGCAGAAAAAGGAGATTAGCAATTGATGTGATTGGAAGGTTGCTGAAGAAAGTAGCAGAAGTCATAGAATAGGGGAAATACTACAGGAGTGCAGTTGAACTTGATGGAGATTGAGGGGGCCCTTCCACATGTGGCGATGGAAAACTGAATATAAAGAATGAAAGAAATGGGGTTTAATGACAACCTATTGAAGTGGGTGGAAAGCTTTATAAAAGAAAGATGATTATGTTAATGGACAGAAGAGAGGGAAACAGTAAGAAGGTGTAAATAGAACTTTTACAGGAGATATCAGCACTACAAAAGGATTTTAAAACATACCTTCCTGGGTTGTTCAGGACAGTAGAAGAGACAGAATGAGAAAGCTTGGTTGTGGGAATAACTTCTGGTGATAACATGGGGTCAATTGTGGATCTTGAGAATGTGGGGGATTTCCTGTACAGACTTGAGAGATATACTGAAAAATTGACAGATTTGTCTGGAAAAAGATATTCTTTTGCATATAATTTATCATAGGCCATATGGCCTACTGTAACCTCCAGTAACACCAATGACACTGAATAATACAAACTACACCAGAGCCATTTCCTATAACCTCCAATAATATACCTGTAATTTACTGATAGTACAACTCCATTGTAACTGTAATTTGACTGTAGCACATGTATTATATATCACAATTCACTAATTATTCATTACAATTACTCATTCATTTGCTACTCTGACACCTCCTTTTTGATCTTCAACCTGCACTTTTCGAACTCTGACATGTTTGCTTGGACAACTCTGACAAGCAGACACTCTGAACCTCATGACTGAGACCAGCTTTAGTTGCTCCCATAACTCTGACAAGCTCGCTTCCACATCTCTTACACACTCTTATTCACAACTCAGATGCTTGCTCCCACAATTCTAACAGGCTCACATTTAAAGCTCTGACATGTTTGGTCTCATGTCTCTGACATACTCACTTTCACATCACTGACAATCTGATAACGCTGGGAGAAAGCTAGTAGCTGCGGATATAGGTTCGCTGGCAGCAGAGAATCTGGACACACCATGAACTGGCAACAAGTTGCAGTTCAAGGTTTATCTGGAGCGAGCCAGTAGTAGTGGATCCCGACTACACATGTAGGGTTGACACTGTCCTGGCTGGTAGCAGTGAATCTGCACTCACTGGAAGCATGGTAGCAGAGGTGGATGTGGCTTCGCTGGTAGCAGAGAATCTGGACTTGCTATAAGCTGGCAAGAAGCAATATATCTGGCTTCGCTCCCACAACTCGAACATGGTTTGTCTCACCACTCAGACATGCTCAAGGTGACATTTCTGATGATCCGGCCTAACTGGGAGCAAGATGGTAATGGTGGATCGGGCTTCACTGGTACAAGTGATACTGGCTTTACTGGTAGCAGTGGATGTGGCTTTCCTTGGAGCAAGCAGGTAGTGCTGGATATGGCTTCGCTGGTAGCAGAGAATCCCAATTCACTGAGAGCTGGCAAGAAGCTATCGATTTGACTTTGCTCCCACAATTCTGACATGCTTGTCTCACCACACTGACATGCTCCCTCCTACGTCATTCAATCTGGCTTTGCTGGTGGATGTCAAACTGGCTGTGCAGAGAGCAGTGAATTTGGGTTCACTGGTAAGGAAGGATTATACTGCGCTGGAAACAGTGGATCAGCATTTGGTAATACCAAGTTGGTACTATATGGCTTTGAATGAAGCAGTGGATCTTGCATGCCATCTGGCAGTGGACCTGGCTTTGCTGAGAGTTGGTAATGGTGTATCGCTTACAGCTCATAATGCAATATCAAACAGTTAATCAGCTAATGGTATGGAATGTATTGACATCGATGATGATGGTGGTAGTCGTGATGGTGGTGATGTTGGTAATGCTGATGGTGATGGTGGTGATGGCAATGGTGATGATGGCAATGGTGGTGGAGATGACAATTAAAAAACGGGGGTTTGTGAACTGCATGCAGTTTGAGAAATTCGCTTGATTCTGAAATTTGATATTATATATCGTAATCTTTCCATAGCATTTCCATAACAGTTTTCCAATCACCCATGTACATGGTAGGCAGATATACTCTGTAGAAAGCTACTTTAACAGAGTGGTAACAGGGGTATTATATCTCTGTTACAGTTGAATCAAAGCTTTTCCAAATTTTTGGCCAAGCAAAATGCCAGTCAGCTGGAAATTCATCAAATTTGAGCAAAGCAATTCACATGCAGGAGTAGCAACCAATTATCAGTGATCAAAGCAATGAAAACCTCCAAATGTTGTAATATACAATAAAATGAACAATTGTCAAGTTGGTTTGGGGTGTAGTTTAATCAGTGACTTGTATTGAACAACTACTACACACCGAATTTTTACAACGCAATACCTGAACAAAACATTGTATGAACTTGACTGGCTAATAAAAACTTGTTGCTGTGGAATTCTCAAAACGTTCATGTGGCAGCGGTGCAATTTGGGGACTGTGGGGTGCGACATGGTGGTTGCGATATCCCACAAATGATACACATGTGGTGCAAAACATCCCGAGTGAACAGGGCTGTTGTATAGCTGGCTTAAACAGGTCGACATTTCAGGAAGGGCTGATATCCGAAACGGACCAAAGGCCAACCAGCACACCTGTCAGTAAGTGGTGTGGATAGTATCAACTGAGTCAGAGGAAAGTACCAAATGTATTAGATACATGTTAAAAATTATGATACAACAGAAAATGATAGGACAGGGTGGTACAGACCAATGTGTTGATCTCAGAGGGATTTCTCAAAAGCAGGCAAGATGAAGTAAAATACAATACAGCATAGTTTACAGATGAATAAACATAAAATGATAGTACGGTAAAAAGAACAAGGTGCTCATATATTCGAACAGAATGATTGGATTTGGTTCTTCCTACTAACTGTTTTACCAATGATTTCACCACGGCAGCATTGGACCAGTCCAGACTGGATCTGTCCAAGCCCTGTCTAATCAAGTCCAAGTAATCTGTTGGTCAGAAACAGACCAATCCCCAGTATTACTGAATCTGGACTACACTGGCCTGGCCTGATTTGGACCAGTGCAGCAAAGTGTCCTGGTTAGGGGTATGTTTTCATTGTATTGGTCTTTCAATGCAGGGACCATATCACAATGGCACCAAATACACAGTCAGAACAGATATAATGTGACCCAGAGTAGGTAGCGTGAGGTGTGTCTAGTGTTAGCAACGGGTCCGGGTAACCCGCCAGCGGTCCGGGTTTGGACCGGAAAAACGGTTCGGTTCGGTTCCAGACCCGTCCAAAAACCCAACCCGGAGCTTCTTGGCGGGCCAAACCCGTACCTGTACCCGTCAACCCGCGGGTTTTGCCGGGTTTGGCTAGACCCGTCGGTTCCAGTCTCCAGTTCTCCTTTTCGGGTTTTTCTATTTATGGTTGCAATCATATATGTTACTGTTATGTGCAAAATATTCACTTTGGTATATTATTCTCTTTATTGGTTTCATTGGCAGCCTTTATACTCAAAACAAGGAGAGACATGCTCCCGGCTACATCCTGAAGTTGAGTGTGATCAAGTGTTCATCTTCCATCATTTGTAAGATTCGAGGTCCAGAATAGCCATATTGATTGCTAAGGCAGTCTTTCAGCCGGAATTTGATCAGTTTGCACATGCGACTGCGCCAACAACATTTGGAGAGCTGTTGGAGATACATGATAGTGTCAGCGGAAAATCGCAATGCCGCGAGGAACCTCCCAGGATAGAGTAGCCATATGTAAATAGCATGCC
>Ga0307512_10003485_pt1 | contig 18216 bp, 22 predicted proteins | sample 14_EM_MG_FD_200267 | JGI IMG/M metagenome (GOLD analysis project Ga0307512, IMG submission 200267) | Populus trichocarpa ectomycorrhiza microbial communities from riparian zone in the Pacific Northwest, United States - 14_EM | ecosystem: Host-associated > Plants > Roots > Unclassified | place...
GACGACCGTGCCCGGGCGCGTGTTCCCGTTTCGGTCGGCGTATTCGGAGTCGGTGGGGTAGAAGCGCGCGTTGTGTCGCTTGCCGCAGATGACGACGCTCAGCGTCGGGTGGTACCGTGGGTTCTTGGCGTCGATGCGCTTGAACGCCTCGAATATCTGAGGCAGCTCTTCCTTGATCACCTTGTCGTATTGACCCTGCGTGCGTGTGTTGCGGATCAGTGGGGAGTAGTTGTGGGGAAATCGGAGAACGTTACCTCTGATACACCATCACGGAAAATGATCATGCGTTTTGGAAGTACGTTCGAGCGGCGGCGGAAGGCCTGTAGTCGCTCGATGATCATATCAGCGAGCTCTGCGATGCCCTGTTAAAGGTATATCAGCTATGTCCGTAGGAGCAGAAAACGAAACGAGGGGCCGACCTCTTGTTTACTCTTCTGGAGCCTCAAGCTCGCGGGGAATTGCACAAAGTCCCTGTCGACACTAGCGACGACGCCCGCGATGGACGGCGTGCCGGATACGCTGCTCGGGCCGGGATGCGTGACATCGATGCCGACGAGGATGGTGGGCTCCTGGGTGAGCCAGCCGAGAGCGTCGCCCGCAAGCTTGTGGTTGATCCCACCGAGCTTGGTGTTGACTTTGAGAGCGACGTTGGACAGATACTGGTCCTGCTTGCCCTCGTTGAGCGCTTTTTCGAGGAGCAGGCACTGCGAGCGGATGCCGAATTTCACCGCGCAGAGCCGCTTGATGCCCGGGTAGATAAAGTCGTCCTTCTTCTGCAGCAAGACGAGGATGAAGCTGATGTTCCTCGCCTCGCCGAACGACTCGATCGTCCGCGAGATGTTCTCGAGCGCGCGGCGCCGCCCAGGGTCGTCCCTGACCGACGGCAGCTGGTCCGTGGCGAGGATCGCCGGCGGGTCGTTCCCGACGTCCATCCCGCTGTTCTTGCACTTGTTGTTGAACGCCTTGATAAAGTTGATCAGACGCCCGTCCTGCGGGCCCTTGAAGCTCAGCGCCTCCACGCCGTCGCGCACGACGAGGACCTTCCAGTTCCGCATCCGGCCGCCGACGTGGAACTTGACGTCGAGGATGTTCCAGCTCCCGTTCTGCACGCGCGGCACGCCCCTGCCGTACGTCACGCTCGGCGGGGGCAGCTCGCGGCCGGGGACGACGATCATCTGGCGGGCGACGCGGATGCTGAACGAGTTGAGCACCGCCGTGGCTGGGTTATAGCCCAGGCGTTGCATCGCGCTCTCCATGATGATCGCCGTGTTGTCGGCCGGCCTGCGACTCGCGACCCTGAGCATCTCCGAGGTTTCCTTTGGGCCCAACTTGCCAAGGTGGGGCTCGCCGGGTTCTATATCGCACAATTCTGCGGGGATGTAGCTCGGTCTGCCTGGGCCGCCCACGTCGATGATGGGCAAGTCGTCCCCATGTTGCAAAGCAATGTTGTATTCTACAACCCCAAGTCAGAAACTCTTGCACATAATAGAACGGAAACTGTTACGCACTTCTAAAGTAATACTCCTTGATTGATGTCATGCCGCCGAGCTCCTCACACGGGAACATCTGCCGGCTGGCCGAAATGCCGACGATGCGTTGGATCGTCATGATGCGCTTGTAACCGAGGTATCGGGTGGACACCTTGACCTTCCTCATAAACTCCCGAGGGATCGCGTCGATCGAGGATATGTTAAAGGCGCGCAACGCCTCGGAGAGCTTTCCAGGCTCGCAGAACGCAGACATGCAGTTGTTGACGTTGACCAGCGTGAGTCTGTTTCCGAGCCTGACGGACGAGTATAGACCCATGAGAGCCCAGATGCGCGTGCCTATGAGCGACTTTTGTTTATCGTTGAAGAAGTAACGGTTCCTCCCGAAACGCCACCCCTGCTGCGACGCCTGGCGCTGCATGACCAGATTGACGGCAGCGATGACGGGATCTACGTCCTCGACCTTGTTGATGTTGGCCATATCGCCACTCAGGAACCTGAAAAGGATACGCGCACGGCGGTTTCAACACCCGTATGCATGTAACACCATGTCGAGAGAACTCACCTTCTCAACGGCTCAGTGGCAAGCTCCTTGAAGAACGAGACCTCGACCGTGTACTTGTCCGCATCGCGCGGGGGTCGCGAGTCGCCCTCCTCACAAAACGTGACTGTGTCACGGAGGGGCTCGGGCAAGGGTTTGGATGCGACGAGGCGCTGCGCGCCGTCGTGAGCGATGTCATTGACGAAAGGGCGGAGATCGGGCGTCTGCTCGAACAGCGCGAGCACGCGGCGCTTCACGCGAGGCTTCTGGGACTTGGGCTCGGGCGTGATCTGCACGACGTACTCGTAGATCGTCTCGGGCAGGTTCTCGAGCGCGAAAAAGTTGGCCCGCAGCGCGACGACGCGCCCGGCGGTGCCGTAGCCTGGGCGTGCAGGGCGCTCGGGGCCCGGGTTTGCGGTGCGCAGTCGCTGGATGAGCTCGGTCGGAGCACTCACGTTCGGGTCGAGCTGCACAGGCTGGCCCGTGTTGTAGATAACTGGGCCACCGCCACGACCACGAAGGATCGCGCCACCGCCGCGGCCACGGAGAGGTCCACCACCCGGTCCAGGGCCACCTCTTCCACGTCCTCTTGGTTGGCTCATCGGTGTAGATGTATGTGGTTAGCGTAGTTTATGGTGAGATGCGAAATGTAAAGGGGGTGCTGGTGAGCTGTGATGCGGTGTATTAGGACGCCAGGATAGTTATATACTAGGCGCCTCGATACCACCGCTTCTCTTGGGGGAATGGAACAACGCAGTTCCCTTTGAGAGGTACAATGATGCGGCCTCCGCAGGAACACCTGATGGGCAGTACAGCTGCGGGTGCGTGTTGCGAATTTAGCAGGGCGATGTTATGAAAGGGAAACGGAACGTGAACGGGACGGGATAATCGAAAACTGCGCTTCGGAAGGCGCCGATAAGGAGTCATCATTGCCGAAATTGGTAAAGTAACATCACGCGTCACATTCATCTGCTAATTATATCCAACAATTGTACACCAATTGTCTGTTTTTTACTACTGGGCGGGTCCACGCCCTCTCCTCCATCAGACCCCAGACCTAGTCCCAGTTGGGTATAAGAGTGCCAATTCCGTTTTCTGTCGCTCGTTCCATCACCGCCATTGAAATCGCCACGTCTTGCGCCCCTACACCCACAGACTTGAACATCGTCACGTCCCTCCCACTCAACACTTCAGCAACCCTAGCTGTGTTGACCTCCGCGGTCCATTTCCCATTCTGCGCATGCGCACTGCGCAAGAGCAATTCACCAACCTCTACCATGTCCCCTGGGGCGAGGCCGGCACCAATAAGCTCGCCAGCCTCGAGGCCACACGCGCTGCGTGAGTCAACGAGAACTCGCGCACGGCGGATGAGCGTCGAGTCAACCTCGGCCATCTCCGGTTTGTAGCTCCCCACTAAGATGAGGTGGGTTCCAGGCCGCACCCACTCCGAGGGGAAAAGGGGTGCTGTAGATGGCGTCGCGCAGCACAGGAAATCAGCCCCTCGAACTGCTGACTCGACTTGCCCCTCATGACCATCAATGCTGGATATGGTGAGGAAACACGCCGTGGGGTGGCCAGCACGCAGACTGTCAACGAGAGCGGTGACACGGTCATTGATGGTGCGATTGACGATGGTAATTCGAGTGATAGAAGGGTACGTGGCTAAGAGCTGTGAGACGTGGGACATTATTTGGGCCCCCGCACCGAAGGCGACGAGAGACGAGACATTGGTGGTCGCTGGTGGGTACAAGAGTGTAGTCGCGAGAACCGATCCTAGAAAAGGAGGGAGAAAATCGAGTGACCCCCGAGGATCCGCGCACAACCAGCCAGAAAAATATGCAGTTACGACATACCAGCCGCGGTACGAAGCGCTGTTAAGGAGCGTGCATTGATGACGGCCTTGGTAGCACCCGTGTTCTCGTCAAGGACGAGCGTCGTCCCGGGAATTCCGCGAGTATCGCCCGGCACCGATGGGACAGAAACGACTTTGATTGCGGTGCCAATGTCGGCGATGCGGGCGGGCATGAAGAGGGCACGATGTGACAGCATATCGAGTGCCGTTCGATGGGGTGCTGCTACGCCCGTCTTGGGATCAGTGACGTGTGAAAGGGTGTAAAACACGTGGGCCATGATGCACTGGAGGTCTTGCGGTGAAAACGAGGCGGAGACGATTTCGATATCGGTAGAGGATAGAATTAGAATCGAATTGCTCATGGTAGAGAGATGAGAGAGGAATTTTGGACCAATCACGGCATGGAAGTTACGGTTAGTCGGTTACCATTGAATTGAATTTGAGATGACCGTCGAGACTGGTGTGGTACTCACGTGGGAAGTAACATTAACCTCGGACTGCCACGGTGGGTAGTCGCTGCCCACCCATCAACCCCTTCCGTATCTTCCTGCCAAGATGCTCCCTATCGAGTCGTCGCCGTTGTATCCTTCAACTCCTCCATCGTCATCATTTCATATGTGGCAAGACGCTGTCAATGACGTATTCTCACCCTTGGAATTGACCCGCACACAACCATCCACAAGACTTGCCGTGATGGTATTGATTTTCTGCGTCTCCCTCTTCGGTTCGTCCTTGCCCCTTCGAGTTGCGATTGTTGCCCCTCTAATTTGATATTATCGTCTCGCAAGCTGTCTCATTTCCTGCAATCTCAGGAAAGCTTCGCTATCTAAACATCCCACCGATTGTCTTCTTTGTCGGAAAACACTTTGGCACTGGTCAGCTCATCCTATGATTATTCCTCTTGAAGTTGTCGTATTTACCTACTCATTGATAGGCGTCATCCTTTCGACAGCGTTTGTCCACCTATTACAAGATGCCTTTGATCGCCTCCAGGATCCTCAAGTGAAACGGTATACAGACATCGGCCGCTGGACAGGCCTCATTGTGTGAGTGTGGTGGTTAGTTATCGGTTTGGCAGGTGCACTTATGTTTTCCCACAGCCTTTGCTCCTTGCTTGTCATTTTCCTCGTCGAGTGTATGTCTGACTGCTTTGCACTTCATCGCACATATCCCTTAACAATGCGGCGTGTACAGACATTTCGACCGCCTACGTGGATAACCTCCAGTCCTACCCCTCTGCGCCTTCTACGCCAAAGGTCAAGCGTGAGTCTCGCAGACCTTTCCTTTCTGGTCATAGCTCGATCATCTCTCCATGTGATAGCTGTCCAACTTCCTCTCGCATCATCGCCCCCGGGTTTGCCTGCTCGGCAAGCGGTAGTTAACGAAATCACCCCGCTTCTAGACCCTTGTCCCTCGGAGTTTACCGCTCCGCCACGCCGCCACACGTTTACGGGAGGCCATAATCACGGCCTCATGTTGGGTCACCACCGACATGAGCCACCACAAGAACACGAGCGTCACCACACTGACCATCCGCGCTCCGGACTTATACAATATCTTGGCCCCGAAGATAGAGAGGAAGCGGCGTCACCTACCAGTCACCAACATGTGGCCGATCATCGGCAGTCCCGGCATCTTCATTCACACGCGCTCGTACATGCGCACCAGGGCGGTGATATAGAGGGTCTAGTTGATAGACCAGATTCGGATGCAGAGATAGATTCGACGGCCGACGAAGCTGAGTTAAAGATAGGGAGAAAGAGACAGATAGTTGGAATCCTCGTGCGCCTCACGGTTTTCACCCTTCACACGATAAACATGATTGATCTTTCCATATCACAGGTCCTACAACTAGGCATCATGCTTCATTCACTCGTCATCGGCTTCACCCTCGCGCTCGCTTCGGGCCCCGACTTTGAATCCCTCGTAACAGCGATATCGTTCCACCAGCTCTTCGAGGGTCTCTCGCTCGGCATCCGAATAGCTGCCCTCCCTGCACCTACAGGCGCTCAACAATCCAGCCTTGTATGGCTCCGCCCGATTCTCGCGCTCCTCTTCGCGCTCACGACACCCGCCGGTATCCTCTCCGGCCTCATCGTGTTTGGCGGCAGCGGACACAGAGGGGGCTCAAGTGGGACAGCGGTGGGCGCCATGGTCGCCGAGGGGGTGTTGTGCGCCATCAGCGCGGGCATGTTGATTTATGCCGCATGCGTGGAGATGCTCGCGGCGGATTTCGTCCTTGATCCGACGTTGTGGCGAGCGAGTAGAGGACGACAGTTGTTGGCTCTGGCCAGCGTCGTGATGGGTGCCACAGGTATGGTGCTTCTAGAGTGAGTCTAACTATTACTTCGCGATGGGAGATACATGACTAATCGGATATTTCGCGTGATTAGGATGTAAGTCCTTCATCATTCTAACTTACACTGGCACCCCGTCTGCGGCAACGCACATCATGCTGACTGGTTTTATCTTGTCTTGTAGCGTGGGCTAAACTTCATCAAACCTTGCATGAGGGATCACCCTGTCATTCACGGACCGGCTTCCCCTTGCTATCTCCTTTTTTGGGTCTGTTTTATTGTCAACGTCCCAAGGCGTTTGATCAATGTTTCCGGGGCCCGCATCTTATATATTTCTAGACCACTATCCACACCACCATCACGCCACTACCATCACCATCGACTGGCCATCATTTTGTACTACATCTCCCTCATGTACAGTAACAATGACAACACCGTGCATTCTAATATACGCGAGTAGATGGGCAGCGGCAAGCCAACGATCGGGGTCTGTACGAGGACGGGTATAACTGCGTCTGACCTCCAGCGGGGAGGTTTCGGGCAAGTCGCGTGCCTGAGAGCTAAGAGAAATCTACCCATCATGTTATTGTACTGTCAGCGAAAGTTTCTGAGCCCCAACTTTGAATGACAATCATCCATCTAAACCCCTCAGACTTGCAGTCCAAGCCACATTCCTAAGCAGTGTTGCTGGAGAATTGAGTCGAGTTGAGATACAACTCTGGCCAACTGTGCGCATAATAACGGAACAAGTTCGTCTAGCCAAGGTCAAACCCCGGAGTCGGGAAAAACCGATTTTCTCGGACAAACCGCAACGGGAAAATTGATGATGATAGGGTCAATACTAGTAATATCCTGCACATAATCCAGATTGCAAGCAATGCCTCTAATCCAATATAGACCCACGGCTCAATATAGCGCTCAATTGCTGCCTCCACTTCCCCCACTCTGGAACTGAACCGTAATCGCGAGTTCAATCTATGCCTGACGTATCTTGTACAGGCAAACACACTACCCAATACATCCCCGACACTATCCGAAATACAAGATTCCATGCGTAATACAGTCAGTACTTCCTGACCGGTACCTTTTACAGTAGAATAATATCGACTTACTTATACAACCTTGGGGTGCGGATCCTCATCACAACTTGGAGCGGTCATACCTGCGTCATTTTCGACTAGAAGCGACCGACTGCCACATTTTTTGAAAACGATACCTGATGCGACGGCGTGTACCGTGCTTAGATGGTGCGCCGTGCTCGACAAGGAAGTGTGTGAGATCCTCTCTTCCCGTCTGCGATGCCAAATATGTTGGAGTATGTCCATGCTTGTCCATCACTGTCGGGTCTGCGCCATATTCGATGAGCAAGTGTGTAAGTTCCACTTCTCCCGCCAGCGATGACACATGCAACGGAGTTGATCCATCCATGTCTTGGGCTGTTGTATCCGCGCCGTGGGCAAGAAGCAAATGTGCAAGATCCACCCTCCCCCCCAAAACTGCCTCGTGCAACGGAGTCGACCCGTCGTTATCCTGGGCGGTTGCGTCCGCACCGTGCTCAAAGAGTAAGGTCGTAATATCTTCTCTTCCCCGCCGCACCGCCACATGCAATGGGGTCGACCCGAAGTCATTCCGGGCTGTCACATCCGCGCCGTGCTCAATGAGTAAACGCATAAGCCCCACGTTTTCCCACATCACTGCCTGATGCAATGGGGTCGACCCATCGTTAGCCCGGGCTGTCACATCCGCGCCGTGCTCAATGAGTAAACGCATAAGCTCCATTTTTTCCAACATCACTGCCTGATGCAATGGGGTCGACTCATCGTTAGCCCGGGCTGTCGTATCTGTGCCATGCTCGATGAAGAAGCGTGCGAAATAGATGCGTCCCATTTCCAGTGCCAGATGGAAGGGAGTGGACCCGTCCTTGTCCTGAGCTTCCAAGTCCACGCCGTGCTCGATAAGCAAGCGTGAGAGATCTGCCTTTCCCTCCTGTGCTGCCCGATGCAACAGAGTCGACCCGTCCTTGTCCTGAGCTGTCAAGTCCGCGCCGTGCTCGATTAGTATGTGTACGAGATCCACGCTTCCCTCCAAAACTGCGTCGTGCAATGGGGTCAACCCATTCTTTCTCTGGGCGGTTACGTCGGCACCGTGCTCAACGAGCAAGCTTGTAAGGTCTACACTTCCCCGCTGTGCCGCCGCATGCAATGGGGTCGAACCGAACTCATCCTGTGCTGTCGCATCCGCGCCGTGCTCGAGGAGCAAACGTGTTAACTTCTTACTTCCGCACATCACTGCCACATGCAACGGAGTCTGCCCGCTCATGTTCTGGGCTGTCCAGTAGCCACCACGTTCAATGAGGAAGCGCACGAAATCCAAGCTTCCCTTCCGCACCGCTAAATTGAACGGAGTCCACCCGTCCTTGTCCCAGGATGTTATATCTGCGCCCGACTCGACGAGTAAGCGTGAGAGATCTACTCTTCCATCCTGCACTGCCCGATGCAACAGAGTCGACCCATCCTTATACTGGGCTGTTGCATCCGCGCCGTGCTCGATGAGAAAACGTGTGAGATTCACACTTCCCCTCTGCACTGCCAAATGCAATGGAGTCGACCCGCGCTTGTCTTGGGCTGACACGTCCACGCCGTGCTGGACGAGTAAGCGTGTGAGATCTACATTTCCCTTTTGTACCGCCAAAAAGAACGGAGTTGTCCCGTCATTGTCCTGGGCTGTCACGTCCCCTCCAAGCCCGATAAGGAAGCGTGCGAGATCCGACCTTCCGTCTTGCACCGCCCGATGCAACGGCGTCCGCCCAAGGTTGTCCTTGGCTGTTGCGTCTGCGCCGTACCTGACGAGTAATCGTGCAAAATCCACGCTTCCCGCCCACACCGACAGATGTAATGGCGTTGATCCGTCCTTGTCCCGGGCTGTCGTGTCCGCGCCGTTCTCGATGAGGAAGCGTGCAAGCTCCACATTTCCCTTCCACATAGCCCCGTGCAAAGGAGTCGACCCATGGTTGTCCTGGGCTATGGCGCACGCACCATGTTCGACGAGAAGGCGTGCGAGATCCACACTTCCTGTAGACACAGCTCGATGCAACGGATTCGACCCCTGGTTGTCCTTGGATGTCGCGTCGGCGCCATGCTTGACGAGCAAGCGCACGAGGTCCACTCTTCCCTCCTGCGCCGCCCGATGCAACGGAGTCCACCCGTGATTATCTTGTGCTCCCGTGTCTGCTCCATGCTCGAGGAGTAAGCGCACGAGATCAACGCTTCCCTTCCACACCGCCCGATGCAACGGAGTCCACGTATGATTATCTTTGGCTGACACGTCTGCGCCATGCTTGACGAGCAACTGAGCGAGGTCAACGCTTCCCTCCTTAACCGCTCGGTGCAATGGAGTCGAACCGTGCATGTCCTGAGCTGTCACATCCGCTCCGTGGTCGACGAGGAGGCGTGCGAGATCCAAGTTCCCCGCCCACACCGCGAAATGCAACGGAGTCGACCCGTCGTTGTCCTGGGCTGTCACCTCCGCGCCGTGTTCAACGAGAAAACGTGTGGCGTCCACATGGCCCCTTCCTGACGCCAGATGTAGCGGAGTCGATTTGTCATCGAAACCCCGAGAGTTCACATCTTCGGGATGCTTAATGGCTAAAACCTTGACAATGGAACATAAGCCACAAAAGGCGGCATAATGTAAGGGGCATCCGGGGGGTGACAATGGTCTTTGAGATCGTTCGCGTTGTGTCCAGGGAATTGGGTCGCGTACCCAGACCCACGCCGCAAGATGAGGTCTGCTGATATCGAATAGCTGTTTCATCCCTTGTTCTATGCTTTGCGACACACCCTCAAAACGGGCATGGTCGAACCAGTGTTCAGCAGCATATTCGACGAGGGGAAGTTTCATCAGGACGTCGCTGGTGACTTTTTCATCCAGGTGCAGTAAAAGGCCAAGACATGCTTGCGCGACGAGGGTATGGGCGGGTGTCATGGAAACATGATAGCGATACGAAATAGTGTCACATTTTTCGGCAAAACGGGCAGACGTCAAGAACTCTCTGACAGAGAAGTGAGAGAATTGTATGACTGAAGCACCTTCGACATTGACAAGTGCGAGTAATGTGGAGCATGTCGACAGCACTGCTTCGAATGGATCTTCCAAGCGCCAATCTTCGCGGAATATCGGAATCACTCCTGCCTTGAAATCAAATGCCAGGAATTCTGCCAGTTCCTCGACTCGGAGTGGGCGCGAAGCCACAGCAACGCATAGGAACAACCGTCGGGCAAATTCCCAGTTCGTGCTCTTGATCTCCCTCAATGTACGTTCATATGTTCCGTCGAGTGTCTCCGGTAACTCGTCTAAAGCATGCGAGATACGCCCCGGGAGGCAGTCACCAAGGTAGTCGAGTTGGCAATACACCCACCGGAACCTACAGAAGAGTTGTGAATGAGAGTCTAGGTGAAATAAGGTAGTAGTTCTCACATTCCGTCTGCTCGCTTTGTCAAGACGTCAATGACAAGTTGCCTGTGCTCTGGTCTCCACCTTCGCATCTTTCTATCAGAATTGACGGTCGACTTGATGTAGCTCTCGATGTCGCGCATTTGTCCGCTCTCGTCGTGTATGGAAACCGAACAGAAAGTCAACGGTTGGATGGCAAGCTTGATATCAGCCTCGGGGCGGCTAGTGATGCATAAGCGCAGGTTCGGAAGTCGTGAATCGACAAGGTTTTCTACGAGCGTTAGGACTTTCTTGCGGGGGGAAGACAGAGAAGAAGTATCTGGACATTCGTCCAAGGCATCCACAATCAGGAAAATAGGAGGTTCTCCCGGGAATTTCAATATGTTCATCAAACAACCAAAAAGGGCATCATCGCTGGGAAGTCGGCAACCACCAGCGTGTTCTATGTAGAACTCGGAAAGAATGTCGCAGTAGTTGTCGGATTGATGACAGAGTTGGATTAGCATGGATGAGAGAAGCCCGCGCCGATCCTTTTTTTCGTCCTCCCTAAAGTCATAGTAATGGAATGCGAGTGATGCGAGCCCAGATTTCCTCATCGCCTCGATCTCCTCAATGACAGTGGAGCTGGCCGACATCGTGAGTTCCCGAGACAAAAATCACCGAGTTTAACACACCAAAGCACACTCTTTCCCGAGCCCGCTACGAAAAGATAGAATGATCAGCCTCTGCGAAAGCAACAACGCTAGGTAACAACTCACGTTTCCCATGAAGCCATAGGAGCGAACTCGGTCCGGATGTGTTCCATTCCCGGAATGTGTCGCATTCAATGAACCACGTTGTCGTCCCTTCATAACGCGATTCACAAGCAATATGATGATTTTTCCACGGTTCTGGAGGAGATAGCCAATTTCGAATATTTCTCTGCAACTCGTCACCTTCCAGGCAACCTCAGTACTTCCTGTAAGCAATAGCATCGTTATGAGGTGACTGACGTTTCGACTTGTTCTTGTCTCTCGCTATTTCATGTAGGATTTCTAACCCATACTCAGACCCAGAAAGAGTTCGTTTCCGCAAAACGTACCGAGAGCTTCCTGGACACCACCGACAGATGGGTTTACGTCTAGACAAGACGATGTCGAACAGATCGTGGGTGAATCTGAGTGCATTTGCTTACCGTTGATAACGGCATTCATATTCTGGACGAGACCATACACGACTTTGAGAATCTCCCCTGCGGTTATTCGAGTTTCGTCTTGCGTTAGCCGGTCCAACCTTTGTAGTACCGCCTCGACGTTCTTCCCTCCAAGATGTTTCTTTCCAAACTTTGCTGCGTTGATCTGAGTAAAGTAACACGTCAACGGGAGCGGACTCACGCGATCGCCCCTGCTTAAACTCTTCGGTCACCAGCGCTATGGTAGAAAGAAACTCGGCCGCTATCTTGACAAGCATCTCGTCTAGGGCAGGTGTATGGGGGACCTGATTACATATCTCGAGACGCCTCAGAAGGTGTTCGATCGACTCGAGGAATTCAACAAGTGCGTCGTAATTAGTATTTATGCCCTTGACCGTCTGATAGAATGTATGTCATGAGGATGCCCGTGTGGGAACTATGGTAAGGCACATACAGCAAGCAAGATAGCAAGGCCGGCGTATATTGCTTTCGGAGGTGGCAATGGCTGTGAAAGGCCGTCAGAGATGTGGAACATGCCATCACCGGCCTTCTGACGTACCAGGCCGATAGCGTAGCCGAGGGAGGCGGTAGCATAAAGTTTGGTTGAAATCGAAACGGTATTCTGAATTGATATCATGACCTATCCTTTCCTTGTGGTTCATTGCCAGTGAGGGCTGATGCTTGGTGTTGCACAAGGGTGGTCATGGACTCCACGGTGTCGCAAGTCTGGAGCTGGAGTGAGAGTGGATGTTCAACTAGTGTTATGCCTGTCTCCTTCTCGTAGGTCTTCAAGGCAGATTCGAAAATTGCCTGATAACGAATGGATCCTGATTGGTCACCCATTTCACAAACGAAGAAGAAAATGCCTTCAGAAGGGGAGGAGGCCACTGTGAGGAGATGATAGCGAGATAGTGGATGTGTGGAAGGGGACGCGGCCAAGGACAATGCACCGCATCACCCTGCCTCACCCATAACACGTTTATTTGGTACCAAATTAGCACACAGACGCAATGAAATGGCCTGAAGCAGATGGGCGCAAGGCGGGGGGCTGTTGAGGGTAAACGTTAATACGTGTTTATGACCCAAGGGGGAAGTTACTGAACATCGCAGTTGGTGCGCGAGGTGGGGAGATGTCCATCGCCTCGCCGGGGGAAAGACCGCACATTGATAAAGCGAGATAACGTGACGCGGAGGGAGGAGGTCAGATCGGTTAGACGGGGTCAGACGGAGATCGTCGGAGAAGAGCAGTGATAAAATCATCGTATTTTTCCGTTGAAAGATAAATATACACAAACAGGAGAATACAAAATACAAGTTTGGGGCCACAGAAATAGTAGGATATAATGCGCTGATCCATGGTTTGGGAGCAATACAGTATATACCTGACTGCATACCATTGTCTCAATCCTCATATCGCTCACCTCAGGCTCGCCCGAGTCACGGTCACGGAATCGCGTTCCGGCAACCCCTTGGTCGACCGAAACGGCGAGCTGCACTTGCTACTTGCTTGTCGTTCTGAGTCATACCCAAATCAACCCACTTCCCATCGCTGTTACGCACTCTCAGCCCCTCCTGCTGTAATCTAGCAAGCCCGGCCCGACCAAGTGAAGAACAAGACACCAACGCCCGATATCCCCGCCACTCGGAGAAAGAGAAGAACAGGGGTACTAAGTCCGGAAGAGCGGTTACATTCCTATGTTTATCCTTATTCCATTTTACCGGGACTCCCGAACCACGCGCAGCATTATCCACCATGTGTAACTCCATCGCACCCAAGATCGCACCCCCTTTATCTTTATTTAATGACAATGTTTATGACTGCTTTACTGTACAATGTACATAACATGTATAAAATCCCTAGTAGAATCATTATCCTTTTGTGTCTGCGTCGTTTGCGTGCCCTCTTGTCCACTCAAAGGTCTTTATTGGCCTTACTCTCTCACTTCTCAGCTCCTACTCGTCGACAGAACCACTCGCTACACATCGCCAACCGTACCGGCACCCTCGGACCGCTTACCCGACTGGCAAGGAAAGCCCTCAGACGACTACGCGGCATCTTAAAGAACACCACCCCCTCCCCCAAATTGTAATGTCACCATCTGTATTTTCTCGTTCTCCGACTCCTGTGGGACAACTCGTGGCTAGTTTCTTCCTCGGTGAGGAATATTTAAACACCCTCGCGGCCTCGCCTCGGAATGGCATCGTTATATGTGCGCCACTCGGTGTAATAGGGCTGCTCCATGGCCTCAGTCGCTTTCTACAGCCGGGACTTTCCTGAATTTCAACTGGCTCTAGGCCCACCCGTTTGAGATAATTAGCTTGCGTCTATCTGAGAGCGTCAAGCAGGGGGAAAGGCATCACTAGTGAGCCATTTTAACACTCATTCTACGATCTATCATCTAGGTATCATCTCCTCACAGCGAAATGATACAGCTGCCCCTTTCAAAGCCACGTTTCTTCGCTTCCCGTGATACGAGCAACAAGCTAGGGATTGCCCCATCGTCGAGGGCATTTCGAGTGCTGCCACACAGGACTATGAGAACACATCAGGAAAAACCTCAGTTGTTAATCCGCGTTAACGAGTGTTAATTTAACTACATTAACGAAGATTAACTGGATTAACATACCTCGATTTATTTAGATTTAATTTGGGTTAAAATCTGTTAGGGATTCATTAAAACTTGTTAAAGATTTGTTAACGATTCATTAATATTCATTAACCACTAATGTGTATAAAATCAATTTATTGCTAGATATTCACGATTTTAATTCAAAACAAACCAACTTAGGAATTCATAAACTATATGAATGAAAACACCCTCACCGTTATCCTGGAAGCCCTCGTAATCCTGACCATGCCCCATGCAGCAGCCTCCTGAACGCTCCACATGCGCCCCAGTGGTCAGTCGCCGTCGTCGTCGTCGGTCGTCAGTAGTCTTCGTCAGTCATTGGTCATCATCGCATCGGTCGTCGTCAGTTGTTGTCGTCGTTGATGGCAGTAATCTTCATTAGGGTTGGTGGTCTTTGTCGGTGGTCGGTGGTCGTCATCGGTAGTCGGTGGTCTTCATCGGTGGTCAGTGGCCTGCATCCGTTGTCTGTCGTCATCATCAGTGGTCAGTCATTGTCAGTCATCAGTTGTCGCCACTCGTCACTTGTCATCAGTCATCAATCGTCGTCAGTCATCTGTCGTCGTCTGTCGTCAGTCAATGTCATCGGTCAACGTCGTCGGTCTTCTTTCGTTGTCGGTCTCAGTCGTTGGCCTTCATTGTCAGTCTTCGTTGTCAGTTGTCCATTGTCGTCATCGATCATCTTCGGTCATTGATGACGGTGGTCGGTGGTCATCATCTCGTTGGTGGTCACTGGTGGAAGCCCTCGTAATCCTGATCATGCCCCGTGCAGCGGCCTCCTGCGCGCTCCACACGCGCCCCGTGAGCGAGCACGAGCTCCATCGCGCGCAACTTGCCCACGGCATGTGCAAGACGCTGCGAACCACTGCCGTTAGTGATCATGCCGATTTTCACCTCTGCCAAACTTGGCCTGGCGCACTCCACATGCGCCCCATGAGAACCACCCCTGAGTGCGTTGAGTGATTGGGCCTGTCAAGTGTCACGAGGACAACTTGGGCACGATGTCATCATGTTTCACATTTCGCGTTAAAGGCCGATGTGGGGGACATGAAGCCTTGGTAGGGGATGCGGACGCGGTCATTAACATGGCCATGGACATGAGTGTGGACATGGTGACCGGGTAAAAGTGGGCTTACGTGGTGAGGAGAAGAAGACAGTAATCGCACAAGCTGTCAGTTTGGGTGGGCACTGAAATTTACTGAAAGCCCAGGCTTGTGGGCTCGGCTTGGGCTTGCAGATCCTCGAGCCGGAAGAGAAACCTGACGACAAACTGGAGAAATACCATCTTGAGTGGTGAAAAGTCTGTCGAAACGCATGGCAAACAACATGATTCCTCCAGTGAAAAAGCACTCATGCAGAACTGGTGGGAATGTCAAAAGACGATGTGATCACAAGCCTTTCCACACCGGTCTCTGTGAACAAAACTGTATTAGCATGCTTGGGAACTACAAGAGCTGGTTTACCTCAATCACCATAGCTTTGGTTAGCTTTGACGGATCCTTGCAGGAGAGTTCAGTGAGGTGGTCATCATCGCCAAGTTGAAAAGCGGGGTCAAGTGAAAGACGGAGTCAAGTGAAAAGTGGAAAAGCGGACGTAGAAAAAATTGGTCAGCTGGTAAACCAACAATGATTTGTAAGTGACGTTTATTATTTGCAATACGGTGCTGTGCGATGTCGCGCGCTTATGTCCTTCTTTATCAAATTATCATCAGGCTTACGTTGTTTTTTTCGTCTTAAGAACTCTTAACAATGCCTTAACTGCTTTAACAACTCCCTAACTGCGTTAACAACTTCTTAACGGAATTAATGGCTCGCTAACGCGGATTAACATCGATTAACAACTGAGGTTTTTCCTGATGCAAATGTACCTAACGTTACTAACCAGACACGTTCGCCGGGCAGCTCGAGAAATTCCAACTCGGTTGAATCCGTCGTTGCTGGCCTCGAAATTTGAAGGCCTGAGCTTGTTTTTGAAGAACAAGCCTAGCCTTCAATGAATTTCAAGTAGGCGACGGCCGGAGTCCGAAGTTTTTTAGGTGTGCCGTCTCAGTCTTGCATACGCCCAGTTCTCCACTGCCATTGTCCCTCGGAGAGGCTGTCAATCTTGTGCGTCGAAGGTCGTTGATGGGCTTCCGAATCACTGGCTAGCAGTTGTCTTATTTTCTTCCCCCTTGGCGAAAACATCGTCCGTCAGCTTCGAGATCCCCTCGTGGTATGTATCTCCTAACTTATTTTTATTGCGTAAACTTGCAACCTTTATGTGTAATAGGGACATTATCGCAAGTTATTACGGTGCACTAGGTGACCTTTCGAGTCTACGCTCAGGTTCTCCGAGCCTCGTCTAGAGTGAGTCCCTTCGGCCTCCGAGTCTGAGTGTCGACCTTGTCACCATTTTCTCCCAAAATTCTCTCACTGCGTCGCGTTGGGTCAACGGAGGTATGGGCAAGGGAGAACTTCGTCAATCGGTTCTGTCTGATCTGTCCAGTCAACAGGGAAAGGGTGGGAAGGAGCGTGACCATAATTTCGACAATGATTTCTGCAACGGCTCCTAGTGGAGAGACTCTAGCATAGTTACGAAGGCCATTGAGGAAGTGTTCATGGCTTCGAGCACGCCTTGGCCCGGGGTTCCAATAGCTCATCTCCGATTTCGTAGGCGTGAGATATGTTAATACCGCTGATCGGGAGAAAACGCATGTACACCCTCGTTAGAGATCATAATCATAAGATATAGATTCTTTATCAAAGACACTTTAGCCATCAACGCGTTCGTAAGTTACCTTTCCTGCTTGGCGATACAACGAAACGTGCTCCATGAATACGTACACGTGTGATTTATGTTCAAGTACTCGTCACTTAACGATCGCCTCAAACATATCAGGATTTGAATAAGGAGCACCTCTCCCTTTGACAATGTGTCGAGTGTTGAGTACATGCGTTACCTTCAGGCCTCGCGTAGCTGAGATAAAGTCAGTCACAGCCACACGTGGTCCCGAACACTCTGCTTGTGCACCACCACTATCGACAAAAGATGGCAGCGCCACTTCGACTTTAATATTCTCCCTCGTCATCGTCATTTGCTGTACGAGTCCTGATCTCCGATCAGTTACGGTACTGGCTTATTGTTCCAAGCCAAACGCACCGAGGGCGCCCTGGATACTATCTGCCGATGTCTTGCCATCTAAAGGTAAGGATGTTTAACACCCATCGAGCGATGGGCAGACTGGGGTTGCTCAGTTTCCAGGAATAATCCGATATTCCAAGGAGGACTGTCGTTGACTTGGGGTGGGGGGGACCAGGTCAGTTGGCGGCGCTAGTTTCGGATGTCAGAGTGAGCAGAGGATTGGAAAGTAGCAATTGTTGTGAGTCCTGGCAATAGACAATTGCTCGAATACCAGTGACAAAAGGATAAGCAGCGGGATATCAGCAGCGCTTGGGCACCTGATGACCATCTGGGGGATCATACCATGACCGTAACGAAATAGCTCCAGGGTGATGATAGGGTCGAATCGTGCCGTCGAACGATATCGGTAGCGGCGTTATCCCCTAGAAAACCGATGGCGGGAATGCGTACCCTGAGACGCATTTAGAAGGAGTAGGTGCGTGCCAGCAGCGCAGAGTATCGTCGAACTGGGCGTCTATCGGGGTCACCGTTTGCAAGGCTATGACCATTTTCTACGTTTAGACGGGACACACGCACTGAGAAGAGAACTACGCACCAAATCAATGAACAACTACATGAGCCATTAATTTGATGAGGGGTTGCGGTGGCGTTCCCTTCCAGTTCCCTTCC
>Ga0307512_10003487_pt1 | contig 18208 bp, 21 predicted proteins | sample 14_EM_MG_FD_200267 | JGI IMG/M metagenome (GOLD analysis project Ga0307512, IMG submission 200267) | Populus trichocarpa ectomycorrhiza microbial communities from riparian zone in the Pacific Northwest, United States - 14_EM | ecosystem: Host-associated > Plants > Roots > Unclassified | place...
TAGAGTCTACCTTGCCTGCCATTGCATATGCATGCAGAGGAAATTATTCCTATATTCTTAACCTCAAACATCTATATAGGACTATGCCTTCCCAAAGCACTCACCCTGACACGACTCCGGATGTATGAAATGTTCGAAGTCTTGTGAATTGTCAGAATCAAGAAAAGCGTGAGCCTTTGGGGAATTCTCAACTTCCCCCTGTAAAGAGAAATGTTTCCGCACCGGCTGGCAAGAGGGATTCTTCTCAAGGAGGGAGTTCCGGAGCCTCAACAATCCAAGGTCGGAACTACACCCCCTCATCTTCGGTGGACAATTCTCGCATTGCAGATATCACTCAATGCATTGCTTCCACCCCGTCCGCTACACAGCAACCCTCCATAATTACTCCAACCGCCTTGCCAGGTACAAGCAGTCGTAGCCCACCAGCACCCGGAGGAACCTCACTGACTGACTCAACGCGTCGCATTGTATCCTGCCCCACATCCAGCATTGCTAGCACTCCCACTACTCTCAGCGGTCTTGAAAACCAGCCTACCCTCATCCCTTATCCAGAAGCCCGCGCAATCATTACAAATCCATTGCAAACGCGAGCTACAGAAAGCAATCAGAGACAAAGGCAGTGGCAATTGCAACCACAGGCAGTGTCTACACCTCGAGCTGCGGGCTCCGGCAGTCGTAGCATCCATCGATTTGGTCACCCAGACCTGACACTCTTGTATTTGCAACCGGCAGACTCCTGGAGCTCTACATGTGGAACAGACGACTGTTTATGAGTGCAAGCGACTTGAACATGGTAAGTTATGCAACACAATGCGTTGCAAATGCATTCACTGACCCCCCACACTGGCAGATACTAGAGAAGTACTGGAAAACTGCTATGAAGCAAAACGACATTTGGTCCATAGCATTTGAGGCACGCACAAACGAGATCTTGAAAGAGGTATGCTGAAGCAATGGCCTACAGTGGATATTACACTCTCAAACCGGTACCAGGTTCGAGCACAAGTCAATAAGGTTAAATTCTATTTTATTCAATCAGCAAGGGACAACATCGCAGAGCTTTATGATCTCCACTGCTTTGAATCCAACCCAGAGCATTTGGAATTCATTGATTCTCTTCTGGCAGACAGTAAGTATCTTTTTCCTGTCGCAGAGCATGTGGATGGTGGTGTATGCGGTCCAAATCCAACGCAGAGAGAGTCAAAAGCTGCTAACAAATGGCCAGCATACACTTCACTCCCTGGCGGAAGCAATCCCGAGGTTAATCTACATCATATTTCATCATTGGGCAAATAAACACAGTAAGTATGGTGATGGATTTTATAATTCCTTGATTGACAACAAGGACAGTCATATACCCTCGCCTCTGACCATGTTCACCTGCACCACGTAGAGCCAAGCACTCCTGGAGTGGCAAAAGAACAAAGGTGTTCATCCGAAAGCTTCCAAGCCAAAGCTGAAAGTGGACAGACCTCATTGCTCGATCAACTTCAACTACAAAAATGATGGTGGTGAGAATGCATCCTGCTGCGCTTCAACGGGTCACAAGTTGTTAACCTCGCCTGGCGTTGCAGACATGTATACGTTCTTGATGAATACCTGGAGCACACTACCAGAGAGCTACCAACAGAGGGTGTATGAAAACCCTCTTGCTATAGTCAAGCGTCAGATCCAACAGGCGGAAAACCCAACGCCTGCTGTGGTCATCAGCCTAGAAGCAGTGCGTGTTGACAATGCCATTCTTTTTGACTATTTGACCTCCGAAGTGGCGCTTGAGTAGGCAGAGATCAGAAGCACTGACCCAAACATCCCGATAGACAACAATTGCACAGATCACACAGTGCATTTCACGATGCCAGGGGGCAGCGGGGATTACGAAGATGAAGGTGATGAAAGCGACGGGCACGATGCTATCCTCACCGCCAGCCGGCGAGGATGGGCTGCGACTGAACTCCAGAGGTTTGACCTTGGAACCGGTGATGTCGATGGGTATGAGGGCGACGATGGTGACGATGCAGATGTGGATGAGGAGGAACAAGCATCGCAAGCGGATGATGGATCAACGCAGAATGTGGAGGACTGAGGGCATAGGACTAGATAGTGTCAAGATTGGAAAGTATACTTCAGACCTGCGAAATAAGATAATGGCGAAGCAAATGTAACCGCAAGCGATGTATCCGAAGTGAAGACAGTATTGTAATAAGTGACAAAATCTCACAACTGTACATATATGGGGAGAGTGCGGCATCCGATATATAGCAATAGCGGATAGGTCAAATCAGGCACTGGGCCAGCGAAAGGCATAAACATTGCCAGGCGTTGGGTAAATGACTAGAGCCTAACTGCAGCACCTGCGAAGAGTGTTACACACGGGTCCTTCTGATGGCGCGTATACGTCACCACATTGCGGGCGCAAAGTAAAGGAGATAAGTATGCAATGTGACCCGTCGGTTGGTTGATGGGAAGCGTGTCAATCTCCGTCAGATGGTGCGAGGTTCCGTCAGAGCCATCAGAGCCATCCTGAACACCCCGGTGTTTCTGACGGAAACAAGGGTTGTTGCTGATGCAACTGAGTGTTCCGAAGATTGTAGATACAGGAACACTGTTGGAAGTAGTGGATGAAGTGGATCAACTAGGTGGAGATCAACCTGAGGATGAAGATATGGATTTGGAAATGATGTAACTATTCTCCAATTTTTGTACCATCATGCCAACGTGCATGTCAATTATTTTCATTTGGTATGGTTGGGCTTCTTGTGATGGAGCAGGCTAGCAGTGGGTGGGTCGGTGTGTGGTGGTTGCTCACAGTGGTGTAGTTGATATGAAGTGACGTTGTGTCTGGGTTAGGGTTGCAGGGATTACTGTCTCACTTCATTAGTTTTCGATCTACTTTGAAATTGATAAATATTATCCTGTTTGGACTGGTCCAGACCAAACCTGACCAGTCCAAGACTGCCAGTCTGGGGTTCGATCCAGTCCAACCTTCCAGGGAGACCGGACCAGATTGAGCCCTACCCTGGCGGGGGTCCGTCCGGACTGCTGGAATCATGGGTATTGGAGCAGGGTGGTTGTCAGAGTTGAGGAAAGTGGCAGAGTTAAGGAAATTGTAAGAGTTAAGGAAATTTTCAGAGTCAAAGTTATACAATATACATTGGGTCTTGCAAGTCAAAGTTGGAGTAATGCTCTATTCGATATGCGGTTGGTTCCCATATCAGAGCAGGGTAGTTGTCACAGTTAAGGAACTTGACAGAGTTAAAGTAATTGTCAGAGTCAAAGTTATACTGTATACATTGGGTTTCCCCATGGCAGAGTCGAAGTTTCACTGGACATTCCCATGTGCAGAGTCATTTATCGGTTCCATAAGTTAGAATTGATAGTATACTACGTTATTCACTTTCAATAATCTCCTTATCTTGCCGATCATATTGTTGTCCACAAACCCCTATGTTGAGCCACACTTTGAGACCCTTTTCCTGTCAAGTGGGTGCCTAAGACATGATATAAGTACTTGGAATGGCCCTAGATCCAATTCTCATAGTATTTGTTGACGAGACAGTCCCAGCTTTCCAAGTTGCTTTTGTTAGGCCTCAAGTTGTCTCTAGGTTTCAGGTAACGGATCAATCCTTCCATTTCTAGTGTGTCTTAGAGAGTCATATACATATGCAGAATATTGATTAGTGATTTCTTCCTCAAGGTCCTCCGCTTCTCAAGTATATTTGGGATCAAACAAGTGTTGGTGAATATCTCTCAGTAATTGTCAGATGCCACTTGACTAGTATTTGCACCGGGTCCGGGTTTCGAACGCAAAAACGGGTTGGTTCGGTTCCAGACCCATCCAAAAACCTGACCCGTTGACTCTTGGTGGGCCAAACCCGGACCTGTATGTGTCAACCCGCAGGTTCCGCCAGGTTTGGTCAGACCCATCAGTTTCAATCTCCGGTTCTGCGTTTCGGGTTTCACATTTATGGTTGCATTCAGATATGCTACAGATAATCGTAAAATATTGACATTGGTACATCACAGTTTATTTGTGATGTATTGGCTGCCTTAGTAATCAAAATGAACACACACATGAACCCTACCACATCCTGAAAATGAGCATCAATGGAGCGTCAACGATTGTTGGTCGTGTATCTTGGGTAATCTGGGGGGCAACAGGTTACAAAACGTCGTAAACACAGTATTGGCGGCCTTTATAGCAAAAAGAGAATGCCAAACGCTCACTATCCCATCGTGAAAATTAGTGTCAATGGAGCATCAACGATTATTGGTGTTGCATCTTCGGTAATATGAGTGGCGCTTGATCACAAGCATCCATAAACAGGGATATGGCAGCCTTTAAAAGCTGATATGTACGGGATATTCCCGCCGCATCATCTGGTACAGTAAAAACATATTTCATTTACAGAGCTACGACTAAGTATTCTTGAGCCTTTAAGGGTACAAAAGCAGGCAAAACGATGTATATAGACCATAACGGCCACATGGCGCAGTGATTAACCATGATGGAAGGCCAACAATCGTTGACACTCCATTGACGATCATTTTCAAGATGGGGCAGCGAGAATAGCGCAATCCGTTTTGGGTATAAAGGCGGCCAATGATTCATTTATGACTGCCTGCAACATATCGGCAGTGTGATTACCCCGAACACATGACCAATAATCATTGACACTCCGTTGACCCTCATTTTCAGGATGGGGCAGGGAGGGTATCACAATCTGTTTTGCCTATACAGGCAGCCAATGATTCCATTATGACTGCCTGCACACTATTTGCGGTGTGACAACCCTGAACGCATGACCAATAATCATTGTCGCTCCGTTGTCGCTCATTTTCATGATGGGGCAAGGAGGGTATCGCAATCCGTATTGCCTAAAATGGCGGCCAATGATTCGTTTGTAACTGCCTGCAACATATCGGCAGTGTGATTACCCAGAACACATGACCAATAATTGTTGACGCTCCGTTGATGCTCATTTTCAAGATGAGGTAGGGAGCGTGTTGCGATAATTTGTGCGAATCAAGGCGGCCAATACTTCGATTATGTATAACTACAACCGAATCAATTGTTACTTACCAGACTTAGATGACCTGAAATTGTGGATGCTCCATTGACGCTCATTCTGTCACGAGTGTATCAGTTAGGGGTTTCCCCTTAACAGTGTCTATGTAACCTGGAATAACCAATGATGGGTACGTGACAGTAATCCTCGGGTTATCTGTCATGCAAAACCCCTACCCTAGGCATCTTCAGAACTTTCAGTCACGATTACCTTTACCGGGGTATGAGTGGGACACATCTCGATTGAATAGAGAAGTTTCGATATCTAGCAGATTCATTGAAAGGATACATTCTGCGGTAGTCCTGATTTGATGATGCAACATCACTGCCAGATCGAAAGGGGTAAAACCCTGCCGAGCATGTTGTTTTCAACCAGATTCATTTTCCAGATACTAGCGGGGTTTGTCTGATTGGACTAGAGGTTACTCTGAATCACAGACAAGGCAATCGTTAGCCGTTACAGCGATTAAGTGGGATCTAAAGCCTAATCTCGTATGCGAGGTTAGACACTGAGCACTCCCCGGTCAAAGAGAATGGTCTCTGCCTAAGCTATGGCATGATTCAGGGATTATGATGTTGCCTGATGATATGAGGCCTGAAGCATCCCCGCACATTGGTTTGTGTTGGACCGGCAACTGTATAGTGCGGCTTGCTTCAACATGCATGCATACGCATCATTTAATCTACATTGGCATAGTATCAGTTGGTCGCTGAGCAAATCTATGACGCGGCAATACTACAGTATTGATTGCGGAAAGTGCATTCCGATTATATTCGGATACGTGTTCCAATTACCTTCCAAAACGAGTAGTAAGATGTCTAAGTTGAAGTTATGATCTGATATATGATATCGTGTGAGTGTGGCCTGATTCTTATCAGCAGCGTAATGGTTTAATACCTCACTTGCATGAAGACAATAACCTTGGGGAATTCGTGGCAATCTTTACCAAGCACATTCTAGTACGGCTTGCCATAGTATGCATGCATACGTGTATGTGAGTCGCTAAGCACGTTGCTATCAAGAATCATGGAAGGCGAAAAATGGGTGCGCATGCGTAACATCCCGAGAAGCTTCTATATAAGAGATCACATTGTCCCGGCAATGAGAAGAACAAGCTCTAGCAGCAAAACAACAGCGATACCTACCAGCAGAGAAAAACCGTTATTTATTATTGAGTTTTTATGATACCTATCTCTACCTATTATTATATATATAAAATCTATTAGCTTTGTGTAGCGGCAGCCCTGCACCTTTAGGAAGTATTTGCCTGAGCTAATGATGATTACCTTCGAAAACAATAACGACGGTATTGTATATGCATTAGAAAAGATCATTAATTACGCCAGAAAGCATCAGTATATCTTCGTGGCGCAAAGTGATTGGTGGCTTGCCTCTATTGTTCGATTAACGGAAGGATTGATTGTTCATATTGATGATCTCAATAAACAAACCAATATTATCGGACATGGAGTATCTACGATTCCCCGCGACCTTCAAGAGGAGGCAAGGTCTCCAGAAAAGCCAGAGAGGATTCATCCCAATAGGTTGATCCGGATTCAGGATATAGTACACGATATTGGTGATCAAAAGGATCTCAATCTGGAATCAAGACAACAATCTAAAATTGTTGAAAGCACAGGATAGTTTATTCGGAAGTCCCGCGAGGAAAGGAAAGCTTTCAATAAACAGACACAGATTGATTGCTTGTCACGTACGAGATCAGGAAAGATCATAGTAAAACCTTTAACTACAAAGAAAAGGAATTGCCCCTTTGCCAAGGAAAAAGATTAGGGAGATTACGTGTAGAGGTAATATTCCTGATAGTATCTGAACACCAGTATTATCAAGGAAGACGTGTCAATTTAGATTGCACTATCAATAATGAAAAGACATACGGAAATTATCTACGGTCGTGTACCTAGTTCTTGCTTGAAAGTATCTTTGGATATAATTAAGTATAGTTACTTAGGTGGAAGCACCCCAGTAACAGTAACCACAATATGCAATCATTTCATTTGGCGTAGTCCAACATTCACATTGTTTTGGCTGCCTTTCTAGCATTTTCATTTACTTTCCTCTTGATCACTACATTGTGCTTTAATAAGACATATAAATATATAATAATAATCTCCAAAATGCCGTGCCTTTCAATCAATGCTCGTCATCACTTGCAGCTTCGCTCAATAGACTGCTCTGGTCTTCAAAATGGATGTCAGCTGCATTACCACACAGCAGATAGTGTACTAACCAGTGGATGTTCTTTCATCAGTCAGCATATCTGGATCAAAATCTGTATCATGCTGGCTATCCTGGGCAGATGCATCAAGAGTAGAAAATTCAGCACAGGGAAGATATGTATGTGAATATGCATAACCAGCCAGCAAATTGACGATTAGGGAATGTTGGGCTCCGGAATTTTCACCAGTTGGGACGGGTGACATTTTGGGCAGTGATGGCGTCGGCTCTCTGTGTCGGTCGGGTGGAGGTGCTCCTGTTCCTTTGCGTCTCCAGTGAGTCTGCAGATTCGTTGCAGTGCCATTTAGGCAAGGAAGGCATCCGGCCATGTGGTTTTGATAAAGCATAGCCGGGTGTCTTTCTATCACAGCCTTCATCATGTCATGCCCAAGAAACTCTACACCCCACTTCTTCCCTTCTCGGACCTCAGCGTGAGGTTTCTTGATCAGGAATCGCGTTTCCTCTATTGCGGCGCGCGACAACCCTTCATTGGCCATTTTTGCTATATTCACGGCCAGGCGCATGTCAGACTCTTCCAGCTGTACCTGACCTCCTTGCCTTGCCATAGTAGCAGACTTGTTGAAAACCTACAAAAAATTAGTTGCAGCTTGTAACAATGGGATTCGGCAATTTCCTCAACCATATATGCTTCCGTAGCCTCCTCTACGGTGATTAAAGCCTGTTTCTTCCACTCACGGGGATGCCTATCAGGAAATTTGTGTGCAAAAATCCCAGAGCTGTCAACACCATGATGATAGATTTCGCGGACTGTGTGGACCAATGCCTTTGTCGACCATGGAGGCTGCCCGTTCCGGGCAGCAATAAATTGGTTGTGTAGCTCTCTATGGACACCAGCTCTACGTTATATGGTCAATTGACGGCTGTTTACCATGATATGCATATACTTACATCCAACAGCATGCTGCTTCTGATTCCTGCTGCTTCCAGTCTTACGGACAATTTTTAAATGTGCATCCTGCGTCACATTCCTGGTGGATACATCAGCAGCGTCGCAGTGGACCAACAGGTGTCTGCATTATTGCTGTGTGCCAATGAGTGACGTATTCGATGTAGTGCCCGCCAAGCGGCTTGAATTCGATCCGCTCTCCAATGGCTGGGGTTGTTGTGTATCCATGATTTCCTGGTGTGGAATAGGAGAGGAAGATGATAACGAAAAGAAGTGGGATGTCCTGAGGACTCTATAGTTAGCTTCATGTCAGAATGGAATAAGTAGCAGCCAAGATGCTTCTCATACTGAAGATGAATCCTGCGGCGTATGTCCACAAGATGCAGGGGTTTCCCACCGCCCTGCGATGTGCAATAAGTAGGTCTGATGTTGTTAGTTTGTCAACAGGCATAAATTGCGGTGTACAACAGCCGAAATCGCATGATTTTCAGACATAAATAGGACATTGTATGAGGAAAAGGATGTCTGCTGATGTTTGTCTGAAAGAATCCCCGGGATATTACAGGAAACTGATGCTTGCAATCAAGTCATGTTGTGTGGTTAGGTTAACTATTCCCGTTCTATTGACAGTCAAAAGGGAGATTTTGCTTTGTTCAAGATGAGTAAACGTACCAACCTTGACATAAAAGACTCAGCTTGCCTCCATATTGTCCATATCATGCAACATCCAACATCTCGCCCAACAACAAAGTCAACGCAAACTACAATGGTCAATGCTCTGAACAAGAACTTTTCGCCTCTTCCGGCAGCCAAATATGGCAAATCAACAAAGTCGTCCACCCAACGATGTCATCGAGCAAATGAAGGCAAGAGCGGCTTGGAAGGAGTACGAGTCCGATCCCATGGGGCATTACGCAGCTTGCGATCCAACAAGAAGCTTGCAGCCCAGAAACAATGAGAAATGCACTTCTTAAGCAATGAAGAGAAAGAAAAATGGATCGAGGATTATTTAGAGAGAGAGACCGCTGGGGCAAGAAAGCGAGTTAAAGATGCAGAGGCAGCGGTTCAGCAACAGCGGTATGATACAAGGAAAGCTGGAAATGCCGGACTGACGAGCAGAGAGCCCGCAAAGACTTTCCAGGAGATGATCGTTGGTATCGGAGCAGTCTTAGTGATCTTGCAAGTTCCGATGATGGGGAGGATGAGGAAGATGAGGATCATGAAGAGACAGAGCAGGGCCAGCTGAGCAAAGATTACTAACCTGGGTGGGTGATAGGCACAATCACGAACACGGTACAGCAGCGCATGGAGAGGTTTCGGCAGAAGCAGATGAAGCTTGACGACTTGACACAACCAGGATGGGAGGATGCAGCCGATTTCTTCCGTGAAAGAGATGAAAAGTACTGGACATCTGAATTGAGCGTTCCGGCAGTCGTTCTACCACAAACGGATGATGATGCAGTGGCTCCTGTACCGACCACCCTTGGAGAGCTGATGGAGTGTCTTGTCATTGTCCACGGAATTTCACAACTGCTGCAAGGGACTTCTCAACCAGGATGTTGTCTTATTAGGCTAGGTTCTGGGAAGCCGCAGTCGAATGTAAGAATACCCAGACTTGCGGCTGCTGCGGAGCCCGATTCAACACGCATTCAGAAAGTGAAGCCAGTTGACCTCGTAAGCTTTTACACTTGCATATCTACTCCCCAGCTAATCGCCATATAGAAATCAGATTCGGCCAAAGACATGGTGATGGGTCCAGCGTCTGCAGAGGAATGAAGAGGCAAATTGGTATTGTTGACGTCAGGTCGCGGCGAAAAGTAATTTCTGTACCAATTTTGCTACCTGTCATCTTTTACTGGATTTCAGTGACCAAATTGTGAGACATGTTAATTCGTCTGTGCATGTGCAAGGGTCAAACGCACCATCCGAAAGTTCTGGAAGCTAAATCATGCTGTAAGACAGCCAACACATTCGATTTCTATTTACCAGTTACTGTTAAGTGGGAAAGCAACAGCTGAATTAGTGACAAAATGTACAAACAAAATTTAAGTGAGTGTTGTCATACGAGTCATAGGAGGAGCGGTCTGTGCCCAACACAAATTTGTCTGAATGACGATCGTTATGCTGCGTTTATCCATGCATCCAACTGCATGACTCTCCGCACAGACCTGTTGCACATGGTTGAGATATTTGAAATTGCTTATGGTATGTCATGGAAATTGAGGAGAAGAAGCGGGATGAGGAAAGGTTGGGAAGTCGAACTATATTTACCAAAAACTAGTGAAATGATCTACATGCTGTAAATTGCTGGCCAAAAGTGCAGGAATGCAATAGGGCCACGTCATTTCTCGCCACCTATGGTAGGCAATTTCATGACCTCATATGGTCCTTGGCATTGGTAAATGCCTCGATAGAACATGCTCTAAAAGTGGTGGGCAGCTGCCCACGTGCTAGGTAGTAATAAATTTGTAATGACTGACTTCGCGCCGGACTCCGACCGTTCAATACTAAGCCATACTTATCAGTATGTGTTGGTATTGTACAGCTATCATTTCTGGTGCAACAGCAAAGAGTATTTCTATCCCCGCGCATTTCAGAACTCTCGCGATTTAGCTCTTGTGCTGTCAGTATTTTGATATATGCGTCAGTACTGACCCGTATGGGGCCATATATGTTTTTCATTCATCCCCTATTCAATGTCACTCTCACAACGTTCAGTACAAACTTTTACTGCCTAGTATGGTTATGTACTGGCTTGTATCTGTGGCTGAGCCATGTTCATTTCGTGGAACAGTCCATGGTGTATCACTTGTGATACTCCAACTTGTGTATACTGCCTGTTATCGTCTTGTATTCATCTGTACTCATTAGTATCTGATCGTGTGTTGAGTTCATTTCGCACAAGTACAGAGTCTATCGCAGAAAGTACTTAGGTGTATATTCATACTGCTCAATACTGCGCAGTACTAATCTGTACAACGCCGTATTTAACACTTCATTGAGTTCACGCCCGACTTCATATGTTGTATATCGCATTGATTGCTTTTGTAGCGCCCGTTACTGTCCAGTATTGGCGTGTATCGACCAATATCAAGATATTGACTAGGTTCATTGGATTTATTCTCAGCCTTTCGGCCAGCACAAAGAAAGGTTTTCCCATACATCATGTTACCGTATAGTACATAAAAGCACGGGCCTGCGCTGGAGCGAGAAACCCAAAACACGAGAACGAGCAAGAGTTTGAGCTAGAGCTAGAGCCAGAGCTTGAGCCAGAGCTCGGAGCTTGAGCCTGGGCTAGAGCCTGAGGACGAGCTGGAGGTTTTGGTGCCAGAGCCTAAGGATGGGAGTGAAGTAAGCAATGATTTCACCAGTCTGGGTTTAGTCCAGTCCAGTCCAAGAGATTTTTGGACTGGGATCGGACCAGTCCAAATTTCCACTGGACTGGTACGGACTGAGACTGGACCAGTCCACTCGGATGGAATTAGCCCGATGTCACTGGGAGTCAGCCATAAACTGAGTCACTGAATAGTGACATACAAGAGTAGTCATGTTCGTGAGAAAGAGCGGTTCTGGCTCAAGGAGCATAGGAAGAGGTTGAGACGATGTGATAGGCTACCAGGCTGTGAGGAACCACACAAATTGCGTGGATCTATGATGGCTCGGCAAGATTGCGTGAGGAACCACGTAAATTCCGTGGATCTATGAAGGCTTGGCAAGAGTGCTTGAGGAACCACACAAATTGCGTGGATCTATGAAAGCTAGGCAAGAGTGCGTGGGACCAAGAGCTGTGAAAGATACAGTGTGTATTTCGTTGTTTGATGAGATGATGTCTATCTACCCTGGGGTCTCCCAAATATATACTCCCTGTTGCGATAGTGCAGGGGAGAACCATGTGTATTGGCTATGGTGTGATAACTAGGTACAGGTCTAAAGGTCCAAGATGCGGAGGGAATGGAAGGGTAGTGTGAAGTCTAAAAGAGCAGTCACGAGCCTTAGGCTCTATCAACACTCCCCATCGCTCATTCCATCTCCGCTATCCCTGTATCTCCGTACACCCCCCGCCAGCTTCCCCCTGCCACACTGAGTGGTCGTGGTGGTGAGAAACGGATGTTCCCGCCACATCACCTGCATGGACCGGTCCAGACTGAGCCCGTCCAGTCCAAGACTGGCAGTCTGCGGTCCAGTCCAGTCCGGCCATCCTGTTGGACTGGACTGGACTGAGCCCTATCTCGGACCGGGATCGTCAGGACTGGTGGAATCATTGGAAGTAAGGAGGCCAGGAGTGAGGGAAGAGGTATATAAGAGGAGCCGAGTGGCAGTGGTTAAGGCAAAGCAGCGCGTTCAGCTTCAAAAAACCCGCCCACCCGCTTCCCTACATATACCGAGGGAAGCTCTGTATGTTTTTCGACTCTACACCCAGTGAAATGGCTTCCAGCCAGGAATGGGAGAGTCCAGGTGGAGCCGCAGCACCTCTGTTTACGCGTCGTTTACTGTTTTCGTTCTGGTCTTTTGTTTTTCGTGACTGTTCTAGCATGGGATAATTTTCTGTATATGAGTGAATAAAGCACATACGAAGGGAAGAGCGAGTCCACTAGGTAGTAGTGGTCAGTACTGACATATACTTCTTCAACTCAACCACGGCAATGTTATTGAGTTGTAATATTTGGATTCATATAGTGCTTTACTTGTCAGTATCTTCCAGTATTGCCTAATGACTCAAGCGTGCTGTATTCAGGATCCGTTTTCGCTGTCTCTGATAGCGCTTTTTCCTTCATTAACAATTACTTTCAGCCGTTTCCTGCTTGTAACCATCAACAAATGATGTAGCCTTGCCTAGTTCAACAAAACCCTACGCCATCACTCAAGTAACGTCGATGTTTTCAAGTAATTAGCTACATCTACTGGGATCTACACCTCTCACCCCGGCTTGCTCACTTTTTGACCTCACCTCACTTTTTGACCTCACCTCACTTCACAGAATCTCTCCCACGATGCATACACCACCAAGCTCTCCGCCGTGTGAACCTGGCAATTCATTTCAGCCTTCTTTAGCTCGTTTATCCTCTCCAAACTGCTTCGTCGACAAGGATGGCAATGCCCACACCCTGGAGCTTCCGACTGTGATGGACCGGTGTTTGTCAAGGGCTGTGAGTGGTCTACTGCACGATAACGAGGCCGACGAGGATAATGAGGTGGATACTGGTGAGGTGGTGGACGAACCCGCCGATGAGGCGGATAGTGAAGCCGTCGAGAGGCTTGATGATTCACAAGTCGATGAATGCGCTAATGAGATTGAGCATGTGGCCAGCGAAGGAGGTAATGTGGAGTCTCTGAGTGTTGACGGAGACACCGATGGGAGCGATGACTGTCTTGCTGCCACAAGCAGCCCTCCTCCTACCCATCGATGCAAAAAGTCACGAGCTGGTACTACAAACCACTCCGCTATGACATGGTCAATAGTCGTAAGTACTCGCCCCAACTGGCTTCAACGCTCTGATAAGGTGATTTAATCCATTATCAGCGCGAGTACTTCAACAACAGGATGGTTTACGCCAAGGGAAACGCAGAAGATTTTCAGACTGTCAGTCGGCTGACTAGCCTTACAATTGAGCAAGTAAAGGTCAGTATCAGCAAGTACTAAACGGGAATCTCTGGTATTAAAGTAATCACTTCTCCTAGCAATGCATGGCCAATGAGCGGAAGCAGTACAAGAGCCGTCCACATCTACTGAAGAAGATTGCACCAACTGCAGGGATTTCCAAGAAGGTTGATGAGCTAAGGGAGGCTGTGGAGGAATGCATCTCAGCCGGCGAGCAACCTGGAGATGGTATCATAGATGATGATTTACGATATCTGGCAAAGACTTTGGTATGATTCCTTATATTTTCACGAATAGTAGGGACTGAGCCGTGTTAGGATACGGTATTGGCGTTGCCCATCACAAAGTGAAATTTGTGAATCTCTGTACCTATTCCTTCATCTGCTTCTCATCATCGGGTAGCCGTCTGCTTAGCAGCATTCAAGTTGATAGCTTGAAAACAAATCTAAGAGCCTGTCTATTGTATACAACTGGGAGACCCTTTAGACGTGGTTGGCAGGAGGATTAGACAGAGTTCTGCAGCCGCGCCAGCGAGGCAGAAGCGCTTGAAAACAAGGCCTTTACAAAGGCAAATACGAAGAAAGGCAAAAGCAAAAGGTGAAAAGCGGTTGGAAGGTAAAGAAGGATGATAGCAATAGCAGTGGTAAGTGTAGTGACAAAAATGGTGATGATAATGTTAATGCCGATGCCGATGCCGATAGTGATGGCGATAAGGTCGTACAGCCGAAAAACCCAACAAAGGGGCTGGTAAAGAAGTCGAAAAGGAAGGTGGAGAAGTAGGGGGGAATTTGGGCATAGTGTTGTAGAGATGACGAAAAACATCATGTGCAAAATGGTACTATTGTGTACTGAGAGGTACTGACAAGTATTGATTTGTATTGAAGTGTAACAAAGGGTGTTGATAATTCTTTCAGCTGACAAAGCGATACAAAAGAATACCAGTCAGTACTTACAAGTACTACTCAATACTGTCACACTGAGCTCAAACTAACTTTATTTGTTTGCGTATCATAGGGAAGCGTAGTGAATAATACCGAAGTATACCAGCCAATACTAGTTAGTACTCATTGACCTAATTGCTTGTATCGAGAGTAGCAACAGAACTATAGATTACAAGTGCTTAAATGGTAGAACAGTGCCAATTATCCCACCAAACCTCAACATTTTCTGTTCCCTAAGAGACCGTTCCACTTAAACAACAATCTCCTCATCGACAGAGATTCCCATCGCCTCCAGAGCAGTAATGCCCTCATCGACATTCGGTTCAAGAAAGCAATAAACAATGCGCTTGACACGCTTGTCAAGCATCTCACTCTCAGCATCCTCATCCTGGAACATCTCCAAGACCTCGCGGCGTGTTCACATGGTATTGCTGATCTTGGTCTATTGAAATCCATCGTGGTTAGTTCCGCCACTAATGCTTGAACGAAAGAAGACTTATATTGTGTTTCTCGCGGCGAGCAATCAAACTCTCCGGAAGTTCACAGGCGAGGTCAAGCCTTTCCAAGAGTCGCTTGTTTTTGATACTGTGAAGTCCTTTATCCCAAACGTACTCAATTATGTTCTCGACTTCTTCTTTGCCGATCACATAGTTCTATTTCTTTGTAAGTATAAGGACATTGAAAGTAGTAGAAGTTGTTCAAACCTTTCCACTCAACTCTTCGATGCGGATACGTCTGTCAACCTCGGCGGGGTCGACTTCGGTTCCCTCATTAGCCATAGTGGTAAGGATGTGACATACAATCCTGTCGCGAAGAATTTTTTCAGCCTTGCTGAGGGCCTCGGTAGGGTTCTGTGCAACAGAGTGAACAATCTATTCAGTATTTATCAGTAGCGATCAGTACCAGTCAGTATCTGCAGGTAGCAATGTACTTGTACTTTTGGCATGCTGGTTCTGATTCTTTGATCGTCATTGAAAGGTCGGTAGCGAGGCGGAGATGCAGGAGAAAGTTCGGTAGCACAGCTTGAAATGATTGGTGCTGCTGGGTTAGCATGCCAAGCATCATCAATTGACATCAGAACCCCTTGAACCACCACCGACCAGCCTGTGACTAACAACAACAACAACAGGATGAGCCTCACCAGCTCCCAGCGGTCGGCAGCTGAGATCTTACAGGAACCCCTACCACCCCGCACGGCCAAGTACATCGACAAGCTTGCCGCAACAATTATCGAGCGGGGTGGCCGATACACGGAAGATGATGTTTGGGATGCTCATGAGAAGTTGAAGGTTGTGCCAAGGGATACCATACGGGTACGTGAGATATTAACCTTTTGAGAACTTATAGGCTCACCAGTACGCAATCATGGCTTGATGCACATGTTCATGTTCCGGAACCCTTCAGGTCATCTCCCATCGGTAACGGCTTATCATCCCACGCCGGTTCTATGCTCCCATCACCACTCTCCCAGGCTCCGATGGGCCCACCTCGATTCCAATCATGACACTCCGAAAATTGTCTACCAAGTACAAACCCTGATACCAGCAACCGGTGTCAATATGAAGATGTGAGCTTCGATATCGGCAACGGGAATCAAGACGACGATGCGAGCTTCGATATCGGCAATGGGAATCAAAGCATGGATGTGAGCTTCGTTATCGGCAACGGGAATCAAGACGACGATGTGAGCATTGATATTGGCAACGGCAATCAAGGCAGAGATGCGAGCTTCAACGTACGCGATGGAATTCAGAATGGCAGGGATGCCATTGATGGAGTTGATGCCGAGGTTTTGGAGCTCGCTCAAGCGTTTCAGAGTCTCGGTACTGAACTAATTTTTGAATTAGTATGTATCTATACTGCTCTCTACCCGATACATGTTAATTGCTTTCTAGATGTCGGCTGCATACCAAAGTACATTCCCTAAGCAGAAAGGGTGCAAAGGGATGCTCCCGGACGCAAATGACTCGCCAGTACATCAGTTGGAAGAGTGGAAGAGAAAGGTGTAAAAGAAGAAGGAGCTCTGGGAGGAACGCAAGGAAAAGGCAAAGAGAAGGTCTGAGAACACTCAGCAGCACCCTCGCCTCAGACGCGAGAGGAAGAACTTGGGTAGCAAGCTGGGGCCTTACTGAGCTCTTTCATAGGGATTTATGCAAGGATTTACCACCTGTATTCTTAGCACACTGGGAGTTTGTGTATTCTTAGGGAGCCATATACCATAATACTACTTTGGAAATTATATGTCGAGTAACTGCCATTACTGTTAAGTGTCTTTTTGTATTGGATAGCTACAAATCGACAAACCAGTGCGAAAAAAAAAATAGCTGGTGGATACCGTACAATACAAGCGGATACCGGTTAGTATTTGTCAGTACCTAGCTACTGCCTCTCTGTGGTACAATCTCTCTATTCTGTTCCAGACGCACGAGCCGTATAATACTCATTCCGCGTGTCTACCTGACTCCTTACGGAAGTAATCACAGAAGAAAGTTACCGCCGCTGGAAAACATTTAACCATTGTTGACCGATCACATGAAGGTGCAGACAAATCGTCAGTGATGCACAGCCTCCAATTCAAGCCCTCTCACAGGGTTTACTCGTAGTCCCATGGATTTATGGAGGTGTACAAGCCGTGTTGGAGCAATGTTATCGGTAGAACTCCTTTGAGAAGCTGGAATCTTCAGGTAATATGTTCAAGTATGCAACTCTCTCTGTTTAGGTCAACTACCACTGGCAGGTGGCATGCAAAGCCATAATATGTAACCCATATACTCGCGTCAAGCTTATATGTTCATTCAAGAACTGATCGAAGCCTCCATTTCAAACTTTGGAGGCATAGCAACAAAAATATATACAATCACGCACAGAATATAGACCTAGTCGATGAATAGTCTACAATTCATACCCAAACCCCTGGACTAGACTGTTTATAATATCCGGGAGTTGAACTAGGTTTTATTGCGCCTATAGTCTATGCTGCCATGCTCTGGGTACATTTACCGCGATTTTCACCAAGGCTTGAATTCGGTCAAAATCGGTCAAACTCTAACCACAGGTTTGACACGGTCTGAGAGCTATTAACCTCAAAAATAATGCTCAGCAGAGTATGTGTAGCTTTAAAGCAGGGAATTAGAGTGTACGCAGCAAGCTAGTGATAGTCTTTCAGAGAGCGTTTTCACGCCGTGACAGCCATGTGATTTTGCCATCTTCGTGACGAGTGATAGCTGCGTGGCCATTCTATAATGGTATTAGAGGGTATTGGCCACTACCATCACATATTGGTATATACCTAACAACTAACAGGGTTATACATCATTCGTTCCCATGTGTCTTGTCCATCCGATCTATTCTTCAAGCTCCATTCTCTCGTGTTCCTCCTCCTCCTCCTCCTCCTCCTCCTCCTCCTCCTCCTCCTCCTCCTCCTCCTCCTCCTCCTCTTCCTCCTCCTCCTCCTCCTCCT
>Ga0307512_10003488_pt1 | contig 18207 bp, 20 predicted proteins | sample 14_EM_MG_FD_200267 | JGI IMG/M metagenome (GOLD analysis project Ga0307512, IMG submission 200267) | Populus trichocarpa ectomycorrhiza microbial communities from riparian zone in the Pacific Northwest, United States - 14_EM | ecosystem: Host-associated > Plants > Roots > Unclassified | place...
TGGTCGAAATTGGCTATAGGAGGAGGTCGATTATGGATCCCGTGTTCTTTCTCTTCCTTCACCGGGACGGCGGCGATGACGGCCGAGTCGCGATCGCTCTGGAAGGAACTGGCGTAACTACGTGGGGATGGTGGGATGACAGTTACGCTTGGCTCTGAACTGAGGGAAGCGCCAGAGGGGCTGGGTGGGGCTGGGATGATTCGAACGGAAGGTTGTGGATCGGAGGATATGGAAAGAGAGGGGACGTGGGTCCTAGTCACCGACGGAGCTGACGGTGACGTCGGAGACGGGGACCTCGTGCGGCTCAGATGGTCACCACGATCGTTTGAATGTCGGGCGCCCGACTGCGGCTTGACTAATTTTGAGAAAAAGCCTGGCGCCATTTATCACTTTGCAACTGGCATCAGGGCGATGTCAATGTCAGTGAAGCTCTCGGGGATGTCGGGCTTGGATGATCCTCACCCTTCGAGTAAAAATTTGATAGTGACCTGAACCGAGCGAGATTCTTGTATTGAGTACTTGAGTCGTTGACGTCCTGTATTTCGTGTTCAAGGTGTGCGTGTCGTTGAATAGGGCCTAAAGACTGTTGTCGCTGCGAGTCGCAGACGCTTTGACCGTCTGCCCTGAACCAACGACCTCGTGTTCGTGTCCGCCGGCAGCGAAGCTTTGGCGCTCGCATATCCACCGCCGCACCGCGGAACAAGTTCTTCCGTCATGGGTCGACCAACAGAACTCTATGCCGCTGGCTCTAACGGCAGAGGACAACTCGCAATCGGTCATTCTCAGGATGCGCACACCTTCACATCTTGCAAATTCGCTGGCCGTGAATCCAGCACGTCATCATCGGCAGCTACGGCGGATTCACCGGACATTATTTCCATTGTCGGCGGTGGCAACCACACGCTCGTGCTCCTTTCTCCGGTCGACGATTTGACCTCTTCGACTCATCATTTAGAGGTTTGGGGTTGTGGAGAGGGTGCGAAGGGCCAGTTGGGTCCGGCGTACGTCTCCGATGGGGGGCGTGATAATGAGGGCACGATGATCTTTAAGCCTCTCATCCTGCCATTGGAAGAGCAGGGTCTCCACGGCTACACAATCTCCCAAGTGGCTGCATGTTGGGAGACCAGCCTCTTCGTTCTCACCAAACCTGGCCAGCACGATCTCCTCATCTCGATGGGAGGTGACGACTTTGGCGACCTCGGCATCGGCGGCCTTCGCTCAAAGAAGGCGCCCTTCCACGTCGTCGACTTCTCTCATATAGTCGGCTCGACACCGCATCGTCTATCAATCACCAGTATCACAGCCGGTCCCCACCATGCTATCGCCCTCCTACGCGCCGACGATAAACAGCACGTCGTGGGGTGGGGCACAGCCCGCCACGGCCAACTCGGGCCCCTCTTCGCACCTTCGGGTCGTGCATTACCTTTTTCTCCCTCACCGGTCGCGATAGACCTTCCAATCGATGTACAGCTTGATCCTGTGCATTCCATACGTGCCGGAAATCAACATTCCTTATTCTTACATGCCTCCGGGTGCGTCTCTGCCTTCGGCTCGGGCGCGAAGGGCCAACTGCAGGGCCTCCAGACAGCCAGGGATGTACGGGCAATAGACTGCTCGTGGAATGGTAGTTACCTCCGGACTCCCGTGGGGTTGCTTTCAGCAGGCGCCAACGCTCGCGGGCAGCTCGGTCGAGACGACGCGTCTGTGGTAGCGCTGGCAGCCGCGCGCTTTCCGGGTGACGTACACGTGCTTGACTTTGCGTGCGGCAGCGAACACGTGCTCGCCATGGTTGAATCGCAAGGGATGACGGAGGTCTGGGGATGGGGATGGAATGAACATGGAAACTTAGGAACCGGGTCATTGAGCGACGTGAATGTCCCGGTCAAAATATGGTCCCCCGCGACCACGGAATCCGGACGGAGAACGGGTGATGCCGTCGGCGTGTGGGCAGGGTGCGGGACGAGTTGGATAAGTTGTTCAAAAGCTAACTGAGACGACCATTGCAGGAGTACGGGACGCAATAGCTTTACCCTTGATGGAGCGTGGTTTGTTCCATCCCCTAATCTGAGATGTTCTTCCAAATTGAGTTGACAGAACTCCTTATTTTGTAGCCTGTTGTAGATGATCCGTGTACAAAATATAATAGTTCCATCCTTTATCGACAAGGTCTCATGGGGTGCTAAGGGGATGGTGCCAAATTCGTGATAACAGTGGGCGATAAGGGATACTTGATGGCACGGTGGTGAGCGGCTCCGGGTGTTGATGTCGGACCACCTTATCAATAGCGCATGGTTAGAAAAGGAAGATAGTATCAAGAACACAGCGAAAGGAATATACGGGCAAACGCACCATCACGCCATTTCCCTCAGATGATGACAATTTGACTTTCGGAATTTTACGATATATCAATGAATTTTGAAATCTGATTGGCCACTTCTCATCGCCCGTCAGAAACTGAACTGGAACGAATTGTAAAATACATACACCCGTACAAATTTGTAATGTATGATCGAAGAGTGATGGCGCCCCGATTTCGACAGACCTACAGTAGAACAAGGTTGCCTCCGCTCTAACAACAATTGTAGGGGCACACTGCGGCACCAGCACCGATCATACTACTAGTATTGCGATTGCGGGCATACGTGATACGCACTAGCCTGGTAATCCCAATCTTCCGGTCAACGGTCAACAAACGTTTTCCGCTGACTACTGGCACTTGTTTTGTGCCATGATCATGATATTGTTATTACGATGCTGTTAAATTACTGTAATAGACCAGTAGGTTGGATGTCTAATGAAACCCCGAGAACGATGAATTGTTTACGTGCTGATCCGTGCCTTGGCGCTTCTGTAGAAAGCACTGGCAACGATGCTGGAAAGGTGAGCTCCGGGCACGCGTCGGCCTCAGAACGCGCATGCGGGTCAGACACGGGAACTGCGTTGCACGTGCACAAAAACCAACCATATAAGCGAACGATTAAAGTTCTAGGGTACTGTGCTAAAGTAGAGTGCTCCTGTCATGATAGCCATTCTTATCGATCTGTTCCGTGCGCGCCATTTGCTACCGCTTCCGCACCTCAAGTACCGCGGGGAGCACAAAAACAAAAGCAGGCGGTCGGGTCGGTCAACAACATATGGACTCACCACGAGTTGACTCGACACTACGCTGTGACACATGTTACCTTCAATAGAATTTTATCACCGTACATATTTTTTTTTTGGAATGAAAAGATATTGAATATGGCACCCAGTGATCAACTGCCAGTGCCTGCGGAGGACCGGACTGGCTTTCAAAACTGAGTGAGGGTGGCTGGATGTGGTGCGGTACGTGTATGATACAGTGCGATAAAATCGGGAATAGGTATTTCAATTAATGACCACAGCGAATCATTTTTGACCCTCAACCTCAACGTTCCGATCAGTGCCCTTTTTACAAGAACAAACAAGAAAAGGGGGAACTCTCCACTCCAGCTATGAAATTTCCATCACGACGTCCTCGTAATTGGCTTGGCCACAGTATACTATAGTTGTTCTGCCGTCGAACCCGAGGGCTTGCAAGGCCCGCAGCACACACTCCGGGGTTGGAGCTCGTTGAGGACAGCCCCACATCGAGGCACGCGTGGCTGTGGCCACTTGCACCGATCGAAACGCGTAACCTTAGATCCAAACTCATTCAGGCGGTAGCCGCAATCGCAAAATGCCGGTCCAAAATTTTATTCCCTTCTCGTCACTCGCACCACTACACCTCTACTACAAGGCGTTCATTCCTGAGGATCCCCGCGCTCCACCTTTGTTGTGGTCGCACGGCACATATAAGACGCAGTATTACGTTTTCTTCTGAGGTTTGCGGCGATGAGGCACACCTGCATCCACCTCTGTACAGGTGCTGCCGAGTGCTTTTTTTCATACTAGGCTTTTCCCAGTGAATACCTTAGATCCCGTGAGGAGCGATTGCCTGTCGTATTTTTCATTGTTTTAGTCTTCTGCTGGGCTATATCTACTCATGACGACTTCCGCTCGTCGCATGTTCTCGTCCGTCACTGTAAGCAGTCCCCCCTGAGAGTGTCCTCTATGGCACCCGTGCCTCCGCCGCCCCCAAACACGATCCCGCCAGACATTATCCTCCTGTGAGTCCTCCCTCTACCCATCCACGGAAACGACCCCAGGTAGCTGACCGCCGTCAGAGTTGGGCCAATCGTACGCTCGAAAGTGCTTCCTACATCGACCTGAGCTAATGTCCTTGCCTCATCTACAAAGCTTATTGGCAACCTCGTGGGTTGGCTTTTACTCGGGGTTCTAACCATGCAGCTCTGTGCGCACACAAGCGACTCATCTCCTTTTATAAATCTGACACGAGCTGTAGACGTATATCATATTTGTTTTCCAAATGACCGCTGGTGGATCAAATTTACTGGTGTGTTTAGACTGCTTTAATCCTTGCAGCGACTTTGATGAGCTTTGTGCAGCATATGGCCTTTACCTCATCGACCTCGTGCAGACAGCGTGTGTCACAGATGTTGCATGGACAACATTGTGTGAGGGATGGGGGAATCCATCGGCGTTGATATTCACTAAATGGAGTTTCTCAATGACTCCTGTTGTGAGTGGTTTGAGTAAGTGCTGTGCCGTACTTGATCTGATATTCGAAACTCAACCCATCACCTTTTCCCCCGTGTCCCAGTTTCCGGCTGGGTGCAAATATTTTTCGCGTGGAGAGTATGGGCTCTGGGACGTTCTCATTTTTGGACGGCTGTCACGGCACTGATTGTCGCGGTGCGTACACACGTCCACCCTGCCTATTTTTGTCCTGGCACTTGCTAACCTGCTTACCACTCCAGGCCGCCTTGACTCAAGCGGGGGCGGCTATTGCTTTGGGCGTCAAAGTAAGTTCGACACGACCGACTACTGCGTTATGAATTCATAACCACCTTACTTCCCAGTACGCGCACATCAATAACGTCAAGAGGATCTCCGAGCTCAACGATTTGATCCCTGTAAGCGTTTACCCCTTTTCGCGAGACTTCTGGATATCTAAACGTGGATCGATGGTAACCAGGTGTGGCTGGCTGGGAGTGCGGTCACAGACGTCTTAATAGCTGCCAGCATGGTCTATTTTGTGCGCACTTGTTCTGAAAGAACTTGTCCCCATGCTGAAGCAACGGCCCACAGTTGACCTCGGCTAGCAGAAAGTCCATGTGGAGTAAAGCGACGAACAAAAGGATCACAAAGTTGATTCGGTCCACTGTCGAGACCGGTGTAGTGTCAGCCGCAGCGGCTGCCCTTGACCTCGCCCTCTACATGGGTTTCAAACACAATAACCTCCACCTCGCCGTGTACGTCTACCTTCTCGCTGCCCCTCCAGGGTACCAACAGCCGCTGACTTGGCCTCGGAACCCAGCGGTTTGATGCTATCTAAGCTATACAGCAACGCGCTCATGGCATCGCTCAACTCACGATCAGGCGTATACGAGCGAAGTCTGCCGTCAAGTTCGCGCCACGCCACATACGGAAATGGCAACACAGTCCAATTCACGTCCGTAGGTATTGCTGTAACAACAGATGATTCAGGGAGCATGAGCGGGACGGCTGTACAAGATGACATCTCGGTGCGGCATGCCAACAGCCATGCAAATCAAGATGAAGAGAATTTGGTCATCTCACAGGACAAGGAACGGGAGGAATCAATGGAGACAGGGCGCTCCCGTGAAGACATCGCTCTGAGCAATTGGAGCACGTTTTATTGTGCGAGGACTGTAGGATGAACAATGAACGATGTGACGGAACTTGAAGACTCCTTCTTCCATTATACATGTTTTTGTGTATGTGCTCTATCGTGCAACGCGCAGGTCTTTCACGGAGTTGAGAAGTCGTCATTGGCCAGTGTCATTTACTAAGGTAGGGTCGTTTTAGTTTCAACGAACGTCACGTGATAAAAGTGACAAAATGCGTGACAAGCGCAATTTTTTGAATTCCTTTCTAACAACAACATGTATTTAAAATATGCTTGCGCTTAAATGACTTAAATGTAATTATTCAACTATGAGCGCAAGCCGTTTTTTAATATATTTAGTTTTGGAGGAGAAATTCAAAAAGTTGCACCTCGCATGGGCATGTGAACCGGATCCGCTTTGTAAGTTCAAGTCCCGATGGCAGCCAAAGAAGGGGCAACTTGGGAGGTAACACAGTGTCACACTCACGTGACGTTCGTTGAAACTAAAACGACCCTACCTTAGTAGAGAATGTATTCTAGTACGGAGGCAGTGGCTTCATTTTTGCTTGGAGGTATGCTCAATGTGATGGATGTTAAGGTCTGTGTGTATGTCATACATGAATAGTCTGTATGCGGAAAATAAATATCAATGGGCGCATACCGAGAGCTAGGTCGCACTGGCCTTTCTTTACAGTGAGAGGAAATCAGTGCACGGCACATCACACGTCACACACAGATCCCGACGTGAGCGCGCTACACTCGCGGAACAGACTTGGAATTGAAGGGTCGACAAGATTCAAGACAAGATGATCAGGCTCGTGCCAGTGCGACGTGACACACGGCCACAGTTCAGAAGTCAAAAAGCAGGAACTCGCCTGTATTCCACAAGAGAACGAGATTAAAGCTCATTCTTATGAACCTGGTGGTTTATATATAGGGGAGATTAATTCATATAGGATGTAGGACCAAATCGACAAGTCAGAGATAGGGAAATGAGGAGACATAGACATAGTACACGCGGCCACAACATGAGGGGAGATACCGAGTTGTCCGGGATCCGGCCCGGAATTCCGGGACGCGTGGGAAACGATTATGTGACTAAGAAAGCGTAAACCCAGTCATCCATCCCTACTACAGTACTGTATCGCAACTGGTCTCAGTTGAGTCTGGCTTCAAGCGGTCAGGCTGGTCAACAACATATGGACTCACTACGAGTCGACTCGATACACTATTACGTGTGTTACATGCAATAGAATTCTATCACTGTACTTTTTTTTTCCCGGATGATTAGATTATTTTAGATATTAGATATAGCACCTGGTGACCAACTGCCAGTGCCTGTGGACTGGACTGGCTTTCAAAACTGAGGGGTAGTCGGCTGTACGTGCGATAAAATCGGAAATAGGTGTTTCAATCGACGTATCCGAGTCATTTTCAGCCCTCAACGTTCAAGAATCAAGACAAGTACAAACAAGAAAAGGGGGTAAATTCTTTCCATTATGACGTCCTCTTAATTGGCTACAGTATACTATAGTTGTTCTACCGTTGAACCCGGGGGGATCCCAAGGCTCGCCGCACACACTCTGGTCGGATGAATGACAAGGACAGCTCCACATCGGTGTTACCCGAAGGCACGCGTGGCTGTGGTTGTGGTTGAAACGCGTGACCCTAGATCCCTAATTCATTCAAGCGATAGCCGCAACCGTAAAATGCCGCGGCCGGACCCGGATCAAAATTCATTCCCCCTTGACACTACAATCCCAGCATCGCATGATACACTACAGTAGTACTACAGCACAACTATAGGAGTTCGGCACTGAAGGTCCTCGCGCTCCGCGTTTGTCAAGTATTACGTTTTCTTCTAAGGTTTGCGCCGGCGGGGCACATCTGCATCCACTGGCACCTCTATACAGGTGCCGTCGAGTGCTTTTTTTTTACATTAGGCTGTTCCCAGGTGAATACCGTGGATCTCGTGAGGAGTGATTGCCTGTCATATTTTTCATTGTTTTATTCTTCTGCTGGGCTATATCTACTCATAACGACTTCCGCTCGTCGCATGTTGGTCTCGTCCGTCACTGTACGTAGTCCCCTTTGAGAGTGTCCTATGGCATCCGTACCACCGCCGCCCCCAAACACAATCCCGCCAAACATTATTCTCCTGTGAGTCCTCCTTCTACCCATCCACGGAAACGACCCCAGGTAGCTGACCGCCGTCAGAGTTGGGCCAATCGTACGCTCGAAAGTGCTTCCTTCCTACATCGACCTGAACTAATGTCCTTGCCTCATCTACAAAGCTTATTGGCAACCTCGTGGGCTGGCTTTTACTCGGGGTTCTAACCATGCAGCTCTGTGCGCACACAAGCGACTCGTCTCCTTTTATAAATCTGACACGAGCTGGAGATGTATATCATATTTGTTTTCCAAATGACCGCTGGTGGATCAAATTTACTGGTGTGTTTAGACTGCTTTAATACTTGCAGCGACTTTGACGAGCTTGGTGCAGCATATGGTGTTTACCTCATCGACCTTGTGCAGACAGCGTGTATCACAGACGCTGCATGGACAACATTGTGTGAGGGATGGAGGAACCCATCGGCGTTGATGATCACCAATTGGAGTTTCTATATGACTCCCATTGTGAGTGGTTTGAGTAAGTGCTGCGCCGTGCTTGACCTGATATTTTTAACTCAACGCATCACCTTCCCCCCCGGGCCCCGTGTCCCAGTTTCCGGCTGGGTGCAAATATTTTTCGCATGGAGAGTATGGGCTCTGGGACGTTCTCATTTTTGGACGGCTGTCACGGCACTGATTGTCGCGGTGCGTGCACACGTCCACCCTGCCCATTATTGTCCCGGAATTTGCTAACCTTATCACTCCAGATCGCCTTGACTCAGGCAGGGGCAGCTATTGCTGCAGGCGTCAAAGTAAGTTCGACACGACCGACTATTATGTTATGAATCCATAACCACCCCACTTCCCAGTACGCGCACATCAATAATCTCAAGAAGATTTCCGAGCTCGATGGTTTGGTCTCTGTAAGCGTTTACTCCTTTTCGAGAGACTTCTGGATATCTGAACGGTAACCAGGTGTGGCTGGCTGGGTGTGTGATCGCAGACATCTTAATAGCTGCCAGCATGGTCCATTTTGTGCGCACTTATGTTCTGGGAGAACTTATCCCCATGCTGAAGCAACGGCCCACAGTTGACCTCAGCTAGCAGAAAGTCCATGTGGAGTAAAGCAACGAACAAAAGAATCACAAAGTTGATTCGGTCCACTGTCGAGACCGGTGTGATGTCAGCCGCAGCGGCTGCCCTTGACCTCAGCCTCTACATGGGATTCAAGCACAATAACCTCCACATCGCCGTGTACGTCTACCTTCTCGCTGCCCCTCCAGGGTCCCAACAGGTGCTGACTTGGCCTGGGAACCCAGCGCGATGATGTTATCTAAGTTATACAGTAACGCGCTCATGGCATCGCTCAACTCACGATCAGGCGTATACGAGCGAAGTCTGCCATCAAGTTTGCGTGACGGTACATACGGAATTGGCAACACAGTCCAATTCACATCCGTAGGTATTGCTGTAACAACAGATGATTCAGTGAGCATGAGTGGGACGGTCGTACAAGCCAACGGCCATGCGAACCAAGATGAAGAAAATTTGATCATCTCACAGGACAAGGAACGGGACGAATTAACGAAGACAGGGCGCCCCTGGAAAGGCACCGCTCTGAGCAATCGGAGCGCGTTTTATTATGCGAAGACTGTGGGATGAACAACGAACGATGTGACAGAAGACGCTCTTTATTCCGTTCTACAGGTTTTAGTGTATGTACTCTATCTGTGCAGCGCGCAGGTCTCTCACGGAGTTGAGAAGTCGTCATTGGCCAGTGTCATTTACGGGTAGCGGCTTTATTTTACTTGGAGGTATGCTCAATGTGACGGTGACGGGTGCTTCGGTTTGTGTGCAGTATGAATAGTCCGAATGCGGAAGATAAATGGGCGCATGCAGTGAGCTAGGTCCGAGTCGCGGCACTGGCCTTTCTTCACGCCGAGAGGAAACCAGCGCATGCCCCATACGTATCACACACAGATCTCGATGTGAGCGCGCTACACCAGCAGAGCAGACTTGGAACTGAAGGGGTCGCCAAGATTCAAGACAAGGTGATCAGACTCGTGCAACGTGACGCGAGGTCATGCGTGTCCGGTTTGTCAATTCGGTGTTTTCCACGACGGTCTCGGCTCGTTTTCAAAGAGAATTTCCTCGAACGGGTCCACAGGACGAATTGCCTCCATGCGCGCGCTCCACGTCACCTCCTAGTGGCGGCAGGTCTAAGTTCGAGTGTTACCAGCCAATCTGGACTTGAAAGTCGCGACCGGGCGACGGATGCGCAGTCAGCCTCTCACTCTCGCTCTCGCACCATTTTCGTTTCTTCCGGCATCTCCCGGGGTAGAGAACGCGCCTTCATATCTTAAATGTTGGCTCATTAGGTTAGGCACAGAAGGGCGGTGGCGCAAGACATATACCACATGGTATTATTAGCATACCTCCGCGGACATTATTCGGGACCCGTCGCGAAAGGGTGCAGACTGTGCAGTACACTGCGGTTACCATAGACCGGCGCCTAGCGAAGCTTTGCAGACTGAACTCACAAATCACCGAAATTTTACAAATATTCGTGTTTATCCGATGCAGCATACCGTAGTGGCTCACCCCGCCCCACCTACTTCGGAGTCAATATCGACGGGAAATATTTTTCATCCGCAGGCGCTTCTCTTTAATCTTCGGGTACAGTATGGCGCTTCGATGGGAAAGCCGAGGTTCTGAGAGAAAGGCTGAGGATGTCCGTGGCAAATACATTCATATACATAACGGATACTACGGGTGGCCTTTACAGCACCATTGCGTGTCCATAACCAAACTCCACTTGTTGCGAGTTGTTGAGGCAATGCGACAAAAATTGTCACGATGACTCCAGAAACGGATTCCATGTCTGTCCTGAAAGGACGTAGAATTCGTTGATGGCAGAGAGACTTGGACTCGATCACCAGCAAGGAATCAGCGAGGACACCAGCCCGCGGACGCTGAATGATTCAGCCATATAATCGCACAGTTCGGAACAAGATGGTATGATTCCAGTTCGAGTGAGAGAATAAGTGGAACTGGGGCTCAGGATTCAGGAAAACACGTCGACATTCTCGACGCCCTTAATGTAAAAAATAAAATAGGCAGGCAGCGGTTTAGTAACATCACGCGGACATCTTTGACTCGCTTCCGGAACCAGTGCTGCTCCGGCAACGCGTCTCGTGAGAGCGTTGCTACCATATCACTCGCAGATACGCCACTGGCACAGGCATCGACAAGCTTCGGCCTATCAGAATAGAGTGATAGCAGGCGGGGAAGTATCCAGCATGCCAAGCGTTCCGAGGGACCCAGGGCCACGCTGGGGGATCGTATGTTGCAGTCAGAGGGTGTTGTGCGTCAAGCCGAGGAGGCCGAGGCTCCTTGGGTGTAGTCGTCAAGGTGGGATTGCGCCAAAGGTATCCCTAATGTGAGGCAATAAGTTGGGTAAAACGGAGTGACACTTTGAAAACTGGCTTCTTTGCTGTGAGTAATGGTGTGCCACAAGGTACTCCACATGAGGAGGCTAGTGTTGTAGAAGCAGCGGAACATTTAGCGTGAGTCAATTTCGAGGCCCTCCTAGGCAGGGAGGACCGGGTTGAGATGGGCGTGCTTGAAGGTCTTCAAGACCTTCAAGCACGCCCATCTCAGGTTGGTGGTGTGGAGGACATGATGAACCCGATAGTAGAGTCGCGTACGTGATGTAAGAGGAATCGGTAACGCCCGCACCGCCAGTGAGCAGGCCGCCCATGCGCCTGAAGCCGTCACCGATGACGGTGCAAGAGTCGCCCTTGGTGGAGAAAACGCCGGAATGGTTGTCGTAGGCGAGGATGGGTCATTCCCCCGACGTCGTGTAATGTCCTTCGAAATAGTTGTGGGTATAAGAGCAGACATTGCTCCCACTGGCACGGCCCAGGGTCACCCCGGTTTTGGCGCCGCTCTTGTAGACCATCAAGCATGGCTCGTTGTCACGGTCGAGCATGGGTAGATTGTACAGCTCGCGCTCGGGGACCTGGCCCTTGAGCTTCGTGAGGCGGTCAGAAGGGAACTTGAAGCTCGTGCGGCCGGTGGGATTGGGATACATTTATCTCCATAAATTCATGATGCCAATTCATGGAGAAAATGTATCCCAATCCCACTGGCACCAGCCAGTTGGGCACGTACTTCGAGCCGAGATCGATGGCGTTTCCGCCGCACTTTTTGGCGTCGAGCTTGCCAGCGTGGATTTCGATGACGGCAACTCCTGGGTATACTGGCCGGGGTCCTCAGACAGGTTAATGGGAGGGGACCAGATCAGATGACCAAAGACTGGGTCGTCTAGAGCAGCCCACCCCGTCACGATGTCGTGGTGTAAGTCTTGACTAGCTTGACTCCCCGGTCCGCCTTCCGCGACGCATACTCCACGTCCTCACGCTCCGCTATAGCCTCCCTTGCCGCCACCGAGTCGACCTGCCCCTGGTTGCGCTCGATGGCGGCCTCTTGGACCTTGACCTCGGCATTGATGGCGGAGGGCTTCTCGTTAAACGCCAAATTACCAAGGACGACCACGTCATAACGCCTCGCTCTTGCGTTTCAACTCGACGTTGGTGTCTTTGCTCAGGGGTAGGACGACGTGCCGAGCTGTGACGAGGTAGATCTTCTTGTTATTGCCGCCCGTGCTGATATAGGACCCCCCGGTTCCCTTAGCCCAGGGCATATTTTTGGTGGACTCTCCGACGTTAGCGATACGAACCATGTCGGTGCTGGACCGTTGGTCCAGTTGACGTTCCTCGAGTTCAAGACGTGGTGAAGCTAAAAGGTTAGATCGACCTCCCAAACGTGGGCCAGGGGATGGTCGCCCAAGATCTTGCCGGTGAGCTCCTTGAGGACGGCAGGGCCCAATGGGCTTCTCAAACGGACCAGGCCCGGCGCCGGTAGCGACGAGGCGCGGCTTGGAAGGCAAGCCTTTGTAATATTCGTTGGCCGGCTCCTCGGTCACTTTGCCCGGGGGGCGTAGAGATGGGGTCCGAGACGGTGAGACCTTGGGTACCAGCCGTAATATCGCTGGAGGTAGCGCCGCCAGACATCAGGACGGTCGTGGGAGAGCTGGGAAATGCTGCTCGTCCTTGTCCTTGACCATGATGACTCGCGCAAGGTATGATTTATGTTCGGGGGGACCGAGAGATATTCGGGCGATGGGATAGTAGCAGGGAGAAGCCTATGCTAGCCATGTCTATTTGCATCCGAACAGGGTACCTTTCGGGCGTTTGCCCCACAGATCATCCTCAACAGAATGTACTCGTAGAGCGGAAGTGATTTTGTGAGTACATCAATTATGTTCTCATTTCTTTCCTTTTTAAAGGGTTTCATCCTTACACTACAGAAAGTCCCATATTCAGGATGCAGATGCATGTTACAAGTGTATAGCCCCGTATCCGAGTAGCATACAGTACTCGTATCCGTAAGAAAGGGTCCGAACTCGAGCCTTCCGGTATCATCTACCTTGTCTGTCCACTTACTCCCCGCACTTCAACGCTTGTGTGGATGCCGAGCGTGCGCTCGAATAAAAAGTCGTTGTCCACCCACCGTTTCAGTTGTTGGGTCATAACCTCCACCAATCCGGTCATGAGTGATCATGGTTACTGTAACTACTGAGGGCAGAGATTTTTGATCCGCATTGATACGTTGATTATGTCGAGAAAGGCGTAGATAGCAACTGGCGGGGCTAAGGCGGTTGTGCTGATGGCATAGCCACACTAGGATGCACCGGCGCGGCGGAAGCAATTCCGACTCTTGCTTGTTACTTATCAAACCGAAGAGGAAGCGAGGCTCACAACTCGGATCCGAGCTTCAACGATGTCATCGAAGAGCATTGTCCTGGAGATTTGTGTGGATTCCGTTCAATCCGCAGTCAGGTTAGTGTTATTACTCGCCTCCTGGCCTTCGGAATTCTAGATATTACTATGCGTGCTCTCACAGTGCCGCACGCGGAGGAGCAGACAGGCTCGAGGTGTGTGGAAATCTCGGTATTGGAGGGGGCACGACGCCATCCCTTGGCCTCGTCCGCGCGATTCAGAAAGCCGTACCCCACGTACCAATTATGGTCGGACACTTTCCACAACTGATAAGAACTCGGTGGTTTGAACTGAACGCCCTAACCTGTTTGATATAAAGGCTATGATTCGGCCCCGAGTAGGGGATTTCGCCTACACTGATGAAGAGTTAGACGTGATGCTCGAGGACATCGGCCTCTTCAAGAGTGTCGGCATCGCGGGTGTCGTCTTTGGTATCCTCAATCCCGATGGCACAGTGGATGTGCCTCGTACTCGGATGTGGGTCTTTGCTTACTGAGCTTACTATTTAAGCATTTAAACGCCCGCTAGGCTAGTGGATACTGCGCTTCCTATGCAAGGTAAATTAGACTTTCAGGAAGATTGCGCGAAGTAGTAAAGAATGCCGTACGGCAGTCTGCTTTCATAGAGCTTTTGACATGACACGGTCTGCTGTCGAAGGTGGGTCTGGTGATAGATAATCAATAACAGTTACGGAACCGACAGGACTCCGACTATACCAGCATTTGACACTATAAGCACCATCCACGGCATAACACGGATCCTAACTAGGTGCGTTCCCTTTCGGCATCTCAACGATTCCTAGCGTGACGCTATCATGTAGCGGGCATAGTGGATCGGTCCCGGAAGGGCTGCATGTACTCCGGGAGCTACTCCAACGACCGGAAAGAAGTGGGGAGCCGAGTATCCTTCCGGGGGGGGGAATCAATTCCGAGACCGTTCGCGACGTCTTGAATCATTTATCGCAGTACGGGTTGAAAGAGATCCATCTGAGCGGGGGAAGGTGGGTTGACGGGCGTATGGTTCACCGGCGCGCGGGGATGGGTATGGGAGCGAGTGAGGAAAGTGAGTGGAAGGTCTGGTTGACAGACGGTGACTTGATCCGCAAGGTTAGGGGTATAGCGGATGATTCGGCTATTTCGGGGTGAATGTCTTCTCACCGTTGTTACTGTTGCTGTAAGTCATGACACATGCATGTTGTTTCTTCAACGCGTTTTTTTTTGGTCACACTGCATGATCGGACCATTGCATGGGGCATCCGGGGATGTCAGCGATGAGAACATACCATTCAAATCATCCATTGCATTCATTACTTGACAACGTCGTCTTGGCCGACCTTTAAATGTTGTGCGGTGGCGTCATGCCATACTTCAAACCCCAAGGGAAACGTACGTTGAACCGCCCAGGGACCACCCCGCTTATCCTCTCATGGCTTCGACAACCACACGAAAGCAACCTACTATTTGGTGGAGCAACGCGCTCTTTTTTTGCGGAGCGCATCTGGCCGCGGCGTATGGTGTTTACCGCCGTCCCCCGTCTACTGTGCCCGGGGCGCTCCTCGTCGCAACCGTTGTGCTTTGGCAGCTGGCATCATTTGGGTGCGTATATCTCTCCTTGGTCCGGAGGGCTTGCCTTATAGAACATTACAAGGATCACCATCGGGTACCACCGCATGCACTCTCATCGGGCTTTCAATGCGTCACTAGGTGTACGTATAGTATTCGCATCGATCGGGGCTAGTGCATTCCAGGGTTCGATAAAGGTAGGTCACATCTCCGTCTCGTATACGCGAAATGTGGTCAACTTTGTTTTTTCAGTGGTGGTATGTAAACATTCCTTAAGAAGTCTGAGAAATTTAACAAATGTAAATCTTTGACTCTTCCTTCTATAGGTGTCTCAGACACCGACTCCACCATGTGCGTTAAAATGTGCCCTCAGACCCTGCACCACTCAAAAACGTTCTATTCTAGAGGTTCACTGACGACGAAGAAAATGATCCGTGCGTGACGTACTAACCATCGAGGGGCAATTTGACCAAATGATTGTTCGGGATTCCATAGATACTGCGCGACCCGTGGCCTACTGTTCAGCCATGTCGGCTGGATCTTCTTCAAGCCCTCCTATACGAAACTGTACTTGATTGAGCGCGACGATCTTGATGAAGACCCAGGTTCGTCAGCGTTTCGTTGACGCATCGCCGCGTCGCCGTTGTTTTTACAGGTCACCTGACCACGAGCCTGCTCTTAGTCGTACGCTGGCAGCATCGATACTTTGGTGAGTCGCACACGGCGCTATATTAAACTCACGCTGACTCTGGCATTGCGTGCGACAGTTCCAATCGCTGTTACACTCGGCATAGTTTTCCCGACTTTGCTGGGTGCAGCCTATGGCGATATAGTAGGAGGCTACATCTATCCTGGTCTCGTCGCCCGAATTCTCAGTACGTTTCGGCGTTTATTTTGGAAGACTAACGAGGTGACACATCGATGTAGCCTGGCATTGCACATTCTTTATCAATTCGTATGGTTTCATGCTACCTCCACACACACTCTATCTCTTGATGGCTGAAATCCTTTCTAAGGCTCGCCCATTGGGATGGCTTGCAGCCGTACACGGATGAGAATACATCCCGTACAAACTTCGTATGCCGCTGTTCCACGCATCTGCCCGGATACTTCTGACGTACTCCAGTTACTCGCGCTTGTCACTGCCGGGGAGGGTAATCACAATTTTGTGCGTTCCTGTCATTTCTCACTGCATTAGACATCACGTACTGATCTAGTTACAGCACGTACGTTAGACTGTTATTGAGTCCGGCCCTGCCATTGAGCCCGAACGCAGCACGCATTCCCTCATGACTATCGTTCTGGCCCAGCAAAAACCGATTGGGATCCGTCAAAATGGGTCATTTTTGCACTTTCGAAGTTCGGCGTTGCGTGGGGACTACGCCGCGCGATTTCAGAGGACATTGCAGCAGCACGTGCTCATATGTTAGAGCGCGGTCATGACCACAATCTCGCACACGCGCACGAGAGAGTCGACGAGAATGACGAATGGACGGGGCCAACGTGGACCGAGAAGGAATTAAAATCATACATAGAACGTAACGGAGCATGCATCCTGGTGATAGATGGATACGCTGTTAATGTGACGAGGTATATGAAGATGCACGTACGTCCCCTCTCCTATTTTCTTTTCCTGTTTTTTTCTCAAGTGTCGAATCTTGCTCGCTGACTGATGGGTTACTTGCAGCCTGGAGGCATGGAGCTGCTGCGTGAGTATGCGGTCCCAATCAAGGGGGATGGAGGGAATAACAAGTGGAAGGAGGCGAGCTGGGCATTCAATGGAGGCGTGAATAAACATTCACTGGTCGCGAGGCGGAAGTTGCGGCAACTTCGTGTGGCGTTGCTACGATGACTGTGACGTTGCTAAGCTGACGCGCTGCAACGATGACTTGGCATTGATAGACATGGGAAATTCCGGAGCATTTCGCATTTGTAGATAGACCCAGTACACTCACGCTTTAGAATCGACTGGTCGTGTCCCTTCGTATATACAAGCACGGCAGATGTGTCAAAAATGCATGTGCAGTGCAAGACTATGGATGAGGGTGATGACGAGGAAGTGGGCGCCTTCACCAGTCACCACGACATCACCATTCTGCTTGAGCTACCCAAGACTTGACCTCTTACAACTCAAGTCGGAACGGACGAGCAGCTCGAAAAAGTCGGCGAGGTCATGGCTATTGTGAACAACAACAACGTGGTAATTGTAAAGGGAGTGGGGTTGGGCACACATTACGCGTTGGAGCGGGCACTTGACTCTGAAACGGTGTCCATGCCAGTGCGAGGATAGAATGTTGGGCGATGTGAGTATAAGTCGTCTTTTACTTTCATTACTGTAGGGAGATGAGAGCATGAGGCGGTTTTCGCCCTGGCGGGCGCCCGCGGGTGAATATAAACCGGTAATTGCCGCCCGTTCGGGCCAACCAGCAATTCGTCAAAGGGTGAAAGTGTCGGTTGTTATTTTTGAAACATCAGCTGTTGGTTCCTGCCTCCGCCCCTTCAGAAGATGAGTTTTCCCCCTCTAGCCCCCAGAATGTTCCGCTGACCCCACGATCTTTTTGTTCAGGTCCACGAGACATTTCGGCCTGCGTACTAGTACTGGCCTACATTTCTGTCGGACGTCAGCGGTGCCTGTCACAATCTATGGCTCATAGATTGATGAGTTCGAGTGGGCGGGTTGGGTTGTTGCCTGCAGAAGACGACACAGTAAATCAGCACGCACAGATAGCACGAGAACTGAAGCGGACGTCTCTATCTACTGGGGTTTTGTGAGTAAGGACTAAAAGCACCTTGAGCGGGCATCGGACATATCAATAAAGTAACAGAAAACGTAGGGGACTGACCAGAAGAAACTAATGGCGCAAAGTGAAATACGGCGGCGTACAGTGCCGGACAGCAAAAGTCAACAAATTTCCTAGTGCCTGAACCAAAACATTTTTGGAAAAATAGAGTTCAGAATTGTGATCAGAAAGGCTGAAAA
>Ga0307512_10003489_pt1 | contig 18203 bp, 23 predicted proteins | sample 14_EM_MG_FD_200267 | JGI IMG/M metagenome (GOLD analysis project Ga0307512, IMG submission 200267) | Populus trichocarpa ectomycorrhiza microbial communities from riparian zone in the Pacific Northwest, United States - 14_EM | ecosystem: Host-associated > Plants > Roots > Unclassified | place...
CCACGCTCCGCGTTCCGCCTTGGGATCGCATCCTTCACGGAAGACTTCCGCAACCGGATCGCGGTCGTTGGCCTGCAAGACGACCGCGTCCTGGTGGAGGACGATTACGGCGACTATCCCGACTTCGTGACTCTCGTCGAGGTGACCCACGGATATCCTGCGACGGCGCTGCACTGGCAACCTAGCACCGCATCGAGCTTTGCGTGGTCCCAGAAGGCTCCGATGACGGAGCTCCTCGCAACGACGGGCGATTCGTTGCGCGTGTTCGAATACACGAGCGACGCGCCCATCGCGTCCTCTTCCTTCGTCGGGCGACAGGCGAGTTCAGGTGGACATCGACTCTCTCTAAAAGCGGCTTTATCCGGGGTACGTCCCTCCCTCACATACTCCTCTTTACGCAGAGCTCCCAACGAGCCGGACATTACCCTCTACAGCAATCCAAGGTACAGGGTCAGAGCGGCGGGGCGCCACTCACCAATTTTTCGTGGAACGAGAAGATGCCGAGCCTCGTGGTGACATCCTCGATCGACACGACATGTACAGTTTGGAATTTGGACACGTCAACGGCGGTGACGCAGCTCATCGCGCACGACCGCGAGGTGTACGACGTCGCGTGGTTGCCCAATTCGACAGATATCTTCGTCTCAGTCGGCGCAGACGGCTCACTGCGCGCGTTCGACCTGCGCAGCCTCGAACACAGCACGATCCTCTACGAGACGCCCCCGCCAAAGAACCAGCTGCCGACAGGCCGCCCACCCTCGTCGCCGCTGTTACGCATCGCGTTCAACCCAAGCGACCCAAACTATATGAGCACGTTCCACCAGGACGGCTCGGACGTCCAGATACTCGACATGCGTAGCCCCGGCGCCCCTGTGATGGAGCTGCGTGCCCATCGTGCGCCGATCAACGCGGCTGGTTGGAGTTCGACCGAAAGTGGGCTGGTCGCGACCGCAGGTGGGTGGTTTGGGGTTTTCCTTGCGTGCAGTGGTTTCTGATGCCCGCCCGCTCCCCACGTAGCGGACGACTGTCAATTACTTCTATGGGATATTTCTCCTCATGCTCCCGCGCCCGCGGCTTCCCCACGCAACCCGAGTTCTCGGTTGAGCTCTCCCAGGCCTTCAGAGGGGAAGAAACGAGTGATCACGGACCCAATAATGGCATATTCGGCTCAGAGCGAGATTACGAACTTGGCGTGGTCACCGCAGATTGCGCCTATGACGATGAATACGGGGCATTCGACCCCTGCTGGGGAGTGGATTGCAGTCGTCATGGGCAAATCGATCAAAGCTCTCAAAGTATGAGCTCGATTGCGAGGTGTGTGTGCTGAATCATTCAATTGTTTGTTACGTTCTCTGTGATGCGGCTCTGGCCGTGGTGTATTACTCTGCGCCTCTGAATAAATACCGTCATTTGACTCTTTATAGACCTGCCTGGGAAGCAGGGTGCAAGGTGGATTGATATTACGGCACAGCTTGGACATTTAAATCAGGGATGTGGCCCTCACATTAAACGGAACCTTTCCTTTGAAGGGTCATGCTGAATCACTGGCCATGATCATATTTGGCCTCGGCTCGGCTGTTCAGTCTGAGGACTCAGGGTGTGTGTGATTCATACAGAAATTATTGGATTTAATGTATTCCTACTCGGTTGTCGGTATCAAATTGTTTGGGAGCATCAATCATGTCTCAGCCAGGTGCCAGCCGTAGACCAGTGACATCAGCTTTGTGCGTAAAGTAAAATTGTCTGTCATTAATCAGTGCTTGTCATTAAATACTGTATCGTCAGTGCATTGCCGTCATGATTGTTGTAGATTTTCCCAACTGACCAGTGGCCACCGTCGTAAGGCCGCGATCGTAAGGGACTCATACTGACTTATAGGGTGTTGTCACGGAAACTCCGACACAACGGTTCGTTGACATGTCGCAACCTTTCCTCACCACCCAACACCATCGTGCAAGATATTCAAAGCGACCAAATAGGAGTTCCCGTTCGATGTCGAGCAGACCGATAGCATGAAACACGTACCACCCGCGAGGCCTCTACGAAGGACGGAAGCAGACGGTGTCTAACGGACGTGCCAAGCCCCTTGACGTGGCACGGCAGAAGGGCACCCGCTGGGTTTGGGGCCAGGCTAGCTTCGCTTTGGGCGTGCGTCGGGTGGGGGAACAATAAAGAGCCCTGGCTTCTCCGGTTAAGGAGGCCTCCTCGAGTCCTCGGTCACATCATCTCTAGGACTGTTGCCCTGGTGACCCAACTCGGACGCCAACTGAAAGCGTCTACGAGACAATTGTCAAGGACGAATATCTCTGTCTGGCCACCTGCACATACCCTCTGATTCAAATTTGGGTGGTGGTCCAGACTCAGGGCTGCTTCTCATGGATCTTCCCTTCGCTGAGGTCGTGTACAGGATACACGTGTGAGGAAGGGCGGGAAATTACCAAGCACGAGGCAGTCAGCTGGCATTGCCAGCAGCAGCGTCTCAGGTAGCAAGGTGCGGAAATCCAGACTTTTTTTTTCCATTATCCGGTTGGCTCACTAGTAAACCCCAGGTATCAATCAAAGAAGTGTCTCGGGCCTTTTTCTCGCGTTACTCCTTGTTCTTGAGGAAATATTTTTACACCATACCAAGCCGCTGAAAGATGCTGTACATGGATACGTTGGTTGAATATCGAACAATCGATGAAATACCGTAAAGAGCCGTAAGGCACCGTTATTACCGGTATGGCCGACCCCCGCTCTTCGTTCGCTCGTCCGCCTATGAGAACGTTATCTATACATGCATTCTTAGTCCCTGACTGACATACAATTTTACTGTTCTCAACTAGGAAACAATTGAAAGCAAAAGGGCAACACCTTCCCGGGAATCTGGATCCTCGAGCCCTTTCTTCCTACTTATTTGGGGGTCAGGGGGGACGGATCCGGTTACGCAGCAGGGTGAGGCAATCGTATTGGAGGTTGATTAGAAGTTAATTCCTGGTATTTTCGATAGAACTCCACGGACACAGGGCCAAACTTCCACTCAACGTGGTATATGAAGCATGCCGCGTATGCTCGTATTGAGCATCGTCGTCTTTCGACCTTGTCATTGGGACTTTCCCTATTCTTTACCACGACCGTCCAACTCCTGAGGCAATCCCTGCCTCTATTTTCGGCAATCGGTAGCACAGAATAAACGTTCGAGATGTCCTTTGACATCGCCGCAAGAGACACGAAGGAGGATCTCCCTGAAAAAAGGTCCACCTCCCCGGCCTCGCTACCCAAGGAGAAGCGAGGCGCTCCCCACGGCGACGTAGAGGTAAATGACGTTGACGTTATCGCAGGCCAGGAGACTCTGCAGTCGCCGTCGTGGTTCGCCCGAAACCGCGGCCTCGTGCGCTGCGTGAAGCTCTCCGCCCTCGCCGCACTTATCCTCGGATGGTGGATCTCGGCTACCCTCCTCCCCGCGACGCGCCACAGGTGGATCGTGCAGACGTTCTGGGCCTGGTCCTTCATCGCCATCATCACTTTCCGGTTCATCCCCAACTCGATCGTCACGCGCCCCGTCGAGGCAGTGTGGATTCCGCTTGTACAGCGGCCTTTCTTCTTCCTCCCGAAACACGCGCGTTATGGCTTGGGCTGGCTTGCACTTGTCGGGATCGTCATAGGCTGCGCGTTCGGGTTCAAGCTTGAAAATGTAGGTTTGTCTTGAGCCCTTTTTCACTTGACAACATGTTATATACTATATATCCATACATTTCATTGTCCAATTACTGATCCGTATTTTCTCACACCAGGGCACGAATTACGGAGACCGCGCAATCTCCGTGCTCGGTCTATTCGTGTTCCAATTTGGACTTTGGGCAACGTCCAGACACAGGTCGCACATTCAATGGCAAACCGTCATTGTCGGCCTCTTCACACAGCAGGCGGTAGCGGTCTTCGTGCTCAAGACTGGTGCCGGCTATCACATGTTTCGGTGGTTTGCAAATCTTGCATCCGATTTCTCGAACCAGGGTCTCGTCGGTGCTGCATTCTTCTTCGATCAAGATACTGTCGAAAACAAGCACTGGTTCTTCGTCAACATAGTACGTCATATGCGTTGGTGATCGAAGGATATACTAACGTGTATTATGCTGACCGCCGGGATAGCTCTCTATTGTCATGTTCTTCATTGCAAGCGTGCAAATGCTTTATTATCTCGGCGTTATGCAGTGGGTCATCAAACACTTTGCTTGGTTCTTCTTCAAGACCATGTACATATCTGGTGCTGAGGCTGTCGTTGCTGCCGCGTCGCCGTTTGTCGGTCAAGCTGAATCAGTTTGCTTGGTGAGACCATACGTCGATATCATGACCGAGTCGGAAATCCATCTTTCCTTGACATCCGGTAAGCTTTCTATGTACAAGAATGTGATGACTATCAGGGACTCAAAAATAGAATCATTCAGGGTTCTCGACCGTTGCTGGTTCCACGTTGAGCGCATACATCAGCTACGGCGTCCCAGCTCAGAACCTTGTCACTGCTTCTATGATGAGTATCCCTGCTTCTATCGCCATTAGCAAGATCCGAATTCCAGAAGTGGATGAACCTGTGACGCGAGGTCGCGTTGTTATCGATCGCGGCGAGGGGAGTGACAAGGACGTTCCCGTCAACATGCTACACGCTTTTGCCAAGGGCGCCGTTTTCGGTCTCCTGGTGGTAGGCCAGATTATCTGCAATGTGATCGCCATTTTGTCACTCGTCGGGGCCATCAACGGCCTGCTCACTTGGGTCGGTCGCGGGTTCGGCATCCACCGACTCACGCTGCAACTCATCCTACGCTACGTCTTCTATCCTATCGTCTTCCTCCTCGGTTCGTGACGTGCCTGCCTTTTTACTCACCTCCCTCCTGTCCTTCCCACATCTGACCACGATCACCGCTCCTTTCCATTTTCGCAGGCGTGCCCCCGGCGGAGATCCTCCGCGTCTCGGAGCTCCTCGCGACCAAACTTATCGCAAACGAGTTCGCGGCATACGTTGACCTGCAGCAACTGATGGCCACTCCGGACGCCCTGTCGAAGCGCGGATTCACGATCACGACGTACGCGCTGTGCGGCTTTGCCAACTTCAGCTCGCTTGCCATCATGATCGGGATACTGTCCGCGATGGCGCCGTCGCGCCATCACGTCATTGCCCGAATCGCCCCCAGCGCGATGATTTCTGGGTACCTCTCAACGTTACAAGCTGCTGGCATTGCGTGCGTGTCATTTTATTCATCACCCCTCTCCGTCGATTAATGAGTGCTGATATGGCCCTTGGCCCCATTTCCTTCTCGTCTCCGCTTGCTATATGAAGCGGCATGCTCACGTGATGACCCCGACGTCCTTGTTGAGGTGTACCGTAACGATTACCAGATACATGTCGCCTTTATGACTTACAACACGACGCTGCTACTTTAAATATGCTTTCCCGCCTTTGCCTTTGTTACTCGACTTCTGAATAAACGATAGTGGAATGAAATCTTCCGAGTCACCCGCCTGTTCACACGTGGGAAATATATTGGTGAGGACCCTGCGTTATCGTACTGATAACTGTTCTCATCATTGTTTATCGCCGTCGGGATGGGGGCTCGACTTGTGGTGTGTGTGATTACCCTAGACTTTGATTGGTCGTCCATACTCTGATTTGCGAATCCCTTATCGAGCTCTATTGAGCTGAAGAACATGTACGAGCACGGGAGCGGGTGTAAAGCCACCGACGAGTCCTCGTGCGTTTGGGCCCATCATGTAGTAAATGTTGAAACATGTGTCCTGCGTTGCGTTGGGCTCTCCCTCGATGTTGATTGTGGTACCATAGAGTGTTGCAAAATTTCACCCATAACCCGAGGTTACAAAATGAATTATCAACTTGCCTGTCCTTTTTCCCAAGCAGGCATTTACGAGACTGGAGAGGACCCATTCATGGCCTATGCTTGTTACTGGCTCGTTCATCTCACTCTACAATCGATTGAAAGATGTTAGGGTCGCAACTGCATGCAATGGCCGACAACAACAGAACCAGCTACCCGACGTTAGGCTGTAGGTTTCACGCGGGGCTGGGATAGCAAACTGGGACTGCATTTAAGTCAAAGGCATGGTGGTGAGTCAACGCGGCCACGCAGTGCTTATACAGGCTGGCAGCATCAGGTAACCAGGAATACTACGAGTCATCAAAGTGCTGCACGCACGCGGGGGGCCAAGGAGTCAAGCGAGCTCAATTCTCAATTAATCTTAACACAATTGTGTGACACCAGGTGAGCCCTCTACCAAGAACGATAGCAGACAGCACTGCTAAGCCCCCGGTGTGGCAGGCCGTAAACATATCCACCGAGATTTGGGGTCGGGCTGACTATGATTTGAGCGGCCATTATGAGGACGAGAACAAAACCCTTGCTGCTCGGAACCTGCTCGGAACCTCCTCCACCTCAGGTTTTGCTTGCTTCCAAATCACCAACTCAGAGGCCAGGCACCTGGTGGCCTGACGCCAACTGAAAAGGCTCCGAGACTAGGTCATGGAAGAAGTTCACTGTCGGTCGCTGTCGGTCTGCATTTTGGGCGTAACGCCGTGACTCTGACCAGGATGGTGGTGGGAAAAGGAAAATACGTGAAAAGAGTCAGGATATGGGATTTTTAATACGATAGCCACTTATCTCTCAATATTTGTTTGTTCAACCTAAATTAGGTTGTTCGGATTGACGGCACTCATCATCGATCTCCTCCTCAGAGGGCGAGAGCAGTATGCGCTGCGGGTAGGGAGAAATTACTGTGCTCACGGAACTTCAACTCAGCACGGCGGAAGCCAGCTAGCATTGCCAGCAGCTGCGTATGACCTAGAGGTCATGGTAGAGAAGTGAAGGTAAGTTATCCGAACTTGGCACCGTTTTTCACACATTTAATTGGCCCACCAGTAAATTGCAAGTATCAGTCGAAAAAAGGCTCTCAAAGGTTATTTCTGCCCTGTTCCTAGTTCCTGAGCAAGACGTTACGGTGTAGTGTCGATACTCGAGAGATGCTGCACAATCCGGCGTAACAACTGTGACCACTGACCAATATGATCGGCGAACCCCCGCTTTTCGTCCCCTCGTCCATGGGCCCCAACACCCCTCCCTCTACGCGCTCTCAGCTACATACCTGCACACCACCTCAACCGAGCCAGACGTAGAAGGAATACGGGCAATACCCTCCCCTTCCCCCGCAAATCTGGAACTTGAGATACTTATCATACTTTCTGCGGTAAGAAGTATTAGGGGTTGATCGTGACATGATTTCTGATTTTTGGACAGGATCGAGTTGACGCATCGCCAGTTCTGCGCTCAACGTGGTATATGGACATGCGTCTACCAGTGTTGAGCATTGTCGCCTTTTCGGCATTGCAAACGGGGCTTTCCCCGTCCTTCACCCCAACGCCCCACCGCTGGGACAGTCACTGTCTGTATTTCAGCAATCGGTAGCACGTAAGCCTCGTGATGACCCTTGAAAGTGGCCCAGTAGACTTGACGGAGGTGTCCTGAGAAAGGTCCACCGACTTTCCGGCCTTGTTCTCCCAGGAGAAGCGGGCCGTTCCCTACGATGACATAGAGGTAACATGATGTTGACGTTTTCTCACGCCAGATGACTCTGCAGTCGCCGTCGTGGTTCTCCCGAAACCGCGGCCTCGTGGGCAGCGTGAAGTCGCCGCGCTTATTCTTAAATGGTGAACCTCGGCTACCGTTGGCCGCTTCCCCATGAGATGCGCCACAGGTGGCTCGTGCAGATGTTCTGGGCTTGGTCCTTCGTTGCCATCATCACGTTCCGATTCATCCCCAACTCCGGCCATCACACGCCCTGTCGAGGCGGTATAGATTCCGCTTGTCAACAGGCCGTTCTTTGCCCTCCCTAGATACGCTCGGCACGGCGTGGGCTAGCTCGTGCACGTCACGGTAATCATGGGCTCTGTGTTCGGTTTCAGGATTGGGAATGTAGGCTTGTCTCGATCACTTTTCAAAACATGCTTCATACATGCATACACACACACATCTCACTTATCTGTAGTTGCGGATTAAGACACGAACCATGGCGATCGCGCAAGCTTCGTACTCGGTTTGGTCGTGTTCCGACTTGGCTTTTGAGCGACATCCGAGTACATTTCCCTCGTCCAATGGCACAGTGACCACTGTCATAATCGGCCTATTCTCACAGCAGACGACCGCGTTCTTCGTGCTCAAGTCTGGTGCTGGCTTCCGCATATCTACACGACTTGAGCACCGGATATTCGTACATTTGGGCATTCTCTACTGTTGCTACTGTAGCTCCGTGCTAAGCGCATATATCATCTTGGGGGTAGGATACCAAAATTGGACGAACATGTAACCCAAGGCGACATTTCCCGAGAGATAATTGCTCAACCAATGTGAGTTCATGTCAACCAACAATTTCAGGTAATCAGGTGGCATGTTCACGTCATTGCTTCTCAAAGTCGAGATGGTAGCTAGAACGCGGCGTGATGGTGATTACTATCGGCTCGGCTTGGTCATCTATACGTTCATACTCTAATTTACAAGTCCTTTGTTGTGTTTTATTCGACTAGCCAGGAGTGGAAGCCACTCAGACGTTTTGACCTGGATTGACCCACGAGAAAAGAGTTGCCAGTAGGCGGCTTTAGCCATTAGTAGCTGAAGCGCTGAAGCTGAAGGATTACGAATTCAGTGCGTTTGGCAACTGTTTGGTGTGAGGGAAGCCCGCATACCAACGCCAACTTTCCCGTTCTATTCGTACATCTATAAGAACGTTACCTCAACGTGCGTTCCCAATCTCCGACTGACAATTAGTCGAACCATCATCAACAGGGAAAGAGAGTAAAAGCAATGCTTCCTCCACTTATTGGGCGCCACAAGAATCCCGTCGTAAGGTAAGGATATCGAAGACAAATCGGATTGGAGGTCGATTCAAGTATGATTCTTGATTTCTGATAGAATCCGACGGATGCGTTTCTCGGTACTCATCCGAGCCGTTATATCAACCATGCGCCTGCGAGTGCTGAGTACTGAGTTTCACCGTCACCCATCCCTGCCTCTGGCAATTTCCTCTTTCTTTGCCTCAACTCACCAACTCCTGGGGACATCCTTTTCTCTGTTTCGACAATCGGTAGTACGGAACAAACACTTCAGATGACCTTCGACAGTGCCCCAACGGGTTTGAAGGAGGATTTCGACAAGAAGGGGCCGTCAGACTCCACAACCTTGCTCACCAAGGAGAAGGAAAGCGTTCCCCACAGTGATGCGGAGGAGAACGGTGTCGATGTTGTTATAGTTGAAGACACGCCGCGGACATGGTCGTGGTTCTCCCGAAACCGCGGCTTCGTGCGCCGCGTGAAGCTCTGCACCTTCGCCTTGCTCATCCTCGCGTGGTGGATCTCGGCCACTGTTCTCCCCGCGACACGACACAGATGGATCGTTCAGACTTTCTTCGCCTGGTCCTTCATTGCCATCATTGCATTCCGCTTCGTTCCAAACTCGATCGTCGCACGTCCCGTTCGAGCAGTTTGCGTTCCGCTCGTCGAGAGGCCGTTTTTCGCCTTCCCAAGATTCGCGCGTTACGGCATGGGCTGGCTAGCTCTCGTCGCAATCGTCATGGGCTGCGCGTTCGGGTTCGGACTTGAAAATGTAAGTTTACCTTGGGTGCACGTTGTTGATTATCCATGTTTCTTGTTATTCACCACTAGTCCCTATTTTATGGGGCCAGGGCACGACCTATAGTGATCGCGCAGTCTCTGTGCTCGGTCTTGTCGTGTTTCAATTCGGTTTTTGGGCGACGTCCAAGCACAGGTCTCACATACAATGGCGTACTGTCATAGTAGGCCTTTTCACACAGCAGGCGATCGCGCTCTTCGTGCTCAAGACTGGTGCTGGCTTCCACATGTTCAGGTGGATTGCAAATCTCGCATCGGATTTCTCGAACCAGGGTCTCGTTGGTGCTGCCTTTTTCTTTGACCAGGATACTGTCGAAACCAAGCACTGGCTCTTTGTCAATGTGGTAAGTCATCTACGTCGGTGATGACGTACCGCTCACGTCCGACAATAACGCATATTCTCCCGCCCGCTGTGATAGTTCGCAATTGTCATTTTCTTTGTTGCATGCGTTCAAATGCTTTACTATCTCGGCGTCATGCAGTGGATAATCAAGCACTTTGCATGGTTCTTCTTCAAGACTATGAACATATCAGGTGCCGAGGCTGTCGTTGCTGCCGCGTCGCCATTCCTCGGTATAAGCGAGGCATCTTGCTTAGTAAGACCTTACGTTGATTTCATGACCGAGTCGGAAATCCACCTTGTCATGACATCCGGTAAGCCTTCCATGCCTGAGGACGTGGTGATATCATGGACTTGACTAGAACAACTCAAGGGTTTTCCACCATTGCTGGTTCTATATTGAGCGCATACATAAACCTCGGCGTCCCTGTCCAGAATCTTATTACTGCTTCTATGATGAGTATCCCAGCTTCCATCGCCATCAGCAAGGTCCGGATTCCAGAATTGGACGAGCCTGTGACGCGAGGTCGCGTCGTTATCGATCGTGGGGAGGAGAATGCCAAGGATACACCCGTGAATGCATTACATGCTTTCGCCAAGGGTGCCGTTTTCGGTCTCGTCGTGGTAGGTCAGGTCCTTTGCAATGTGATTGCTGTTTTATCCCTGGTCGCCGCCATCAACGGACTGCTCACATGGATCGGTCGCGGGTTCGGTATCCACCACCTCACACTTCAGCTCATGTTGCGCTATGTCTTCTATCCTATAACCTTCTTCCTCGGTGCGTGACATGCCCATCCTCTTCTCACCTTTCTCCCCACATCTGACTGTGGTCGATGTCGCCCTTTTGCATTTTGCAGGTGTGCCTCGCTCGGAGATCATGCGTGTCTCGGAGCTCCTAGCGACCAAGCTCGTCGAGAACGAGTTCGCAGCTTACTCCGAACTGCAGCAGCTGATGGCTTCTTCGGATGCGCTCTCAAAGCGTGGGTTCACAGTTGCGTCGTACGCACTGTGCGGTTTTGCGAACATTGGCACACTTGCGATCGCAATTGGGTTGCTGTCGGCGCTTGCGCCATCGCAGAGTCGCCTCATTGCACAAATCGGTCCCAGCGCAATGATCTGTGGTTTCATCTCGACATTACAAGCTGCCGGCATTGCGTGGGTGTCATCTCAATAATCTCCTCCCCCGTCGATCCATGAATGCTGATAAGGCCCTTTTCCTATTTGTTTGCCCGTCTTTGCTTGCCATATGTAGCGGCATGCTCGTGTGACGAGGGCCGTTCTGTATTTCATAGTAACGACTATTTGATACGTGTCGTCCTCATGGCTGACGAGTCTTTAAAGGTGGAGGGGCACACTGGTCAATACATCGCAAAGACATCAAAACTGCTTGATACCACGGAAAAGGCTTCCTACCCGTGTGCCGTGTGGAAATTTTAGGATATTCAAACATATGTAACACCATGTGTTGCACAGGCAGCGCCAACTGTGACGCCTTCAACGCCTAGAATGAGTGCGCCATGCGCGCGGATGCCAGTTGCAACGAGTCCAGCGGAGCCTGAGGGCACCTGCCTATTTGGTGAGGCCACAAATAGCGAACGTGTTGTGGATAAGATGTCCTTATTCGAAGGTGGGGTAGAAACCCCTCAAAACGGCTACCCAACAATATAACCTTGCATGTTTGCAACACTACTACTTGGAGAAATAGATTCATACTCTTCTAAGCCCAGTGTTGCAATTGCGTGATCGAGCTCATTCGGCTCATGCGCGTCTTGTGGGGCATTCCACACCATTTGAACCCAAACCACACATTCCAAAATAGACTGGGAAACTGATTTCATCGGAATACATATAACTGTACCAAAACGAATGGCAACTTGGGACTCAAAATGGCCGGTTTCTATTCGGGGACTCATTTCTCCACGCCGCTCTCGGGGTCATCATCAAAGCTCAGGCCTCGCGGCTTGCCGCACAGCTGTTCGGGACTCCCTGCCGATGTAGATGACGTCCTGGTCCGTCGAGGATGTCGGGTGCTGCTCGTGGGACGTGCGTACAGTCACCACCGCCCGCTCGGGCGAGGTGGGCACAGCGAAGATCAGTTTGGATGTCGGGACGTTGCGGCCTATTCTGGGGGGCTTGCCTGGGTCCATCGCGCTAAATTGGCATCCATCACAATGAGCGCGGAGAATTACAGTATGGAAGAATGCCATACACTTCGGTGGTGGAGGCAAAGTCTGCGAGGGACCGGTAGATCCTTGTCGCGGCAATTGACATGGTGATATATGAGGGCATCAAGAACATCTACAATGCAAGAACGTAAGAGAAGCCTCCTCCAACATTCGTAGTGATTGTAGCAAGTAAAGTCATACCATATCAAACGCATCTGAATTTGGGAGGAGAGTCAACGTGCTTCGTGACAAGAATGGATGGGGAAGTACCATTCAGATCCAAACAAATGAACACCTACAACGCAAAGCCGTCATAGGGGGAGGGTGTTATAAGGAGACCAGCTAGGACGTACCATTAGCGGGACCTCGACGATTGTTGCAAGTAGGAGCCAAATGACGCCCTTCGGTGGATCACATTAGCAGAAGGAGAAAAGCACGGCCATAAGAGAACTGGCACCACCTCACCTGTTTCCAAAGCAGGCGTCCTAGAGCAAACGAACCAGTACCGTGACAGCGCAGGCGAAACAAGCCAACGAGCATGATGACCAGCAGGAAAATGTCCGTAGCCAACATCGAGACGATATTTACTGTATTGGTCTTGATGTTGGGTATACCGCAGAAGCCTCCCTCCGAAATCCATGAAGAGCAGATCTACGGATAGATGAGGTCAGAATGTCTAAATTGTTCTGGAATAGCTTATTCGCCTGAACGACACCTATTAACAAGCCAGGTTTGACAGGGTTTCAGTGAGTCTGCAGCACGGGTGGAGAGTGACTCGCCTTGAACGGCGAGTGATGTGTTTATCCCCCACAAAATGGTCGCGAATCCCACAATCCATTTATTCGTGTTCCAAACTGCGACTCTGGCGTGCCATGAGCGTCTCAGGAGAGCGTCCGAAGAGTAGGAGCATATAAAACTTACATGCGAAGTACAATCAATAGTGAAGAGAAGGCATAGCTCATATATGAACAGGTCTGAAAATTTACACGATAAGATGTTGCAACACCCTCTGTCGTTGTGGACCGAAGTGTATGGTGGGACGGTGTACTCACGTAACCTGTGGTGACCCAGACCTTGGGGAGTCATAGCAGTTGGAACTGGATCCAAGGCGGTGGACGTAATGCGCAGGACACACCTGACAGTTCGTTTGAGTCGTTAAGTTGAGGGAGACCAAGTTGGTGATCACGGCCATGAGCGTGGTGAGGCGTGTAAGGAAATAAAGCTGCCCAGGGAGAAGAAAAAATCAGTTCGAGGCTCACGAGTAGGGACTCGGAAGACAAGGTCCCCCGCTCCTAAAAAAAAACAGAATCCGTGATTACACACCCAAAAAGTCCACCGGTAGGGCTGACGTCCTCGGGTGACACGCCACTCGAAGTCAAGAGTGGTGAAAAACTCCCATCTGGTTTGGAGACCCATGAGTCCGGGTAGCGTGACAAAGAACGCAAGCAGAAGGATGCCCAGCAGTGAAGACCCACATGTAGAGACCATTCAACGTGTGGCAGAGCCTTTCGAGGGCCACTGTTAGAAGTTAGGTCCATTGGAATTTTTTGAACTTACAGAGGGAACTGAAGGTGTATACTACGCACAGAAATCGAGCACAATTACATCAGGATCGCGGAAGTTGACCATTCTAAGCGTCCGCTGCCTGGTGAGCTATGTGCGTTAGGTTTGGATTTCGATAGAGGGAGAAGAGTCCCGTGCAACGCCTCGAAGAGGCTGTGGAGTAACAACCTGCGCCACCGGCATTTATAGATGCCCAAGTAAGCTGACGCTGTATTATTAGTATTAGGTGACTTGTAACTTGTGAAAACATACAGTCGATAACCGGAAATACCCTCTCAGGTTAGCTTTGTGGGGCCAGGCACCAGTTGATTGCGCCCAGGCGGCCCAACTGAGTGTCGTCGAAGATTTGTCAAAGTCCGTGTAATGGAGTGACATGATGGCCAAGTCCAACTGGGTTAGACAATACTGGCAAACACTCACTAAATGGGAAGATCGCATCAAATTAATCAATCACGACGTCGTTGTTCAAGGTTACATAATCCATCCTGAAGTTGATATCGTTGCCCGTTCTACATGCCCGCCTGGCCCCACCTTGCTAGTCACCTGAGTAAACCTTTTTCACTGCCTTTCCATAGTACATCGACGGTCGTCACTCCTAGGTGAGTCTTTCAACGGGGACATCAATGGTCTTTGCCTCCAGGTTGGGATGATACCGGCGCTTGCCTCGTCACGCCAACACGTCATTGCACGAATCGGCACCAGAGCAGTAATCTGTGGCTTCCTCTCGACGTTACTAGCCGCTGGAAATGCGTGCGTGTTATTCTAACTAACTATTTTCCCTCCATATGCCAGTCGATCGACTCGTGAGTACTAATGTGGCCCACTGCCATGGCTGCTGTTTTTCTTCTCAGTTTCGCTCACTGTATGAAGTGGTATGCTCGCATGATGAAGGCCTTTCTGCATTGTACGATGGGGGCCAATATATTATATATGTTGTCGTTATGACATGCGAGACCACAGATAAACCGAAAGATTCTTGCCTCCCGCTTCTCTTCCATCTTGACTTCTAAACACACTATGGTAAAATGAAATTAGCTTCAAATTACTAGGGTACAGTCTGTATCAGACGAGGAACGATGCGCAAATGAAGCGAGTCGTGCTGGTGCCAAGTTAGATACGACAGCCTTTACTTTTTTGCGCCACCGATTCCATGCCGTCAAAGGTTGGCGAAAGCGAGGGTGGTTAGCCCCATCGGTGGGACCGACGGTAAGCTGGGTTCCAGTCTGAGACTTGGCCTGACTGGATGTTGGGACTGAGTCCTAGGCCTAACCTTTGGAAAGTACGGTTTCGCTCGGAGTGGGGCCACAAATAGCGAACGTGTTGTGGATCAGATGTTCTTCATCGAAGGTGGGTAGAAAACCCCTCAAAACAGCTACTCAACAAGTAACCTTGCATTTTTGCAACACCAGTGCGAAATGACCCTATATATACTTCTCTGCCCAGCCTGAGTGTTGCAATCGTGTGATCGAGCTCATTCAGCTCATGCGCGTATTGTAAAGCATTACACACCATTTGAATCCAAGCCAAACATTCCAATAACCCATGTATATAACATCGAAGAAAGGACTGGGGAACTGATTCCGTCGAAGTACATACCACTGTAATCAAACGAATGGCCACTTGGGGATCAAAACGGCCAGTTTCTACTCGGGGACTCATTTCTCCACGCCGCTCTCGGGGTCATCATCAAAGCTCAGGCCTCGCGGCTTGTCGCACGGCTGTTCGGGACTCTCCCTGCCGATGTAGATGACGTCCTGGTCCGTCGAGGATGTCGGGTACTGCTCGTAGGACGTGCGTACAGCCACCACCGCCCGCTCGGGCGAGGTGGGCACAGCGAAGATCAGTTTGGATGTTGGGACATTGCGGCCAATTCTGGGGGACTTCCCCGGGTCCATCGCGCTAAATCGGCACCCACCACAGTGAGCGCGGAGGATTATAGGATGAAAGAATGCCATACACTTCGGTGGTGGAGGCAAAGTCTGCGAGGGACCGGTAGATCCTTGTTGCGGCAATTGACATGGTGATATATGAGGGCATCAAGAACATCTACAATGCAAGAACGTAAGAGAAGCTCCTCCAACATTCGTAGTGATTGTAGCAAGGAAAGTCATACCATATCAAACGCATCTGAATTTGGGAGGAGAGTCAACGTGCTTCGCGACAAGAATGGATGGGGAAGTACCATTCAGATCCAAACAAATGAACACCTACAACGCAAAGCCGTCATAGGGGGAGGGTGTTACAAGGAGACCAGCTAGGACGTACCATTAGCGGGACCTCGACGATTGTTGCAAGTAGGAGCCAAATGACGCCCTTCGGTGGATCAAATTAGCAGAAGGAGAAAGGCACGGCCATAAGAGAACTGGTACCACCTCACCTGTTTCCAAAGCAGGCGTCCTAGAGCAAACGAACCAGTACCGTGACAGCGCAGGCGAAACAAGCCAACGAGCATGATGGCCAGCAGGAAAAGTTCCGTAGTCACCATAAAGATGACATTTACTTTATTGCTCTCCGTGTTGGGTATACCGCAGAAGCCTCCCTCCGAAATCCATGAAGAGCGGAACTACGGATAGATGAGGTCAGAATGTCTAAATTGTCCTGGAATAGCTTATTCACCTGAATGACACCTATTAACAAGCCAGGTTTGACAGGGTTTCGGTGAGTCTGCAGCACGGGTGAAGAGTGACTCGCCTTGGATGGCGAGTGATGTGTTTATCCCCCACAAAATGGTCGCGAATCCCACAATGCCTTTATTCGTGTTCCAAACTGCGACTCTGGCGTGTCATGAGCGTCTCAGGAGAGTGTCCGAAGAGTAGGAGCATATAAAATTTACATGCGAAGTATAATCAATAGTGAAGAGAAGGCATAGCTCATATATGAACAGGTCTGAAAATTTACACGATAAGATGTTGCAACACCCTCTGTCGTTGTGGACCGAAGTGTATGGTGGGACGGTGTACTCACGTAACCTGTGGTGACCCAGACCTTGGGGAGTCATAGCAGTTGGAACTTGATCCAAGGCGGTAGACGTAATGCGCAGGACACACCTGACAGTTCGTTTGAGTCGTTAAGTTGAGGGAGACCAAGTTGGTGATCACGGCCATGAGCGTGGTGAGGCGTGTAAGGAAATAAATCTGCCCATGGATAAAATCAACCCGAGGCTCACGAGCAGGGACTAGGAAGGCAAGGATCCCCCGCTCCGAAAAAAAGTACCATAACTACATACCCAAATTGTCCACCGGTACGGTTGACGCCCACGGATGACACGCCACTCAAAGTCAAGAGTAGTGAAGAACTCCCATCTGATTTGGAGAGCCATGAGTCCGGGGGCGTGACACAGAACGCGAGTAGAAGGATGCCCAGCAGTGAGGACCCACATGTAGAGACCATTCAACGTGTGATAGAGCTTTTCGAGGGCCACTGTTGGAAGTTGGGTTCATGGGATTTCTTGAGCTTACGGAGAGGGCTGAAGGTTTTCAGTACGCACAGAAATCGAGCATAACTACATTAGGATCACGGAAGTTGACCATTCTACGCGTGTTCCGCCTGGTGAGCTATGGGGGTTGTGTTTGTGTTTTGAGAGGGAGCAGAGAGGCTGTGGGGAGCACAGTGCGCCACCGGCATTTATAGAGGCCCAAGTAAGCTGAGGCTGTATTATTAGTATTAGGTTACTTGTGACTTTGGGACAATGGAGGGTCAAAATCGCAACACAAATCAATCAATCACGAAGACGTCGTTCATCATGATGGCTACATAGTCCATCCTGAATTGATATCGTTGCCCGTTATACATGCCCGCCTGGCCCCACTTTGCTATCCCATCCCAAAGTGATAAATGCATGATACCGTACCTCGCTACAGTTGAAAAATCTGCGCTACACTTGACCTTGGCTTTGACGACATACAGCAAGAGTATGTGACGTCATGAAACATGAACGGCCCTGGAGTCACGTGCAGTATGGGATGTCTGGTCTGCGCCAAGTCCGGTTCGGTTCGAGTCGACTCGCTGTGATGGCGACTTGTCCATCAGTCACCGGCATATTACTGCAGCCCAACTCTGCACTGTGTCACTCATCCTCTCTTTCCGTTGCAGCCTCGCTGTACATTACCACACCAACTACCTGTGCAACAGTGCAAGACGAAACAACCATGCGTCCCTTTCCCACCCTCTGTCTAATTGCCCCATTCCCTTTGTCTTCTCATCTTCCTCTACAGTATATCCTCTCGGGTGACGTCGCTCCGTTTAGTTGTTGTCGCACAACGACCGTTTCACCTCCCCTTACGATTTTCTTAGTAACTTTGACTGCTACACACGCCTCTCGGATTTACTGTAGTGCTGTTCCGGCCCGGCCTCGAAGCCCCGGGTTTGGCTCGGCCCAATCCCAATGGGGCTTTGGCTTTTTGGAATAACAAGCCAGGCCATATCTATCACGACCTGGCCTGGCCTGGGCCGCGGTTTTCTGACCCCAAGTGAA
>Ga0307512_10003490_pt1 | contig 18201 bp, 24 predicted proteins | sample 14_EM_MG_FD_200267 | JGI IMG/M metagenome (GOLD analysis project Ga0307512, IMG submission 200267) | Populus trichocarpa ectomycorrhiza microbial communities from riparian zone in the Pacific Northwest, United States - 14_EM | ecosystem: Host-associated > Plants > Roots > Unclassified | place...
ATAGCCTTCTGCATAGTATCTTCCTTTATCTGTAACTTCCTTGCTTTGACTCTAGGCATTGTGGTTGTGGGTGGAGGTTGTGGTTGTGGTTGCTGCCCGGCTTTTACTCCGAAGATGGTGTGTCGTCAGGGTGTTGCATCGCCCGGTCGTGTTGCATGGCAGGGTAACCTACGTTAGCACCATTAGTCATCGATCGACCTTATGTCGATGCGACATGTCTCGTTCCACAATACACTAGACACCTTCGCATACGCCCGCGCACACTCGACTACTCGAGCACACGCCATCGTACAACACGTTATGAGCCCTTGCGTTTAAAAAGGGCACCAACGATCGACACTTCCATTTTCGTTTGTCGAGTGGAGGTCATCGTCACGGAGAAGCGTCACCACAAGCTAAGCCATTACCCCGCACCCCGCCGTATTTCTGATGGCGGCTGCTGGACGTCACCCGTAACGTACAGTCTGAGAGACTACAATAACTGACAATTGCGAGACATAATGAGTTCGACTACCATCACCATCACCAAGTTCAATCGCACGCACTATGCACAATGGGCAACCGAGATGGCCCTACTTCTCGAGCAGAAGCAAGTGTATGGTATCATCAGAGGATACAATGACAAGCCAGAAGAGCCAGCAGCAAACGCGACCGCTGCAGAGGAGGCTGCTTTCAAAGACTGGATGAATCGCCATCATGTTGCCAGATCGACTATCCTACTCGGCATGGAACCGAGGATACAAGCGGAATATACAGTCGTCGACGATGCAAAGATGCCTTGGGAGAAGCTAGCATCAGCCTACAAGTCAAAGCTAAAGCTCAACATCTTCGAGATTAGGGACGACTTTTGGAGCATCAAGCTATAGTACTACAGAGATGTCGACAATTAACCATCGCGGATCCATCGGAAAGTCAAAGATTACAACCTCTGCGCAGGGCCAACGGCCACCAACACTGATGCCGATACGGACAATGCAAAGACAATCGCAGAGATCAGTGAGCAAGAGCACATCTTCTACCTCCTTCGCGGAATCCCAAGGAACGAGAAGTAGAAAGTCTTCCTGGAGCTCATGATGGACAAAAACGCCGCGATGACCGCCACCCGCGACAAGATCGTCACCCAACTCGTCGAAAAGCAATCTCCAATCAAGAGAGAGAAAGGGCTCCCTCCAGATGCTCTGCTCTTTGGAAAGAAAGGTGGTGGTAATGGCGGTAAAGCCGGTAAAGGCGGCAGCAGTCCAAAGAGGGATAAGAGAGATGACAAGAGAGATGATAAGAGAGATTTTAAGGGAGACAAAGGAGAACTGCTTGGGCAAGCAACGCGGCGATCCTCCAAAGTCTGCTGACACTGCAGCAAAAGCATCAACTGAAGCATTGGCTACATTGACTCTCACCACGTCGATCGAGAACTATTGAATGGTCGCAAGCTCTAGTGCTTCATCCAGTGATTTGTTCATTGATTGCAGATGCACGACTCACATCTCCGGCCATCGATCAATGTTTATCACCTATACCGACTATCCTCCGAATGCGAGGAAGGTGAAGGGATTCAACGGGGTCACATCGTTTGCATCAGGATATGGAAGTGTTAGGTTGATTTGTCAACTACCAGATGGAAAGACGGAAACGATCCTACTCCAAGAAGTGGTGCATTTGCCGGGGTCGTTCAATCTCATCTCACAGTCTCAGATCATGGACAAGGATGTCAAAGACGAACCGGTGAATCACTATGGTCTCTGTTGACACGAGAAGATGACGGAGAAGAAGATGAAGAAGATGAATTGTCTATCGATCGAAAGAGAAGGGAAAACTATGGACTTATATATGAAAGAGAGAGAGAAGGAAAACCCAATGCCGACACCCAAAGCCGGAGCCCAATGCCGAGTACCAGTGCCGAGCCCTCCTCCTCGCCATGGGGGCAGATGAGGCCGATGGGGGCTGGGGGGGCTGGTGGGGGAAGGCGAGTCCGGTGGGGGCAGGCGAGGCTGGTGGGGGCAGGCGAGGCAAATGGGGGCTGTAAGCCACCGGCCACCTGCCCGAGCCCGCCAGCACCGAACACTAGAGAAGCCACCGTGCCAAATCCCAAGTCAACACTCCCCCTTTGGCCCAAGGCTTTCCAGACGAAATGAAACAAAACCAAAGAAAGAAACAAAAGTCTGAGATCCTCCTCCGAGTTCCAAATCCCATTAAATCCAAATCCAAGGAAAATCCAAGCATACAGTGTAGATTCAACTGGAATCCAAATAAACAGTGCAAATCCAAATACACAATCTGAAACAAAGGAAATCCAAAAGTCCTGCCCGTGATCCTATCCGAGTCCAATCTCCTCCTCAAATTTGCCGAGTTTAACTCCCCCAAGGACCTTAGTGAGAGCATCAGCCAGCATCTCGGTACCAGCCACGTGCTTGATCTCGACCTCACACTTGGCAATGGCTTCATGAATCGAGTAGTATCGGAGTCGTAAGTGCTGGCTACCAGATTGGAAGTTGCCCGAGTTGAGAGTCGTACCGCAGTTGAGGCCGTCATTGAGAATACGCCTGGTGATGTCTCTGCCGATTCCGATCTCTGAGATGAGGTCTCGCAGCCAGTCGATCTGCACTTTGCCGTATGCGTTGGCAATCATTTCTGCTTGCATTGTCGATTGGGCTACTAGGCTCTGCTTCTTCGACTTCCAACTGACGAGGGTTCCGAGGGCGTAGACGACGATTCCCGAGGTGGACTTGCTCGTGTCTGCTTCTCCCCTCAAGTCTGCATCGGCGTAGCACAAGATTGACTGAGAGTCATGCCCGAGGCTTGAGTCATATATCGTTAATTTGTAGTCGGAAGTGCGTCGTAGATATTGAAGCAGGTGTTTGACAGCTTCCCAATGGAGAGTTGAGGACTGGGCGGCATATCTGCCTAAGACTGAGGTTGCATAGGTGATGTCTGGGCGAGTACCGAGAGTGGCATAAAGAATCGAACCAATAGCCTTCTGGTATGTTCTAGTGTCCAAAGGCTGCTCTTCGGCCTGAATGGCATGGGGTTTGTAGCCGATCTCCATCGCTGTTGAGCGCTTCCCGCAGTCGGTCATCTCACATCGGTCAAGAACTCGGTTGATGGAGTCAATTTGATCGATGGCAATTGATCGTTTGCTGCGATCTCGAGTAACCGTCATGCCGAGATATTGGAAGGTGTTAGGCACAGGGATTTGGCCAGCGGCCTTGAATCGATCGTACAGTCGTGATGCAATGGAGGCGACAAATACCGATTTCCCAATAATCATGATATTGTCGCCGTAGACTGGGATTAAGACGCCACTTGCTTCGAGATTACCACCGAAGAAGAGGCCGGGAGCTGCAATTGAGGCATTGAGATGGAGATCGTCAACTATAAAGTCCAAGACTTCTTCATAGTACTCCCGATTCGCCTGCATGATGCCGTACAAAGTTTCATTCAGCTTGACGAGGGGTCTGGTGCGGCCATATGGATCCGGCCACTCGCCTTCAGGGAGGCACAGATAGAGAGTGTCATGCAGAGGGCAGCCGAGGAAGGCAGTCGGGATGTCGAGGACGGCGATCTGAAGGTCGTGCTTTGCTGCAAGGACGAGGGCAAGCCGAATCGAGGCCGAATCAATTACTGGAGAGGTGATGTCATTGTAGTCGCCAGGTGTTTGGAGATCGCCGCGGCCGACAAGTCGAACTTTCCATTCGTCAATTCTCCCATTAGCCATTAGCTTTCTTCCCATAACCCAGCGGCTTCCAATCATACTAGCACCTTCTGGGACTTTCTGAACGAAAGTGAAAACCTCATGACTTTCCATTGATGCCACTTCCTTGCCGATAGCTTCTTTCCATTGCTCAGCGTCCTCTGCATCCAATGCTGCACGGTATGTCTTAGGACCTTGCTTGATCATCATGGCTATGCTGACATTGGCTGCAGTTCTTCCACTCCTTCTAAGCTTTGGTGTCTCTGCAGGCGGTGTCTCTGGAGGTGGTGTGAGATCATCATCCGAGTCGTCAATTGGATTGATCGCACAAGGCAATGCAGCTGCTTTCGGAGGATGTACCTTGGCTTTCGGGGACTGTATCCTAGCTTTGGGTGGATGTACTTTTGGCGACTTGGGAGCCTCGTCTTCAATTTCTGAATCCTTATCCTGTTCGGCTGGTTCGAAGGCGAACTTTGTAGGATTAGTCGTTAGTGGCTGGTGATAAAGGGTACATTCATCAAATTTGACATCTCGAGCGATGAATACTCGGCCCGAACTGATGTCCATAACACGGTACTGTGTCGCTGTCTCCGAGTAGCCGAGGAGCACACACTTGTAGGCGTGGTTATCAAGCTTCTTCCTGAGGTCGCCATGGATCCATGCAAACGCTAGGCAGCCGAAAGTTCGAAGATGGGAGAAATCGGGCTTCTTCTGCGTCCATCTTTCGAAAGGCGTCGAATTGGGGAGAGCTCGGGATGGTAGTCGATTCTTGACGTAGACTGCTGTGGATACAGCTTCGGCCCAGAGCTTATTCGGCATCCCAGCATGCTTCAGCATAGACCGCGCCGGGTCCAGCACTGTGCGATTGCATCTCTCTGAAATGCCATTCTGCTGCTGTGAGTATGGGGCTGATACTTCTCTAATGATGCCTTCCTCTGCCAAGTACTCAAGAAACTTCTCACAACTAGCATACTCGCCTCCGCCATCAACTCTAATTCGGCACACCTTCGACTTTGGGTGCTGCTTCTCCACTTTCGCCTCATACTCCTTGAACTTCGCTGGAGCCTCAGATTTGGCTTTCATAAAGTAGACCTCGGTGTACCTCGAGTGGTCGTCGGTAAACATAATAATATATCGGTAGCCACGCATCGTCTGAGTCTGCATTGGCCCAATCACATTGGAGTAAATCAACTCAAGAAGTCGACTCTTGGCCTTATCCTCTGAGGGCTGGAAAGGCTTCCGGAACATCTTGCCCATGATGCATGCCTCACAAGTGCATGTCGATGGGCTCTTAGCATGCAATTGGATACCTCTGACTGTATTCGGGAGCCGCTTGATAGCTGGAAGAGACACATGGCCGAGGTGAGCATGCCAAACAAGGATATCCTTAACATCAACCGGGGGCCGGATGTTGGAATTGGCCTCGGAGATCTCGGGCATGGAGTTCGGAGCGTCGGAGTTGGCCTCGGAGATCACGGAATTTGGAGTGGTGCATGGTGGATCATCTACTGCCACCGAGGCTTTCGAGACTGAGGCCGAGGTTGTAGATGCTCTGAGGACAAATAGACTGTTGATGAGCGGTGCTTCTTAGACAAGGACTGATCCAAGGCTCGCTGTGGCTCCATCGAGGTTGAAATCGAAGTTAACTCCCTTCCTCAATAACTGGATGATACTGAGGGGATTATTCGTGACGCAGGCTGGCACATAAAGGACATGTTGCAGGACGATCTTCGCGGGCTTTGGATTAGGCCTGTCAATGTAAAACGTAATGGTTCCAGAGCCTTCGGCATCGACAAAGCTGTTGTTTGCCGTCTTGACCTGATGCTCCCCCTTTGCCATAGGGTGAAAGGTCTCAAAGAGGTGACGATTGCCGGTGACGTGATTTGTTGCACCGGTGTCAAGAATCCAATAATCGGCAGATCGGTTTGCCGATGCCACATTGACCGTGATCACAGAGTCTGGCGTAGAGTCCGGACTAGGGTCGGAATGTATGACCGAGAAGAGGAACGACTTTGACTCGGCAGTAGAGGTTGATGCGGTCGAAGCCAGGTTAGCATCACTTTCAGATTTCTCATACGAGGCCCACTTATGCTTGCTCCTGCACTTCGCCTTGAAATGGCCCTTTACTCCACATCCATGGCATATAGCCTGGCTCTGCCAATCGTCACCCTTCCTATCGTTGCCCTTTTCACCTGTCGAGTGTCGTCCTCGGCCTTTCTTCGTTATAAATAATGCGGCATCTGGACCAAGACCGGGGGCCCTGCAGAGGCGGGCTTCGAAGGACCGCAGGTGGGTGACGATGCTCGCCACAGTGTCAGCCTTCTCAGTGAGCTCGAGTGTGGATGCAAAGGTTCGCCATTCTTCGGTATTCGGGAGGTTGGACAAGATGTTGAATTTCCTCCAAGAGTCTTCGTTCGTGATGTCGCATACGGCAAGATCATTGATTATCTTGTCCTGGGCTGAGATCCATTCGGTGACCGAGGGATATGACTGGAGTTGACATGATGTGAGCTTCGCCATCTTGTATCGACCGTCGAGCTTGATGACCTTCTCGAAGTCGGTTTGGATCATATCCCAAAGTTGTTTCGGCTCAGTGAGGTCCCGGTACCGTATCTGGATCGTTGATTCCATCAGGGCGGTGAGTTGTCCGCATGCCTTGTCATTGTTCATCTGCCAGCGTTCCCAATCGCGGAGGAAGTGGTAGAACTGATTCAGGTAGGACGTGTCAGTCGATCCCGGCAGGAAGTCGTAATTGGTATCTCGAGGGTCACGAGCTGTGGGAGTAGTCGCGGAGGCGTCGCTGGTCGCTACAATCGGGGGCCTGGGAACACACATTTCTCCAGATACGTATTTCCAGAGGCCTTGCGCTCGAAGTAGGGCTTTCGCTTCTATGGCCCATTGTCGATAGTTGCGCTCATTGAGTTTTGTAGCCGTTGTCGACATGGCGGAGGTAGAGGGTTGCGAGACAGTAGAGAGGGTTGCGAGACAATAAAGAGGGCAAAGGTTAAGAAACAATAGAGAGGCGGAGGTTGAGAGAACGAGAGAGGCACTACTACTAGGCGTCGATTCAGTCCAATGCACCACAAGGCAGAGGAGAAACGATAAACAAAGAGAGATGTTGGCTCGATCCACTGGATCAGGGGCAGAGGAGAGGCAGTAACAAATACTAATAGTAGGCGTCGAGTTCAGCTCAGCGCCGGGCTCATAACCTGTTGACACGAGAAGATGATGCAGAAGAAGATGAAGAAGATGAATTGTCTATCGATCCAAAGAGAAGGGAAAACTATGGACTTATATATGAAAGAGAGAGAGAAGGAAAACCCAATGCCGACTGCCAAAGCCGGAGCCCAATGCCGAGTACCAGTGCCGAGCCCTCCTCCTCGCCATGGGGGCAGACGAGGCCGATGGGGGCAGGCGAGGCTGGTGGGGGCAGGCGAGGCCGGTGGGGGCAGGCGACGCTGGTGGGGGCAGGCGTGGCCAATGGGGGCCGTAAGCCACCGGCCACATGCCCGAGCCCGCCAGCACCGAACACTAGAGAAGCCACCGGGCCAAATCCCTAGTCAACAGTCTCAACCTCTACAATCGCCATGGCAAGTTGATTGCCACTGCACCTCAGGTCGATGGGCTATTCGTTCTGGATCAAGCTCCGGAGTCGACCGAATACACCGATATCGACGACAGCTGCCTGCTGGCACTTAAGACCACTGGGCACGCTACTCGGCACGATGCAGAGAAGCGGATGTTATGGCACCGCCGCATGGCACAAGTCGGGCTGAAGACTTTGGAGATCTTGCTGAAGGTCTTTGCCGACGCTCCGAGAATGACCGGGAAGTGCGATTGCGAGAGCTGCATCCAGTGCAAATTAGCTCGAAAGCCCTTTACTCCCACGACCTCCCGTGCCACTGAGGCTCTGCAGCTCGTGCACTCGAACATATGCGGTCCCCTTGAAACAGCCATCGGAGGAGGTCGATATATGCTGCTCTTCATCAACGACACCACGAGGCATATGGATGAGTACTTTTTGAAGTACAAGTCAGAAGGCCTTGAGAAATTCAAAGAATGAAAGGCTCTTAGAGAAAAGGAGTCGGGCAAGCAAGTGAAGCGATTTCGTTCTGATGGAGGCGGTGAGGATAACTCTAAGAAACTCGCAGAATACCAAAAATCGGAAGGGATCTTAAAGGAAACGACTACGCCCTACACTCTTCAGTTTAATGGAGTCGTCGAACGGGTGAACCGCACGATCATGGAGCGCGTACGATGCATGCTGGACGATGCCGAACTTTCGAAAAAGTACTGGGCATTTGCAGTCTCAGTGGCGGTCTATCTCAAGAACCGCACTCCTACACGCTCAGTGGTTGGTATGACTCCGTACGAGGCCTGGCATGGATCCAGAAAGAAGCAATCAATGAAGAATCTCCGTGTGTTCAGATGCTTGGCTTTTGTGAACGTTCCGGAAGAGAAACTAAAGAAGCTGGATTACCGAGCCACTCCCGGCATATTCGTTGGCTACAGCATATGGACAAAACAGTACTTCGTATACGATCCATTGGGCAAGACGCTTCACTGCTCCCGAGATGTGGTAATCAGAGAAGGAAAGCGGTACAAAGCACCGAATACTGCTGATGAAGCGATCTTGACGAAGCACTTCTACAGAGATGTCATCGAGGAACACAAACCCAACTCCACAGAGAAGCAACCATCCAAACGTCAAACGGAGGATTCAGTGGACGACGAATCACCTCCGAAGCCGAAGAAGCAGTCACGAGAATTGGCTGGCCTTGAGTCGTCACTTGGAGATGCATGGAAGCCGCCGGCCGAAGGACATCACGGAAACCGCGGTGGCAAATTGGCAGAGTCTGCACAATTGGCTCTCGAAGATGAGGAATTCGATGATATGATTCCCATCTCCGCTGCAGCTGCGATCTCCGACGATCATGAGGATGGCATCAACAATCCAAAGTCTTACAAAGCAGCAACCGAGTCTCCGCTCTCCGAGAAATGGGATACGGTGATGAAACAAGAGTTAGATGCAATTGGTCAGTATCGAGTCTTTGGAGAGTTCGTGGAGCTTCCGGAAGGCAGAAAGGCTTTGCCAAGTCACAGGGTATACAAGATCAAGCGCGATGGAGCAGGCGATGTGCAGCGGTTCAAGGCCAGGCTAGTCTGTGGAGGACATCACCAAATCGAAGGCATCGACGACCAGGCTACGTATGCACCGACTGCTCGCTTGGGCCACGTCAGGCTGGCACTCGCGATTTCCGCGAAGTACAATTTCGAGATCCATCAAATGGACGTCTGCACGGCTTTCTTGGGAGTCGACTTGCAGAAAGAGATCCATATGCACCCACCGCAGGGATATTATCGTTTGGTCCAAACAGCGAGATTAACAAAGAGTTCACGAAAGATGGTACTCCATTTGAGAAAGTCTTTTTATGGCCTGAAGCAGCCTTTGCGCGTGTGGTACGGCACTTTTAAGGACTTCGTGATCTCGAATGGATTCGAGGCATTACGTGTCGACGGAGGACTGTTCGTGCTCCATAATAAGGATCAAGACATAGTCGTTGCCGTGGTCGTTCTGTACGTCGATGATCTCCTTATCATTGCTAATGAGGGTTTGATTGGTCAGATCAAGGACCAGATGAAGAAGAGGTTCCGGATACATGATCTCGGGAGTGTCTCATTCTATCTTGGCATGAACATCGAATGCAATCGGGAGCATCACACGATCGACATCCATGAGCACATCTACATTCGGACAATCTTCGTGAAGTTCAGAATGGACGAGTCCAGACCAGTTACCACGCCAATTGAGATGAAGCTTCATAAGAGGAAGCCCGATGAAGAAGCCTGCGATCCGCCAATATACCAATCGATGATCGGATGCCTTATGTACGCGATGACCGCCACACTGCCCGATATGGCATATGCCATCGCAGTTCTCAGCCGGTACAATCACGACCCGAGTAATGAACATACGGTAGCTCTCAAGCGCGTGTTTCGGTACCTCAATGGCACGAAGGACTGGCGACTGCCTTTCGGAGGAGCACTGGAAGGAGAAAGCGTTCTTAGATGTTATGTCGATTCGCACTATGCTGGATGCCCGGATGACTATAATTCGACAAGTACCCTGGTCATCACCTTCACAGGAGCGGTCAACTGGCGATCGAGAAAACAGAAGTCGACTGCCCAGTCCACCACCGATGCCGAATAGTATGCCTCTGGAGTAGGCTGTATGAAACTCACACAGATCTCGCTTCACTTGAATGAGTTCGGCATCCCGACGATCCCTCCCGTGTTCTCCGATTCACAGTCACTGATCGCGAGCATCAAGAACAGAATCTACCGAAGAACTGCAGTTGAACACATTGCGACCAGGTACTATCTTGCAGCAGATATGGCTAGAGACGGAGAGATCCACTTGAGCTACGTACCACTGCTGAGATCCTCGCCGACTGCTTCACAAAGCCACTGCCGAAGCCCGCCTTCTTGAAGCAGTGTGCTGCAATGGGAATGATTGGAATTGGACTCGGAAATGGCCACGGAAATGGCCCCGGTACGCTTGGAAATGGTCGCGGGAATGGTATCCTAATTGGAATTGGAATTGGCATCCGGAATGCCGTCAGAAAGCCAATTGATTGATTGGGCACGGTCGTTTCGAGGAGATCCACAATGTTTGATTGGCTGCTCTTCTCATTTGTTTACTGTTTTGTTTGAAATGGATGTGATAGCCGTCCTGGAGGAGTGTTGAGCTGATTGGAAGTACGGATATCACTATGCCAAGGACTGTGATGTAACTTGCCGCCTTTGTAGTTAGCACCATTAGTCATCGATCGACCTTATGTCGATGCGACATGTCTCGTTCCACGATACAATAGACACCTTCGCACACGCCCGCACACACTCGACTACTCGAGCACACGCCACTGTACAACAAAACCAAGGAGAGGGCGCCGGCCCTTACTTCTCCACCCATTGGCCGCCGGCTCATGCTCCTACATCCGTTCTGGGAGTGAATTCCCCGAAATCAGTGGCCGCCAGGAAGTCCATCACCGCTTGGTCGCATGGTTCTATTGAGAGCAGCTCAGTGACTTTTACATGCCTGCATCTGCCTGCTCTCCATCCCGTCGCTTTCCGCACTTCTTTCCAGAGACTCTTCTGCTGGTCGTTCCATCATCTGCAGTGGCGGAAGAGATGTCCTCGCGTCTGGGTCGTGAGGAGTCCGCTGCTGCGCCACCATCATTTCTCATAGTCTCAGTGTCTCAACCGTTTTAGGTACGTGCCTACTGGCGCGTGCCCGGACTTCAGTCAGTAATATCTGGCTGCTATAGGCTTCACGCTGTTCATTGGGATGGGTTTCTTACTCCCAGGTCTGGTATTCAGCCTGTAGCCATGATGTTTGATGCATTTGTCGGCCTCCCACTCAGTCTTCGCCACCGTCTGTGACTTTGCGATTTATCTGGTCCAGTTCGCCACTGCCGTGTACTCCCGCCGGCTCACTATGCCTGACCTGCAACACTCTCGCGCTAGATTTGCTTTGCGGTCTGGTGCCTCATTTATGTTGATGCCACTGTGTCCCTGGACCCACTTGGTTTGTGTTTCAGTACTGGCATCACGAAGAGTCCTCGCGCTCCTATTCATCCACCTGGGTAGAGCCTGCACTGGCGCCGGTTCGAGGTGCTCTGATCGTAGAATGGCCGCTTGCGAGACGCTGAAGATGAATATTTTTGTCACTCTGTGTATCTGCAGTGAGTCCCTCTTCCTCAGGGACTGCTGGAGTGCGAGCCCGATTACCCACGACTCTGGATCATTGAACTCCATTAGCCCGGTGCGCAGGTGGCTGCGGAAGGCTTTGCCGTGGTCCCAGTGCTTGCACACTGTTCAGGCGCCTACTCTGCCATCGTCAGATCAGGGACCAGTCCAACCACCACATCCTGGCCCTTAAACCGACTTTGGGCTCTCTTTCTCTCGCCCAGAGGATCACCTGTCTCTGAGCCACTGTTTCTTCGCTCAGTAAGACCGTCTTGACAGCCAGCTCTATATCAGGGTAAGGCAAGCGCATGGTCTCTCCTTCCCGGCATTGCTCATGTTCCTTTGTGATAACTCTGCATATCGGTGTCCCCGATGTGGTGTGGTCGTGCACTGCCTTCAGTTTGCAGCCTTCGCACGGGCTTGGAAGCCTCGCTGTGAATCGTTCCAGCGTGGCGTACAGGGCTACTGAGGCAGTTGTGTACCCTGACTCTCTCCTGAGTGCGCCAATTGGAATCGTGGGGAGGGCGCCCAGGCTGGATTAGCTTGCCGATCGAGAACAAGTTGAAGATCCCCTCGTCTTCCGACCTCTCCCGGGTCGCAGCATTGCTCGCTTCCATGCAACGTGATGGCTTGAACGCTGGATATCTGGGCAGCTCGTACTTGCTTTGAAATGATTCCATGCATCTTCGTGAGTAAATGCACTCGGGGTCCCGCTGCCCAGGCCATCTTGATGCATCATTTTTGATGCTCTTTCAATGTCACGTAGGCTTCCACCCAGACTGCAAGCCATCGGGTCGCCTCTGTGTTGAATCGGACGAAGCTGTTTCGTACCATGATTCTGGCTGTGAGTTTCGACCGGAGGTGCTTCTTGTGGCCTCCCCTGAGTGTGAAATCTTCGGCCTCCACGATTGCAGTGTCGAACTGGAGATCTCGTCTGTTGTCACACACCAAGCTCTCTGATGCAAAGGCTTCAAGGTTTTCAACCACCAGGTTAATGTCCTTCCCGGTTGCCACCCTTCGCAGGTCGTCTCTGATGGAAAGGGCTTCGGCTTGCACACTCTCTTCCACCCACTGTATCAGTCCGGCTGTGTGTATCGGAATGACAATCGGTGATACAGGTGAGCCCTGCGGGACACCTTCTTCCACTGGGTTACTTTTTCAGACATTACCTTCGATTACCATCTGCGCCGTCCTCTCTGAGAGAAAGCTCTCAGCCCATTGTAAGAGATCACCATCAATCTGCTTTGCCTTCATTACATGTATCACCCTTCCTCTCGCTACGCTTGGGAACGCTGCCTTGATGTCCATCAGGAGGACACCTGGAATGCTGTTTTCTGTCCATGAGGCGTGTGCTCTGTCGACGGTGATGCCTGCAGTGTCGATGGCCAACCTTATCTTTCTGCTACTAAATTGGACGGGGCTCAGCAGTGCTGTTCTCTCGGCCCCATCGGATAGCAGCTCTGCGACAACATTCTCAGATACTTCCCCCATGAAACTGAGCGCAGAGATCGTTTGGTATGTTTTCAGGTTCGTATAATCCTCCTTTCCAAGTTTTGGAAGTAACCTGCCTCTCGCGGGTTCCCAGGGGGCTGGGTGAGGGTCCATTCTGACTGCTGCCTGTGTCAGTTCTACTCCACACATTTCGTTCCACTTCCTGACTGGCTGTATGGCACCGAACAGCATTCTGTCTGCACCAGGTGTTTTCTAACCGACTGTGAGCACTAGTGTTCCTAACCGGCCAGGCCGGGCCACCCTTGGCGGTGGTATTGAAATGGGAGCCGTGCCTCCAGGCGTTTCCGGAGGGGCCGGAGGCCTTTTTGTTGGCGGCCAGGCGGCTGATCACCAGGCTGTTTCTCGGTGGCTGGGCAGCCGATGTGAAAGCATTCTCTTGGCGGCCTGCCTTCAGGCTACATTTACCAATGTATAAGTTCGATCGAACAAGCATAAACTTAATTGGTTTGAATGACACCCATTGCCGTTGCATAAATTCTTACACTCAGAATGCCACCAAAGTGACCTCAGCCATCGTCCATCATAGGTTCATGACGTTGCCATCTGTTGTGGTGAAATTGTGGGAGCTGAAACGCAGAGAGCCCTTCATGAACCCTCCCCCGCTCCTCTCCCAGCATCCAATGATAACTTGTGAGAACGAGCCGTTCTGGCTCGAGGAGGGTCGGAAGAGGGTGGGACAATGTGATGCCAACTGGCCGTGAGGATCCACACAAATTGCGTGGATATATGAAAACTTCAGTGGGAACCTTTTCTTGGCAGCCAGGTGACCGATCTGCAGTTTTTTTATTGGTGGCCAGTCCGCTTAGAAACACTGTCGAGAACAGAACTTCTTCGACTCACTGCTCAGTTATGCTTGTGCTGCCTTGGCCTGCAGGAGGTAGTTTTCAATACTTGTCCCTGTCATTCAGGGGGAATAACTCTTCTCTGAGTATATCTTCCATTTCGGCAATGGTATTTGCTTGCTTCCAAGTCATGTCAGTCAGCGCTGCCACGGTGGCTCCCTCACGAGGGTTGGTGAACTTTGCTGCCCCTCAAACCTCGCCCAGTCTAAGGTTCCTTCAGATAGTCACTATACATTCGGCTCTTGGACAGTCAAATTGACTTCTGCATTTTGGCTTTCGCGTGCGCTGCCACCTCTGACCTCCTTCCCCTTCTATTTCTTCTCGCCAGGGCGCTTCTCCTCGCTTTGCCCTCGCCGTTCCACCACCTCCTTAATACATCGCAGATTCTTAATTTGTTTGCTTTCGCAGCTAGAAGTTTGGTCAGTATGTCTTGATACCATTCGGCCCCTCGCTCGACATCGTCTCCCGTTCATTCCTCACCTACTGGATGGGATCTTTCTCTCTCCAGCTCATTCCAGAAGTTTCACTGCTGCTTCCTCGTCCTGCTTCTACATACCGGCCAGAATCCATCCAACTACCTGCACATGGTCTGCCTCCTCCGGCTTTCCGCCTTGTTACTCCCATTAGATCACCTCATGGTCGGAGCCGGTCGCAGGGCTCACATCCAGTATGGTCTGTCGCGTGATTTGTCGGGTAGCCAGGCTCAGCTCTTTGGTGGATTCGCTTTCTTCGCCGTGTCTCGCCCAGTGGTGGGTGGGCCAGTCGTCGGTTCCACCCATTAGCCCGTACGCCTCTATAATCTCCTCCGGAGAGTTCACAACGCGTTGCTCCCTGCATCTTGGGTACCGCCTTTGGCTGTGAGCATTGATGTCGCCTGCAATTACTGTGCGATGTCCGTGTCGGATGGCTCTGTTCCAGATGAGCTTCCTCGCCCGCCTCTCTTCATACAGTACGTGTCTTTGATCGTAAACATTGATAATGCTCCGAATCCTTTCTTTACTTCCTTTCCCGTGAGTCACCATGACATCGTTGTTCACGCCACTGCTCAAGTCTGGCAGTTCGTCGGATGCAAGGTCACTTCCCTGGCCCATTGCAGTCCTAAGGCTTTTTCATTTTATAATTCCTCACATGGGTGACTCATTCTGATTCTGCCTTTTTCCCCCGGCGGCTCCTGGACAAGTACTAAATCTGCCTCCCTATCCACACCTATCTCCAGCTCTGCTATGGTCCATGCGTAAGACCTGGCCCTATTGTGCTGGATTGCTCTAATCATTGGATGCGGCGGCTCGCATTTCGATCTCTGCAGTCGTGTCACTTGTGGTGACTTCTTCCCCCACCTCTACCCCCTCCATCCCCCCGGGATTGCCTTGCACTCCATTGGCCATCGGATCATCGTCTCTGTGCCTGGTATTGCTCGGCTGCCTGGTGCTGAGCGCTACCCTGTTGGCCCCCTGTACCTCACTTGGCACTGATCCAGTCGGTTGCACGTTCCTGCCCTGTCGCGGCATTGCGATGGCCTCGATTTCCTTCGCTCTTATTCTGCTGAATGCAATCCGATTCCCCTTGCAGTTTGAGAATTTTCCTTGTGTGTGGGTACATACTGCCCCATGTTTCGGTGTGCACCCGACCACAGTGCACCTGTGCTCGTTCGATCGGCCAGTTCCGGCGGAGTCGGTACACATTCGTAGATGGTGGCTGCACAAGCTCTCGATGTGGCCCCATCCACCAAAGCGCTCACAGAGGCTGTTGGGGCCCGCATTCGTGAATGGTTCAACATTGGATGTTCTAGTCAATTCACGCAGTATGTCAGTCCGTGGAGTGACCAGTCAACCCGTGGAATAACTGGGCTCCTTGTACTGACCGGTCAGCTCGCAGAGCCCACTCGTTCCATGAGCTGACCAGTCACTTCGCTGAGTGATACAGGGAGAATCGGGAAAACAAAAGTTTCTCTTTTCTCTGTTCAGCTGCACTTGACAAAAATGACACAAAGTCAGTCCAATTAAGTCTGCAAGTATTGGTCCAATCACAAAGTGATGTATACATGAAATATGCATAACTCATCGCTTTTTCATCTCCCTGTCTTTGATTTACAATATCTTGAAAAATGATTGAGCAGCTTCAATACAAACAGCCAAAATCGCTGAAAATCGGTGTTTTTTCACAACCCTTCTATCAATATTAAAGATATGGTAAATTCGAGACCAGGAGGTGAAAGAGCGATAAATTATGCATATTTCATGTATACATCACATTGCCATCAGAGTAATTGTTAATTTTGTTTGAGCACAATTAGCACCATTCAGTTCATGGAGCACTGATCTGACTGGTTCATTCACGGAAGGTGGGGCTCCATGAACTAACCGGTTACTCCGCGGACTGACATTCTCCGTGAACTGACTAGAACATTGTATCATACTCCTGTAGCAATTTCACCTTTCTTCACTAGTCTCTGTGCCAGCATCTTCCCCCTCACAATGAACCCCACCGATGATCCCTTGGTTTCTTCTCTCTGCTCTCTCACCGTCATGATTGAGGGGTTCGATAGCCATCTCACTTGAGCAGGGATTGCCACCCCCTCGATCTCTGCCTGATTCTCCTCCATCATTTTTTGTTGTCCTTTGGTGCCCTTACCCATGCATCTTACCAGCGGGACGGTGTGCATTGTCAGACTTTCCAGACATTTGTTTCCTTCCACGTCAATGATCCCCTTGGACACTGATTTCTCTGCTGTATTACTGATTGCTCGGTACAGGAGAGCCATCTCTGCATTTCCATTTTGGGGCATAATTGTGGTTATTGTGCCCCTCGGATTCCTTCCCACGTTCATCATCTGACATGTGCCGGAGCCTGCTGCCGGATCAGTGCTCTGTTGCCTGCTGATGCGATTGCCTCGGCCATCTTTCTCGATAGGGGGATGCATTTGTCCCCAATCAAAATCGGCCGTCTGCCTGCCATACTCGAGTCAGAAGTCGGAGCCGGGCCCCGGAGCGGATCACTCTTTTATGTCATTAGTATCAGACATCGCTCTGCCGTGCTCGATCTGCACGGGCCGATGGGTGCCCTCTGACTCTGGGTTTGGGGTGTTACTGTCTCCCACCGTCTTGGAGCTGTGGGTGCTGACTTTGGCCTCAGTTCGTGCTGCAGTTTCGGCTGCAATTTGCAATGCAGTCTGGGCTTCGATTGCTGCTGCAGCTGTTGGCGTTTCTCTGGTCCTCCTTCCTGCGTAGTATGTGCATGTTGCGAGGCCTCTAGCCCCCCGCCATTGTAAGGGCACGTATGCCTGCGTCCGGCCTCATAGGTATACGTATTGCAATTATAGAGATACGGTTGCAAACGTGGATACGAGTGATAGTAGATGTAGATGTATAGGTAAGATTATCGCTAGAGATCTAAGGCTCGTGGCGAGCCGACTATATAGAACGGCCGGTACCCGGCCTGGGTCACGTGCCGCCGTTACAGCCATTCATCCCTGCAGTCTTGTCTCTTTCATTCACTCTTGGTTCCTGGCCTGGTGGTACTCCTTTCATGACCTTCGCGATCATATGAGTGATGCCTGCCTCCCACAGCTTGTCGTGCTCGTGGCGGGCATCCCACTTCTGCTCTCTCTCTTTCATCCACGTCCCCATCACGAACCACTGTGCCTCTTCTCAGGCTCACTGCGCATTGACCAAGTTTGTTATGTGTCCAATAGTTCGGTGCCGCTGTGTTTGCTCCTGTGCTTGCTGTTGCATTGTTCTCTCCATGCGGCTCCTCCAATTGTTGGTGGTCGCCGGGGCCTCGCTCCTCCTACTCCGCTATCCGTGCTCATTTCTCTCTATCAGGTCAAATATGGTAGCGCCCCTAGTCACCGCAGCGGTGGGTGTCACCGCTGGCGTCATCTCCATCGACAAGCCATTCGGCGCGATGCTGCTCCTGTCTCCCACTCCAATCGCGTCCAGGTCGCTCCTCTTGCTCACTCTGGCTTCGCTCATTCTTTCTGTGAGGCAAGCCCACTTTCTAGGGTAGTCCTAGTCAGCACTTGCACTTTGGCTGATGTGTTGCGTCTGCAACATTTTCGACCAAGACTCAACACGAATCCACTCACCCGCGTGGATTTTCGTGGGTGCCCTGCTCCGGTGCTCCAGGAGGTGCTGGGAAGTTCATTCCGGGGTCAATTGGACTTTAGAAATCGATTGCCGCTGTCCGTTTTTCAGTTGCTATCGTTGTTACTCACATAATGCGCCGTTTCTTTTTGCCAAGACTTTTGTCGCTCTATACAACGCCCCTGAGAGGTTGAAGAGTATGTCGCTGTTGAGATCAATCGAGTACGAATAGAGATATTGAATTGACTATCGTACAAAAGTGATTGTCTAAAGAGCAAAGAGAGAGAAAGACAGGCGAATATATATGGGAAAGGAGAGAGCATACTCGGCG